>JGI12270J11330_10002339_pt1 | contig 13901 bp, 21 predicted proteins | sample PeaSoiMetSII2010_FD_11330 | JGI IMG/M metagenome (IMG submission 11330)
TTCTCACCGCCCTGGCGTTCGCATTATTAAAGCTTGTCCGGTTTTCCTTGTTTCGCAACGTTGCCGGCCCCCTCGGATTCTTACGCTTTCTCGGCAGCAGCCTGCTTGTTGCTGCGCAGCGTTTCCGGCATGGAGACCACAAGTCCGGCCACCGTGCCCAGAAGGCCGCCCACCACAAGGCTCACCGCGGCTGCGCAGGAAATGCCGACCACGATCCCCACCACAATCGCCGCCCTGACGAAGAGGGTAGGTTCAACCGCGCCGCCCATCAGCTTCTGAAGCAGGATCAGGGTCCCGTAGCTGCCGAAATAAAACCCCGGCATAATGCCGAACACCAGGAATACCAAACCGCCTATTGTTGCACCGATCTTCATACCTGATTTTACCGTCTCGTTCTTCATGATAGTGTCTCCTTGTGGCCGTAGCCAAAGATTTATGTGCCTTCGCACCGGTGATTGTTTATCGCGGACAATTTACGCAACTTCCGAAGCCTTCTCTTCTGCCGATCCCTGGAGCACTCTGCCTACGAGCCACCCCAGCGTGGCCGTGGCGGTGATAATCGTGATCCCCGAGACCACGATGCCCACGAGCATGGAGGAGAGCACGATCGCCCGTGACAAGAGGCCCGGATCGAGGGGAAGCCCGAAGAACAGCCCCGCTAATTTGATTCCCGCTGCGCCGCCCAGAAGGCTGCCGGGAAGAAGTCCGAAGAGAGCAAAGAGCACCAGCCCTGCGCCTGCCCCGAGGTATGCCGTTTTTCTTGAGAGAGTGGTATTCATTTTTGTGTCCCCCTTTTCGTTCAGTCTTGCCAGTGTTATTGCAGGTCGCATGCCAAAATATAACTGCTTGAATTCATGGAAAACCGGCCCTGCTCCTCTTTGGCAGATATGAGAAAGTCAGGCCTGCATTATCAGGAATGCAAAGAAACGGCCCGCTCCTGCGCGGTCGACGGGGCTATCATGGGCATTTCATTTAGGTTAGGTCGCCACTTTTAATACGAGGATTCTCGTTATAGTAATAGTAATAAGGGATGACACAGTAATAAATTGTTCCAATCGTTGGATTCTGAGAAGCCATTTTTCCCGATAAACGCAAAATTCAAACAGAACCACGGAAATACCAGAAAATTAGGACCGGCATCTTCTCAATAACAGATGCTTAATGGAGGATTTAAAACTGCTTGACAAAGACAACATGCCCCGTATAGAATCGTAATCCTGTTCGTGTTACAATCATTAGAATTGAGGGAATTATTAAACTATGATAAAAGTGTACAACACGCTCACGGGGAAAAAAGAAGAGTTTATTCCTCTACAGCCAGGCAAAGTAACCATTTATGCCTGCGGAGTTACGGTCTACGATTTTTCCCACCTCGGACATGCGCGTGGCGCCGTGGCGTTCGACCTGATCCAGCGCTACTTCCGGCGCAAGGGTTTTGAAGTGAAGTATGTGCGGAATTTCACCGATGTCGACGACAAGATCATCAACCGTGCGAAGGAAGAAGCCATAACCGCTGCCGAAGTTGCCCGCAAATACATCGATGCTTACCAAGAGGACATGAAGCGTCTCGGTGTGGGCAGGGCTGATGTGGAGCCCAAGGCAACGGAGCATATCGCTGAAATGCTTGAAGTCATCAAAGGACTTTTGGATAAAGGTCACGCCTATGTGATCGACGGAGATGTATATTTCCGCGTGGCGAGTTTCAAGGAGTACGGCAAACTATCAAAGCGCAACCTCGAAGACCTGAAGGCGGGTGCGCGGGTGGAGGTTGACGAGCGAAAGCAGGACCCCCTCGACTTTGCTCTCTGGAAAGCATCGAAACCGGGAGAACCTGCCTGGAACAGCCCGTGGGGGAGCGGAAGGCCGGGCTGGCACATTGAATGCACCGCTATGGGCTTTAAACACCTGGGCGAGACGTTCGACATTCACGCGGGCGGCAAGGATCTCATCTTTCCGCATCACGAAAACGAGATTGCCCAGAGCGAGGCCTATTCGGGCAAAAAGTTTGTAAACTACTGGCTCCATAACGGGTTCGTGAACATCAACCAGGAGAAAATGTCCAAGTCACTCGGCAATTTTTTCATGATTCGCGACATTCTCAACCAATACGATGCCGAAGTAGTCCGTCTGTTTCTCCTCTCGACCCATTATAGAAGCCCTATCGATTTTTCCGACGCCAACCTGAAGGATGCACGGGCCGGCCTCGATCGTTACTATACGATGAAGGAAAGTATCCTGAAGGTTCTCGCTGGCAGTGCCCCACCTACGGTCAAACCGGAGGAAGTGATTGAGGTCGGTGACCGGCCGCTTTATGAAAAGATCGAGAACCTTCCCCGATCCTTCGAAGAGGCAATGGATGATGATTTCAACACTGCTTTTGCCATCGGCCTCATTTACGACCTTGTTCGCGATATAAACAAGTTTCTCGCCGAAGTAGACAAAAAGAACCGGGACGGCGCCTATTTTATCCTTTCCAAGGCCGCGGCAGCTTTTGCCGATGTCGGCAAGACCCTGGGGCTCTTTACCCGCAGTCCCGAGGAATGGTTCAAGGAAGGAAGACTGGCGGACAGTAAAGTTACGCTTTCGGTTGAGCGGATAGAAGAGCTGATCCACCTCCGGAACGAGGCCCGTGCGCGCAAGGATTGGACCGAAGCAGACCGTGTCCGCAAGATTCTCGATGACGGCGGCGTGGAGTTGTTTGATCGACCTGATGGCACAGTCTGGAAGCCGAAGTGACCCTGTTAGTGTGCGGGGCCTGAAGAAAAAGGGCGCGCACAAACATTGTTGATATCCCGAGTGCTTGGATCTGCCTTTTTAACCGGTTCGTAAACCCTTTGCCGTCCTTATTATCGTATTTTCCCGGTGCAATGTGTCATCGCTTTACTCTATTCTATGCAAAAAGAAAAAATAGTCGGGATCAATCCCATACGCGAGGCGCTTAGAGCGGGACGCCCCATCCAAAGGCTTTTGATTTCCGAGCAGCGGAAGATGGATCGGGATGTTGCGGAGATCGTCCGTCTTGCCAAGGAGCGGGGCATAGAGATACGGGTCACTTCCCGAGATGCTCTGAACAGGGAATCTCAGAATTCCCATCATCAGGGGGTGATCGCCATGGCATCGGCGCGTACCTACGCAACGCTTGACGATATTCTTAAGATACCGGTGCAGCGCGGCGAACAGGCGCTGTTCCTCGTATTGGATAGCGTTGAAGATCCCCGGAATCTGGGTGCCATACTGAGGACAGCGGAAGCGGCAGGGGTGCATGGTGTGATAATCCCTGAACGACGGGCAGCCGGACTTACGGAGGCTGTGGCAAAGACTGCCGCCGGAGCTTTGGAGTATGTGCCGGTGGTCAAAGTGGTGAATATCGTAAATACGCTTGGGGAACTGAAAAAAGCAGGCGTATGGGTGACGGGGGCGGAAGCCGGCAGTGAGACGGTCTACTGGGACGCGGACTTTGCGCGCCCGATGGCGTTGGTGCTTGGTGGCGAAGATAAAGGTGTGCGCAGGCTGGTCAAAGAGCACTGTGACTACCTGGTATCGCTGCCGCTTATGGGGCAGATCAGCTCCTTGAACGTTTCGGTGGCGGCGGGAACTCTGCTGTATGAAGTACTGCGACAGCGCAGGGGGGGCGGTAAAGAGTTCCCCTAAAACGGACATTGGCGTGGAAAACCACTATTTCTTCACATCCATCAATCTAATCTTTTCGCTTGACAAGTTAATACGCAATCTCTTATAATTACAGTTCTTTGGCGCGGCAGAACAAACACGCGCAATTTAAGTATTATTAATGAATTTAAGTATTATTAATGAATGAGCAGCATGATCCGGTTATGGACATGGAGGCACGACACGGCATGTCCAGAGGGTTCTGCCACCGTAACTCAGTTGGTAGAGTAGCTGATTTGTAATCAGCCTGTCGGGGGTTCGATTCCCTTCGGTGGCTCCATTTTCAAGTAACCTCATCCGAAAAAAGCGTTGAAATGGGTTTTTGAACATTAATGATGGTGCAGTAGCAGTTCCAGAATGAGTAATGTATCGAAGTTCCCGGGGAGGTGCCCGAGTGGCCAAAGGGAACAGACTGTAAATCTGTCGGCGTCAGCCTACGGAGGTTCGAAACCTCCCCTCCCCACCAGTTGCGAATAAGGATCGATGATTGCGGAGCGTGGATTTCAAAACGGGAAATCTGTTGGCCGTAATTCGATATCAAAAATGCGGGAATAGCTCAGCTGGCTAGAGCGCAAGCCTTCCAAGCTTGGGGTCGCGGGTTCGAATCCCGTTTCCCGCTCCAGTTACCATAGTCTGGAGTCTAAAGAGTTGTTAGTAGNGTTCANTGAGTCAGTAGAGNGCAGGGATGGACTCTTGAGGCTNACTACTGGATCAACTCGATAGACTTGTGCAAGACCGCCCATGTAGCTCAGTTGGTAGAGCACATCCTTGGTAAGGATGAGGTCAGCGGTTCAATCCCGCTCATGGGCTCCATACAATCAGTTAGTTGTACAGTTAGCTGTGGCTCGTATTTTTTTCAGTCAGACCAATCACCATTTTTCACTTCCCGGCAGGAGGGGTACAGTATGGCAAAGGCAAAATTTGAGAGGACAAAACCTCATGTGAACGTGGGCACCATCGGCCACGTGGACCACGGCAAAACGACCTTGACGGCCGCCATCACGAAGGTGCTTTCCTTCAAGAATATGGCGAGCTTTGTATCCTATGACAACATTGACAAGGCGCCGGAAGAACGGGAGCGCGGCATCACAATCGCCACGGCGCACGTTGAATACTCGACAGAGAACCGGCACTATGCCCATGTCGACTGTCCCGGCCATGCCGATTATGTGAAGAACATGATCACGGGCGCGGCGCAGATGGACGGGGCCATTCTGGTGGTGTCTGCCGCCGACGGTCCGATGCCCCAGACCCGCGAACACATTCTGCTCGCCCGTCAGGTGGGCGTGCCCTATATCGTTGTCTACATGAACAAGGTAGATATGGTGGACGACCCCGAGCTGATCGAGCTCGTTGAGCTTGAGATCCGGGAGCTTCTGTCCAAGTACCAGTTTCCGGGAGACAAGACCCCGATCGTCAAGGGAAGCGCCCTGAAGGCCCTCCAGAGCGACAGCAAGGATGTCAACGCGCCTGAGTACAAGAGCATCCTGGAGCTGATGGCGGCTGTGGACAGCTACATACCCCAGCCGAAGCGCGACATCGACAAGCCCTATCTCATGCCGCTCGAAGACGTGTTCTCGATCGCAGGCCGGGGTACGGTGGTGACGGGCAGGATCGAGCGCGGCATCGTGAAGGTCGGCGACGAAATCGAGATTGTCGGAATAAAGCCGACGCAGAAGACAGTGGTGACGGGCGTGGAGATGTTCCGGAAGCTTCTGGACCGGGGCGAGGCGGGCGACAACGTCGGCGTGCTTCTCCGCGGCACCAAGAAGGAAGACGTGGAGCGCGGGATGGTTCTCGCGAAGCCGGGCAGCATCACGCCGCATACGAAGTTCAAGGCTGAGGCGTATATTCTCACGAAGGAAGAAGGCGGCCGGCACACTCCGTTCTTCAATGGCTATCGTCCGCAGTTCTACTTCCGGACGACGGACGTGACGGGCGTGGTAAAGCTTGCCGAGGGAGTGGAGATGGTGATGCCGGGCGACAACATGACCTGCAGCGTCGAACTCATCACCCCGATTGCCATGGACCAGGGCCTGCGCTTCGCCATCCGCGAAGGCGGCAGGACCGTGGGCGCCGGCGTTATCACCGAAGTAATCGAGTAAGCAGAGGGAAGGGACAGCACGTGACACAGAAAATCAGGATACGTTTAAAAGGGTATGACCACAGACTGCTCGACCAGTCTGCACTTGAAATCATGGATACGGCTAAAAGGACTGGAGCAAAAGTGTCCGGGCCGATTCCGCTCCCGACCAGGATAAACCGGTGGACCGTGCTCCGCTCTCCCCACGTGGACAAAAAATCTCGTGAGCAGTTTGAGATCAGGACACACAAGAGACTGATGGATATTCTGGATCCGACCCCGCAGACCGTGGATGCGCTCATGAAGCTTGATCTGGCTGCAGGTGTTGATGTGGAGATTAAGCTGTAGTTCTAACCAGACCGCGAAGGGATTGATTGCTCATAATCCCGGGTCGTGTGCGGATGAAGGGATAGGCAATGAGTAAGGGAATTATCGGGAAAAAGATAGGCATGAGCCAGCAGTACAGCGGCGGAGAACTTATTCCGGTTACTGTGATTCAGGCGGGCCCATGTACCGTGGTACAAAAGAAAACCACGGGAAAAGAAGGCTATGACGCGGTGCAGCTTGCGTTTAATGAAGAGAAAAAGAAGGGCCGTGTGACGAAAGCCATGGCAGGCCACTTCCAGAAGGCAAATGTTCAACCGCACCGGTTTCTCCGTGAATTCCGTACGGCAGAGTTTGAGCAGGGCCAGACAGTGACCGTAGATATGTTCAAAATAGGCGAGCGGATTTCCGTGAGCGGAGTGAGCAAAGGCAAGGGTTTTGCCGGCGTTATGAAACGGCATCGGTTTGCCGGAGGACCCGGTGGCCATGGCTCCATGTTCAACAGGGCTCCCGGATCCATAGGCGCGAGTGCTTATCCGTCACGGGTCATGCCGGGGAAAAAACTTCCCGGACATATGGGTGATGTGAACGTAACGCTGAAAAATATTGAAGTTATTGATGTACGGCCGGACCAGAACCTGCTCTTCGTCCGCGGCGCAGTCCCGGGCGGAGAAAATGGACTCGTCCTTTTATACAAAGCCGACTAATATCAAGAGTTGAGGAAATAGACAATGCCGTCAGTCTCAATGGTTGACCAGAACAATAAAAAAGTTAAGGATGTGGAACTCCCCAGCTTGTTCTCCGCTGAAGCTCGTCCCTACCTCCTGCATGCCGCTGTAGTGAATCAGTTGGCGAACAGGAGAGCCGGCACTGCGGCGACCAAGAACAAGGCCCTCGTGAGCGGCGGCGGGAAAAAACCTTTTAAGCAAAAGGGGACGGGCAGAGCCCGTGCGGGAAGCAATCGGTCTCCGCTCTGGCGTCATGGCGGAACTATCTTCGGCCCAATGCCGAGAGATTATTCTTATGCTCTCCCCAAAAAAGCAAAACGGGCTGCATTGGTAGATGCCATCGCGTCAAAAGTCACGGATAACCGGCTTATTCTCGTTGACAGCCTAGAGCTCGCGGAGCCTAAGACCAAGCTGATGTCGACGTTGCTCGAGAATCTTGGAGTGCAGGAAAATGCCATTGTACTGATTTCCGCGGACAACAAAAACCTGCGTCTTGCTTCCAGGAACATTCCGTCCGTAAAAGTTCTCAGGATGGACAACATGAACGTCTATGACCTGCTTAAATACCGGTACCTCATTACGACGCCGGATGCATTGAACACGTTGCAGGAGGTATACGGAAAATGATGTTAGATATGTATGATATTGTCCGGGTGCCGCGTATAACTGAAAAGGGCGCGCGACTCAAGGAAAAGAACAATGTCCTAACCTTTGAAGTCAAGGTTAATGCCAACAAGGTGCAGGTGAAGAAGGCAATAGAGGAAATCTTCAAGGTCAAGGTTGTAGATGTTACCACGGTTAGGAATGCAGGCAAGAACAAGCGTGTCGGAACGCGGTTGGGTCGCAGGTCTGACTGGAAGAAAGCATACGTGACGTTGAAACCAGGCGAAAAGATCGCTATATTTGAGGGTGCATAAATGCCGGTAAAGAGCTATAACCCAACATCTCCGGGAAGACGGTTTCAGACGACCTCGACATTCGAAGAGGTAACGCGCAGCACGCCGGAGAAATCGCTGCTCGTAAAAATCAGCGAGAGCGGCGGGAGAAATAACCGCGGCAAAATCACTGTCCGTTACCGGAGCGGCTGGCACAAGAAAAAATACCGGATGATCGACTTCAGACGCGATAAAATCGGCGTGCCTGCAAAGGTGGCCGAGATTGAGTATGATCCGAACAGGTCTGCTCGTATCGCCCTCCTTCATTATGCAGACGGCGAAAAGCGATATATCATCGCGCCGCTCGGTTTGAAAGTTGGTGACAGCGTTCTGTCCGGCCCTGATGCCGATATCAAAACGGGAAATGCGCTTCCAATGACCGCAATCCCGGTGGGCACTATTCTCCATAATGTGGAGCTTAAGAAGGGTGCAGGCGGACAACTCGGGCGGAGCGCCGGCGCATCCGTGCAGCTTCTGGCACGCGAAGGTGAATATGCTACTTTGAGATTAAACTCCGGCGAAGTTCGCAGAGTCCGCTCCGAGTGTATGGCGACTATCGGTCAGGTGGGGAACCTGGATCATGAGAACGTCAGCATCGGAAAGGCCGGGAGAGCGCGCTGGATGGGAATGCGGCCCCGGGTGCGGGGAGTGGCAATGAACCCCGTTGACCATCCTCTCGGAGGCGGCGAGGGTAAGTCATCGGGCGGAAGACCTGGCTGTTCGCCTTGGGGACTGCCTGACGGGACGAAAACACGGAAAAACAAATCGACGACGAAATTCATTGTTTCACGAAGAACGAAGAGCAGATAAGCAAATAAGCGGAGGAATAAGTGCCGAGATCAGTTAAAAAGGGGCCTTTTATCGATGAGAGCCTCATGAAAAAAGTTGAGTCTATGAACGCGACCGGGGATAAGAAGATTGTGAAGACTTGGTCTCGGAGATCGACGATTACGCCTGAGTTTGTCGGCCACACCATGGCGGTGCATAACGGCAAAAAGTTTATCCCCGTTTATGTCACGGAGAACATGGTCGGACACAAATTAGGAGAGTTTTCGCAAACCCGGACGTTCAAAGCGCACGGCGGATCTAAATCCGCGGAAAAGGCAACCGCTCCGAAGTAGAAAACGGATCGCTCCGTCACGAGAAAGAGGATGGTCAGATGGAAGCAAGCGCAACAGTAAGGCATATACGCATTACGCCGCGCAAGGCGCGACAAGTGATAGATCTCATCCGCGGGAAAATGGTGGGTGATGCCATCAATATTCTCACCTTTACCCCGCTCCACGCCGCACGGATCGTCAAGAAACTTCTCGATTCGGCTGTCGCGAATGCCGAGCAGAAAAAAGTGGGAGATCCGGATACGCTCAAGGTAACCAAGGCCTTTGTAAATCAGGGTACAACCATGAAGCGCATGAGGGCACGGGCCATGGGCCGCGGTAATGTAATCAGGAAGAGGACCAGCCATATAACGCTGGTGCTTTCAGCATAGGTTCAATAACGGAGGCATCATGGGACAGAAGGTACATCCGATCGGGCTGAGGCTCGGGATAATAAAGACTTGGGATTCACGATGGTTTTCTCAGAAGAACTATGCAGCTCTTCTGCATGAAGATATCAAAATCCGCAAGATTGTAAAAGAGCGGCTCATGCATGCCGGAGTTGCAAAAGTGGAGATTGAACGGGCCGGGCAAAAAGCCAAGATTAACATTCACACGGCACGGCCGGGCATCATTATCGGCAAGAAAGGCGCCGAGGTCGATAAGCTGAAAAAAGATCTCGAGGCCATGACCGGGAAGCAGATGTACATTAATATCCAGGAAATCAGGCGCCCGGAACTGGATGCCCAACTCGTAGCCGAGAACATCGCATTGCAGCTGGAGCGCCGGATCGCCTTCCGTAGAGCCATGAAAAAAGCCGTAACCTCGGCGCTCCGTCTCGGCGCCCAGGGCATCAAGATCAACTGCGCGGGAAGACTGGCTGGTGCGGAAATTGCGCGGACCGAGTGGTACCGTGAGGGACGAGTTCCCCTTCACACCCTGCGTGCTGATATCAACTACGGATTCTTCGAGGCAAAAACAACGATGGGGCAGATCGGCGTCAAGGTCTGGATCTACCGGGGAGACATTCTCCAGAAGCCGACGAGCGCGGCATAAGCGACCGAATTACGAGCGACTAAAGGACTTTTATCATGTTAGCACCTAAACGAGTTAAACATCGGAAGATGCACAAGGGAAGAATGACGGGGACGGCTTACCGGGGCGCCGAGGTGAGTTACGGTGAGTTCGGACTTAAGGTTTTGGAACCGGGTTGGATTACGAGCCGGCAGATCGAGGCGGCTCGTATTGCGATGACACGTTACGTAAAACGCGGCGGCAAGATCTGGATCCGCATATTCCCGGACAAGCCGATCACGAAAAAGCCGGCTGAAACCCGCATGGGAAAGGGCAAGGGTGCGCCTGAGTACTGGGTAGCGGTGGTGAAGCCCGGGCGGGTGCTCTACGAGATGGGCGGTGTCGACGAGTCCGTAGCCAGAGAAGCGTTCCGTCTGGCGGCATACAAGCTGCCGGTCGCGACGAAGTTTGTCTCCCGGGAGGCTGAAATATGAAGACACGGGCACAGGACTTACGGGACTTGTCGAACGACGAGCTGCAGGCAAAAGCCGTTGAACTCAAAAAGGAGCTGTTCAACCTCAGAGTTCAGCAGGCGATGGGACAGATTGAAAATCCGATGCGGTTGAGAACGCTGAGGAAAGATATCGCAAAAGCAAAAACGGTGTTAAAGGAAAAACATGGAAGAGTCTAAGAAGAGAAAAGCCTACATCGGGCAGGTTATCAGCGATAAAATGGATAAAACGGTCGTGTTGGCGGTAACGAGACGTATTGCTCATTCTCGATATGGGAAGACCGTTAAGCGTACTACCAAGTTCAAGGCTCATGATGAAAAGAATGAGTGCAAGGTCGGTGATGTTGTTAGGTTCATTGAGACCCGGCCTCTGTCAAAGGAAAAACGGTGGAAAGTGCTCGAGATCGTCGAAAAGGCCAATTAAATACCAGGGACGAGAAATCTTCGCAGAGGATTAAGATATGATTCAGCAGCAGACAGTATTGGACGTTGCCGATAATTCCGGCGCAAAAAAAGTAATGTGCATAAAAGTGCTAGGCGGCACGCGCAAGCGTTATGCCAGCCTCGGCGATGTAATCGTGGTCGCCATCAAAATGGCGATTCCCGAGGGGCAGGTAAAGAAAGGAACCGTTGCTAAAGCCGTAGTCGTCCGCACGACCAAAGAGGTGCGACGGCAGGATGGCTCGTATATAAAGTTCGATCGGAACGCCGCGGTATTGATAAACAACGCGAATGAGCCCATCGGGACGCGCATCTTTGGCCCTGTTGCCCGAGAACTCCGAAAAAAGAACTTTATGAAGATTATTTCGCTGGCTCCTGAAGTGCTTTAAAGCGGCCTTCAGAAACAGCTGAGGAAAAGCAGGAATTCAGAATATGCAAATAAAGAAAAATGACAATGTAATGGTGATTGCCGGCAAGGAAAAAGGGAAAAAGGGCAGGGTCATCGCCGTTTACCCGACAACGAACAGACTTCTTGTCGAGAAGCTGAATATGATCAAGCGGCACACGCGGCCCAATCAGCAGCTCAGGCAGGGGGGGATCGTTGAAAAGGAGAACCCTATTTCTGTGTCGAATGTGCAGTTGATATGTTCGAAATGCGATAAACCTACGGCTGTTACCCGTAAAGACCAGGGCGACGGTTCGCGTGCAAGGGTATGCAAAAACTGCAGCGAGATCATTGATTAAGCTGTTCTGCGCTTCTGCGACCCAATATTGAGAACTTGTAAAACAGGATAATCGATCAATGCCAGATAAAAAAGACAAGACGAAAGAGACAAAAAGCGGGGAACAGAAAAAAGCCGCGGCCAAGACGCCTAAAGCGGCTGCGAAAGCAAAGGGCTCCGCAACCGAACCAAAAAAGGGAGCGACAGCAGGGGAGGGTGGCAAGAAAATCGCTTCCGAGCCGATTCCTACACCTCGGCTGAAAAAGCGGTATCATGATGTCGCGATTCCTGCGCTGATGAAGGAATTCCAGTACAAAAACCCCATGCAAGCTCCGAAGCTTGTGAAGGTTGTGCTGAATGTCGGAATGGGAGAGGCGATTTCCAACGCGAAATCCCTGGACCACGCCGCCGAGGAACTCGCGAAGATCTCGGGTCAGCGGCCGGTAATCACCCGCGCCAAAAAATCTATAGCAACCTTCAAGCTGAGAGAGGGGATGCCGATCGGCTGCATGGTGACTCTACGGCGTGAGCGCATGTATGAGTTCCTTGATCGATTTATCAGCGCGGCGCTTCCTCGCATCAGAGACTTTAAGGGCACCTCAGCAAAATCCTTTGACGGTAGAGGCAATTACTCGATTGGGATCAAGGAACAGGTTATTTTCCCGGAGATCGAAATTGACAAGGTGGATTCGATCCACGGTATGGATATTATAATTGTTACGACGGCGAAAACCGACGAGGAAGGCCGGGCATTGCTCGGCCACTTGGGCATGCCGTACCGGAAGTAGTCCGGGCACAACCGGACGTCATGGAGGAACGATGGCAAAGAAATCGTTGATAGCTAAGGCGCAGAGACCTGCTAAGTTCAAAGTACGGAGTTACCATCGCTGTCCGCTGTGCGGACGTCCACGGGGATATCTGCGTAAGTTCGATATGTGCAGGATCTGTTTTAGAAACAGGGCGCTTCGAGGAGAAATTCCGGGCGTGATCAAGGCGAGCTGGTAACTAAAAGGGGTTTGAATCAATGATGACCGATCCAATCGCGGACATGCTGACGCGTATCCGCAATGCCAGTAAGGCAAAACATGAGAAAGTAGATATTCCCTCTTCGAAGTTGAAGATCGAGATTGCAAAGATCCTCAAGGATGAGGGATACGTGAAGAACGTCAAGCTGGTAAAAGACCGCAGGCAGGGCCTGATCCGCGTATACCTCAAGTACACCGAAGAGGAATTGCCGGTTATCCAAGGCATAAAGCGAGTCAGCAGGCCGGGATGCCGGGTTTATGCAGGCAATGATGCGATTCCCAAGGTCCTGGCCGGCCTCGGTACCGCGATCCTTTCGACGCCGAAAGGCATTCAGACCGGCAAACAGGCAAAGAAGGATAATGTCGGCGGTGAAGTTCTCTGCCACGTGTGGTAGTTTCAAATCAGTAGCTTTCGTCCTCTTGAAGAGGGTAGGAGTTGTCATGTCGAGGGTTGGGAAAAAACCAATTGAGATTCCATCCGGCGTCGAGGCCAAGCTCGAGACCGGCAAGATCACGGTTAAGGGTCCGCTGGGCGAGATGAGCCAGGATGTGAATCCGAAGCTGACGATTAAGAAGGAAAACAATAAACTGCTCGTGGAGCGTCCGTCGAACCAGAAGACGTATCGGGAGCTGCACGGTCTGACGCGGAACCTGATTGCCAACATGGTAACTGGCGTGAGCAAGGGATATGAAAAGACACTGGAAATTTCCGGAGTCGGTTTCAAAGCCGCGGCACAGGGAACGAACCTGATGCTTACCCTCGGGTTTTCCCATCCCATTGTCTATCCGCTGCCGAAGGGCATTAAGGCTACGGTAGATGCCAAGCAGACACAGGTCACGCTGAAAGGCGTGGATAAACAGCTTGTCGGACAGATAGCCGCGAACATCAGGGGCTTAAAGAAGCCTGAACCGTACAAGGGGAAGGGCATCAAGTACAGCAACGAGGTCATTCAGCGCAAGGAAGGCAAGGCTGGTAAGGGTGGAAAATAGAAACCGGTCAGATTTTTAGGACCGCATTTAGCAGGATGGAGAGAAGATCGTGGCACAGAGCAAACTGAAGTCGAGACAAAGGCGGCATGTAAGAGTCAGGGAAAAGGTAATCGGCACGATGAGCAAACCGAGGCTGAGTGTGTTCAAAAGCCTGAGCCATATCTATGCACAGCTTATTGACGACACTACGGGGAAAACGCTCATTACGGCGTCAACTGCGGAAAAAGCGGTAAGCTCCGGTTTGAAGCACGGCGGCAACGTTGCAGCGGCAAAGAAGGTCGGAGCAAGCATTGCCGAGAGGGCGCTGGGCAAGAATATCAAATCGGTTGTATTTGACCGTGGTGGTTATAAGTACCATGGAT
>JGI12270J11330_10002344_pt1 | contig 13890 bp, 9 predicted proteins | sample PeaSoiMetSII2010_FD_11330 | JGI IMG/M metagenome (IMG submission 11330)
TGACCGGGACCACGCGGCGCATCATGGCGGGCGATCTGAGCGGTCGGCTGCCGGTCGGACGCAGCGGCGACGAACTCGACCGCCTGGCGGAAAATCTCAACGCCATGCTGGAGCGCATCGAAGCCCTGATGACAGGGTTGAAGGAAGTCTCCGACAATATCGCCCACGACCTGAAAACGCCGCTGACGCGCTTGCGCAACCGCGCCGAGGAGGCGCTCGCGAAATCCGGAACCGAGGCCGAATACCGCTCGGCGCTGGAACGCACCATCGAGGAATCCGACGGGCTGATCCGCACCTTCAATGCCCTGTTGATGATCGCGCGCGCCGAATCCGGGCAGGCCCGCGGCAATATGGATGATTTCGATGCCGCCGAAGTCGCCAGAGGCATTCACGAGCTCTACGAGCCGCTCGCCGAAGACGGCGACTTGACCCTGCACGTGAAAACCGCGCCGGCGCCGCTTCACGGCAATCGCGAATTGATCAGCCAGGCGCTCGCCAATCTGGTCGAGAACGCGATCAAATATGGCAAGCCGGTTGCCGCCGCGCAGCCGCTAAGCGCCGGAGCAGTCCCCGACTCAGACCGCAAGGAGATTCTGATCGAGGCCAGGCGCGAGGGCGATCGGGTGCTGCTGAGCGTCACCGACCACGGCCCGGGAATTCCGGTGGCCGATCGCAAACATGCGGTGGAACGATTTGTCCGGCTGGAAGCGAGCCGAACCCAGCCGGGTTCCGGTCTCGGCCTGAGCCTGGCATCAGCGGTCGCAACGCTGCATGGCGGTGACCTAAGGCTCGACGACGCTCATCCGGGCCTCGTTGCAACCCTGGCCATCCCCGCACGGACCGGCGCCAGTGATGGGCTTGCGGCTCAAACACATGATATGTCACAGAAAGCGGCATGAGCTGATCCGCGCAAGATTCGAGCGTGGTTTGATATTGTTGCGGCTTTTTGGATTAGACATTCGCCATGACGATTCGCGGAAAGCTCGAAGCGAATGTCAGCTCCACTGCACTGGCCGCGCGGCTGGTGGATGGACCGGACGTCTCTGCCCCCGATAAACCCGAAAGGCAGTTGAAGGACTGGCTGGCCGATCTCGCCCCTGGACAGGCGGCGGAGATCGAAGGTCTTCTTGCGCGATTTCCCCGAGCCAAGACGATTCTTTTGGGCTTTGCCGAGGCCTCGCCATATCTCTTCGATCTGGTTCGCGCCGATGCGGCCCGCGCGATCAGGGTGCTGCTGTGCGAGCCGGAGCGGCATCTGGCGCAACTGATCGAGAAAACCAGCCGCGAGGTTCTTGCCGCGTCCAGCGAAGCGGCTGCGATGCAATTGCTCCGTCGCACGAAATCGGAAGCCGCCTTGCTGATTGCGCTGTGCGACATTGGCGGCGTCTGGCCGGTGATGCAGGTGACGGCGGCGCTCACCGACCTTGCAGTCGCCTCCGTGCAGTCGGCCTTACGTTTTCTGCTGCAGCAGGAAGCCACGCGCGGAAGGATGTTCCCGCCGAACGCCGATCGACCTGAGGAGGGCAGCGGCCTGATCGTGCTCGCGATGGGCAAGATGGGTGCGGGCGAATTGAATTTTTCCAGCGATATCGATCTAATCGTGTTTTACGACGCCGGTGCGTCTTCGCTTGCGCCCGACATCGAGCCGCAGCCGTTCTTTGCGCGGGTGACGCAGGGATTATCGCGGATCCTGCAGCAACGCAGCGCTGACGGCTACGTGTTCCGTGTCGATTTACGGCTGCGTCCCGACCCGGCCTCGACGGCGGTGGCGATCTCGACCGCCTCGGCGCTGCATTATTACGAGCGGGAAGGGCGCACCTGGGAACGCGCCGCCATGATCAAGGCGCGGCCCTGCGCCGGCGACATCAGGGCCGGAGAAGCTCTGATCGCGGAACTCGCACCCTTTGTCTGGCGCAAGCACCTGGATTTCGCGGCTCTCGCCGACGTGCACGATATGAAGCGGCAGATGCAGACCTATCGCGGGCAAGGCGAAATCGCGGTCGAGGGTCACAATGTCAAGATCGGGCGCGGCGGCATCCGCGAAATCGAATTCTTTGCGCAGACCCAGCAGTTGATCGCCGGAGGCCGTCATCCTGAATTGCGGGTGCGGCCGACGCTCGAGGCTCTAAACGTCCTGGCTTCGAGCAACTGGATCACCTTTGAAGCCCGTGACCAGCTCGCATCGGCCTATGAATTTCTGCGCAGGGTCGAACACCGGCTGCAGATGATGGCGGACGAACAGACCCACGCACTGCCCGACGACAGCGAGGCGGTCGAGCGCTTTGCCCGTTTTTTCGGTTACAAAAGCCGCGCCGCGTTTGCAAGCGTGCTCCTCGGCCATCTCAACGTCGTGCAGGGACACTACGCCAAGCTATTCGAAGGCGATCCCGCCGGTACGGCAAAGTTGCCGGAGGTGGACTATACGTCGGGACCGGAAGACCCGCGCCTGATCGAGCACCTCGCCTCGCTCGGCTTCAAGAAACCGATCATGGTGGCAGAGACGGTGCGGCAGTGGCTGGACGGCGACTACCGCGTGCTCAGGGTGCAATCCGCCCGCAGCGCCTTCGTTGAATTTCTTCCCTCGCTGATCACGGGCCTCGCAAATGCCGAGGAGCCCGACAATGCGGTGGTGGTCTTCGACCGCTTCCTGCAGGCGCTGCAACGCGGCGGGAGGCTGTTTGCACTGCTCAGCCAGAACCACGACCTCGTCGCCCTGGTGGCCCTGATCCTGGGCGCGGCGCCCCGCCTTGGCGACATGCTGGCGCGCCAGCCGCAGATCATGGACGGGTTGATCGATCCGCGCTTTTTTGGCGCCATGCCGGACCGGAGCGAATTATCGGCGCGGCTGGCCGCGACCTTGCAAGATGCGCATGCTTACGAAGAGTTCCTCGATCGATTGCGGCTGTTCGGCCGGGAGAGCCTGTTCCTGATCGGCACGCGTATTCTGTCGGGCACGGTTTCCGCTCAACAGGCCAGCATCGCCTTTGCCGACGTCGCCGAGGGCATCGTCCACACGGTGCATGGTCTGGTTACAGATCAGTTCGCCGCCCAATACGGCCGGATCGCGGGGCATCAGACCGCGATCCTGGCAATGGGCAGGCTCGGCAGCCGCGAGATGACGGCTGCGTCCGATCTCGATCTGATCCTGCTCTACGATTTCGATTCCGAGCGTCCGGATTCCGACGGCGCGAAATCGCTGCACGGCGCGCAATATTTTGCGCGTCTCACTCAGCGGCTGATCAGTGCCTTCACGACGCGGACGAATTATGGCGTGCTCTACGAGGTCGATATGCGGCTGCGCCCGTCGGGCAGGGCGGGGCCGCTCGCCTCGCATGTCCGTTCGTTCGCCGAGTACCAGGACCGGGAAGCCTGGACCTGGGAGCATATGGCGCTGACACGCGCGAGGGTGATTTCGGCGTCGCCGGCATTTCGGGAAGGGATAGAGGCGATCATTCGCCAGGTATTGACGCGGCGGCGTGACGCGGACGGCGTTGCCAGCGATGTCGCGGACATGCGCCGCGCCATTGCGCTTGAAAAGGGCGAGGCCGATATCTGGGATCTGAAATATGCGGCTGGCGGCATGATCGATATCGATTTCATCGCCCAATATCTGCAGCTCGTGCACGCCGCCGACAAGCCGGATATCCTCGATGTCTCTACCTTGCATGTGCTCGACAATGCCGCGCGGCTCGGTGTGCTGCCGCAATCCTCGGCCGAAATCCTGCGTTCGGCCGCACGCCTCTATCATGACCTGACGCAAATTTTGCGGCTCTGTGTCAGCGACAGATTCAATCCGGAGACGTCAGGGGAGAATCTTTTGCTGATCATGGCGCGGGGAGGCGACGCGCCCGACTTTTCCTCACTTCAAGCGCGGGTCAAGGAGACACAAGCCGAAGTGCGGCGGGTGTTTCGGACTTTGATCGGTTAACGGCGGCTAGAGTATCTTCCGGGTGCGTTGGTATTGAATGACCCTAGGCCAACCGCGCTGGCGAACCATCCCGCCATCGTGGATTCATGTAAGGATGCCTTACCGGTCTAAGGGGGTTAGTCGGCCCCGCCGGTCGCCGCGACACTAATGGCGCCTGCCGCGGTTTTCCTGTTAATGTATGTCTGAGCTTGCTCCCGCGCGAGCTCAGACCGCCGAAGAAGATGAAGCTGGAGGAAATCATGCTTCTTTTTGGACGCGCTCGTTCGAGACGGGGGCTTGCCTCGGCTTTGATCGGAGAGATCGCCGCCGTCATCGACGGTATGGAAGGCTTTGAAGAGGTTCGAAAGCTCGAGGCGATGGAGACAGGGGCCGAGGAAAACCTCGACGAGCTCGGCGCTTTTGCATTGCCCAGGTTCTCGGTCTACGAATCAAATGCGGATCGACTGGATTTGTTCGACGCTTCGCTTCAGCGACAGATTGCTTATTTCTTCACGTCTGCCGGAAGTCTCGCCGGGCACCTGCACGTGCTCGCGTCGACCGACAAACAATCAACAGAGTTGTGCAAAAAGCACGCGATCGACGCGCAAAGAGAAATCAACGGCCTCTCCGAACTGGGCGACGACTTGCTGCGTGATCTGCGAAAGCTTGTATCCAAGAAGCAGCCCGCGACAATAAGCAGAGCTTGACGGTAGGCCGCGTGAGCCGACGTATCGCAGCGCTCTTTAAGCTTGCCACGGCTCGTTTACGTACTACAATTGCCTAGCTTGCAGGGGATGGGGTCCCCCGTAACCGCCGATGAGGCTGATGACTCCTACCGGACGCTTGGCGTCGGTAGGAGCTTGCCAAGTTCCCACGACACCAGCAGCAGGGTTTCCCGCGCGGCCACGAAGGCCGCGCAGGTAGATCACGTGTGGTCACTGAGGAGCGTGGTTCGGCGATCGCCGCTTAAAAAATAAAGTTTCAAACGCGTATCGGCTACGTGAGTAGCAGCACGAACGGGCGGGAGATTTTCGGATGACCGGAGTTTGGGCGCTTGCGGCGCTATGGTTGGGGCTTGCGCTGATAGCGAGCCTGCTTTCGATTTGGCTTCGCATTTCGACTGCTTTGTCGGAAATCGTCGTCGGAACCATCGCGCAATTGATCATCGGCGCCGCCATCGGGTCGGCCGTACTGGGTACGGACGAGTCGTGGGTAAAATTTCTCTCCGGCATCGGCGCGATCGTTCTGACTTTCCTCGCCGGAGCCGAGCTCGATCCGGTGGTCTTCAGACTGAAGTGGAAAGAAGCGGCCGCGGTCGGGTTTGCGAGCTTCTTNTTTCCGTTTTTGGGGTGCGCGGCGGCGGCTCACTATTTGCTGGGATGGGAGGTCATGCCGAGTTGGCTCGCCGGCGTCGCCATGTCCACGACGTCCGTTGCCGTCGTTTACGCCGTGATGATCGAGTTCGGCTTCAACACGACTGACTACGGCAAGACCATACTGGCGGCGTGTTTCGTGACCGACCTCGGCACTGTCGTGGCGCTGGGCCTGATCTTTGCGCCCTTCACAATGAAAACACTCATCTTCCTCGGCGTTGGCGTGGTGGTATTCATTGTCCTGCCGTGGCTTACGCCACGTTTCTTCCGACTATATGGAGGCCGGCCTTCGGAACTCGAGACCAAATTTCTTCTCCTCTGTCTACTGGGTATGGGCGCGTTGGCGACGTGGGCCGACAGCGAGGCGGTGCTTCCTGCCTATCTCATTGGGATGGTGCTAGCGGGAACTGTCGGCAAGGATCATGCCCTTGTGCGGCGGCTGCGCACGCTGACGTTCGGGCTTTTGACGCCATTCTATTTTATTCGCGCCGGCTCATTCGTTTCCATAACCGCTCTTATCGCCGCGCCTTCGGCCTTCATCGTCTTTCTGGTGACAAAGATTGCTGCAAAAATAATTGGCGTCTATCCGGTTACCAAATGGTTCGGTTCGCCGAACAAGGAGGCGATGTATACGACCCTCCTGATGTCGACCGGGCTGACATTCGGCACGATCTCCTCGCTATTTGGTTTGTCGCACGGAATAATTAACCAGAGCCAGTATTCAGCGCTTGTCGCAGCGGTCATTGGCAGCGCGGTGATCCCGACGGTGATAGCTAACGCATTCTACCTCCCGCGCCACCTCTTGCCGGAGACCGAATGGGAGGAAACATCGGACGGTCGCCGGGAAGTGACGCAGCTTCGTGCGATCAAGGGAAAAGCCGAATGACAGGGAGCGATTCCGTGTTCAGAAAGATTTTGCACGCCAATGACGGCTCGGAACACGCCTTTCGCGCATTCGCGTTGGCGCTCGCGATGGCAAAGCAGAACAATTCAGACCTTCATATGATTTCGGTTGAAGAAATCGACTACATGCCGGAATTCATCGAAGAGGTTCGCGAGGAGATGGGCACGGCGGCGCGGCGTTTTCGCAAGGTCTTGCAACGCGCACGCGAAATGGCCGCAGAAAGCCATGTCCCACTCAACACGCATGTCGTCGCCGGGCATCCCGTGCGCGACATTGTCGAGCTTGCCAAGGAGCTGAAAGTTGACTTGCTCATTATCGGAGCGACCGGTCATTCAGCACTCTACGACCGATTGATCGGAAGCCGGGCCGATCGAATTGTGCAACTCGCCCACTGTCCGGTCCTGGTCGTGAAGTGAGAAGTGTCGTCCATCGGCAATCTTTGGAGACTACGTTTCCTATCGTTGCCTTTCGGCGCTGGCAGCTTTCAGGGTTGCGATGGCGTCGCGCACGTTCGGATCGAGCCCCTCGCCGCCGGCGTCGAGATGGGCGAAGATCGCACTGCGCGATTCAAAGCGGACGCGATCATGGGGATCGCCGGTTCCGGCACGTAGCCGAAGGCTTCCTGAAGCGCGTGAAGAATCACCAGCGTCGCACCTTCAAGCTGCGTGTACTCGGCGATGATTTCGGCGCCGCGCGTGGCGTTCCAGGATTCGTAGACCGTCATTTTCCGCACCCTCTATCAGAGGCTTATTACCAAACTGATGAGAATCGGAATTTGTGCCAAAGATCAATAAAGCCGTCTCATGTGGCGTTAGGGAAAGGCGATCAATAAGAATTTGATATTGATTGATATGAAAATAGAATGATGGAGGTTGATACCGCGGCTACGCTCATCGATCGGGACCTTTTTGCATCCCTACTCGGCGGGACCGTGATAATCGTTAGCCGAAATGGTTGGGGGCTTTCTTGATCGACAAGCTTGAACTTCTGCTCGCGCTCGCCAAGGAACGTCACTTCGGGCGTGCCGCGGAGGCTTGCGGCGTTACCCAGCCAACGATGTCGACCAGCCTCAAGCAGCTCGAGGAAATCCTCGGCGTGATGCTGGTGCAGCGAGGCTCGCGGTTCCAGGGTTTTACGCCCGAAGGCGAACGTACGCTGGACTGGGCACGGCGCATCGTCGGCGACGCCCGCGCGATGCGCCAGGAAATCAACTCGCTGAAGGACAAGCTGTCCGGCGAAATCCGGATCGCGGCGATTCCCACCGTGCTCGGCATGGTGGCTTCCCTGACGACGCCGTTTCGCGCGCGTCATCCCGATGTTCGTTTTCGGGTCGTGTCCTGCACGTCGGCCGATGTGTTGGGCCTTCTGGAGAATCTGGAGGTCGACGCCGGCTTGACCTACATCGAGAACGAACCGATCGGCAAGGTTCGCACGATACCGCTCTATAACGAAAGCTATCGGCTGCTGACCTCGCCCGATGGAATGTTCGGCGATCGCAAACAGGTCACGTGGACGGAGGTCGGACAGGTTCCCTTGTGCCTGCTGACGCCGGACATGCAGAACCGGCGTATCATCGATCGCGCCCTTCGCTCGGTGGGGGCGGAAGCCACACCGACGCTGACCTCGAATTCGCTGCTGGTTCTTTACACCCACGTCAAGACCGGCCGCTGGGCGAGCGTGATGCCGGCCAAACTGGCGGAAACGCTCGGGCTGGCGGACGCCGTCCGCAGCATTCCGATCGTCGAGCCCGAGGTCACCTACAGCATCGGGATGGTGATCCCGCAGCGCGATCCGATGACGCCGCTGATTGCCGCGCTTGTCCAGATTGCGCGGGAAGTTGCCCCGACGCTGGAGACCTGAGGGTTTCAACGTCCCGGTCAGGCTGCTACGGGTATCTTCTCCTTGGCCTTGCGCGCATCGCGTGGCAGCGATACCCGGACCACCGTGCCGCTGCCGAGTTTCGAGCGCAATCGCATCGATCCGCCGTGCAGAACAGCCAGCGATCGCGCAATCGCCAGCCCCAGCCCGGAGCCGTGATACGTCTTGGTCAACTGGCTTTCGACCTGCTCGAACGGGCGGCCCAGCCGTTGCAGCGATTGGGGCGCGATGCCGATGCCGGTGTCGGCAATCAGGAGCACGATGGAATCCTCGACCAAGCGGCTGCGGACGATAACCTTGCCGCCGTCGGGCGTGAATTTGACGGCGTTGGACAAGAGGTTGACGATGATCTGCTTGGTCGCCCGGCGATCCGCCACCACGGAAATCGGGCCATCGATGTCTGCATCGAGCGCCAGGTTCTTGTCGTCGGCGCGCCCGGACACAACGCGCAAGGATTCGGCCAGCGTTTTCGAGAGATCGAGCTGCTCCATGTCGAGCTTCATCCTGCCGGCCTCGATCTTCGACATATCCAGGATGTCGTTGATCACTTCGAGCAGGTAATGCCCGCTGGTAAGGATGTCGTGGCAATACTCCTGATATTTCTCCGATCCCAGCGAGCCGAACATGCCGCTTTCCATGATCTCCGAGAATCCGATGATGGCGTTGAGCGGCGTTCGCAGCTCGTGGCTCATATTGGCGAGGAACTTGGACTTGGTCTGGTTGGCTTCCTCGGCGCGGGTCTTTTCCCTGGAATATTTCTCGGCGAGATCGGCAAGTTCGATCGCCTGCCGTTCAAGTTCGCTTTGCGAGCGCTTCAGGTCGATCACCGTGGCGCGCAGCCGAAGGTCGTTCTCGACCAGCTTTTGTTCGTGCTCCTTGATGCGGGTGATGTCGGTTCCGACCGAGACGTAACCGCCGTCCTTGGTCCGGCGCTCGCTGATATGCAGCCAGCTTCCGTCGTCGAGTTGCGCCTCGAAGGTTCGCGCGCCCGGCGCCTGGTTGGCGACCTCGTGCAGGCGGGTGCGCACCTCCGGCATTCTGCCGACCTCGATCACGGTCTCATAGGAGGTGCCCGGCGTCACGGCCGAATCCGGCAGCTTGTGCAGCCGCTGGAAGTGCGAATTGCAGAGCACCAGGCGGTCTCCGGCATCCCACAACACGAAGGCTTCCGGGATGGTCTCGATCGCATCGCGCAAGCGCAAATCCGCCTCGATCGTTTTCTCCGCCAGACTCTTTTGCTCGGTAATGTCGACGGCGATCCCGATCAAATGCAAGCCGGCGTCGGCCGCGCCCTGGCTGAGCTCGCAGCGCACCCGCAGCCAGATCCAGTGGCCGGTGGTGTGCTGCATGCGGAAGGTCTGGTCGATGTAATTGATCTTCGAGGAGATGAGCTGGTCGGCGATTTCGAACAGGTCGATGTCGTCGGATTTCACCAGCGCGTTGACCTCGCCGAACGTCAGGAGATCGCTGCGGTTCTCGAGGCCGAGCATCGTGAACATCGATTGCGACCAGAAGATTCTGCCGCGCGAGAGATCCCAATCCCACAATCCGCAGCGACCGCGATTGAGCGCGGTATCGATACGCCCGCGCACGGCATCGTTGATGAGATCGCCTTCGCGCGCACGGGTCGATTGCCAGTGAAATGCGAAACCCAGGATCAAAACCACGAAGCCCGTGGTAGCGGAAAGCGTCACCGACAGGGCCGCATCCGACCGCCAGATCGAATCCGTCTTTTCCTGGATGATGATCACCTGGCCGGGCAGGGCCTTGACGACGTGCCGAACCGCCAGGGCTTCACCGCCGTTCGGCAGCGTAATGTTGGTTACGCCGGCGGGCTGGCCGGATGCGCCTAGCGGCAGTACCGCGCCGATGACGTCGAGGATGTGGTTGGTATCGCCGATCCCCGATTCGATCGGGACGCGTGCGAGGATGCGCTGGTCCATACCGGTGATGATGACGTGCCTGCCGGCCGCGATCGCCCATGACGGAATGAGTCCGGGCAGCAACAGTTGCAGGCGATCGAATGATGACGCGCGATCCTGTCGAACCGAGGCGATGCGGTCGAGACGCTCAGCGAGCAGATCGGCGACGGCGGCGAGGTCGCGCTTGATCGCCGCACGCTTCTGGCGGTTCTGATCGATCACCTGCACGAAGGCGCCAAGGCAGATGGTGATCAGGAACGCGATGATGAGAGTGGGAACGGCACGACGCAGCGCAGGCTCCGCAAGCAGCAGCCTGTGATAGGCTGGTTTTGCGATCGATTGCGCCAATCCCTTGATCGAATCGGATTGGACGCACTCGCTCGCCGCGTGTGCGCGCGCCATGCCGTTGGCCCCCTTGGAAACTTTTATCTACCCCGTTCGGAAGAATCCCGGTTGCTCCCGAATCAGATTCATTTGAATCCAGTTTTTGCGGCCTGTCGAGAGTCAACGATTCGTTAAAACAAATAAATCTTGTCCACGGAGAATCAGGTCTGTCGAATTCCCGCAAAAACACCTGCCAGGTGAGTCCGAAAGGAGAACGCGCGCCGCTTCGGATGCCGGCTACGCGTTGGGTGGCTCGGCGTGACTGATCACGCGTTTCACCGTCGGGAACGCACGCCGCAAGGCCCGCTCGATCTCGTCGACACTCTCGTGAACCTTGATCACGCTCATCGATGGCGCGGCGCGGCAATGAAAATTCACGATTTCGCCGGCGTCGGTATCGCGCACGCGCACGCTGTGGATGTCGTGGATCGCCCCGTCGGCCGCGAATTGGGCGAGTGCTGCCTTGATGGCTTCGACCCGGTCCGGCGCGGCATCGGTACCGTGGGGCAATTCCGGTTCCAGCGGCTCGATGTGGGTGTCAACCTCGACGTCTTCGCCGAATTCGTCGCGAATATTCCGCTCCAGCCCCTGGGCGATATCGTGGGCCGCGGTCAGCGCCATGTCGCCGTCGACCTCAAGGTCGATGCTGACGGTGAGGTTGCCGCCGAGATCGTGAACGGTGACGTGGTGGACGGCGAGACCGGAATTGCGGGCGATCACCATGATGCGCTCACGGATGCTTTCATTGTCGCGCGCGACCGGGACGGCGGTAAAGGTCAGGTCGGCGTCTTCGAGCGCCCTGGCGACCGCGGTTTGCGCCTTTCGCTTGATCTCATCGACGCGATCGATCGGGTAGGTGCGCGGCACCTGCACGATGGCATCGATGAAGTGCGTCGAACCCACCATGCGTACCCGCAGCCGTTCGACATCGACCACGCCCGGCACCGCTCGGATCGCGGCGGTGGCCTTTTCCGCCACGCCCTCGGGCGCACGATCGAGGAGGGTCTCGACGGTTGAGCGTGCCAGCCGCAGGCCAAGCATCGCGATCATGACCGCCACGCCCACCGCGGCCGCGGCATCGCCCCAGGTATAGCCGAACCCGGAAAGCGCTAGTCCGATGATGACGGCAACCGAACCGAGCACGTCGGATGCAAAATGCAGCGCGTCGGCGGCCAGCGCCTGGCTCTTGGTGTCGAGTGCTGCGCGGTGCAACGCCCGGGCACGCCAGAAATTCACGGCAATGTCGAGGAGCAGCACGATGAACGGAATCGCCGATAATGTCGGCGGCGGCGCGCCTTCGCGCAGGCGACTGTAGGATTCGACCAGAATTCCGCCCGCGAGCACGTAGAGCATCGCGATGATGCCGAGCGCCGATACGCTCTCGAGCTTGCCATGGCCGTAGTGGTGTTCCTCATCCGCCGGGCGGTCGGAAAAGCGCACCACCATCCAGGTGACGACGGTCGCAACCACGTCGACGGAGGAATGCAGTGCTTCGGAGATCAGCGCCAGACTGCCGATGACGATGCCGACCACAAGTTTGGCCGTAGCCATACCGGCGCTGGCGAAAATCGAAATCGCCGCGACGCGTGATTTGGTGCTGTGATCAGCGTGACCCATGGGCGCGGGTTTAGCAGCCAGTCATGGAACATTAAAGACGGCGCGGAGACGCAATCGCAACTCAGTTGCAACAGCGATAACAAGCCGTTGCCAGCCAATTCTAAAGCGTCACGACGATCTTGCCGAGATGTTTGTTGGCTTCCATGCGTTCGAACGCCTTGCCGATATCGTCGAAGGGAAAAACCTTGTCGATCGGTAATTGCAATTTGCGCGATTCCACCGCCGGCCAGAGGTCCTTGCGGACTTCGTCGAAAATCTCGCGGATCTCCTCCATCGTGCGGCTGCGGAAGGTGACGCCGACATAGTCGATGCGGCGCGCGGCGTGCAGGTCGAAGTTGAAATCGGCGTGGGTGCCGCCGAGCCGGCCGACATTGACGATACGGCCTTTGATCCTGGTGGCTTTCAGGTTCTGGCTGGCGACCTTGCCTGAAATCTGGTCGACGATCAGGTCGACGCCTTCGCCGGAGGTCGCTTGAAGCACCTGATCGACCCAGCCGGGATCGCTGGAATCTACCGCGAGATCAGCGCCGAATTCCTTCAGCCGGGCGCGGCGCCCCGGATCGGTCGATGAACCGACAACGAGTCTTGCGCCCTTGAACTTGGCGATCTGCATCGCCATCAGGCCGACGCCGGAACTGGCGCCTTGAATCATCACGGTCTGTCCGGGCTGCAAGCCGCCGACGGTCACGACCGCGTTGTGCATGGTGGCGATCGCGACCGGCAGGGTACAGGCTTCCTCGAAGTTCATGTTCGAGGGGGCAGGGAACAACCGGCCGTGATCTGCCAAGGTATATTCCGCGAAGGCGGCTGTGCCCGAACCCATCACCTTGTCGCCGACCTTTACCCCCTTGGCTTGCGGGCCGATCTCGGCGATCTCGCCCGCCCATTCCATGCCCAGCACCGTGCCGGCGCCACCGGCGCTGCCATGCGCGTACCCCTTGGTCATGCCGAGGTCAGCGCGATTAAGGCCGCATGCGCGCACGCGGACCAGCACCTCCGTGCCCTTCGGAGAGGGTTTGGCGACTTCGGCGATTGCAGCGCCGTTGGCGCCATAGACGTAGGCCCTCATGCGATCATTCCTGGTTGGTGTTGAGGAGGCAGCGCTTATTCGGCGGCTTGACGGCGGTTGCCGGATATCATGCCTTCGAGCCGTCCCTGGATGATGGTTTCCGCCTCGCGCATGATGCGGGACACGAGCTCGGCACAGCTCGGAATATCATGGATCAGTCCCTGGACCTGTCCTGCGGACCAGATGCCTTCGTCGGCGTCACCGGATGCGTAAACCATCTTGCCGCGCGCGCCGGCGACGAGATCGCGGACCTGATCGAAAGTCGCGCCTTCCTTCTCCATGGCAACCACTTTCGTGGAGATCGCGTTTTTGGCAACACGCGAAGTGTTCCGCATGGTGCGGAAGATCAGCTCGGTCTCGCGTTCGTCATTGGCAACGATTCTTTCCTTGATCCGCTGATGGATCGGGCTTTCTTTGGTGCACATGAAGCGCGTGCCCATGTTGATGCCTTCGGCGCCGAGCGCAAGCGCAGCCACAAGCCCGCGGCCGTCGCCGAAACCGCCGGATGCGATCATCGGAATCTTCACCTTGTCGGCTGCGACCGGAATAAGAATGAGTCCGGGCGTATCGTCCTCGCCGGGGTGGCCCGCGCATTCAAAACCGTCGATCGAAATCGCGTCGACCCCCATGCGCTCCGCCGACAGCGCGTGCCGGACGCTCGTGCATTTGTGCACAACCACGATGCCGTGTTTCTTGAATTCGGTAACGTGCTCCTGCGGNTTGTTGCCGGCGGTCTCGACGATCTTGACGCCGCTCTCGACGATGGCTTGGCGGTATTCCGCGTAGGGCGGCGGCTTGATCGACGGCAGAATGGTCAGATTGACCCCGAACGGCTT
>JGI12270J11330_10002346_pt1 | contig 13885 bp, 12 predicted proteins | sample PeaSoiMetSII2010_FD_11330 | JGI IMG/M metagenome (IMG submission 11330)
CGACGATCCGGTTTAAGGGCGTGAACATCACGCCTGGAGGGTTCATCGAAGCAGCAACGGTAAACCGCGAGCGCGCCGAGAGTGCCGACATCAACACGAACTTCAACGCGATTCCTTACCCGAACAACGCCACGGGAAAGCTTTCGGAAATGAATCTTTCGGCTCGCCAGTCGCGTCTGTCTATGCTTTTCGACGCCAAGGTGGGTGAAGCGAAACTGTCCGGCTACTACGAAGCAGACTTCCTTGGCTCGGGCACAACCTCCAACAACCGGCAGAGCAATTCCTACGTATTCCGGCAACGGCAGTTGTGGGCACGGGCGGACTTTGAAAACGGCTGGGGGTTCTCGGCCGGGCAGATGTGGAGCCTGGCGACGGAAAACCGCAAGGGTATTGCCAACCGCTCGGAATGGTTCCCGCAGCAGATCGACCCGCAGTACGTCGTAGGGTACACCTGGCAGCGTGCCTACGGTGCCCGCCTTACCAAGACCTTCGGCGACAAGTTTGCGATCGGGGTTTCGGCGGAGGGTTCGCAGGCAACGCTAACTGCCCACGGAAACAGCACCTATACTTCCGCAACCGGAGCCGTGAATACAAACACCTTTGTGTTCGCGCCGGGCAATGGCGGTGGCTTATACAACGCATTTGATACCACCGGTTACTCGCTCAATAAGACGCCAGACTTCGTCTTCAAAGCGGCGTTGGATCCGGGTTGGGGTCATTACGAAGTGTTTGGAATCGTGAGCACGTTCCAAAATCGCGTATATCCATGCGCCGTCGTGAGCGTACAAGGTCCCACAAGCACTACGGTAACTTACACGTCGCCCATCACGACTGACCCGACTGTCTACACCGGCACCTATAACAGCGTTGTATTGTCTGGCGCGGGCGCCCTCACCAACACGGGCTGCACAAACACCACTCCCTCTGCGGCCGGAGCGAGTACCGATTCACGGACAGGGGGTGGCGGTGGCGCCAGCTTTGAAGTACCCCTGGTTGCGAAGAAATTCGACCTTGGCGCAAAGGTATTTTACGGCGATGGCACCGGGCGCTTCGGTTCCGCGCAACTGCCCGACGCCACGCTACGTCCGAATGGCACCCTTGCGCTGATTCGTGGTGGCCACTGGCTCGGCAAGCTGGATTGGCACGTGACGCCGAAGTTTGACCTCTACGGCTATGTTGGCGGCGAATACGCCGCGCGAACAGCCTACAATACTTTCCTATCAGTGACCGGGAGCACCAGCACTACCAATGTTACTTTGCAAGGCACCGACACCGTTACCGAAAACCCTGTCTTCATAACTCTTCCTGAAACAGTAACCACATGGAAGACCTCAAACACGGGACTCGGCGGCTATGGCTACCGCGGCGCCACCAACACCGGTTGCGAGGGTATCGAGTCCGCCCCCGGCGGCACTGGCGCACCTTCCGGAGGCAGCAACTGCAACGGAGACACCCGCTACATCGGAGAAGGCACCCTTGGCTTCTGGTATAAGTTCTATCAGGGGGAAAAGGGGAGAGTGCAGTTCGGCATGCAATACTCCTACTTGTACAGGAACGGCTGGTCGGGTAGCGGCGGTACCCTGCCGACCGGGGTGACAAGTATCGCGCCCCACGCGGTGGATAACATGGTGTGGACGTCGTTCCGCTACTACTTGCCATAAACAGTCACAACGAACTGGGTGCGTCCTGGCTCAGAGGACGCCAAAAGGGCAGCTCGATGCAGAGCTGCCCTTTTTCTTGAGTCGAGCTACTTGGGGCGCAAATCCATGGAAAAGTAGATGGTTAAGCGCCTTAATGTGAACATTTCTGATTTTTAACAGACTTACGAAGAGATGTAACAACTCTGTAACAATAGGCGCTCAATCTGAAGGGTACTTGGACAAAATTAGCATCCGCAGGGAGATAAACTTCATGAAGAGGATTGTTGTGTTAGTGGTAGGTGTTCTGGCTCTGGGGGCGGTGGTGTGGGCGGCGCAGAATCCGCTCTTGATCAATGGGGCCGGCGCTACATTCCCGTATCCAATTTACTCGAAATGGTTTGACGAATATCACAAGACGAACGCAAGCATACAATTCAACTACCAGTCGGTGGGGTCTGGGGCCGGGATCAAGCAGACAACCGAGGGAACCGTGGACTTCGGCGCGACAGACGGACCGATGAACGACGACCAGTTGAAGACTTTCCAAGACAAGAGAGGGTCAGGGATTCTACATTTTCCGACCGTCCTAGGCGCGGTTGTTCCGACTTACAATGTGCCTGGGGTGACCGGGGCGCTGAACTTCACGCCCGAGGCACTCGCGGGGATATTCCTTGGAAAAATCACGAAATGGAACGATCCGGCGATCGCCGGCGCCAACAAAAGCGTGAATCTGCCGGCGAATGACGTCGTGGTGGTGCACCGTTCAGATGGCAGCGGCACGACATACATCTGGACCGACTATCTTTCNAAGGTCAGCGACGAGTGGAAGAGCAAGGTCGGCAAGAACACTTCGGTGAACTGGCCCGTCGGGCTGGGTGGCAAAGGCAACGAAGGGGTGACGGGACTTATCAAGCAGACACCCAATTCCATCGGTTACGTCGAGCTGATCTACGCGGTGCAGAACAGTATTCCTTATGGTGCGGTCAAGAACTCCTCGGGGAGTTTTGTGAAGGCAGACTTGGCGAGCGTGAGCGCGGCGGCCGCGGGTGCGGCGAAGGACATGCAGCCGGATTTCAGGGTATCCATCACGAACGCGCCGGGAAAGACAGCCTACTCGATCTCCAGCTTCACCTGGTTGCTGATTCCGCAGAAGTTTCAGGATGCGGGGAAGCGCGAGGCGGTGAAGGGCTTTCTGAAGTGGATGCTGACGGACGGCCAGGATTATGCGGAAGGGTTGTCCTACGCAAAACTCCCGAAGGAAATCGTGGAAAAAGAGAAGAAGGCAATCAACAACATTCAGTAGTAAGCAGCGAGGAACGTGGCGACTTCAGGGACAACTCTGCCGAACGCGGGCCCGGCGACGGGCTCGCGTTCTTTTCTATCCCGCTTGCGGGACGGCGACGAAATCGCGCGGCTAATCACGATGGTGTTCGCGGCGACCGTCGTGCTGATCACGCTGCTGTTAGTGTATGAACTGTGGACCAACTCCGCCTTGGCGCGGGCGAAATTTGGGCTGCACTTTTTAGTGACGCGAGTGTGGGACCCGAACATCGACCAGTACGGGGCGCTGCCGTTCATGTATGGAACGCTGGTCACTTCAGCGGTGGCCCTGCTCATCGCCGTGCCCCTGGGAATTGGAGCGGCGATTTTCCTCGCGGAACTGGCGCCGCCGCGGATTTCGGACACACTGCAATTCTTCATTGATCTGCTGGCTGCAGTGCCGAGCGTGATTTACGGGTTGCTGGGAGTGTTCATCATCGTGCCGCTGATGCGCACGGTAATCTTTCCCGGCTTGAACAAGCCCCTGGGTTTTCTGCCTTTCTTTAAAGGGCCGTCGTACGGCGTGGGCTTCCTGACGGCGGGGATGGTCCTGGCGATCATGGTGATCCCGTACATCATTTCGGTTTCGCGGGAAGTGCTGCTATCGGTGCCAAGAGACCAGCGGGAAGCGGCGCTGGCACTGGGCTCGACACGTTGGGAATCGACTTGGCAAGTGGTAGTCCCGTTTGCCAAGACGGGCATCCTGGGTTCGGTTTTTCTCGCGCTGGCACGGGCTCTGGGAGAAACGATGGCCGTGACCATGGTGATCGGGAACACCCCAACAATCAGCGCCTCTCTGTTTTCACCGGGAGATTCGATCGCTTCGGTGATCGCAAATCAGTTTACAGAAGCTACCGGCGACGTGTATTTGCAGGCCCTGGTGGAACTAGGGCTGGTGCTGTTCCTGATGACGTTTATCCTGAACGGGCTGGCACGCATCTTGATCGTCGTGACGACACAAAAAGGCAGTGGGGTGCCCGTCGGATGAGTGCACGGATCAAGTGGCGGCGGTTTGTCAGCAACTTCATGCTGACCCTGACGGGACTCTGCGCGCTTGTTTCCGTGAGCGTCCTCTTTCTCATCTTGGGTTATTTGGTTTTCAATGGCGGCAGGTCCATCAACTGGGCCTTCTTTACGCAACTTCCCAAGCCGGTAGGCGAAGCAGGCGGAGGAATGGCTAATGCCATCGTGGGGAGCGCGAAATTGCTGATGGCAGCCTCCCTGCTCGGGGTACCTATCGGGTTTTTCGGGGGGGTTTATCTGGCGGAGTTCAGCGGGAGTGCCGTGGCCTCAGTGGTGCGGTACGCAGCGGACCTGCTGAACGGCGTGCCATCCATTGTGATCGGGATTTTTGCTTACAGCATGGTGGTTTTGCCGTTCAGGCATTTTTCGACGCTCGCGGGGGCGTTTGCGCTGGGACTCATGATGATTCCGATCACGCTGCGCAGCACGGAAGAGTTCCTGGGCGGAGTGCCACGGTATTTGCGGGAAGGGGCCATGGCGCTGGGAGCGAGCAAATGGAGAACGATTGCGACCGTGGTTGTGCCGGCAGCCTACCGGGGAATCCTAACGGCGATACTCCTGGCGCTGGCGCGGGTGGCGGGAGAGACCGCTCCGCTGCTGTTCACGGCATTTGGGAACCGCTACTGGAGCGAGGGGTGGGGCCAGCCGACGGCGTCGCTGCCCGTGGTGATCTTCAATTACGCGGTGTCGCCGTACGAGGATTGGCACCGGCAGGCGTGGGCGGCGGGACTGGTGTTGCTGGGACTCATTCTGATCATCAACATTTTGGCCCGGACGATCTTGTCGCGCGGGATAGCGGTGCCGAGGTCATGAACATGCAGGCGTCACCTAAACCGGGGCTTTCGGTGAATATCGTGAGCAATGTGGGACCCGTGGCGCACGGCGCGAGCGCGCCGCTGCCGATGCGCATGACGATATCCAAGGTGAATTTCTACTACGGCAGCAAGCAAATCCTGTTCGATATCAACATGGGTATTGCCGACAAAAGGGTGACGGCGCTGATCGGCCCATCAGGATGCGGCAAATCGACGCTGCTGAGAGCGCTGAACCGCATGCACGAGACGTTTCACACGTCGCGCCTGGAGGGCGAGATCCAACTGGACGGGCAGAATATTCTGGCGCAGGACGTGACCTCGCTGAGGCGGCGGGTGGGCATGGTGTTCCAGAGGCCCAACCCATTTCCGAAGTCGATCTTTGATAACGTAGCGTACGGCCTGCGGATCAACGGTATAAAAGGCTCCACCTCCGAGATGGTGGAGAAGAGCCTGCGGCGAGCGGCGTTGTGGGAAGAGGTAAAGGATCACCTGCACAAGTCGGCGTACGAGCTTTCCGGCGGACAACAGCAGCGGTTGTGCATCGCGCGGGCGCTGGCCGTAGAGCCGGAGGTGCTGCTGCTGGATGAGCCGTGTTCGGCGCTCGATCCCATCAGCACGGCGAAGATCGAGGAGTTGCTGGTCGAACTCAAGAACCTGACGACGATCGGGATTGTGACGCACAACATGCAGCAGGCGGCGCGCGTGAGCGATTTTACGGCCTTCCTGCTGACGGGCCAAATGATCGAGTTCAATCCGACGCCGCAACTCTTCACCACGCCGAGCGATCCGCGGACGGAAGCGTACATCACGGGCCGGTTCGGATAAGGAGTGGCGCGATTTTGGTCTTGGCCGCCTTGGCAACAAGATAAGATACCGATGGGAAGGGCGCAATGGAACGTCACTTCGAAAAGGATTTGAATGAACTGAAAGAACGGCTGCTGTGGATGGGCAGCCTGGCGGAGCGCGCGGTGCATCAGTCCGTGCACGCGGTGCTGGATACGGACGAACAGCTCGCCAAGCGCGTGCTGGACGAAGAAGACGCCATCAACGAGCTGCAGCTGGAAATTGACGACCGGGTGGTGCAGTTGCTGGCGCTGCACCAATTGATGGCCGCGGACCTGCGGTTTGTGCTGGCGGTCTCGCGGATCAACAACGACCTGGAACGCATCGGCGATCAGGCCGTGAACATTGCACAGGGCGCGTTGCGGATTCTGCGGCATCCCCGGGTGAAACCTTACGTGGATTTGCCGCGGATGTCGGAACTCGTGGAAGAACAGGTGCGGAACGCCTTGAACGCCGTAGTGCGGCGCGATGTCGAGCTGGCGCAGAAGGTGATGGCTACCGACGACCAGGTGGATCATTATCGAGACCAGATTTTCCGGGAATTGCTCACATATATGATGGGTGATTCAAGCGTGGTCTTTCCCGCCTTTGAGTTGATTCTGGTGGCGAAGAATCTGGAGCGCATTGGCGACCACGCGACGAATATCGCGGAGGACGTGATCTACATCGTGCAGGGGCAGGACATCCGTCATCCGTCGGTGGACCGGCGGTAAAGCCGCAGCGCGCGAAGAGCGCGAAGGTCAGGCTCTCACGGAGCCGCGATTCCGAGCAACGAACAACAAGACGACCGTAAGCAAGACACTCAAAATCGAGAAAAGCATCCCCAGGGTGCGATCGAACGTGCGTACAAACCGCACGTGAATTGTGGAACTCCCTGCAGGGATCGGGATGACCATTTGATTGAAGTCGTCCGGGCGGCCAGGGACGATGGAGACGTTGTTCACCTCGACACGCCAGGCGGGATAGTTAAGCAGGCGCAGGGCCAGACGCGCAGGCCCAGGGGAATCGACGCGCAGCGTTTTTTCCTCGGTGGTCCATTTGTCAATCTGGACACGTGCTTCCGGGGCGCGCGTATCCTCGGGCTCGGCAGGAAGAACCTTTGCTGCCGGGGCATTCGGCGGAAGGTCGAGGTGATCATCGCCGAGAGGATCGTATTCGTCCGTGCCATCGAATCCCGTTCCTTCGGTGATGGCTGCTTGGAGAGTGGGGAAGTCATCGGGGTCCCACCAGGTGTTGTTTACCAGGAAATGGGCGAGGGGCACGGATAAAAGGAGAAGAAGAGCGAAGCAAGCCCATCCGTGGCGCTTCTGGAGGGCGCTGGCGAGAAAACAGGCGCCGACGAGGGCAAGAATGGACATCCAGCGCCAGGGAAACTGAACGTAGCGAAGTTCAGGCAAGAGATTCCACAGTGGGGTAGTGAAGCGGAGCATGAGGAGAGTGGCGGCAACTCCAAGCACCAGAAGAGCGTGCCAGGCTTTCCGGCGAGCGTCGCCGGAATCGGCGAAAGAGGCGAAGCGGCCGGAGATCAGGGCCGCGACAGCGCAAAGCAGGAAAATGAGGATTGCGCAGAAGGAAGCGATCCAGTTGACCCACGAGTGTTCGACGTCGGCGACGTAGGTGAAGAGGAAATTCTGGGAGGGTAGAAGGCCGCTGGCGAGGGCTTGGCCGATGTTGACCCAACGCTGTTCGTAGGCTGCAGGAATCAGATAAAAGCAGGACAGGCCAAGACCCAACAGCAGCCCGCAAACAGCGCGAAAAGCGATCTTCCACGAGCGCTGGGTGATCGCCGCCCAGGCAAATACAAGTGCCACTGAATAGCTGGCAATGACTCCAGCGGGGGCGTTGGTGAGCCAGACAGCCGCAAACGGAACAGCAAAGAGGGCAATCGGAGAGGATTTGCGTGAAGCTGGATCGAGGAGATTTGCGAGGCGGAGTGCGGCCAGAAGCAGGAGGGGAAAGATGGCGCAAGCGAGCTGCTCGGCGAAATCGCTCCGGATGTAGGTCAGCAAGAGTGTATTGGGGTTTATGACGTAGCAAGCGGCGCCGAGGATGGCCGCGCGATCGCTCGCGAGCCGGCGCAGTAGAGAGAACGCCGAGAGGCCCGCAAAGGTCTGGACAAAAACGATGAACACCAGTGGGATCCACATCCCGGGAAGAAGCAGGCTGAGGGCAGCGCCAAGTATCCAGGAAAGCGGCGGATAAAAGATGAATCGTGGTTCGCCGAAGCGGTGATTCATCCAGGCGGTCCAGCGGGGATAGACGATGCCTTCCTTCCACTGGTAGGCGGTGTCCAGCCACGAAGCAGCATGAAACTCGAAATCGTGGCCGGAAGCGCTGCCCAGCCAGAAGAAGGGCAGGACGATGGCCACGGACAGGAAAAAGAAGACGGCGAGGGCGATGGCCCAAGCTGGAACCCAAGGCTTCGCGTGCAGGGGCGGAGATGCAAGAGGTCCTGTCATCGAGGATTCATGGAATTGCAACCGCAGTTGGGGCCGCGCGATGACCCAGCGAGAAGCGGGTGCCAGTCCGGCGGAATTAAGAGATAATACACGGGATTATGAGCAGCGTAAGCATAGGTGTTGAGCCCATCATCGAGGCGCGCAAGCTGGAAAAGTTCTATCCGCAGCCGGATGGCAACCGCATCCAGGTTATCGCGCCAACGGACCTGGCAATCTACCCGGGACAGATTATCGCATTGCTGGGGCCGTCGGGCTGCGGCAAATCAACTATGCTGCGCATGCTTACGGGACTCTCGCCGGCCTCCAGCGGCAGCGTGTACTGGCATGGCCACCCGGTGGGCGGAGAGACGCCGAATGTTTCCATTGTGTTCCAGAGTTTTGCATTGTTTCCCTGGATGACGGTGATCGAAAACGTGGAAGCGCCGCTGGAGGCGCGCGGGGTGGTGGAGTTTGAGAGGCACAGGCTGGCGCTGCGGATTATAGATGCAGTGGGGCTCGACGGATACGAGTCGGCGTATCCGAAAGAACTTAGCGGAGGAATGAAACAGCGCGTCGGCGTGGCGCGAGCCCTGGTGGTCGAACCGGAAGTGCTGTTCATGGACGAGCCGTTTTCCGCGCTGGACGTGCTGACGGCGGAGACGTTGCGCGGCGAACTGCTGGAATTATGGCTAGGGAAAAAGATTCCGACGCGGGCGATCTTCATCGTTACACACAATATTGAAGAGGCGGTGGTGCTGGCGGACCGCATCATCGTGCTGGGACGAAATCCGGCGCACATCCACGCAGAGTTCACCGTGGACATGGCGCACCCGCGAAACCACAAAGAGCCGCAGTTCACCGAACTGGTGGATCAGATCTATCGAGCCCTGACCCGGCCGGATCATCCTGAAGCCACTCCGGCGGAGCTGCAAGGAATACTCGCGGCGAAACAAAAAGGCGCGGTGATGCTGCCGCACACGCGGCCGGGCGGCATAACTGGGCTGCTTGAAATTCTCGTGGACCAAGGTGGACGTGCGAATCTCCATTCGCTGGCGGACGAATTGAGCCTGGAAGTGGATGCGCTGCTCCCCACAGTGGACACCCTGGTGCTGCTGCGTTTTCTGAAACTCGTGGAAGGCGACGCCATCATCACCCCGGACGGCGAGGCGTTCGCAAACGGCGACATCCAGGAACGCAAGAAGATCTTCCGCACGGCCGTGCTGGCCAACGTGCCGCTGCTGCGGCAGATGGAACAGGCGTTGAAGGCCAAGGCGAACCGCACGCTGCCGGCCGAATTTTTTCAGGACCTGCTTGACGAACACTTCAGCGAGGATGAATCGCGCCGGCAACTGGAAACAGCGATCCAATGGGGACGTTACTCCGAGCTTTTCGATTACGACGCAGCCAGCGGCAAATTGACGCTCACCGAGACTTGAACTTCCCGTGCCCTCCCCCGCCCCTCTTCCGAAGCACCACACGCCGCTTCCTCCCGCAGCGCCTCGGCCCGCGGGCTCTCCCCGGGCGTGGGGAGTTCTGATTGACCTCGCGATGTTCGTTTCCGTGTTTGCGGTGATCTTCGGCGTGTACTCGATCGGGCGCTCGTGGCTGGGGCCCGTGAAGGTGGCAGCGGAGATTTCACAAAATCCAAGGAGCTTGCCGCTGTACGCCATGTATTCGCTGGCGCGCATATTGGTGGCTTATGCGATAAGCCTGGTGTTCGCGCTGGCCTACGGATACGTGGCGGCGAAATCGAAGCGCGCGGAGATGGTGCTGATTCCCCTGCTGGACATCCTGCAATCATTCCGGTCCTGAGTTTTCTCCCTGGCGTGATGCTGGCGATGGTGGCGCTGTTTCCAAGCCGGCAACTGGGAGTGGAGTTGGGGTCGATCATCCTGATATTTACGGGACAAGTATGGAACATCGCGTTCAGTTTCTATTCGTCGTTGAAGACGGTGCCGCGCGATTTAAGGGAAGCGGCGATCATCTACCGGTTCGGCCGCTGGCAGAGGTTCCTGGAGCTGGATTTGCCGTTCTCGACCATCGGGCTGGTGTGGAATTCCATGATGTCGGTGGCGGGTGGCTGGTTCTTCCTGATGGCGTGCGAAATGTTCGTATTGGGAGACAAGGACTTTCGCTTGCCGGGGCTGGGGTCGTACCTGCAAACCGCGGCCAGCAACGGAAACACGCGTGCAATTCTGTGGGGTGTGGGGACGATGGTGGCGGTGATTGTGTTGATGGACCTGCTGATCTGGCGGCCGGTGATCACCTGGGCGGATAAATTCAAGTTTGAGCAGGTGGACAGCGCCGGGAACACGCATCATTCGCTGCTGAACTTCATCCGGCGCGAATCGCTCCTCATCCGGTTTTACCGGCGAATCCTGCATCCCGTGGTGAACTGGATGACGCTGAAGTTTGCCAGCGGAGCAAAACGCGCGGCGGAGACGTTTGCGGCACCACAAGGAGCGCGTCCACGGCGATGGATAGGCTGGGTGTTCGCGGGGCTGGCAGCCGCGGTGACGGTGTACGGCGTGTACCGCACGATTGGCGAGCTGGCGCAGTTGCATCGCGCCGATTATTTGGTGTTGGTGCGGAGCGCGGGACTCACGTTTCTGCGCGTGAACCTGGCTTTGCTGATTGGCGCGATCTGGACGATACCCGTGGGAGTGGCGATCGGTTTTAGCCCGCGGCTCGCGCGCCTGATGCAGCCGCTCGCGCAACTCGCCGCATCCATCCCGGCGACCGCGCTATTCCCGGTGATCTTGCTGTTCCTGATTCGGCTGCGAGGAGGCATTGAAATCGCGGCGATGCTGCTGATGCTGCTGGGCACGCAGTGGTACATCCTGTTCAATGTGATTGCCGGAGCGATGGCCATTCCAACGGATTTGAAGGAGGTAGCCCGGATTTTTCGCTTCGGTACGCTCGACCGGTGGCGGCACCTGATTTTGCCGGGAATTTTCCCTTATTTGGTGACGGGCATGGTAACCGCTTCCGGCGGCGCGTGGAACGCGAGCATTGTCGCGGAATATTTTCATTTTCAGGGACGGATTGTGAAGGCGCCGGGGCTGGGCAGCGTCATCAGCAGCGCCAGCGACGCGGGCCATTTCAATGTGCTGCTGGCCTCGACATTGATCATGGCGGCGGTGGTGGTGCTGATCAACCGCCTGGTGTGGCGGCGGCTCTACCGGCTGGCTTCCACGCGATTCAAGCTGGAAACCTAATCCGACGGGATTGGGGCGGAGGGCGAGGTAGGCAGCGCTATTTGGATCTTTTGCCTTAGCGGCCCTTCAGAGGCGCGGCAGAAGCCGAAGGAAAGGGGATATAGGCGATGGAGAACCATGCGTGTCCGTTATGCTTTGCCAAGGTGCCGAGAACACTGATCCTGACAAAAACCCTGGAGGTGCATTGTCCGGCGTGCCACGCAGAACTGGAGGTTTCCCGCGGCAGCCGGGTGCTGGCTTCCTTTGTGGGAGTGCTGGCGGGATTTGCGGCAGTGCACCTCGTTGGGCGGGTAAGTGGAACAGCCGGATGGACTTTGCCGATTGTTGCGGCGGTTATGGCGTTTGGAATCTGCGCCGCCTTGGTTCTGTTTGTGTTTTCGGAGTTGGCGGTGCGTCCAAAGATTTCTCCCACCGCTTTTCCACATATTCACGCGTAACAGCCCGTCCGTACTATTGACCCTCTGGTGACCCCCTCTGACACTGGAGGGAGGATGGCTAACTATTCGAAGTATCTGGGGCATAAGGTCACCGTGCAATACCGTACGGCCGATATTCTGGTGCCCGCTTCAGGGACCTTCGTGGCGGATTCCGGGCGGTCCATATTCCTGGAACAGCACATCGAGCAGCGCGGGAAGCGCAGCTATTTTCGCTGGGAGATTCCCTACGGTTATCTTCACCGCATCGAAGAAGTAAGCGAAACCCAACCGCCTGCTGCTGCGGCGCCCGCGCCTCCCGAACGGTTGGCCGCGGCCGCGGGCGCTACGCAAGCACCCCCCGACGCACCTTCAATTCTGCGATTGCCGCAACGCCCTAAAACCGCCTGAACTGCAGAGCCTTCCCACACCACATCGGAGAATCGGCTACAATCTGTTGGCCTTCGCGCGCTATTCGGAAAAGCGCACGGAACGCCAGGAGGGATGCTGTGAGTCATTCTGCGACCCCACGAAGAATAGGCTTGATTGGACTTGGGCTGATGGGCCGCCCCATGGGCATGAACCTGCTGAAAGCAGGCCACACGTTGATCGTTTGGAATCGCACGTCGTCGCGCGCACAGGAATTGGTAGCGGCGGGCGCGAGGTTGGCAAACACGCCGCGGGAAGCAGCGGCCGAGGCGGAGATTCTGCTGACGATAGTGAGCGATCCTCCGGCGTTGGAGGAGGTGCTGTGGGGCCACGAAGGCAGAAACGACGGAGCGCTTGGGGGTTTGCGCGCCGGCAGCATTTACATTGATTCGAGCACCGTCTCTCCAACGCTGGTGCGGAAAATTGCGGCTGCTTGCGCGGAACGCCAGGTACGCTTTCTGGATGCGCCGGTGACGGGCGGGGATTGGGGCGCCCGCGAAGGGAACCTGGTGTTCATGATCGGGGGAGATGCAGCGACGCTGAAAGAAGTGGAACCCATCCTTGAAGTGATGGGCAAGAAGTGGTTCCACCTGGGTCCGAATGGCGCGGGTCAGACGGTTAAGCTGGCGATGAACGGGATTTTGGCGCTGCAGGTTGGGGCCATGGCCGAAGCGCTGGCGCTGGTCACGCGAGCAGGGCTGCGGGGAGAGCAACTCATCGAGGTGATGCAGGCGAGCATGGCGCGTTCCGGGGCGCTGGATGTGAAATCACCGTTGATGGTGAAAGGCGATTTCAAGCCGAGCTTTCCGTTGCGGCTCATGCACAAGGATCTGGGACTCATGCTGGACCTGGCGAATCAACTTGGCGTGGCGCTGCCGGCGACGGCGGCGGCGCGGGAAGTGTACAGCTACGTCAAGGGAGAGGCGAAGGAAGACCTGGATTATTCTGCGGTGATGCGATTTTGGAAGAAATAGTCTGGGCGCCTCTTAAAGCAGTGCAACGTTCCTTGTGTTGTGATGGAAATCGACAAAATAGAAACGGGGCAGAATGTCTCTGCCCTGTTTCGTCTTTCAAAGTGTGACGCGAAGTTAAAAGCTACTTGAGTGGGCTTGGCGAAAAAAAAAAAAAGGGAGGTCGCGCGAAGTGCGCAAGCCTGAAGGCGCTTCGAGAATCGCCGGAATGGAGTTGACGGCTACGGAGGCAGTGGCAATGTCTCCATGGGAGCCGCCCGGGATGACCAGGCTGATATTCGGGTGACCCTTGAGCTCGACGGTATCGGCGGGATCTTTCGCGCCCACATACATTTGAAGTTCCATGTAGATAAGTTCCTTGCCGGCAGAAAGCCCGCGAGCAATTTGGTGGACGCCGGCGGCTTGCCCGGCTTCGACAGTGAAGAATTCCGTCTTTATGTGCTCGGTTGCCACTTTAGGTTCAATCGTTTCGATGATTTCGTCAACGGGCAGGCCCAAGCTGTCCGCAACCATGGCCACCGATTCGGGCAAGCCGACGTGCTTGATGACGCCTTCCTTCACCTTGGCGCGAAACTCCTCCACGGTCATGCCGGCGCCGATCTTCTTTTGTAAAGGCAGACGCCGCTTGGAAGCATCAACGATACGCAGCGCCTTGGCGTGCTCGATACGCTGGCAGACGGCTGCCAGGGTCACGACCAGCTTATCCATGACGAAGCCGGGGTTCACACCTGTGCCGACCAACGCAACGCCCGCATCCTTCGCCGCTTTGTCCAGT
>JGI12270J11330_10002348_pt1 | contig 13883 bp, 10 predicted proteins | sample PeaSoiMetSII2010_FD_11330 | JGI IMG/M metagenome (IMG submission 11330)
CGAGCCGCTCCTGCGGCGACAGCAGGCTCACGGCACCGACCGGAATGGCGGGATCCGCCGCGACCGCGTCAAGTACCCGCACGAACCGGGCGGCCATGGTCTCGATGGTGCTCGCGTCGAAGAGATCTGTCGCGTACTCGACCGTGCAGGTCGCGCCTCCGTCGGGGAGCTCGTACAGATTGACAAAGAGATCGAACTTCGACGTACCCGTGGTCACTGGCTGCGGGGCGACCTTCACCTGGCCGAGTTCGAGCCTGGGCCAGGCGATCTCCTTATCGTGCCAGGTGAGCATCACCTGGAAGAGCGGGTGGTACGCCGTGGAACGCTCGGGGTTAAGCACCTCGACCACGCGGTCGAACGGGACGTCGAGGTTGTCGTATGCGGCCAGCGCCTTCGTCCTGACCTGGTCAAGGACGGTCTCGAACGGCTTGTCCGCGCGGGGTCGGACCCGCAGGACCCAGGTGTTGCCGAAATACCCCACCGTGGAGATCAGCGCGTCGTCGCTTCTGCCCGCGCTGAGCGCGCCGATGGGCACATCCTCACCGGCGCCGAGCCTGTGGAGCAATACGGCGAAGGCCGCTTGCAAGATCATCGACACGGTCGCGTCCCGCTGACGGGCGACCTCACGCAGGCGTCCGAGCAGGGCGTTTGGCACGACGGAGCTTACGGTGCCGCCGCGGTGGCTGGCGAACGGCGGCCGGGCACGGTCACTGGGCAGTTGCAGCGGCTGGGGCAGGTCGGCAAGCTCCTCGCGCCAGTACGCCAGCTGGGCGGCGCCTGGGCCGGCGCCTGGACCGATGCCTGGGCTCACGCTGTCGGCGAGGCAGCGCTGCCATCTGGCGAAGTCGGCGTACTGGGCCTGGACCGGCTGCCAGGCAGGGCGAGCGCCTTCCCGATGGGCGGCATACGCATGGGAGAGGTCGCGCGCGATGACTCCCTCTGACCACCCGTCGGTCGCGATGTGGTGCGCGACAGTGAGAAGCACGTGCTCATCGGGCCCCATCGTGAGCAAGCATGCCCGCACGGGCAATTCCGATGACAGCGAGAAACGGTGCCGAGCCGCGTCGAGCAGTGCCGCGTCAAGTCGCGAGCGATCGACCTTGCGCGTCTGGAGAATCGGGCTCGTGTCGATCAGGCGCGGCCGAGGGTGACCGTCCACCTCATCGAACACGGTCCTGAGCGTTCGGTGGCGCGCGACGGTATCCACCAGTGCCGCCGAGAGCGCGTCGATATCCGGCTGCCCTGTGAGCCGCCACGCCAGCGGCATGTTGTAGGTGCAGCCTTCTGGGTCGGTGGCATCCAGCATCCATAGCCGCTGCTGAGCGAACGAGGCTTGCCCGGCGCCATCAGAGCCGGCTGGCCGCAGGGCCGGCCGCGCCGGTCGCAGACCGGACCGCGCCACCGCTGCGAGCCCGCCGACCGACTTCGCCTCGAAGATGCGGCTGATCGGCAACTCGACGCCGAACACGGAGCGCACGCGCGCGGCCAATCGGGTGGCGAGAAGTGAGTGACCGCCGAGCGCGAAGAAGTCATCGTCGACTCCAACGGCGCTCATCCCGAGCACCTCGGCGACCAGTGACGCCATGGTGTCCTCGTCCGGCGATCCAGGGGGCCGATACGGGACGGCCGACCGGTCGTCGGGCAACGCTGCCCGGTCTACCTTGCCGTTCGGGGTCCGAGGCAACCGGTCGATGACCGCGCAGGCCGACGGCACCATGTACTCAGGAAGGGAACGAGCCAGGTAGCCGCGAACGGCCTCGCCGTCGACCTGCCTGCCTGGTGCTGGCACGACGAAGGCGACAAGCCGGTTTCCGCCATACCGGTCGCCGCGCACCACGGCGACGGCATCGAGTACGTCAGGGTGATTCTCGATCGCCGCCTCGACCTCGCCGAGCTCCACCCGGAACCCGCGCACCTTGACCTGGTGGTCGGCCCGGCCGACCAGCACGAGATCGTCAGCAGGGTTCTCGTAGGCCAGGTCGCCGGTTCGGTACATCCGCGCACCAGGCGGTCCGAACGGGCACGCCACGAATCGCTCGGCAGTCAGTCCGGGGCGCCCGACGTAACCGTGGGCGACGCCGGCTCCCGCGATGTAGAGCTCGCCGACGACTCCTCGATCTACCTGGCGCAGCCTTTCGTCAAGAACGTAGACCTGCGTGTTGTCCAGCGGCCGTCCGACCGGGACCGGGCGGCTGTCCGCGTCGAGCACCGCATATGTCGACCACACGGTGGTCTCCGTCGGGCCGTACAGGTTCACCACCTCGGCGGCGATCTGGCTGAGCCGCGTGGCCAGCTGCTCCGACACCGGCTCGGCGCCGATGAAGGCGCGCAGCCCGCACACGCTCAGCGGGCCTTCCGGCTCATACGCGAGCAGCTCGCGCCAGAGCGAGGGCGTGGCGTGCAGGATCGTTGCCTGGCTTTGGGCGAGCAGCGCGGCCATGAGTCGCGGGTCGCGTACGGTCTCAGCGTCAGCCAGGACGACGGCGGCGCCGCACAACAACGGGAGATAGAGCTCGGGGACAGCCATGTCGAATGCCACCGTGCTCACCGAGACCAGCCGATCATTGCCACTCATGGGGATCAGCCTGCGCATCGACGTCAGCAAGTTCGCCAGCGCACCGCGCGGCACCACGACCCCCTTGGGCTGGCCCGTCGATCCCGACGTGTAGATGATGTACGCGGGGTCGGCCGGGTCCGCTGGCCTCACGGGCTCTTCGTCGTCAGCATCCAGGTCGTCGGCTCGCCAGCCAGCAGCGAAGCCCTCGTCGTCGACCAGCAGGGTGGCGGGCGCGCCGTCGCCGGCCGCGGCGCTGCCCGCGAGCATCATGGCGGCTCCCGATTCTGAGAGCATGAAGCTGATCCGGCTGGCGGGGTACCTGATGTCGAGCGGAAGGTACGCCGCGCCCGCCTTCTGCACCGCCAGGAGGGCCGCGATCATGCCGATCGAGCGCGGCAGGCACACGGCGACGACCTGCCCAGGTCCGATGCCGTGCCGGCTCAGCAGGCGAGCAAGACGAGTTGAGCGCGCCTGAAGCTCCGCGTAAGTGATCTTGCTCGGCCCGGATATGACAGCGATCGCGTCCGGCGTACTCGCCGCCTGGGCTCCGAAGAGCTGCGGCACGCCTTCCAGCGGAGGCGACAGCGAGACTGAGTCAGAGCCCGGCAGGGAGGGCGAGGTGTTCGTCATGTGCCTGTTCCCACCTGTTCTGTCAGTTAGCCTGGACGCTCAGACCTCGATCAGCGTGCAGAACCAGTGCATGCCGGAGGACATCCCCGCGAGTGCCACGAGCTCGCCGGCAGTCAGCAGCCCGTCCTGGTGGTACAGGCTGAGGCACACAAGCGGGTCGGCACCGCCGAAGTGCCCGAGCATCGACGACAGTCGGGCGTTCGTGCGATCGATCGGCAGACCGGCGGCACGGGCGACAGCCGCCATCGAGGGCTGGCTGTCGTTGAGCATGATGAGCCGCGACAGCTCCGACCGGGACACTCCAGCCTGCTGGCACACTCCGTCCACCGCATCGATGACCCTCCTGTCGACCTCTGCCGCCCACTCGACGAGGAGTTTCGGCTCATCATGAAAATGGCGGTAGACCTGGTAAGCGGGGTCGATGCCGAGGTTGCGATTCGCGTCGGGTACGCACGCCGCCGCGCTCCCGCAGTACTCGAGCCGAAAGAAGTCGACGAATTCGGCAGCGGTCACCTGCTCTGTCGCAAGCCAGCGAAAGGATGGATGGCCGCGCTGGAACACGATCGCGACCGCGCCGTCGCTGTCAACGGTCGTCGCTCCCATCCGCCTGGTGTGGCGCTCGCTCACGCGGTCGACGGCCACGAGCAAGATCGTCCCTATCTCCGGGCGGGTGGCGAACATGCCGGCGACCTGCTGGAACGCGAGAACAGCTGACGCGCATCCCTGGGTGAGCAGCAGCGTCGGGACGGTGTTGAATCCGAGCTGCGAGGCTACGGCCGTCGAGATATCCCAGTTGAGGTATTCAGGGACTGTCGCTCCGTTCGCGACAACCAGGTATCCGATCGCGGCGCGGTCCACGCCAGATTTCTCCAGGGCGGCGCGAGCGGCCGCGGCACCGAGTTGCGCGGTCGTGACACCGTCCGCAGCCCGGTGGTACCGCTCGTAGCCAAGGCGGCTAAGTTGCTCCGCGCTGATGCCGTACAGGTGGGCGGTATCGGCGACCTGGCACGGCTCGCCGAGGCTGGTCGCAAGCGACAGCATCCCGAAGTCGACGGTCGGCGCCCGCGGCGTCATCGTCGCTGCTTCTCCGCCACGATCAGCCGGCATAAGCCCGCGCCTCCTTACCGCCCGCTGCCGAGTACGCCGCGAGCCCGGCCCGCACGCAGCCGAGCAGTTCAGCCAGGTTCTCCTCGGTATAGATCAGCGCGGGCACCAGCTGAATGCCGTCTGGCGCCGCGTGCACGACGGCGCCCGCATCCCTGATCGCCGTGATCACAGCGGACACTTCCGAGCCGGCCAGCGGTTCTCCGCCGAGGCCGAGCAGCCGGAGCGAGCGGAAGCACCCCTTGCCTGTCGTCCGCGACACCATCGGCACCTCGGCGACCAGCTGAGCCAGCTCGGCTTCAAGCCGGGCGCCGAGCCTGGCCGCCCTGGTCACCGCGTCGAGGCGCCGCATCTCGGCGATCGTCGCCATGATGGTGGCGCAGCTCACCGGTGTGCCGGCCTGGGTTTCTCCATGGGCAAGCAGCGCGTCCGCGTCGATGTAGGCACTGGCCACCGCGTGCGACACCATGACGGCGGCCGCCGGGCTCGTCCCGTTCGTCAGCCCCTTGGACGCGATCAGTATGTCCGGTGCCTCCGGCCAGGTCTGCGAGGCGAAGTAGCTTCCGGTCCGACCGAAACCGGTCGCCACCTCGTCGGCGACAAGCAAGAACCCGTGCCTGGTGCGAGCCAGGATCAGCTCGCTGATGTAGTCGTCGGTCAGCGGGATCGCCCCGGTGCCGAGCACCGGCTCGACCACGACCGCGGCGATTACCGGCGCGTGCCTGGCCAGCAGCGCCGCGAGCGCGGCCGGATCGTTCGGCGGCAGATGGACCACCATCCGGCGATCGACCCCGTACATCTTCTGGCCCAGGCTGTCGCTGGTCAGCGCGAAGGCACCGAAGGTCAGGCCGTGCCAGCAGCCCTGCATCGCTACCACTGCCTTGCGATCGCCTTCGCCGCGCAGCACGTGAAATTGGCGTACCAGCTTGAGCATGAGATCGTTGGCCGCGCCCCCCGAAGTCGAGAAGATCACCCGGCTGTAGCGCTCGGGTCCGCACTCCTCGATCAGGGCCGCGGCGGCCCGCCGGGCGTAGGTGTTCTCAAGCTGGAAGACATTCAGGTAGGACGCGTTCAGCAGCGCGTCTGTCGCCGCTTGCGCGATCGCGGCGTTGCCGTAGCCGAGGTTGACGTTCCACAGCCCGCTGGTGCCGCACAGCAACTCGCGTCCGTCGGCGTACCGGACCCTGACACCCCTGGCTGAAACTGTGCACAGCTCGTCCCGGCCCTGGCTCTCGGTGGGAAGCATCGACGGCCACAGCGGACCTGGACTGGTAGTCATAGCGTAGCCAATCAGATCAGCGAGCCGGCTGATCCGCCGTCGAGCCTGCACACCATGCCGTTGGCCATCGGGCCGAGGCCGACGATGTACTGGACGCTGCGGAAGCAGGATTCGTAATCGATGAAGGTCTCGATCACCAGATTGGGGTTCGACTTGCGCAGGAACATCCGGACGACCTCGTCGCGGCTCATGCCCCGTTTCTCGCCGACCGACCGGGCGGATTCGAGCTTCTTCTCATCGGCAAGCGGCCCGAGAAGCAGGGTCGCCACGCTGGCGTTAGCCGACCGGCAAGAATCGGCGAGGCCGGCGGTCAGCACGCGCAACGCGGCCTTGCTCGCGGCGTAGCCGGCCGACCGCTGGTCCGCGGCGAAGATCGCCTCCGAGTTAACGACGATGCAGGAGCAGAAGCTGTGCGCCGGCTTTCTTGCCAGCAGGTTCAGCGTCAGCAGGTAGGGCGCGATGGCATTGACGAGGAAAACTGTCTGCAGGTCGGGCAGGGCCGGGGTGGTGGCTGCCTGATCCGGGTAGGTGACCGCGCAGTGCACGACCAGGTCAGGTGTCTGACCTACCATGCCGGGCAGCGACTCTAAGGTGTCCGGCACGGACAAGTCGGCCTGCCGGTAGTCAAAGTCGCACCCGCTCGCGACTTCCTCCTCCGAACACCGGCCGATGCCGGTGACCGCCCAGCCTTCGGCCGCGAGCGCGGCAGCCAGATATCCGCCGAGGCCGTGGCTGGCGCCGGTGACCAGCGCACGATTGCCCGTCACGAGATCCCTGCCTTCTGCTTGTAGCTGATCAACATTCCGTGCTCCGTGCCGGCGAACGCGGAGAAGAGCCGCGGGCTGCGGCCGACCGCCCTGGCGTAGCCGCAGATTCCCTTGATCTCGCGGTCGCCGGCCTCGCCTTGCTCTGCTTCACCGGCGAAGTCGCCGCTGGCGAAGGCGTCGTCGGCGATCATCAGGCCGCCTGCTTCGAGCAGCGGGAAGGCGAGCTTCAGGTACGTCGGATAGGACTTCTTGTCGGCATCGATGAACAGCATCCCGACGCTTTCAGGCTCAGCTGTGGTGAGGTAGTCGGCAGCGTCTCCTACCACGATGTCGACCAGGTCGCCGACGCCAGCGGCGTCGACGTTCTGCCTGGCCAGTCCCGCCGCGATCGGATCAACCTCCAAGGTGATGATTCGGCCGCCCGGCGGCAGACCGCGTGCGATGTAGATCGTCGAGTAGCCGAAGAGCGTGCCGATCTCGATCACCAGCCGCGGCGCGTGCACCATGGTGAGCAACTGCAGGAGCCGACCCGCGTTGTCGTCGATCTGGATGGTCGGCATCTGAGCCGCCAGCGATCGTCGGAGGATCTGATCGAGCACCTCATCGCGTGGTCCGAGCATGGATCGGACATAGCCGGCCGGAAACCCGGTCACGTTCGGCTGGCTTTCGCGGCGAGACTGGCGGAGTCGTAGAGGGAGAAGACAGCCGCGGTGTCAGGAACCGCTGATGGCGAGTCGAAATCGAAGCAGGCCTCGAACAAGTCCCGCATGGAGGGATCGGCGGCGACCTGCTCAAGGCTGAGTGCGCTGAACGGGGCGAACTTCTCGCAGCTATCAGCCGACCCCCACAGATAGCTGAAGTTCGCGCCAGGTTTGGCGACGTACATGGGCCAGGTGAAGTACGCGGGGAAGTCACCGAATGCGCAGTGCTCGGACAGGCCGAACTGAGCGTCGAGCCGATCCCATGACGCCCTGAGGCCGCCATCGCCGCGACGGTTCACGTCGAAGTCGAGCGCGGCGGAAACCGCCCGCTCGACATAGGTACGGCGGTACTCGATCATCTTCATCCGACCGCATCTGGCCACGTGGTCCTGGTCATCGCCGGCCACGGTCAGGTGCCTGGCAAACTCCGGGTGGTAGACCCACTTCTCGAACCACATGCTCAGGCATTCAAGCCGTTCGGGCGGCAAGTACTCGAGCCCGGACTGGAAGGAGAACCGCTTACGGATCATGAGGTGATTGATCGCGTGGCCGAACTCGTGGAACAGGCTGTGCACGTTCTGGAACGTGATCCTGCCGCCCATTTCGCCCGTTTGCTTGAAGCGGCAAGCGACGTAAGCCACCGGCCGCTGGACCAACCCTGGCCATTCGGTGCGGTTGCGTACTCCGTTGGTGTGGTTGGCCGCGATCTTGCGTCCGGTGTCCCACAGGTCGAATTTGATCTGGCCGACGTTGACGTCACCGTTGTAGACGTCGACGGCGATAATTCCCGGATGGAGGTCAGCCACCCGCCGCAGGTCCAGTCCGAACACGCTGCGGGTGACCGCGAAGAGGAAGTCGAGGCATTCATCGAGAGCGAACGTCGGCGTGGGCGTCCCGCCGAAGGCAGCCCGCATGGCGAACCCGAAGTGTTCCATCGGCTGGTCCTGCTCGCCGGTCAGTTCGCGGACCTCGGCTGCGAGCAGCCGGTGGCTGTCGAGAGCTTGCAGTACGTACCGGCCGATGAATGGCTCGATGTCCCCCTGCGCCACCCGGCTCCGCCCTAGCGACCTGGCCAGCACGCTGTCATAGCCAGCGGTGGCGCAATCACGACGGCGCACCTCGATCATCTCGTCGACAATGCCGACGAGATCTGCCAGATGGTTGTCACGCTGAAGCTGCCAGGCCCTGGCGAGCTTGTGCCTGGTGACGGCGCTCTGCGTGTCACTAATCAGGCGGTAGAACACGACCGACGGGTTCGCGATCTCCGCACCAACCCCGATTCGCTCGAGCATCCGGCGCTGGTCCTGCCTGACCTCGTCTTGCACGGCCTTCGCGGCCTCAAGCAGCGCGCTAATCTTCCTGTCGGCCGTCGGGTCGTAGCGCTGCGCCTTCCTGAGCTGGTCGGCATACTCGAGCCTGGCATCTTCGACGTCGCTGTCCTGGCAGTGCAGTTGCTCAAGAAGCTCGAGCAGCCTGGCGTCGAGCCGCGGGTCGTCGTGAAACTCCGCGCGACGTGGCCGCAAGCTCTGATAGCTGACCTCGTCGTCGGTCGCTTCGAGATAGAGAAAGATGTACGCCACGTTGTTGTAGATCGCCATGATCTCGACCAGGGTCTCCTGAGTGAGCGCGGGCTCGGCCAGGATTTCCCTGAGCCTGATCAGCATTCCGTCCAAGGCGTCGGCGATCGAGGCGATGCTCCCCCTGTCAGGCGTGGTGACCTGATCTACCGACATGGCATTTCCTCCTCGGCGGCGGGCCGGAAATTGAACTCGTAGACGACGCCGGAGTATGACGCGCAGTACATGGTCCCGTCAGGTCCGGCCACCGGCGTGATGTCCATCGCCGGATCGTGCTCGGGCAGACCCATGACCTGACTCGTCTCCCACTGGAACCGGCCATCGTCGCGGCGCAGGCACACGACGTTTCCGCGCTCGGATGTCGCGATGAAGTCACCAGGCGGCAGGACGCTGAACGAGGTGTACGACCTCGGTGCTCCTTGCCCCGCCGTCCAGATAACGTCGCAGCTACGGACGTCGAGTCCGAAGACGGAGCCGGCCGAAGTGCCTACGGCCAGCACGGTGCCTGATACCGCAGGGCTCGTGGTGACCTTGCTGCCCAGGAATAGCTCGCCGCGCAGATCGCCGGTCCGGCTGTCGAGGAACACGCAACGTCCGTCTACCGGGCACACAGCGACGCCTCCCGTCTCGTGCAGCGTGACCGGCGAGGCTTTGATGCCGTGCCCGACGACCTGCCGCCAAAGCTCAGTGCCGTCTGGCGCGAGGCACAGGACGTGCTCCGCACAGCAGATGATCGCTGTCCCGGCATCGGTGGCCGCAGGACTCGCATACGGGTCCCGATAGGACGCGGAGCCGTTGCATGCCGCGTGCCAGGGCTCTGGCAGCTTGCGCTGGAAGACCAGAGCGCCAGACTCCAGGTCAACGCCGACGCAATTGCTGTGGAACGTGGCGATGACAAGCACGTCGCCACCGGAGAGCACGGTAGGTGTCGCGAAGACAGGGGCACCGACGTCTGCCGACCACACCAAGGCGCCGCGCACGTCGAAGCACGCCACCAGGCCGCTCGTCGCGGCCGCTATAACCCGGCCTCGTCCGGCATCGACGACCAGCGACGCATAGACGCCGCTGTTCATTCTCCGCTCCCAGTACACCTTCGTGAGCCCGGTGTTGTGCAGCCGGACGTAGCCGTCGTCACTGGCGACGCACACGCCAACCCCCGTGATCACCGCCGGCGTAGCGCTCACCGGCACAGGCACAGCCCGGCCGACGCTCGCGCTCTGGTACGTCAGCATGCGGTAGCCGCACACGGCCGGTTCCCGATCCCAGTGGAATCGGCCCGGTTCGCCGGCCCACAGGACCGACTTGACCGGATCGTGCCGGAACGCGGCAATGCTAGGCAACCTGCACCTCGGCCAGCTCTTCTGCCGTCGGCGTCCAGTGATCTTTGCGCAGCGCCCGCCGGAACAGGTACACGATCACGGCGGTCGAAGCGATCCCGCCGATCGCGATCGCCAGCACCGCCGAATGCAACACGAACACGCCGTACGCCGCGAGCGGGATCATGATGAACCAGGTAGTCAGCGTGGAGGTGACGGACAGCAGGCCACCGCGCTGGTGCACGGTCAGCAGCTCGCCGTATGACGCCTCGAAGATGTAGAGCGGCACCGTGATCATGAAGGCGAACAGCATTCGCTCTGCCAGGCCCGTATCCAGCGTTCCGTTGCTGAAGATCCGCACGAGCCATGGCGCGGTCCCGGCGACGAGCACCGTAGCGACCGCGGTGGGAATCGCGGCATAGGTAAGCAGCGTGCGCGACAGCTTTGCCAGCCGGTCAGGCGGCGCCTCCCTGCCGACCTCGTAGCCGTAGTACATGAAGGTCGCCGAGACGCAGGCCTGCGGCACCCGGCAGAAAATGGTGTAGATCTTCGCGCCCACGGCGTACGCCGCCACCGGCTGGATCCCGATTGTGCCGACAAACATCATGGGGATGATCGAGCCCATGTAGTCGTTGAGATGCCGGACGCCGACGCCTGGCGCGGTGCGTGCCATCGACCAGAACTCCCCGACGACATCGTCCTTGCTTGGCCTGTCGAACTGGTCGTGCCGCTTGCGCAGCTGCCAGCCGAAGATGACCAGGCTGCAGCAGGTCATCAGGGCCTGAGCCGCTACCGTGGCTGTTGCGACTGCCTGCTCAGGCGAGGAGAAGGCGGCAGCGAGCCCGCTGTACAGGAACAGCCAGTCAAGCAGCGCGTTGGCACCGAAACCCACGCACAGAACGCTGAAAGTCACGTTCTTGAGGCCGCAGATCTTCAGCGCCTCGCTGACCGCGGCGTACGCGATCATCAGTCCGATGCTGTACATGCGGACGGACACGAAGTCGTTCACCAGCGGGATCAGGCGCGGATCCTGATGGGCCAGTTCAAGGAACGGCTTGACGCCGATGACCAGCAGTACCCCTGCTGCCTCACATACTCCGACCATCAATAGCAGGGCGGCAGTCAGCACTGGCAGCCGCCGGCTGGTCTGGCCGCTGCCCTCTGCCATGGCGAGCCGGCTGGAGAAGGTGTCGACGAAGCCGACGAAGAGCGCGACAAGGCCGATCGTGATCAGGTCGCCCTGGCCGACGGCCGCGACATGGATGCCGCCTTTGCGGGCGACCATGATCAGGTCGATTGTCCCGAAACCGACGCTGACCGAGCTGATCAAGAAGATCACGAGCGCGAAGCTTGAGTAGTTGCGAACGTTCAGTTGCGTGTGCTTCATGCCAGTCAGCCCACCTGCGCGGGGCTGGGCTGCTCAAGCAGCTTGGCGAAGTGCGCCTGCGAGGCATGTGAGAGCTTCCTGGCGAGATCGAGCCCGGCCTCCGCGACGGCCACGTTGTCGGGCACCAGTCGCGACAACGCCTCGTAATGCGCGATAGCTCGGTCATTGTCCCCGGACTTCTCCCGCGCCCTGGCGGCGCCAAGCAGGTGGTGACAGTAGTAAGGCGGCCCGGCCTGTATGGCTTTCTCATACATCGTCGCGGCCTGCTCTGGCCTGCCGAATCGGAGATAAGCCTCGGCCAGCTCACCGTAGCTTGGCGCCCACGCAGGGTCGAGCGCGATCAGCGCACGGCCCGATTCCTCGGCTCGATCGAAGTCCCCTGTCACGAACATGTGCTCCTTAAGTGATGACTCGTGATAGGTCTTGAGCAGGTGCATTTCGTACGCACGGGGCCGCTGGGCCAGGGTCTGCCTGGCTGTTTCCATGGCGCGGATCATGTACTGCCGAGTCTGGTCGGCGTCGCCAGCCGCCGCAGGCACCATCGCGAGGGCGCGGTACCACGACGACAGCGCCGCCGGGTCGACGTTCGCGCGTTCTCCGGCCAGCGCCTGACCGGTCGAGAGATACCACTGATAGGCAGCTTCTGGCAGTTCTTTGCGCTTCAGGTACCAGACGACCGCGAGCGAACAGGCGTCGAGCACGCGCTCGGGCGGGATGGACCGCAACTCGATCGCCTGCCGCATCCGCGTGAAGGCCTGAGCAGATCCTGGCTGGTCGTCACAGCGGTTCGCGACCACGAAGGCGAGCATCCACGCCTCAAAGGACTCCCGGCCGACCTTCGCCCTGGCCGTGGCCAGCGCGAGGAGCCTGGAGGCCTGGCCGAACCGCGACACGCTGATCAATGCCGCGGCGACGTTGATCAGCTCGACCACGGACAGCTTGTCGGCATCTGATGTGAGGTCGGCAAGCAATGTCATCGCCGCGGTTGGCCGGTGGCGCAACTCGGCAACCGATTCGTAAGGCACGCCTGTGAGCTCGGCGACCTCAGCAAGCACGTTGGCGTCGAAGACCTGAGCGAATAGGTAGCCGAACCGAGTCAGGTCGCGATCGCGGAACTGCTCGGCGCACGCCGTGGAAAAGAGGTCAACCCGGTCCGCGGGAACCGACGCATATTCCAGGCCAAGCATCGTCTCGGTGAAGGCGTTGCGCTGGTCGGCGGATGCGTCGGGCATGGACTAACTCCTTCTTCATTGGCTGGCCAGCAGCGGTGCCTGCCTGCGGGTACAGGACAGCAGGTGCAGGAAGATGAGGGCCGCACGCTGTGCGTCGCCGAGCGTCTTTGGCGTGCGGTCCGTCCGATCGGCCGCGAACTCGACCAGATCGAATCCGACCAGCGTGTTGTGCTCGGTGACCAGGTCTATCAGGCGTAGCAGATCTCGTGTGCTCAGGCCGATTTCGGCCGGGTAGCCGGTCGATGACATCTCGGTGCACGCCAGGACGTCGACGTCGATCGTCAGGTAGAGGTCCTGGCCGCTGCCTACGGTCGCGAGGAACGCGTCGGCATCGTCGATTTCCGGCGCCGTAATAGGCACCTGCCTACCCAGCGTGGCCAGATAGCCGGGCATAAGCCCGGCGACCCCAACCTCCACGGTAGCGAATGGTGACACGCCAATCTGGACTAGCCGACCGGGCCCGACGCAATCAGACACATGTGACATGACATTGGTATTGAAGATCGGCTCACGCTGTGCGGCAGGATTCGCCGGCGCTCCGTCCCAGATCTGCAAATCGAGGTGATGATCGAACTGTACGACAGAGAACGGCAGATTGCGCCTGCATTTCAGCGCGCGGACTATGGCTAACGTAACGGTATGATCACCGCCGATCACGCATGGCACTACCCCGTCGGGCAGACCGCGCACGACGATCTCAGTTGCTGCCAGCGCCTCGTCTAAGGTCATCGAACCGAAGTCGAGGTCACCGATGTCGACAATCTGGTCAAGCGGCTCGATGCCATGCCTGACGTCGAATACCTGCGGTGCCGCTGCCGGCCAGGTGTGGGACTTCGATACGGTCCGCAGGAAGAAAGGGGCATTCTCGGTTCCCTGATGCGGCGTGCCAAGTGAGCAAGGCGCGCCGAGCACAGCAGCGATGGTGCCATCGGGGACGCAAGTGGGGTTGACTAGAGGCAAACCACAAAACGCTGTCGTAGCCTTCGTCGACGGCATGTGCTGATCCTCGGCAGAAGCCTCGCAGGCAATGTGGGCAGGAACGGATGAAGATGGCGGTGACCCGCCATCTTCATCATCTGGCGGTCAGCGAGCGTCGATGCCGAGTATGGCGTCGAGCTCGGCGTCAACCTCAAGTTCGATGTTCAGGTTGTTGACGACCGTCTCGGTCTCCATGGCCTCGGCCTCGAAGAACAACTCGATCGACATCAAGCGGAAGAACGCCGGTTTCTTCTCAAGGGATAGGTTCGCCAATTCCTGCCACCTTTCGTTGTGTTGGCGCACGCACAGGTATGCCTATAATCCCAGTATAGTAGACCTCATGTCAATATAAGAC
>JGI12270J11330_10002352_pt1 | contig 13874 bp, 9 predicted proteins | sample PeaSoiMetSII2010_FD_11330 | JGI IMG/M metagenome (IMG submission 11330)
CGTCCTCCAGCGCCGCCACCGCAGTTGGCACCTCGCGCATCGGAATTACTTCCGCACCCGCAATGCTGGCCTGCCGCACCTCGAACAACTCCCGCACATCGATCAGCCGCAGCTCTTCTCCCAAATCAATCCGCTGCTTGACATCCTGTGGAGTGATCTCGAAGCTCAAGCTCGCCAGCACCTAAAACCTAACACCTGACACCTATCTCTTTTCCCGCTTGATCTCGATGTTCAACCGTTTGATCTTCTGATTGAGCGTTGAGAGCGGAACGTGCAGGCTGTCGGCGGCTTCGGTTTGGCTCCAGTTGGCTTTCTCCAGCGATTCGATGATAATGCGCCGTTCGAAATCGGCCACAATTTCGAACAGTGAGGCATCCGCCGGAAGCGGTCCGCCATCGGCGCGGCGCCGTATGCCATTCGCTTGCAACAGATTTTCCGGGAAAACATCCAGCGGAACTGATGCCTCGGAGGCCAGCACCACCGCGCGCTCCACCACATTCTCCAGTTCGCGCACGTTGCCCGGCCAGTTGTGGTCCATCAGGATCTGCAAGGCCTCGGGCTGGAAGTGCAGCACCGACCGGTTGGAGGCGTCCAGGTACTTCTGGTTCTCGCGGCAGTATTTGGTGAAGAAGAAATCCACCAGTGCCGGAATGTCTTCCTTGCGCTCGCGCAGCGGCGGCAACTGAATGTTGATGACGTTCAGGCGGTAGTAAAGATCCTGGCGGAACCTTCCGTCGTCCACCAGCTTGCGCAAGTCGTCATTGGTCGCTGCCAGAATCCGCACGTCCACTTTGATCGTGTCGTTCGAGCCCAGCGGCTGAAATTCCTTTTCCTGGATCACGCGCAGCAGCTTGGCCTGGGTCTCCGGGCCGATGGTTCCGATCTCGTCGAAGAATATCGTGCCGTGGTTGGCGACTTCGAAGTAACCCTTGCGCGTCTGAATCGCGCTTGTAAAGGCGCCCTTCACGTGGCCGAACAGCGTCGATTCCAAAAGGTCGGGCGGCAGCGATCCGCTGTTCACCGGCACGAACATGAAATCCGCGCGCGGCGAATGTGCATGGATGGCCTTGGCAATCAGTTCTTTGCCCGTCCCGGTTTCGCCGGTCACCAGGATCGTCGAACGGCTTGGGGCCACCTGGCCCACCAGATCCAGGACGCGCAGCATGCGCTCGCTTTTGCCGATGATGTTGGGAAAACTATAACGCTGTTTGAGCGCGCGCTTGAGATGCGTGTTCTCGTACACCAGGCGCCGCTGCGTGATCGTGCGGTCGATCTCGATCAGCAGCTTGTCGTTTTCCCAGGGCTTGGTGAAGTAGTCGTTCGCCCCCGTCTTGAGCGCCCGCACCGCGGTTTCGGTCGATCCGAATGCCGTGATCATGAAGATCGGAGTTTCGTGATCGCGGTCCCGCACTTCCTTCAGCACGTCCATCCCGGACCGGTCCGGCATCATCAAATCCAGCAGCACCAGGTCGTACGCGTGCGACTCGAGCCGTTTGGTCCCCTCGGTGGCGTTGGCCGCCAGGTCCACCTCGTAGCCTTCCAGGCTCAGCAGCGCATCCAGGCTCTCCCGAATGTCGCCTTCATCATCGACAACAAGTATTCTGCCTTTTGCCGCGGTAACGGCTGATTGTGGCTCCAGGACGGTTTCAGGCATTCACCGGCTTCCTCTGCGTCTCGCGCAGACGGGCCGCGGCCTTCGACCAGGGAAGCTCGATGCGAAAACGCGTCCCCCCTCCCGGCCGGCTGAAAACTTCAATACTGCCCGCGTGCTCTTGAATGATGCCGTAGGTCACCGAAAGTCCCAGCCCCGTCCCCTTGCGCGCGCTCTTGGTTGTGAAAAACGGGTCGTAGATACGGTTCAGGTATTCGGGCGCGATTCCGTGCCCGGTGTCGATCACGTCCACCAGTGCTCCGCCGTCTCCCGGCGATGTCTGAATCTCGAGCACCCCACCCCCTTCCATAGCGTCGCGGGCGTTCAGGAAGAGGTTCAGGAACACTTGTTGGAGCTTTCCGGCATTGCCCTGAATGGGCGCGAGCGTGGCTTCGAGAGAGCTGCGCACTTCCACGCCGGCCTTTTTCATTTGATGCTCCACCAGCGAGACGGTTTCCTGAATTACGCGATTTAAATTCACTTCCCCGAATTCCGTGCTCGAGGTGCGCGAAAAATTCAACAGGCCGTTCACGATCTCGCTCGCCCGGAAAGTCGATTTCGCGATCTTTTCCAGCATGCGCGATTTCTGATCGTCCTCCGCCACTTGCTTGGCTAGCATCTGCGCGTAATTGGAAATCACCGCCAGCGGCGTATTCACCTCGTGGGCAACGCCCGCCGCCAGCAATCCAATGCTGCTCAATTTGTCCGCTTGCACCAGGCGTTTTTCCAGCTCCGCACGATCGGTCACATCATCGAAAATAATGAGGCGCCCGATGTGCTCCTGGTTTTTCGAAACCAGAGGCGCAATGGCGATGTTCAGTGTCGCTTCACGCAAAGCTCCGCTTCTGTTGCCATTCACGTATCCGTTCGCCGCCATGGTGCCGGCGGCCGGGCGCAGCACATACTTGTAAATGTGATGAATACCCGTATCGGCGCGCACCATTTCGAACTGCTCCGCTAAGTCCTCTGGGAATAGCGATCCGAGCGGTTGGCCGACCGCCTTCTCGCGGGCAATGCCGGTCAGACGCTCGATCTGCGTGTTCCAGCTCTCCACGCGATCGTCCAGCCCTGCCGCCAGAATGCCCACGTTGATGGATTCGACGATGTTCTCGCTGAACTCCTTCAGCCGTTCGTACTCATCCGCTTTGCGTGCCAGCGAACTGTAGAGCCGCGCGTTTTCGATAGCGATTCCCACGTAGCCTGAAAGCGTGACCAGCAACTCCAAATCCACGCTCGAAAGAAAATCGCCGTCCGCGGTCCGGCTGACTCCCAGGTAAGCCACCGTCTCACCGTGCGCTACGCATGGAATGTAGTAAGTGAGATCCAGATCCTCGATGGCGCGGCGTACCGAAGCCGGCCACGAGCCGGACATGGCGTCCAGACGATGCCGCGTGCGCTCGAAAAACAGATACGGCTGATCGCGCTGCCAGTTCAGAAAACTCAGGTCCAGGGCGTCTCGCGGTGTGATGGGCCGCGCGTTCCGGTCACGCAGACCGACACCCATCCGCAGGTGGAAATGCGGCTGCCCATTTTCCTCCCCGTTCTCGCTCAGGAAAAATGCCGAATGGCTGATCGAAAGAGTCTTGGTGAGCCGGTCGGCTACTGAGTGCAGCATGGCGTCAAGATCGGTCTCGGTGCTTAGCTCGCGAGCAAAATGCACCAGTGTGAGCCGATAGTCGTATTTGTCGCGATAGAAATACCGGTCGAGGCGCTCTTGAATCCAGTTGCGGAGCGGCTGGAATAGGAATGCCGCCGCTAGCATCACTACCACCAGTCCGGTATTCCCAAGATCCTGGAAATTCTTCTGCACCAGCGTGCCCAGCGAAATGATGATGCCGTAAAACGCGGCCAACACGCATACCGTTGCCAGCGTGTAGGCATATCCGCGGCGGAACAGAATATCAACATCCATCAACCGGTAGCGCACAATGGCGTACGCCAGACTCAGCGGAATCAGTTGCAGCGAGAGTACCGACGCTTTCATGAGCGGCGTGGGAATAAATCCAAGCAGATATGGCAGCGCGTAGAAGAGCGCGAACGGCAGGATGCCGGCAAACGTTCCGTTACGCAGCCATTGCAATTGGCGGCGCACCACGGGGTCTTCGGCTTTCCGGAACTCTAAGGTAAGTGCCAGACCACCAAGTAGATAGACGGATGTGAGCAGCGCCAGCCACATCCGGTCCAGCATCCATCGCAACTCAATAAGCGGACTCGAAGTGCGCAGCATGCCGGAGCTGGCCAGCAGGTACAGCGCGATCATCGAAGCCGCCAGAACGTACATCCCCGCAACTGCCATGCGTCGCCGGAACCATTTCCGCGGCTCCGGGAACACCAGGCAGAAGTGAGCGAAAATCACCGGTGCCAGCAATCCCGCCGTCACGTTGCCCCAGTACATCAACTTGTCGAAATTGTTCAACTTACCGGTGTAGTGGAAGGTGCAGAAGATGAACGAAACCAGGCAAAAGATATAGAAATGCTGCGCTTTGTAAGCCGTGCTGCGGCGGAAGTATACGAATAAACCGATGACAAGATACGTAATCCCAACAAAATACAGGTAGTAAACAGCGGGATCGCGGGGCGTCTCTCCCACCACCAGCTTCTTGATCTCGATTTCCACGCCACCACGCCGAACCACGTAGGTGGTCTGGTAATTTGACCCGATGCGGACTAGAACCTTCTCCACATCAATGGCTTGGCGGACCGGTGTTTCGTTGATGCTGACGAGGATGTCGTCATTGTGCACTCCGACGCGCGCCGCCGGACCGGTGACCCGCGCCGCCGAGACTCCGGCAGCGGTATCCACCCAGATCACGCCGTCATCGGGCAGCCGGAAACGGCTCTGCTGCTGGAAATTGATGATCGCCGACACACCCGAAGCGAGTGTGAGCAGCGTCAAGAGCGCTGTGGAAAGCTGGAACTTCAGTTCCTGGAACATGTAGACAGCCCGATTGTACTCGGGGACACCAACACCTTTAGCTTAGCTGGCTTTGCACGTCGGCTGCCAGCCCCATGAAGCCTTATTCATTTCAGAATTCTATACTTTTATTGCACTTAGGCTTGATGAGTTTCGCAACGAATTCGGAATTCGGGAGATCCACACTACATAGAAGTGTAGCCCGCCCGGCTCAGATCTTGGCCTTGGGATAGCGCTTCCTTATCCAGGCTACGAAGGATTCCGGTGCCGCCATAGTAGATAACCGACCCTGGCGAACCAGCGCCCAGTCACCAAACAGACCTGACTCCTTGATTTCATGCAGAGTGGTAGGCGGTTCCAGGCGGGTCAGGAACTCGAATTCGATGACTGTGAGTTTGGGGGATTTCGGGTCTGGGCGCGGCTCGGAAACCACTTGAGCTAAGCCGACCACGGCGGAATCGCCACCGCTGTGGTAGATGAAAACGCGATCTTTGGGGCGCATCTGGGCGATGGCGCGTAAAGCCTGTGGATTCTTCACGCCATCCCAGACGGTCTTGTGTTCACGCTCGAGTTGATCCACGGAGTAAGTTTCGGGGTCGGTCTTGGCGAGGAAGTAGTTCACAGTGAGTGATATGCTACCGCGAATCCTGGGGCAGACGCCAGAACAGTGCGGCGGCGGCTGCGGCGAGAATCGATGCGGCGGCCAGCATGGGCGGGTAGCCATAGCGGGCGACGACGGCGCCGGCGACGGTGGCGGCAAGCGCCTGGGCGGCGAACATCACCAGGAAATTCAGCGCGGAGGCGCCGCCACGCTGTTCCGGCAGAACGCGGCTCATGAGGGAAGTATAAATGCCGGGTTCGCTCATGTACTGGAAACTCGCGAAGGCGGCATAGAGCGCAGCGGCAACGAACGCCACATGAGCGGGAGCAAGTAGAGCCAGAGCGCCGGCGGTGGCAAGCTGCATCAGGGCGACGCCACGTGTAAGACCGAGGTGACGCAGCACAATGGGAGCGGCCATCATGGCGGCGACTTCAACGGCCTGCGCGATGGAGAAGGTAGTTCCAATCTTTTCGACCGACATACGGAACTGGCGCGCGAAGTAGGCGTTGAAGAACGGATTGAACAGGCCGATGGCAAAGCCCCAGACGCCGATTGCCACCAAAAAGCGGCGGATGAACGGGCCACCAGGATACGAGCGCGTTTCATGGGGCGCCGGCGATTCCAGACGCAACCGCAGCGCAGGCCAAAGCGCCAACAGGACGGAAGCGCAGGCAGCGAACAGAACGAGCTGTTTCGCTCGCGCGGGAGAGGACGCCCAACCGGCGCGCGCGATCCAGCCAGGCATCCTGCCGCCAATCAAGCCGGCTATCACGCCCAGGCCAATACCCGTTCCGAAGGTGATGCTGAAGCCGAAAGGGCGGGCGCTCTCGGTGGTGACAGCGGCGACGACCGGGGACATGCAGACGGCCCAGATGGCGAACATCAATCCCCCGGCGAAGGCCGCTGCGACCAGCGCGGGCTCGCCACTTATCACGGTGCGCAGCATGTATACGATCGCTGTTCCGATGACACATGCGAGCAGTGTTTTCTTGAGACCCCACCGATGCGCCAACGCCCCGGCGGGCAGCACGCCCACGAGATTTCCGGCGGTGAATGCGCTGGCGATGAGGCCGAGTACATTCTCGCGATAGCCGAGATCCAGGAGATACAGATTGTAGAGCAACAGGAACTGGTACGCGCCCAGGTTCAATAAAATGGAGCACGCCAGGTATCGCCAAAAGGGCGCCTGCAACCGCCAGGTGCGCGCCTTCCAAATGAGACCATGAGCCACTACGGGCGGCAAGGAACGCGCATGGTGGCGAAAGCGCCGGGCCAGGTATGTGGTGTACCGGACACCACGCCGGATGCGCAGGCCCCAGGTAATCTGATCGTCGGGAATATATTGTGGCTCTACGGCGCGAGGTATTGAGGGAAACACACGGCGCAGGAACACCTCGCGGCGGTCGCTGGGCGAATCGACGAAAGCGAGGTGCAGCCATAACTCGTGCTTGTTGGGGCGGAACCAGGATTCAAGGGGCGCGGCCGCGTAGCGCTCGAACCAGAGCAAGACGTCCTCGTCGAGCCGCTCAATCTCTTCGGCGGGAGCGGACGCGATGCGGCATCCGAACCACGACTCAGCCAGACGGAATGCCACCGCCTGAAGACGGCGTAGGGTTGGGGAATGCAGGTTGTGCCAGCGATCCCAAAAGGCATCATCCCCACGCTTTGTTTCCAGGAAGTAGGCGATTTCGTAGACGTGCAACGGGCGCAAGGGGGGACGGAACAGATGCCGCAGCATATGCAGGCTGGCGTAGGCGAGGCGGTCGGCGGCATCAAGCACCGGGATGCCATCCTGCGCGATGCGACGCTCCCAAAACTGCTCGATGCCAGGAGCATCGAAGTGCTCAGTCGCCGGATCCCAGAATCGATAGTGGAGATCAATGCATGCGGGGATTTCGGGGTCGAAGAAATCGCCGCGAAATTCCCAGCCGGTTTTGCGGATCAGGGGCGGGTAGTGATCGGCGAGGGCGTCTTCGGCGCCCTCGAACGGCACATAGTCCATTCCGCGAAGGGCTTCATGGGCGCGCTCCAGCGAGCCTGGTGGCGCGAACAGATCCATGTCGTAGCCGACCCGGAGATAGGGATCAGGCGCGTAATCGTTCTCGTGCGAGAAACCTTTCAGGAGGAGGTATTGGATACCACGTTCTTCAAATGCGGCGTCGATCTCAACGAGGGCGGCGCGAACCCGGCCGATGCGTTCGGCGTTGTTCGCGATATTGCGGTCAATCCGCTCAGCAAGCCAGGCCGGCAGATAGTCGCGGTAGAGCGCACCGAGAAAAAGCGTCAGGCTGGAACGATCACAGAACGCTAACGAGGCTTTCCACTCGGCATCGGAGACGCGGCGGAGCAATTCCGGCGCCGGAGCCGCGAAACGCAGAGCGGCGAGAACGGCGCCAGCAGCGCGCGGCAGACGCGGGTTTTTCTCCCACGCAAGCGGCGTGGTGGAAGTTGATAGAACGCTTCGCGTGCCGGTCACAGGCATGAACGCCTATTCCCTAGAAATCGTACCGCAGCGCCAGTTGAATTCGCCGTGGATCACCGGTGGCCAAAATTCTGCCGAAGAACGGGCCGAAATCTGGGTAGGGTCCGGGGATGCCGAAATTCGGGTGATTGAACGCGTTGAAAAACTCCGCGCGAAACTGAATCGCGTGGGACTCGCGCGGATGGAAACTTCGGGCCAGGGCCAGGTCGTAAATAATGTCGCCCGGTGTTGGAAGGATATCGCGCCCGGCATCGCCAAAGGTGTAGGGCGCAGGTTGGCTGAACGCGGCGGCGTTGAACCATTCGGCCGGCGTGCGCTTGCCAGGAGGCAGGATGATGCTTTGGCCGGGAACGATATTGGGCCGGTTGGGCGTGCCGGAGTTTGCGAAATCCGCTGAGAAGTAGAAAGGATTCTCGGGCGTGCCATCCTGCATGGTGATGATGCCGCTGGTTTGCCAGTTGCGGGCGAGAGGCCGCAGGAAACCACCCGCGACGGGCAAGTTGTAAACGAATCCACTCGACAGACGGCGGCCCACGTTGAATAATGAGAGCCCGCGCTCGAGCCGGAGATTGCGTTCATCCTGAGCGCCGGCGGCATCGAACAGGCCGGCGATGGGCAGGTCGGCGTCATCGATGGATTTGGACCAAACGAAGCTGGTCAAGAACGAGAGACCCTTGCCCATGCGCTTGGTGCCCTTGAGTTGCAGTGAATTGTAGGACGAATTCGCAATGTGCTGGACCTGAATGATGGGACCGAGATCGGGAAAAGTCCGCAGCGATTGCAGATCACCGGGACGCGGCGGGAGATCCTGCCCGATTTCGACATGGGCGGGGGTATTGAAGCGGCGGTAGAGGCCGAGGTCGGTTCCTTTGGAACCGATGTATGCGGCTTCGAAAAGAATGCCGCCGCCCAGTTCCTGTTGGATGCCGGCGTTCCATTGCTGCATGTAAGGCGTGGGTGCGTGCTGATCGAGGCCGTAGAGAGTCGGAAAACCGGTGCTCGAAGTTTGTGGGAAACCGTTCTCGAGGGTCAGCAGGGGGCTCGCGCCGCTGGTTGCGTTATTTTCCGTGCGGATGTTATTGAGCACGAGATTATAGGCTTCACTGGAAATCTCAGGAGCGTAGTAGAGCCCGTATGCGGCGCGGAATACCATCTTCCGGCCCGGCCAGAGGCTGGATGGAAGTGTCCAAGCGAGCCCGATGCGCGGCGCGATGTTGTGGTAGTTGGGATCACTGGCGCTGGGAACGGTTTGGAGCTGGGGCTCATTGGGTAGCGAGGAGTAGTTGAGATTCAGTAGATGGTTGCGAGCGTCGGTGAAAGGCGCGTAGTACTCGTAGCGCACACCGACGTTCAGCGTGAGTCCCGGGGTGAGGCGCCAGTCATCCTGAAAGTAGGCGGCGTAGGTGTTGTCCCGCAGGTAGCCCTCGGCAAAGCCGACGGTGCGGCTGGTATCCTGCGGCAGACCCAACAGGAAATCAGCAAGGGAATTGCCCGAAGCGCTGGTATTGGTCGGACGGGACGCGGTGAATACGCCGCTAAAGATGTACTCGCCGCGCGGCAGATTGCTTTGCAGGTAATTCACGCCGGCGTGCATCCACTGAAAGCCGGTCTTGAAGGTATGCCGGCCCCGTGTGACGGAAAAGCCGTCGGATAGCTGCCACAGATTGTCGCGCTGGAGTTGCGGCAGATTGGGAGCGTCGGTGATTGTGGAATAGCCTTCGATCTGGAAGTAGGGCAGCCCGAAGTTGGCGGGGTTGCCGGAGAGTCCCTGAAGGCCGAGTTGGCCCGCGAGGTCCTGGTGAAACGCAGCCTGGGGGGTATCGAAGACCTTCAAGCGCGTGAAATCGAGCCGGGCTTCGTTGAGCCAAGCGGCGCCGCTCCAGGTGTGGCCGAGGGCCGCCTGTTGCGCACGAAGATTCTCACTATCGGGCAGCTCCGGAAACAGGCCGGCGAGAACGTTGCGCTCGTCGTTGATGGTGTAGCGCGCAAATAGCCGGCTCTGATTGCGGAATTCGTGATCGACGCGCGCCGATACGTTGTCGTTGTGATTCTGGCTGGGCGTGGAATCCTGATAGTTGTTGTTCGGGTTGTTGATATTGGGCAGCGGCTCGTAGGTGCTGAGAAACTTGCTGGCGATGGGATCGATGAGACTCGGCGGGATGACGTTGCCGGCGAAGGGCAGCCGGTTGCCGGATGCGTCGAGACTGAATGGATTGAAGAGGGGCGCGCCCCCGGCGAAGTCGCCCGTGCGGATGGTGGCATTGGGAACCAGGGCGAGCAGAGGCTTGGCGGACTTGGCGCGCAGGCCCTCGTAGGTGGCGAAGAAAAATGTGTTTTTGATTTTGGGAACGCGGCCGCCGAGGGAGCCGCCGAATTGGCTCTGGCGGAAGATGGGGCGGGGAAGCGTAGGATCGTCGAAATAGTTGTGAGCGTCGAGGGCTTCGTTACGGAAATATTCGAACGCGCTGCCATGCCAGGCGATTGTGCCGGATTTGGTGACGACATCCATGATGCCGCCAGCGGCTTGTGAGAACTCAGCGGCCGCGGCAGAAGTATCGATGTGGAACTCTTGTACCGAGTCCATGGGCGGCTCGACGGCGATGGCGAAGGTATTGCGGTCGGTATCGTTGGCGCCGTCCAGCAGAAAGGCGTTCATATAAGATCGCGCGCCGTTGACGGGCGGATTGAGGGCGTTGGCGCCGCGGTTGGCTTGGACGGCGTTGACCTGATCGGAAGTGAATCCTCCAAGCTGGCGGGGAATCGCCCCAGGACCGAGAGTGATCAGATTGACTACATTGCGCTGGACGAGGGGGAGCGAATCGATATTGGAGGACTCAAGGCGGTAACCGACGGTGGCGTCGTCACTTTGCACGGGCGAAACCTGCGCCTCGATGGTGACGCTCCCGCTCGCGCTCGCAAGCTGGAGCTGCATGTCGAGCCTCGCCTTCTGATTGACTTCCAGCACGACGTTCTTCGATTCGAGAGTTTGGAAGCCGGCCTTCTCGGCGGTGACGGTGTACTGGCCAGGGATCAGCTCATCAACGCGATAGGCGCCCTGGAGATTTGTGACNGCGGTGCGGACGAAGCCGGTAGCGTTCTGATGCGCCNAGATGGTGACAGCGGGAGCTAGCGCGCCGGATTCATCGTGGACTTCGCCCAGAAGCGTGGCTGATGCGACCTGCGCGTATGTGATGGGCCTTGTGGCGAACAGGCATAAAGCGATCAAAAGCCGTTTCGTCATGAAAGTAGAGACTCCAGTACTTGGATTGCGTCGTCGAAATCGCTGTACTGCAAGGTGCGGACGCCACGGGCAAGCATGGCCTGCAGGTTCTCGCGGTGCCAATCCGAGACTGGCGGATCCCAACGCGGGCGGTCCCATTCGAGGAAGGCGAGGGCTTCGCCCGGGTCTTTGGGCAAGAGCTCGGCCGGGCCCGAATCGCGGCGTTCCAGGAACACGATCTTTTCGGCGCGGGAGCACGACGCTGTTTGCACATTGGGAATCGCGCCGCTGCGGAGATCAAACATGTGCTTACCGAACGGAGTGATGCTGCTGGTGTAGCCCTTGAGTTCCGGGAACAACTCGAACGCGGGCGGGCGGAAGCGCAGGTGTCGTGGCCTGCCGATGACGGTGTCGGACTGGGGATCGCGGAGCAGGGCGGCGAAATCGTCGGACAATAACGTCCAGCCGCGCTTGACGCAGGCATAGGCCATGCAGCTCTTACCGGCGCCGGCATCTCCAAACAACAGCACGCCACGGCCGTTGAGGGCCACGCATCCGGCGTGGAGGATCGTGATATAGCGGTAATCGAGGGTGAAATAGGCCATGGTATCGAGCAGATGGTGGCGGAAATAGGGATCGCTCGCCACGGCGGGCGTGACACAGGAGAAGCAGTAGCCGGTTTGCAGATCACAAATGCCGAAGTTGGCGGCATCCGCGGTGATGCTAAATAGACTCCGCTGGGCGCGGTAGATTGGCTCGTGATCGGGCACTGGACCGTCCAAGTGCACGATCACGCGGATTTCGAGAGGCGGGCGATCGAACGCGCGGGTCCAACCGCCCCAACTCTCGGCGGTTGCTTCGAGCACGGCGGGAGAGTTGGTGGTGATCTGCACGGGGAATCCGAGAAGGTAGAATTCGGCGCGGTGCGGGAGCGGCGCACGCAACATCAATCGATCGTCGGGGTGCACAGGCAAGCATCTTCATGATCGCATCCTGGGCGGTGCATTAGACGTTGGAAACACAAGATTTACAACTGTTCAGGAGTGCGAAGAGTCTATCCGCAACGGGCTGCGTAAGATGCGGAGTTGGCAGTTCCGACTGAGAGTCAATTTTTACAAGTTTGCAGAGGGAGCAATCAGCAAATTGAGCTGGTGGATGGCTCCGGCGAAATCCCCGTACNGGAGGACGTAGGCCCCGCGGGAGAGGATAGCGAGGCGGGCCTCACGCTGCTCGTCNGCAACNGGAGAGTTCCAGCGGGGCTGGTCGGACTCAATGCGTGCCAACGCCTCTTCGATCGGAATTGACGACACGTTCGCGGCGTCTGTTCCGTTCCGCTCCAGGAAGGCGGTCGACTCGGCAAAACACTTCACGGAAGTCTGCACCCCAGGAATATCGGAGGCCCTCAATTCCAGAGTCGGCTTTCTGTTTGGCGCCGGTATTATGGGAAGTTGTGCGAGTTCCGGAAACAGCGAAGCCGCCTCGGGGCGAAAACGAATGCGCTCGGCCTTCCCGATGACCATGCGATCATTGCGTCCGCGAATAGGCGCGCAGAAATCGTCGGCGACNAGNGTCCAGCCACNCTTCACACAAGCATANGTAAGGCAGCTCTTGCCGGCGCCGGACCGGCCACAGAGGAGCAGGCCGCGGCCATTGCGTGCGACGCATGCAGCATGAATGATCGCAACGTACAGGTGGTCGATTGTGAAATAAACCATCCATTCGAGCAACTGAAGGCAATAGAAGGGATCAGTGACGGCAGCAGGAGTCATCCAGGCAAAGATGCGGCCGCGCTCGAGGTCACAGACACCGAAGTTCTGGTTATCGACGGCAACCACGAACAAATTTTGTTGTGCCCGATATACCGGATCGTTCAGGGGAGAAGCGGACTGTTCGCCCGCAACGACCACCCGCATCTCAAGCGAGGCATGCGGAAACAGGCGCTTGGATTTCCCCCAAATTTCCTCCGCGGCGCGCAGGACGAGTGGCGAATTTGTCGCCACGTGAAGCGAGAAGCCGAGGGGATGGTATTCACCCTCGTGCATCAGCGCGGTGTGCAGCAGCAGCGGATCCTGAGTGACCACGACCTATGATATCCCCGCCAATGGGGGACGTGTGGACTCATCTCGCTGCCCCGTCTGATGGAATTGTGGCGTTCCTAGCCGGTTCAACGGACCAATCATGATTTTTCGAGGCAAGATTTTATGGCCTTCCTGATATTGAGCAACGTTTCCTTGTGGACCCTGTGGCAACGCAGCCGGGCAACTTCGGGACATGGGCGATGTATCCGGATGAAATTTTTGCAAAAGTTACAGCGTAGGGCAGATGTAACAGTGATCCCTTGAGTTTTGGATTGATGATATCGGGCTGGCTTAACATCATGCACAAAATAAGCCAGCACTTAGGCGACAGGTTTTCAGGAAAGGCCCGTTCTTGTTTTATGGCCTTGCCGTGTTCGAACAGGGCGCGAATCAACTGGAACATCACCTCTCCCACAGTGTGAGCACTAACGTGTCGCCGGCCATGCGGGCGTCGAGCATTTTCTGATTGGGTAGCGGGCTTAATGGCGAGGCGTGTGACTTGAAATACTCGCGAATTACCGCGTCGGCCGGAGTGCAATCGAGTGTGTACGGGCCCCAAACGAAAATTGCATGGCCAGCGGCGGTTGCCAGGGCGGATGCGCTGCTCAGCTCGTGATTGGCGGAGAACGAAACAGGTTTTTCCGGAGTAAAAGTCACGCGGTAGAAATGTTGCAGGCCAAGCTCGGGAACTCGGGAGCTATGGTAGTTATCCTGAACGAATGCGCCGTAAAAGACGGTCCCGTTGTAAGTTAATCGGGCGCTGCCTTCGAAAATGGTCGGTTAGCCATTGCGTGCGTGTTTCTGCCGGAGCCATTTGCGAACGAGCGCAGCCGGCGATGAGCGCGATGTGCATGAGCGAAATGTAAAATCTGCAGGCCATCGGACAGGGATGCTGAATCCGTAGACTCCGGTGAAAACAGATTTATTC
>JGI12270J11330_10002357_pt1 | contig 13866 bp, 8 predicted proteins | sample PeaSoiMetSII2010_FD_11330 | JGI IMG/M metagenome (IMG submission 11330)
ATCATGTCGCGCTCGCGGGCAAAGCGCAGCATGCGCTCCCATTTCTGCCAGTACGGAATGTTGAAGCGAGTGAAATCGATCCCTGGATGGTCGAAACTCTCCGGCGCCTCTGCCAACCATGGCCGCAGGAACATCGTGAAGTTGTCGCCGGTCGTTACCGCTTCGCCCCAGAACTGGTTCGCCGCTCCCGCCAGCAGCACCCGCAACCGGTTCACCTTGAGCCGGTGAAGGCGGTCCAGGCTGTCGTCGATGATCCGCTCATCGTGCCAGCCGGGCAGCCAGTATGCCGTCGTGCCGTTGAAGAAATAGTGCTCGCCGGTTCCCTGCCAGATGAAGTGCCAAGGGTATTTGGGGTCAACACGAATCGGACCTCGCCGTCGCCCGTCGGTGGCGCGGAACGCGCCCGTCGAGGTCTTTTCGAAACTACCCTGACGGAATGTAATCGAATAGGTGTAATCGCCCGGTGCGGATGGCATGAATCGTATCCGAAACACACTGCCGTCAGGCGAGTCGCAGAAGCCTTCCACGTTTGTGCGTTCGCTCGTACCCGCCTTGGCAAAGGATCCAAGTATGGTGACATCCGTAAAGGGATTGGGTGCATCCGGCGCCGCCACGTTTATGGTGAATTCGACAAAATCGTAGGCTTCCACACTTTTGGCCCCCGGCGAGAAAGTAACCTCGCGCGGCGCCGCTAAGGCCGTTGATGAGATCACCAAGCCCATCAGGCAACACTTCAATCCAGTTCTGCCAAACATAGTCATCTCTCCTCGGTGTCGATTCCTTGACTTCTCGACTCCTCGACTTTCGACTTTCGACTGTATAATCAGTGCATGAACCGCCAACATTCTACACGCTTGTCAAGTTTGTTGCTTTTCCTCGGCGTTATGTTTACCGTCAATAGCCCTGCACAGGAAATGGCCGGGTTTGCTGGAAACTGGGTCTTAAGACTTGGAAATCGCATTTTCATCGTCGTGACTCTATCGCCAATTCTGGGGAGCGAGGGTCATTTCACCGGCTCGCTGGCCCGCCCCAAGCACTTTTCAGTCGCCAATGGTGCGTTCTTTTCCGGTATTAAGGGGCCGGCCGTTCGTTACCCGATCATCCACAGCAGCAGCAAGGCGAATTGCGTCGCCTTCACAATTCAAAACCCTGCAAACAATAACGATAAGGATGATTTCCAGCTTTGTACCGATAGGCAAGGGCGTGGAAGCCTGCAATTCGACATCTCCGGTTTCGAGCCATGGCCAGTGACCAGGGAAAAGGCTCCCTTGGTCATCGCGACCGATTGGGACAGTACGCGCAGTTATTTCCTGGATGACTCCGACGTTTCGAATCCGGAGATGCAACGGATCTTTGAGGCGGACCAGAAAGACCGGCAGCCTGGCGTGGGGAAGATCGACTGGGAGGTGGTTGAAAAAGCTGACGCGGCCCGCCGCGAGGAAACCCGCAAACTCCTCTCAGACGGAAAACTTCATACGGGGGAAGACTTCCAGAGAGCTGCGTTTGTATTCCAGCACGGCAATACGCCGGACGACTACCTCTTAGCCCACACGCTGGCTATGGTCGCTGTAGCACGAGGGCAAGGCGGTGCTTTGTGGATCGAAGCCGCGACGCTCGACCGGTATCTGAATTCCATTCATCAACCGCAGATTTACGGCACGCAGTTCAACTTTAAGCCCAATGAGCCGACGACTCAGGACCCCTACGACCGCGGCTTGGTCCCCGACGCTCTGCGCCGCAATCTGGGCGTACCCTCCCAAGCCGCGCAGGAAGAACAGAGAAAGCGGTACGAAGCAGAGCGCACGAAGCAGAAGAAAGACGGACAGCGCTGACCGGCTCAGCGATTTCCAGTTGCTTACTGCCATTCCGAGTGAAGCGAGGAATCTCGCCCTGATTTTTGGCCCTGAACCATCCCCCAGCAAGATGCTTCGCGAAGACGAGTGTTGGGAATGTGCAACTTGAGAGCGTACACGCTCATCAAACGTTGTACACTTGACGGGAATTCGCCATTTGGCGCCNGTGCAAGTCGCTGGCGTGGGCGGCGTTAAGCCGCGGCTGCATCACGCGGTACCACGACCCGCCAATTGGAATTCTTGCCTAGGGACCGCGCGCATGCTGGAAGTACGAGGCCTGACGAAGTGTTACACGCGGCTGCCGGCGGTGGATGCCGTCACGTTTTCGGTGTCACCCGGCGAAGTCACCGCCTACCTGGGCCCTAACGGGTCCGGCAAAACCACCACCATGAAGATGATCGTGGGCTTGCTCGAGCCCACACACGGAAGCATCCTCTTCAACGGCCGTGACGTTCGCACCCAGTTCCTGGACTTCAAACGCCGGCTCGGATACGTCCCCGAGGAGCCCTACCTGTATCCTTACCTCTCGGGATGGGATTACCTTCACCTTGTGGGCCGCCTNCGCTCCATTCCTGAAGGCGTACTGGAGGAGAAGGTCGATCGCATGCTGCGNCTCTTTTCGATGCACCNGCACCGCCATGCTCTCAGTTCTTCCTACTCCCGCGGNATGAGGCAGAAGATCCTGATATCCGCCGCGCTGCTCCATGACCCCGAGGTGGTAATTTTCGATGAACCGCTCTCCGGTTTGGACGTCGGCGCGGCGCAGATTTTCCGTGACCTGCTAAGACTCCTGGCGCGCCAGGGGAAAACTATCCTTTACAGTTCGCATCTGCTGGAAGTTGTGGAGCGGGTGGCAACGCGCGTGATCATCCTGCACAAAGGGCGGGTTGTCGCTGCCGACTCTGTGGAGCGCTTACGAGACCTGACTCAAGTCCCCACTCTGGAGGGCATCTTTTCCCAGCTCGTCCCACAGGGTGATTCGGAAGCCACGGCGCAGCAGATGGTCGAAGCCATGAAGCTTGCTGATTAGGACTGCCATGCCCCGATTCGACGCCCTTCGCCGGCTCGCCCGCGACGACGAGACGCACCTGGTCGAGCTGACCAGGCACTTCTTCGGACGATTCTTCGACAACGAGTTCGTTTCGCAAAAGGGAGAATCGGCGCTCGGTGCTGCGCACTTCGTCGTCCTCCTGGCAGCGCCTGGTTTCATCTATTTTTTCTTCCTGTATACGTCCTATTCGCAAATGGCGGAACTCGCTCCCGCCCTCTTTGACCCTACCTCGATGCGGGATGAGTTCATCTATGTGTGCCTGTCCATGTTGGTGATCGGACTACTGGCTGTCCTTGAGTGGGAGTCCTTCTTTCCTGATCGGCTGGACTTCCTTACCCTCGTACCGCTGCCCATCCGGGCGGGGAGCATCTTTCTTGCTAAAGCTTCGGCTCTGATCTTGTTCCTTTTCCTGTTTGCTACGGCCGTCGGCGCCCCAGGTACGTTCGGGTTTCCGCTGGCCGCGTCCGGGGGAACGCACGTCACTTTCGGCGGCATTTGCCGGTGGTCCCTTGTTCACGGGCTGACCATGGCTGCGGCGAGCGCTTTCAGTTTTCTGTTTTTCGTCGCACTCGAAGGGGTGCTGCTTTCGGTGCTGAGTTATCGCTGGTTCGAGAAAGCGTCCGCTTACCTCCAGGGCGGGTTAATCGCCTCCGTGCTGATGTTTGCCCTGCTCCTGCCAAAGCTCATCGGTGATCTTTCGGTGCTGCTTCACTCCCATGGCCCTCTCGCCCGCTGGCTCCCTCCCTTGTGGTTCTTGGGACTTTACCGGGCGATGCTTCGTTATCCCGACCCCGCCTACCTCCCGCTGGCGCGGAAAGCGGTGCTGGGCGTTGCCGTGGTGCTGGTGATTTCGATAGCAACTTACCTGGCGAGCTACCGCAGGCACTTGAGGCGCTCGCTGGAGGCCGGCGAGTTACCACCCCGGGAATCCTGGCATGCGGGGCGAGTTCTGCGGCGGCTCACACAGCGCGTCTTTCTTCGGGAGACATTGGAGCGTGTCACGTTCAGCTTCGTATTCAAGACCATACTCGGCGACCGCCGTCATCGGCTCCTCTTTGCCTCCTACACAGGCGTGGGCGTGGCGCTGGCGCTGGAAAGCGCTGCCGCACTTCTGACGCGCAACGCTGTGGTCACTGCCTCTGGCCACGCTGCAATTTTCCTGTCTATCCCACTCATCATCTCCTTTTTCGTGCTGTCCGGAACTCGGCTGATCTTTGAAATACCGGCGGAGGTTCGCGCGAACTGGATTTTCCGACTGACCGAAAGGCAAACCAACCCCGCACTCTTCTCTGGCGTCCGCAAGGCCATGATCGTCTTGGGGACGCTTCCAATCTTGACGCTAGCCTTTCCGATTTACGCCCTGCACCTGAGTTTTGCAGAGGCAGCCGCCGCTGGCCTGCTGGATTGCGTCCTAACCCTGATCCTCATCGAAGTCCTGCTGCTTCGCTTTCGCAAAGTCCCTTTTACGTGCTCGTACCTCGCCAGCAAGTCCGGGAACTTCGTCGTCTGGTTTGGGTGCTGGCTGATGTTTTCGAGTTACGCCTACTCCCTAGCGCGCCTGGAAGACTGGATTCTGGGGCATCCCGCAGAACTTGTGATTTCGCTGGCCATTCTTCTCGCGGGCCTGGGGTGGCTGAGGGTCTACAACCGCCGTTTCCAGAGAGAGGGAAATCCGATTGTGTTCGAGGAAGAGCCGGAGCCCGCTGTGCAAACGCTCGACCTGAGCCACAGCGCCCTCGAGCGTGGAGGAGGAGACGCAGGACGGCAACAGAGGCTGCCCCTCCGTTGGGACTCTTAGATCGGCGCAGAGGATGTGCTCCGCCGCACGCGCTGTCCTTCGACGCGCTGGATAGGGGCGGCCCTTGTGGCCGCACCCGAGAGACACGTTACTCGCTAGCTTTCTCGAGGAGCTTGCGAACGTTTGACTTCGGACTTCCCGGCGCCGGGTTTGGTAGCAGCGCCAGCCCTTCCCTTGCTGCTGCGCGGCTTCTTTCGATCTGGCCGGAGGCACGGTAGGCTTGGGCGAGGGTCAGCAGTCTCGAAGGAGTCTTTGCGCGGCTCCTGGCCGCCTCGCGCTCGGCGCAGGAGACGGCCAGCCGTGGATCCCGAAGGGCCGCAGGTTGGACGGTTATAAAGGCATTTGCCGCCTGGTCGAGCACCATGGGGGATGCCTGAGGCTTCGCAGCCACATCCCTCAAGACGACGAGCGCCTTTCTCCCTGATTCCTGCCAAGCTCCAGCAGTGTGCAGGCTGCTTTGGATTACGGAGATTCGCACCTCCGCGCTGGCGTGAAACGCGATCCAGACATCGTTTGCCGGATCTTGTTTCAGCAAACGCTCCATAGCATCCGCCGCCTCTACCAGTTTCTTCTCAGCAAGGACCAGGTTCGCGCGCCGATCGCCAGGGTTCGAAGCCAAGACCGGATCGGCCGCATCTTCATAACACTTCGCTTCATCGTCCAGCACGGTTACTAAATCGAAAAGAGCCCGGCTATCCTTCGGGTCCTGGGCAGCAATGCGCGTGACGAGCACAAGGGCCTGCTCGAAAAGCGGGATAGCCTGCGCAAACTCGCCCAATCGCTCCAGAGCATTTGCCTCCTTGCGAAGCAGCATGTGGCGAATTCGCACGTTGGAAAGGCTGTCCTGGTCGGACCTGGGCATTGTTTCGGCCCGCTGCAAAGCAAACTGAAACTCCTTCAGCGCTTCCGCCGCATCGGTCTCCATTTCCACGCTGCCGATTTTGAGTCCGTTGATGGAGAGACCCCGCTTGGCGCGTACGAAATTGGGATCGACGCTGAGTACACGATTGTCCAACGCCACCGATTGCCGGTAGGCGGAAATCGCGCCGGCGGAATCCGCGAGGCTGGCGGTACCGCTCTGCCCTAATTCGTCGCCGAGTGTGCCATAGGCTGAAGCAACGTCGCAGACCAGCGCGGCGGGGGCATGCGGGTCTCGAATCAGCGCGTCGAAATTCTTCACGGCTTCCCGCATGACGGGAATTGCTTCCGGGGTCCTGTCGGTCTGCCAAAGAATCTCGCTGCGCGATTGCTGAACCAACGCCAGCGCCCGAATGGCTTCGCGATCCTGCGAATTGGAGCCCGCGAGCGGCTGCGCAATGGCCAGAGCCTTACGGAGACTGACCAGCGCGCCCACAGGATCGCCTAAGTTCTGATCGTAGGCATTGCCTTGAATATTCCCCAATCGCGTGTAGGCGTCTACCAGATCCAGTTGGGTTTGGCGGTCGCCGCGTGCGTCTCCGGCCATTCGGTCCAGGTGCTCGAGCACGCGCGTGACGAGCAATTTCTGTACCCCGGTGGAGCCGGGAAGCTCCTTGATGGCTTCGTCCAATTCGGAGAGCAGGCTGTTGCTTAACTGGCGGAGGTCCCCGGAGCGCGCCTCAGCTTTGCGCCGCTCCGCATTCGCCACCCTGGCCTGCCACAACACGCCGACGACGCCTGCCACCAGAGAGGCAGCCAGCAGCGCCGCCGCCGCCACGCTGAACCGCCGGCGGCGGATGAACTTGGCGGCTCGATACCGCAGCGTGCCTCGGCGCGCCGCGACCGGCAGGCCCTCGAGATAAGCGCGAAGGTCGGCGCTGAGCTGTTCGGCGCTGAGATAGCGCCCCTGGGGTTCCTTGCGCAGCGCCTTGAGTAGGATCGCCTCCAAGTCGACGTCGAGACGCCGGTTGGAACCCAACTCTCGCGGCGGCTTGCGTGGAGGCTCTTGACAGATCACGCGCAGCATCTCGCCGGTCGTCAGCTCCTTCAACTCATAGGGCATGGTTCCAGTCAGCAGCAGGTACAGGAGAACGCCGAGCGAGTAAGTGTCCGAGGCAGTCGTAATAGGATTGCCGAGCACCTGTTCCGGGCTCGCGTACTGCGGCGTAAACGATTGATATCCTTCGCGAGTAAGTTTGCTGTCGGGCCCTAATCGAGAAGGAGAAAGGAGCTTGGCGGTTCCGAAGTCCAGCAAGCGGGGAGTACCGTCTCCAGCCACCAGGATGTTATCCGGCTTCAAGTCGCGGTGGACGACGAAATGCTGATGAGCAAACTGGACGGCTTCGCAAACGCGAATGAAGAGCGCAATCCGTCGGGTCGTCGAAAGGAAGTGCTCTTCGCAGAAGCGATGAATGGGAACCCCATCGACGTACTCCATCACCAGATACAAATCGCCCTGCGGAGTGACGCCGCCATCGAGCAGCCGGGCGATATAGGGATGCTGGAGTTCAGCCAGAATCTGCCGTTCCTGGCGGAACCTCTCCCGAAACAGATCAGTGGCCAGGGGAAGGTCGATGAGTTTGATGGCGACCTTCTGCTCGAACTGGCCATCGGCTCGATGCGCCAGGTAGACGGCGCCCATGCCGCCGCGTCCAAGCAAGCGATCCAACTCGTAAGGCCCGATCCTCTTGCGACTGCGCTGATCGTCCTGGCCGTCTTCCGGCTGCGGCTGCTGGGATGCGCTCAAATGCTCTTGAGCCTCGCAGGCCCGAAGCAGCGAACGCACCTCGCCTGCGAGATCGCTGTCCCCGTGGCATCGGGTATCAATTAATCCCGCTCGTGCTTCATCGGGAGCTTCGAGGACCTCGTCGAAGATCGCCTCAATCTGTAGAAAGCGTTCCGGGGTTGGGTTCATCAGGCCACGTTCTCAACCATGCCGGGGTGGATGCGCCGGTACAACCAACTCTTGGTGAACCTTAAGTCGCGGTCTACCGTTGCCTTGGAAACCTGCATCAGTGCCGCTGTCTCCTCGGCGGTACAACCAAGAAAATAGCGCAACTCGACGAGTTGCACCTTGTAAGCGTCGAGCACGTTCAGTTCGTCGAGGGCGTGATTTAAGTCCAGCAATTCCGGGCTGCCGATATTAACCCACGTCAGGTCGTCGCTGAGAGGGATGCGATCAAAGGTGCCGCCTCGCATCTGGGCTTGGTTCCCGCGCGCATGGTCGATCAGGATCATCCGCATGACCTTGGCGGCGAAGGTGTAGAAATGCTGCCGATCGCCCCACTCAGTCTTCTTCTGTTTCAACAGCCGGAGGTAAAGCTCGTGGACCAAAGCCGTGGCCTGAAGGACGTCCGGATTCCGTTCGCGACGAATGTAGGCGGCGGCCACCTCCCGAAGGTGGGGGTAGACGAGCGGCATCAACTCCTCGAAAGCGGCTAGGTCACCATCCTTCCACTTTACCAACAGTAACGTTATTTCTCCCTTCGCGAGTTCCAAATCTGCCTCCATCTGCGCGCTATTTCCGCGACAGCATACCACGTTCTCCTATCGGTTACATCACTCGTTAGTACCAGCACTCGGTAGTACTACTCGAGAGCCATGCGGGCAATTTGGCGCTGAAATGACCTGCCCGGAGCGGCCAGAGCCCGGCCACCCCACCGCCCGAAAAAACTTTGAGTCATTTTTCCTCTGGTTTGCGCAGTCTGAGTGAAATCGAGAATGGGAGAGTGACCTAATCATGAAAAAGCTTGTTTTAATACTATCAGCCATATTCCTCTATTGCGCTTGCGGTGGGAACAACCAGCCCGCACCCGCGATCTCTGTCTCCCTTTCGCCGTCCGCTCAGACAACCATCGATCAGGGGCAGAGCTTGAATTTCACCGCCACGGTGGCCAACGACACCAGTGGCAGTGGGGTAACCTGGAGTATGTCCGGAACATCGTGCAGCGGGACAGCTTGCGGGACCTTCTCGAATACAACCGCGACCTCGGCCACCTTTAATGCACCCACAACCGTTTCCGCGAATATGACCGTAACGGTCATGGCAACTTCTGCCAAGGACACAACAAAGTCCGTGACCTCGACAGTGGTCGTTACCCCGGCGCCCAGCATTACCACCACCTCGCTCGCCAGCGGTACCGTCGGCACCGCCTACAGCGCCACCTTGCAGGCCAGCGGCGGCGCCGGTACGCTTGCCTGGAGCTTGGCCTCCGGCTCGTCGTTGCCTGCGGGCCTTTCCTTGAGCGGCTCGGGAACGATTTCAGGCACGCCCACCGCTGCGGCGACCACCACCTTCACGGTAAAGGTAACCGATTCCTCGGGAGCCCAAGGCGGGGCAGCCTCGGCGACACAAAAGCTAAGCCTTACGATCAATCCCATGGCGTTGACCATCACCACGACATCGCTAGCCGACGGGATTGCTGGTACGGCTTACAGCGCCTCGCTGGCCGCTTCGGGCGGCACAGGTTCCATCAGTTGGAGCGTGACCACCGCAAGCCTGCCAGGCGGGTTGACTCTGAGCGGTTCAGGCAACATCTCCGGCACGCCCACGGCTGCAGGCACCACGAACTTCACCGTCACTGCCACAGATTCCAGCACCCCACCCCAGACCGCGAATCAGGCATTGACCATCACCATCAATCCCAAGCTGGTCATCACCACCACGACCCTGCCCAATGGCGTAGTGAGTGCGGCATATACTGCCACCCTCCAGTCCAGCGGCGGGGCGGGGACCATTACGTGGAGTGTCTCCTCCGGCACGCTGCCAGCGGGATTGGCCTTGAGCGGCAGCGGAACGATCACCGGCACACCCACAACGGCCGGAACTTCGAGTTTCACCATCCAGGCCAAAGATTCAGGCACTCCCCAGCAGTCCGTGCAGCAAGCGCTCAGCATCGCGGTCTACGCGGGCTTGACCATCACCACTACCTCCTTGCCTAACGGCACGGTGAATTCCACTTACAGCGCCACGCTCAAGAGCGTCGGCGGTACAGGCACTATCACCTGGAGTATTAGCCAAGGCAGCTTGCCAACCGGTCTGAATCTGAGCGCTTCCGGGACGATTTCCGGAACGCCTACCGCGGCAGGCACATCGAATTTTACCGCTTCGGCCAGCGATTCCAGCACACCGCCGCAGACCAAAACTCAGGCACTGAGCATCATCATCAATCCAGCGTTGAGCATCACCACAACGTCACTCCCCGCCGGCACCGTGGCGATCGCCTACAGCGAGAACATTCAGACCAGCGGAGGCACACTCCCAATCACTTGGAACGTCACTGCGGGAACCTTGCCTGGAGGATTGACGCTGGCAGGCAACGCCAACGGCGTGGGTGTAATTTCCGGGACGCCCACTGCCTACGGCAGCTACTCTTTCACCGTCACGGCGACCGATTCGAGCAGTCCGCCTCAGAGTGTCAACCAGCAGTTCACGCTCGTCATCAATAACGTAGGTCTCAGCATCGTCACGACGAGCTTGCCCAACGCTACGGTGGGCGCGGCCTACAGCGCGCCGCTCCAAGCGTCTGGGGGCACGCCACCCTACACCTGGAACGTGGCCAACGGAACAACGATTCCGGGGTGGTTGACACTGAGTGGTTCAGGGACGAGTTGGCAAATCTCCGGAACCCCCACGGCAGCCGGCACCGCGAACTTCTCGCTCACAGTGACCGATTCAAGTTCGCCGCAACAGAGCAAGACGGTAGCCTTGAGCATCACCATCGTTGCTCCTTCCACCGCCTGCGGCACGGGGAACGAGAAGATCCTCCAAGGGCAGTACGCTTTCACCCTGAGCGGCTTTAACTCCTCGGGCTTCCAGGCTGCCATCGGCTCGTTCACTGCCGATGGGAGCGGGCACATCACCGCCGGATATGTTGATGCCAACGGCGTATCCCCAGGCGTCCAGTCGAACAGCGTCACGGCCAGCGGCAGTTCCTACTCCGTCGGCTCGGACGGCCGCGGTTGCGCCACCATCGAAACACCGTTCTACACTTACACGACTCGCTTCGCCCTTGCACCTACCTCGAGTGTGGCGTCGGCGGGCACCGTGCAGGAATGGGAGTCCGGATCGAGTCCGTTCATTGCTTCGGGGCAGATATTCTTGCAGAACGTTCCCAGCCAGGCTCCCGGAGGCAACTGGGTCTTCCAGTCACACGGCATCTACGGCCTGTCAAACCAGTACCGTATTGGTTTCATCGGCGCAGGCGGCGGGGGCGGTAGCAATGGGGAATATGACGTAAACGTCGAGAGTAGGCACTTCAATTACACGAGCGTCTCCGGAACGAGCATCTCCACTTTCGATCCCATCACCGGCCGTGGCACCGCGTCTACTACGCTGGCAAAGGGTACCACGTTGGACTTGGTGGGCTACCTGGTGTCCAGTACATACCTCATCGAACTCACTACGGATACACTTGCTAACGGGATCTTCCTTGCGATCGGCGACGGCCGAGTGCAGAGCAGTTCCCCGACCTTAACTACCGGCCAGAATCTCGTCTTCTATGCGACGGGACTGGAAAATGTTGAGTTTGCCGTGGTCAACATTACCAGTTCAAGCACCCTCACCGCCAACATATATCACGATGTTGAGGGAGGTTGGACATCGCCCAGTCCGAGCACGGCAACGTGCGGTTATACAATCGACACATTTGGCAGAGTTGTAACCAGTGGCGCCGATTGCGGAGTGTACTTCGATGGCACGACCTGGAGCTACCTGCCTGTCTTCTACCTGACCGGGAATAACACCGGCGTCATGATGGGGACGGACGACCCTGGGGTCCTACTCGGACAGCTCGTGCCGCAGTCGGCGACCTCGATCACCGCCGGCACTTATGACATCGGCACGCAAGAGGTGGTCAATCAGGGTGTCGTCGAAACGCTGACCGGGGAGATCACCATTACCGGCAGCGGCAGCATAACGGGCACTGGCGACAGCACGTCACTCATCGCGATCCAGCTCGGAGGCCTACCCCTGAGCGCCACGCTGACGGTCAATGCCGACGGAACCTTCAGCACCTCGCTCTATCCCGGGGTCGCTATCGGCGTGATCATTTCCGGTTCCCAGCTCATCCAAGTGGACGGCCCGAGCACTCCTTATCCGTCCATCCTGGTATTCAACGGAGGGACTGACGACTAAAGCTAGGGACCAACTTGGGGCCTTGCCGCTGCGGCGGCAGGGCCCTATTGACTTGCATCCAAGAGCAGCGACTTGTACAATCACGCGGCCAAGAAATTGGTTTATAACATTCCTTGAAACACAATTTTATAGGAGGCAGGCAATGAATAGACTTAAAATGGCGGTTTTCGCATTCAGTGCGATGACCTTTCTTATCACCGGACCCATCTCCTTCGCAAAGGACAAAGATGAGGCCGTACTGCCCGCGCCATCCAGCGGCAAAGCCATCGTGTGTATCTATCGCACGTACAGATTTACCGGCTCGTCCTCACACGACGAGATTTACGTCAACGGCAAACATCTCGGCAAACTCCTCAACAGCGAATACGAATTCACGGAAGTGGAGCCGGGTACTGTTGTGATCGCCGGATTTCCCAAGGAGTACTACGGAAGCGTCGTCATGTCCGCCATGGCGGCCGCCAATCAAGCCAGGCAGAAAGAAAACGAGCGGGCCCGATTTGAGGCGGAGACGGGCAAAACCTATTACTTCAAATGGACCGCCGGAGTCGCTGCAACTGGGATCAAGGTGACGCCTGAGGATCCCGACAAGGGAGCCAAAGAGATACGCAAACTCCATCCCTCCAAGCCCCCTGACGACAAGGAAGAAGCGAAACCAGAAACGAAAGACACCGACAAACCGCCGGCGAACTAAGCGCTTGGCCATGTGCGCGGCGACGGTTGACTATCACTCATCGCGGCGGTTAGACTCGCTACTTCTGTGCGGCATGTCCGTGGGCTTCCGGAGAAGCCTCAGATCACAGGGCGGTTTCCGCTTTACGACACACTACTATGGATGACCTAGAACGTATTCGCGAAGCGTTGCAACAAGCTGTAGCCGCCATTTCTGCGTTCGTCCCAGGGTCGGTGAAAGCTGATCAGAAACCGTCAGGTCGAGGCCCTGTCACTGAGGCTGACCGGGCCGCAGACCGGGTCTTGCGAGAGGTGCTCCTGCGTGAAGGAGAAGGATGGCTTTCCGAAGAGAGCACCGACGACCTTGCCCGATTGGATAAACAACGAGTCTGGGTGGTCGACCCTCTGGATGGAACGCTCGAGTTCGTAGCGGGAATTCCGGAGTGGTGCGTTTCGGTTGCACTGGTCGAAGATGGCAAAGTGGTTGCCGGCGGAATCTCGAATCCCTCGACCGGCGAGGATTTTCTTGGTTCGGTAGCCAGCGGGTTAACCTACAACGGCAAGCGGACCCATGCCAGTGCCCTGACCAAGCTTGAGGGGGCAGACGTCTTGGCCAGCCGCAGTGAAGTGAAGAGGGGCGAATGGGAACCTTTTAGGAGTGCGCCCATAGTAATCCGCCCCACGGGATCGGTGGCTTACAAGCTCGCGCTGGTCGCAGCCGGTCTCGCCGACGCGACCTGGACGTTGACCCCCAAGTCCGAATGGGATGTTGCGGCCGGAGTCGCACTGGTCACGGCAGGAGGTGGCTTTGTAGAGTGGTTGGACGGGTCCGCGCCCACCTTCAACAATCCGTCGCCTCGCCTCTCCGGTCTTATTGCCGGCGGAGCGGCGTTGCGCGCGCAGATTCGGACGCTTATTTCAACCCGTTCGTAGCGCTGATCCGTGGCTGACTGTGCTGGCTGCGGAAAATCTCGTTCAAGTGTCATCCTGAGGAGCCGAAGGCGGTCCTGAGTGGAACGAAGGAAGGATCTCCGCAGTCCCTTTATTCGACAACTGCAGAGATTCTTCGCTTCGCTCAGAATGACATGGTGCAAGGGTTTTTCCGCAGCTTGTGTGGGCCAGATGGCCGAACTAAAGGCCGGCGCTGCGTCTAATCCACGACTCTCCTTGCATCGTTTTCGGAATCGGGCAACCGGCCAGGTCGAGCAGGGTGGGGGCGATGTCCAGCAGACGCGCGCCGCTGTATTCGCCGTGCAGCGGGCAGTTCGGCGCCGCCAGCACAAACATCCCGAACTGCGCGTGATTGCACGCGTCAGGCCCCGTATCGTTCTCCTGGACGTGCAACCGGCCGTGCCCCACGCTGCCTATCGACCTCCAAAACAGCCGGCCAAAATGCACGATCAGATCGGGGGCCACGTTGCGCACGTTGCGATAGATCTCC
>JGI12270J11330_10002365_pt1 | contig 13846 bp, 15 predicted proteins | sample PeaSoiMetSII2010_FD_11330 | JGI IMG/M metagenome (IMG submission 11330)
GGCTGCCGCCCAGCGTAGCGGCGGCGGCTCTGTGGGCGCGGCTGCTGCGCCGCCTGGGCGCGGGCCTGGGCCAGCGCCCGGCGCTCCCGCGCCTGGCGGATGGTCCGCCCGATGATCGCCCCGGCTGCGACTGCGTAAAACAAGTCTCGGAAAAATTTCATAATGCGTTCCTCTGATCGGATTTGATCTTGCGGTAGGCCGCCAGATAATGCTTGGCCAGCTTGCGGCAGGTCGCTTGAAAGTCCCCGCCCGGCCACCATTGCCGGGCCATGCGTGCCCATTCAATCGCCTCGCGGCGGTAAAAGTAAGCCGTGCGGCGGCGGTCGGCGTCGGCGGTCGAGGCCGCAATGACCGTGCCGAAAAGCTCAAAGCGGCGGGTAATCTGTTCGCGGGTCATCATAGGAAAAGTGGGCGGGGCCTTTCGACCCCGCCCGTGATGGGTTGCTAGTTCTGCGCTCCGGGCAGGCTGCCGCTCCGCAGCGCCTCGGCCAGTTCCCAAAGCGCCTTGTTAATTCGGATGCTCTCGTCCAGCCCGCTAATCGGGCGGCTCTTGCCTATCCGCCTGCCGTCCTGCCGGCGTTGGTGGTAGTCCCGCTGTCCACCGCGAAGCAGGTTTTCCTGCACGCGATTGTAAACAGTCCACAGGTCGGCCCCCGTGTCCTCGCTCCGGCGCGGCCACAGGATTTTCTCCACGCCAACCGGCGCAAGCTTCACGTCATCCCAGCGGAGCTTTAGCGCCTGCTCGGCAAACTGGTGCTGCTCGCTCGGCGTCAACTGCCGGGCGCGGAAAGCGTTCACGCGCTCCGTCAGTTGCGGGATTTGCGCCAACATCGCAAAGCTGGCCGCAATGACTTCCTCGGTCTCGCGTCCGCTGTGGCGGATGCTCACCCGCTCAATGGTGCTGTCGCTCACCATGAGTCCGTTGCTGCAAATGAACCGATACAGCGCCCCGTGTATCTGGTAGGCACTGCTCCGGTCGTGGCTGTTCACCAGCGCGATTTCCGGCGTGTAGTCTCCGGGCCTGGCGATCTGGTCCCGGCGTTGGAAGCGGATCAGGTGCTTCTGAAAACCCATGCGCCCTTCCACTCTCACCGCCTGCTGCTGCACTTCCACAGGTGCCCAGCCTTCCTGACGCATCCGGCCAACGATCTGCGCCGTGGGCAGGAACGTGTAACGCTCGGACACCCCGGCAATCGGCGCGGCGGCAAAGATGCTCGGGGCCTGGTTGCGGATTTGCTCGTCGGTCAACTCAAAGCGACTCAACGAGCGGGTATTACGATTGATAGAACTAAACATACTGACTTTTCCTTTCTAGCTGTTGTTTCTGGTGATGATTAACGATTGGCCCCGGCAAGCTCGGCGGCGGCGTGCGCCTCCGCTGCCCACAGGGTCAAATCCCATAGCCTCCGGTCCGGACTGCTCAAAAAGGCTTGGAGCGACTGCCGGTCTTCTGGCCGTGATTTCAGATTCAAGCTGTCGCTCTCCCCGCCGCTCCAAAAGGCGTCCGGCTCCTGGCAGTAAAAGCCCGCGCTCACCGCCGGCACGTCCCCGCACTCCTGCTGCACGTAACGCAACACGTCGGCGTGCTTCGCGTTGAATGGAAAGCTGACTACCTGCTCCTTGCCGTTCCACCGTATCACGATGTATTTGGCAAATTCCGCTCCCTGTGCTTTGAACACCTGTTCGGATTGCTCTTGAGCCCTTCTCCCGGTCTTTATTGTCGTGTTGGTTTTCATGGTCTTTTTTTTAGTGCTCTGCTGTTCGTCTTGTCCGTCGCCCTTCGCCTGCGAGAGACCGCCAGCCGGGGCGGCCAGCGGGAGTAGTCTTCAGAGGGCACCGCGCCCGGCCCCCCGGCTGAAAAGCGGTCGGTAGAGGGCGATGGGCAAGACGAACGGCAGAAGCTAAAAACGACCTGAACAACTGAACAACACGACAACGACAGGGGAAGCGCACAAAGCGAACCCTGGCCCCATTGTCGAGCGCGAGCGCGAGCTAACTTTGCCTCTGGCTCGCTCGGGAGTTTCTTGGAGCCGGGAGCGGAAGCGGAGCGTTTGCCCTGGCCGCCCGCGCAAGGGGAGAGGGGCGCGGAAAAGCGGCTAGGGCAAAAAGCGCAGCGGAGCGTCGGCGCTAAGAAAGCTCACGAGGGAGCGCCAACGGGGGAGCCAAGTCTTGCCGGATTTCGCGGCGTAGCTCTTTCAAGGGGAAGCGAAAGCCGGCATGTCTTGGCGACAGGGGCCTGCCCCGAATGGCGCTTAGTTAAGGCCCCGTATATTTGCGTTTTGCTCAGCAAATGGCCCAAACCGACAATTTCCATTCTCCTGGTCACATCACCAATAGCCCGGAAAATCAACAACTTTGCCCGGTCTGCGATGCCGCCCGTTCGCAAACGCAGTTGAAAACTGGGAATTTTAGCCACGCGCGCAAGTGCCTCTTGTTAAATGATTTACACCTTAACTAAGCGCCATTCGGGCCTGCCCCCGGTGTTGGGGATGCGGGGGAAACAGAGGTAGCTGGGTCAGCGCCCCGCTAGCGCAAGGTGGCCATTCTGTAGTTTGAACTGGTCTCCTTCCGCTTTGATGGCGCTTATTAGCTTTAAACCCTGGTTGTGAGTTTCGGAGCCTGGGTCAGTGATGTAGTTGAACTCCGAATAGAGAGGCTTGAATGAGCGCAGGCCGAAATACACCTTGCCGACATAGGGCACCCCTTCGACAGCATAAAGGATGACCGGAAAATTGAGGTCCACCGGCGCAATCCAGAAACGGACTTTTTTAACTGGCTGCCCCGTCTGGTCTTTGTAGAACGCTAGCATGTTGGTGCTGCCGGCCTCATGGTTGAAGGCGTCGAGCAGCGTTTCGCGGATATCCGCCTTAAATGTGCTCAGTTTGCGGAAACTGTTGCTATAAGCCGGAAGTTTAACACTTGCCTCCGCACGCCGGGCAAATGGCAACGGGGCATCTCGCTTCATTTCCTCCGGCAGTTCTGGCACCCGTTGCACAAGATAGGGGAACGGCTCGCCGTTCCGGTCGTCGAAAGAGATAATCCATTGCAATCCGTTAATCCAGACTTCCGACTTCTCATCCATTTTAAACGTGAGCGTTTCCGGGGCTTTCCCGGTCATCCCAGCCTTGCGGTCCCAGTGGACTTGCCAGGCCACTGTCTTGGCCACCAGCGTGGCCGGGATTTCAGGTGCTTTCCCGTTCTGCTCCCCGCCGCTCACGAGCGCCGCTGAAAACAGCCAACAAACAGGGTGTAGGAAAGAGATTATGGGTTTCATTGAGTCTCCCTCCCAGCTATGAAGGAATAGAAAGTGTGGCTGCCAACGTGGAGGAACTTAACCATCCGCGCACTGTTGGGTGGCGAGTTGGCGGCTTTGTTAAAGGCAATGGGGAACTGACCGGCTGGGTCACCAATGCCTGCAAGACCCGTCGGAAGCGGGGCTTTTCCGTCTGTGCAAAACGCGGCCGCGTCTATCGAGAGACTCAAATGCTCCTTCTCGAAGAGTTGAAGCTTGTCCAGTTCCGCCTTCGATTTCAGGCTGTCGCCATTCATGACCTGCTTCCACCGGTCCCCTCCGTAAGCCACAAACTCACCGTGATATTGAAGCGCACTCAGGACGGTGCCAGAACCAAAGGTTTTGTTGTAGTTCCTTCCGTTCGGAGCATTCTGCGTCGCATAGTATGTCCGGTTGAGCACAGTCAGTCCCATCTCGATTTTCTCGTCCTCGTTGTCCCCGCCGCCCCAGTTCTTGCTGGATGACTCTGCGAAAATCAGCCCCACCAGCAACTGCGTCTTCTTGTCTGTCGGTAGGTTCGGCAAAAGAACAGCGGTAGCGGCAGAGGACTTCGCCTTTCCTGTCGCCGGGGAGATTGCCGCAAAGAACATGCGGCCAATGTCTATAACCCCCAGCATTCCAACGGCCTCATATTCATTACCGCTAGGGTCAACGTTGTCCACGGGATTATCCGCCGCAAAAAGCCCAGTGTGCGGGTTCACCACAACCAGCAAAACGCCGGTATAAGCGGTTTCGTCGGTGACAGGGGCGGTCTCGGTGGACGGCGCTGGGAGCCTGGTCGGAACATTAGCCGTAAGCGCCTGGGCGGGCTGGGCGAGGATAACGCAGAGCATTACGGCTATGAGGGAAAAACCCAGCCGTTGCAACGATGATTGCAGACGCCCGCGCATGGCCGGATAATGCGCCTTTTCGCCCCCGGTGGCAACCTCAGCTTTGCATCCCTCGTTCACGCGGATGGAACTTGCGGTGCGCCTCCTTGAGGTCGGTAATGGTCAGATGCAGGTAACGCTCGGTCGTGGAAAGCTGGCGGTGGCCCAGCATCTCCTGCACGTGCCGGAGATTGGCCTTGTTCCTCACCAGATGCGTGGCGCAACTGTGCCGCCAGATGTGGCAGGTGACGTGTTTGCCGACTTTGGCCTGGCGGGCGTATTTCTCCACCAGTTCGCCCAGCGCGTTTTTGCTGATGGGCTTGGCGCGTTGCGAGATGAACACACGGTCTGAGGCGTGGCCCTGCAAGAGCGCGGGCCGGATGGCCTTCAAGTAGGTTTCCAGGAACGAACACGCCAGCCGGGTCAGCGGCACAACGCGGTCCTTGGCTCCTTTGCCCCCATTGATGCGCAACAGTTCTTCCTCAAGGTTCACGTTGGCAACAGTGAGGTTCATCAACTCGCTTTTGCGAATGCCGGTGGCGTAGAGCGTTTCCAAAATGGTCCGGTCCCGGTAGCCCAGCAAACAGCCGGTGTCGGGCATCTCAATGACCTTGCGGGCTTCCGGGATGGTCAGGACCTGGCGCGGCAAGGTGTGCGGCGTGCGGGCCAGCGGCAACGCCTCGGCCACGTCCTGGGCGATGTAGCCTTCGATTTTGAGGAAGTGAAAGAAGCCCCGCAACGCGGACATGGCTTGGTTCTGGTAGCTGACGGAACGGGCGCTCCCGCGACTGGTCGGCAGGTAAAACAGGTCCCGCTGGTGGTCGCCGAGTATCCCGCTCGTCACGGTCGCAATGTCGGTGATGTTCTGCTGTTGCAGGAACTCGGCGAAGCGGCGCAAGTGGACCTGGCGCACGGCGATGGTGCGCGGGGAGAAGTTGAGGATTTCCAACTGCTGGCGGTAACGCTCGATGAGGATTTCGATTTGGCTGGCGTTCATGCTTTGTAGTGGTAGGGGGCGCGCATTTTCTCGGGCAACTCGGTGAGCGGAGCGGCGGCGGTCTCGGCCTGGCGGGCTGATGGCTCGGCGTGGCGCGGGTGCGTGTGCGCGTGGGTGGCTTTGACTTCGGGCACGCTGACGCGGGTGTAAATCTGCGTGGTGCTCAAGCGGCGGTGGCCCAGCAGGCGTTGCGCGTAGGCGATGTTGGCCCCGTTGCTGACCAGGTGCGTGGCGCACGTGTGCCGCCAGGCGTGCGGGCTGGCCGATTTGGTGATGCCTGCGGCCTTGGCATACTGGCGCACCATGACGGAGATGATTTGCTTCTTGAGCGGCTGATGCGGCCAGCGCCACGAGAGCCACAAGGCCCGTTCGTCCCGCTGGTCTTTAATCCACTCGGCGCGGACCTGCTGTAGGTATTCGCGCACGTAATCACAAGCCTTGGTCCCCAGCGGCACAACGCGGTCTTTGGCTCCCTTGCCTTTGATGACGCGCACAAAGCCCTTGAGGTAATCCACGTCATGGATGGTCAGCCGGGTCATTTCCTCCAGCCGTATGCCGGTCGAGTAAAAGGATTCGAGGATGGCCTTGTCCCGGATGCCTTTCTTGGTCTGCGTGTCGGGCATGTCGAGGATGCGTTTGGCTTCCTCCGGCGTGAACACGTTGCGGGGGAGCCGGTCTTCCAGCTTGGGCAACAACACGCCAACGGTGGGATTGACCAACAGCACGTCGGTTGCCTCCAGGTGCTCAAAGAACCGGCGCAACGAGATGAGATGCACGTGCGTCGTGCAAGTGGTGTAACGGGCCATCAGCCATTCCTGGAAGTCGCGCACGGTCTGCTTGCTCACGTCGCGCACGTCGGCGATGCCGGCTTCGGCCAGCCAGCCAAAAAACCGGCGCAACGCCTGCTCGCGGCAGACAAGGGTTGCGGGCGAGTAACGCAACACCTTGAGCCGTTCCACAAAGCTGGCCAGGTGCTCGGCAAACTGCGGTGCTAAAGGGGTGTCATTCATGGTTGGTTGCTCCTGCAATGCTTATATGCGCTCCGTTGTTTCCCTCCAACTTCGGGCCAGGGAGCGGTTCCGGTTCGTGTTCATGCGGGTTTGCTCCGTTCCGGGCTGGCGCAACTTGCGCCCTACTTGGCCCCTCCAACTTCATCGGCTGGCCTACTACTTCGGTTTTTGGCCCTACTTGTTGGGAGAACAGCCCTACTACTTCGGCCTTGTGCCGGAGGTCCTCCGCCGATACCAGACCGGGCAGGAAGCGTTCGCCGTCCTGGCCTTCGCCTTCCCATGCCAGCCGGTAGCAAAAGCTCTGGCCCCGGCGTCCCGACAGCGGCACGAGGTATTCCAGGTCTTCCAACTGCTTGATGTGGATTTTGACCTGGTAATCACTCCACCCGGTAAACTCGCGCACGGCGCGGCGGTTGAACGTGGTGGCGACGGCGGCACCGATGGATTTTGCGCCCTTCTGCCGGTCGGCCTTTTCCAGTCCGTCCACCATTTTGCGGATGAGCTTCAAAAGCTCCCGGCTCGGTCGGGACAGTTCATCGAGGGTCTGGCCAAAGAGCGCGGTGGCCAGTTCGTTGGCAATGGCCACGTCATCGAGCGTCGTTTCGATGTAGTCCAGCCCGGTCTCGGCGTCGTGCTTCACCGGGCGTTGCATCTGATGCAGGAAAGTGACGGCCAGGATGAGGTTCAAGTATTTGGGGTTGTCCCGGCGCACGGCCAGCCGGTCCTCGCTGTAGGACAAGAGCGGCTCGAACGGATTGATTACGGGCCAGGGCTTCAAGAGCCGTTGAAAGGCGTGGTGCCGTTTGATGATGGCTTCGCGCTGTGTCTTCCGGCGCAGTCCGTCCAGCGTGTGGCGGTTGCGTTGCGCTTCCAAAATGGCCTTGGTCTGCTCCGGCGACTCGTCAACGCTCGTGATGACGAACCGGCTCCGGGTCTCGGCGTCTATGTCCGGCTGGGTCGTGGTCTGAAAGACCGCCGTGGGACCGTGGACCGTGTTGACCTGCGTGGTCAACTGGCCGGAGAGCGGATTTTTGACAGTGGATTCAATGACGAGTTTTTTAGCGGAGATAAGATTGCGGATGGCGTAAAACGCGCCTTCGGCTCCCGCCACTTCCTCAAGCGCCAGCACCTTGTTGCGTAGCGCGTTCTCGCCTTTGTAGAACAGTGCCCGGTCGGTCAAGCTGGTCAGCTTTATCAAGTCCTCGTCGGGGCAGAGCTTCAACAGCGTGTCTTGCAACAGTGATTTTCCGGCTCCGCTGCCGGAGAGGATGAGCAAGGCCAGCGGGTCATCCAGCTTGCGACTGGTCATCACCAGATAGCCCATGAGCTTGTTGGTCTGCTCGCCAACCAAGCCCAGCTTGTCGAAGTCCCGCAAGATTTCGCCCGCGAGATCGGCGCGGCGGCCCAGCTTCGTCCCCTCGGCCCGGTCCTCGTCGGACACCAGCACCACGGCGCTTGGGTTGTCGGCGGCCTGCTTCTGCACGTAGGCTTCCAACTGGCCGGTGAGCCGGTTCATGTCGGCTTCGATGACTTCGGCGCTCTCGCGCAAAAGCCTGGCCACTTCGCCAATGAACACCCGGCGATGACGGCTGAGGTAAAAATCCACCGTGTCTATGTGAAAGCGCCCGCTGTTCTCCACCACCTTGACGGTGGCTTTCAGCCGGGCCGGGCTGGGCTGTTCGATGGCCTGGCACTCGTAACGGCGTCCGGCATACACGGCCACAAAGCCCGCCGGGGTCATCGTGATTTGCTCCTGGCCCAGCTTGAGGGTGACTTCGCTCCGTTGCTCGGTGGCGGGGTTCACGGCCTTGAGCAACGCTTCAAACTCGGCAGGCTTCCGGTCGGGAGTGAAGAACTCGGCGGCGTCTTTGATGCCCTCGGGCCACTGGATGACGTGAACGGTCTTCGCCAGCGGCGGCAGGATTTCCTTCTGTAGCCGTTCGGTGCCGGCGCGGCCCGCTTCGTCGCTGTCGAGGCACAGGAACACTTCGCGGATGGGATTGGCCTTGAACAGCGCCTCGTGGTCGGGCGTCCATCCTTGCGCCCCATACAACGCAATCACGTTGCGAAAGCCCGCCTGCCACAACGCCAGCCCGTCCAGGATGGCTTCGGTAACGAGCAACGTGGGGCTGGTCTTCGCGCACGCGCCGTTCCATACGCCGCGATGCGGGCCGGGCAGGTAAAGGTGTTGCGGCTCCCCGCTGGTGACGCGCCTGCCGTAAAGGCCGGTCACGTTGCCCCGGTCATCAAAGACCGGCACGGTGATGCACCCTTCAAAGTGTTCGCGTCCGTCCGCCTTGAGCACGCCCAGCGTTTTGAGGCCGTCGAGGATTTCGCCCTGGTGGGGCAGCGCCTTCAACAGCGAGCCGTTGCTGTAGCCGATTTGAAAAGTCCCCAGCATGGTCGCGTCGGCCAGATGGCGGCGCTTAAGATAATCCAGCCCGGCCCGGTCCTTGGCCAGCGTCTTGCCGTAGAAGCTGACCACCCGTTGCAACAACGCCGTCACGTCTCCCGGCTTCAAGGTCTTCTTCGGTTCGTCTTGCTCGGTCTTTGTGGTGGCCGTCTGCAAAGACCTGGCCGGGATGACACCGGGCACTTTGCCCAAAAGTTTGATGGCGGCTTCACGCTCGGTCAGTCCCTCCTTCAACGCCACGAACTGAATGACGTTGCCTTTAGCCTCACAGCCAAAGCAGTGAAAGAGCCGCTTGGCCGGCGTGACGTGAAAGCTTGGTGTCTGCTCGGTGTGGAACGGACACAAGGCAACGTAGTCCTGGCCGGCCTTCTTGAACTTCACGCCGTAGCCGGCAATGACGCTCACAATGTCGGTCGCCCCTTTGATGGCTTCAAAGTCCACTTTCATACGGATGGCGGCTTCGGTTCGGTGGGTGGTTGCTCCCGCATGGCCAGTTGCCGGAGCATCTGCGCCCGCCACTGCCACAGCGCCGCCGCCTGGGGATTGGCCTGCTGGTGCCTGGCTCCGTGCTCGCACGCGGCCTGCAACGCCGTGGCCATCAAGCGCCAGCCGTGCCGGCTAATCTGGCGGGTCAAGGCGATGCGCAGTTTTTCCAACTGCATGGCGGCAATCGGGTCGGACAACAGACGCGATACGGCCGGTTTTTCGGCGGGGTTCATGAAAGCTCCCTCCATTGCTGGGTGAGAGCCGTAATCAACCGGCAGGCGTCGGCCCGCAGATAGCCCCACTGCCATTCGGTTGAACGCGGGCGGTAATCGCCCCGCAGTCCATCCGTGCGCAAAAGGATGTTCCATTGACTGCGTGCCTTTCTGGGCGAGCGCAACGCCAGCCTGGTCATGGCCTGGCCCTGGTCTTTCCAGCCGCAGAAGGATTTGAGGCATTCAGGCCAGTCGTGTTGAAACGCCTCGCGCATGGCCAACCGGCCCAGCCCGGCCAAGTTCTGGGACACGCCAGCGGCCAGCGCCGCCCGTTCCCAATCATCCCAAGGATAATGGCCGTAGGTGCATTGGAAGACGTAGGCCAGTTCTTCAAAGCCGGGCGGGACAGCGGGCGGTGGCTGCGGCTCTGAGCGGGTTTTTCTGGAAGCTGTCAACTGTGATTGCATTGCACAAGAATGTGCAATACACTGCACACATGCAAGCGATTTTTTCGACCCGGCTTTACCCTCTATTCATGGCAACCAAGTCCAACCTGCGGCAACTGCGGGAAGCATCCGGGTTATCGGTGCGCGAACTCGCCCGTCAAATTGGCGAGTCACCCACCAACGTTAGCTATTGGGAGCGTAGCGGACAAATTCCGCGCTCCGATGTGCTGGCCCCATTAGCCAAAGCTCTCGGCATCACGGTCGAGGAAGTGCTAGGCGAGCCAAAGCCACGGCGCAACGTCGCGCCGGGCGGCAGGTTGGGACAAGTCTTTCAGCAGGTCGCCAAGCTGCCTCGTCGCCAGCAAGATAAGGTTTTGGAAGTCGTAAACGCCCTGGTCGCCCAGCATCAAAAAGAAAAGCCGGCCAACGGCTAAAAGAAAAAGGAGGGGGATGCGTTAGCATCGCCCTCCGTTGTAGGTGGGTGGGGATGGTTAAAGCTCGTCGAGCGGGTCGGGCTGCCGCTTGGGCTTTGGAATGGCAACTGCCGTGCGGCTGCTCCAAGAGCTTGGCTCATAGTTGCGCTGGTCAAACCGGGCCACCAGATACGGCTTGCCATTGCTGAACCGTTTGCCCGCCCTGGTCACAAGCACCGTCACCCGGCACTTGTGGGCCTCGCCTCCGGTCCTCAACTTCGTCGCCTCGTCCGGCAACACCCAATGCTCGTCCACCAACTGCTCGGTTTCCGAGTGCGTGGTTTTGCCGTGGCCAAAGTTGTGCGTGACGCTGGGCCGGGCAATGCGCCGCTTGCCGATGGCGTCCGCAAAAGCCTTTCGCGTCGCGTCGTGGCTGCACTGGTGCATGATTTGCGTTTTCAAGCAGGCGCACATGGAGTCCACCCGGTTCCTGCCGGCGTCGCCCGGCGATTCCGCGTAGTAGTTGCTCCGGTTCTGCGTGAGATACACCACCGCGCAACGGGCGCTCCGGGCCGTGGTCTGGAAAAGCTGGTCGTGCCGGGTCAGGAAGTAATGGCACTCATCCGAAAAGATGAACACCGGGCGGCGCCGGTCGGTCCGCCGCTCCAACGCCAACTGCGTGCAATACTTCCAAACAATCGAAGCAAACCGGCCTGCCGGCCCATACTTCAAGAGCGGCAGATTGATAACGAGGATTCTGCCGCCAAAAATATCCGCCGGGCTGACGGTCGTGCGTCCCCCAAACATCCGGTGCATCGCCTCACTGCAAAAATGGTGCGCCACTGCCGCCGTGAACGTCGCCACAATGCTCTGGCGCGTCTTCTCCGGCAAAAGCGGGAAGTCCCGCAGCCAGTACGCTTCGGCCTGTTGAAAGTCGTGCGTGCCCCGCGCCCGCTCCCTGCCTCGGGCAATCAGTTCCCAGCACTTGGACCGCTCCCGCCATTGCGTGTCCTTCACCTGGTCGGCGAAGAAGGGGCCGGATTGGATAATCTCATTGGCCAGAACCATGCTCGGCACGGCCTGCGCCGCGCTCATCAAGTCCAGCGTGTGGCCAATCAGCACTTCCGCCGATTGCCGCCAAAACGGGTCGCCCGCTCCGCCGTCGCGCTGCGCCATGCTCACCATTTCCACCAGTATGCGGGTGGCGTTCTTGCTGCCCAGCCCCAGCCCCGCCCCGTGCCTCAACTCGTACTCGAGGAAGTTAAAACAAGTGCCTTCCTCCGGGCCAAAGAAAAGGGCGTCCGCCTTGCGCCCGTTCTCGTCCAGGCTGCGCTGCCACTGCGCCGTGTCCTCCGGTTTGACCGTCAACACCAGCCCGCCGTAGCCGGCCCGCAACATCGCCGCCGACAACACCCGTGCGCTGGTCGAGGTCTTGCCTGAGCCGGTGTCGCCAAAAACCTGCACGCCTTCAAACGAGTCGCCGATGGTCCACGGCTCGGCGTTGTTCCATTGGACCAACGCCCGCCGCTCGTCCCAATCGTCCATGCGCTTGCAAAACCAGTTCAAAATACTCATGGCGGTTTGTCCTTCTGCCTTTAGTCGTTGCTCAAGCCGCGCGGCTGCATCGGCCTGGCCGGTGCGCCGGCATTGCCGGAAGCCGGCGCGTCGGGACCGGCCTTCCGGGCGCGGGTGCTGCGCTCCCTGGCCGTCTCCGCACGCAAGAACCGGCCTACGGTGTCTTTCGAGACTGCGATTTGCGACTGCGCCAGCATGGCCGCGATCTCCGCGCCAGTGGCCCCTTTCTTGTCCAGTTCGATCAGCTCGTCGCGCAACGGCGCGAGCAAGGCCAGCTTGCCGCGCAACGGGCGCTGATAGGTTTTGATGCACTGGCGAAGCTGCTGCCGGGCAGCATCGAGGTTGATTTGATTCATAACTCTTTTTCCTTTCGTGTCTGACTGACTTTGTTCTGTTGGCGGCGGTGGCGCTGCTGCGCCGCTGCCGCCGTTTTCCTAACGCCGGAGCGTTAGGAGATGGTGTCCCCCTCTTTCTCCATCTCCCGGAGAACCCCCTGTAACCGCCGGTTCACAACCGGGTCCTCGGCCCACAAGCTAAAGCCCCCGTCATTGATTCCGCTAAAGAGCACCAGGGGCTTGCCGTTGCCCGTGAGCGGGGGAAAACGAAAACGCACGGGAAGGTAATTTTCAACGACACGGCTGTTGCCGCGCAGTTGGGCCGCCCCCTGCGCCAGAACCTGCTCCGGGTCAAAGAGGTAGTCGGGAAAGACGCGCTCATGCAGCCGGCTCAGCAGCGCCAGCAACGGGGCGTTACCGTCCACGTTGGGCCGCATGGGGTGCCCGTGGTACTGGTCGCCGTAAAATTCGGCGATGATGTCCATGAGGTCTCTTTCAATCATAGGGCGCTCTCCTGCTGGTGGCCGCCTTCGACTACTCGGATTTCCCGCACGCTCGGCCCGCTCGTGGCTCCGCTGCCCTGGCCGCCGCCCACTCGAATGGTCTCGGCCCGGCCCTTCTGGATCACCATGAGCAGGGATGCAAGCTGCGCTCCCCGGATGGTCACCGTATGCGTCACGTAAAAGAGCGTGAGCGTGTCGGGGGCGTTGCCGGGCGGTGACTGGTGCGCGTAGAGCAGCCCCACGTAGGGCAGCGCATAGTGGCCGTGCTTCTCGGTTTCAAACCGCGTAAACAAGTTCTGTTCGGCGGTCTCGTAACAAGGTTTGTTCTGGTCGTTCATAGTTCGCTACTGGCCGGTGTCGGATTACCGGCTAAGGGATTGGTATTGCCTGCCGCGCCGCTGGCCGTAGCGCAGCACGGCGCTGGCCCGCTGCGCCTGGGCAACGAAGCGGGCCGCCCAGCACACCCGTTCCGGCAAGGACATGCGCGGGCTAAACAGGTAGTAATCGAGGTTCATGGCGCGGTTGGCCAGCAGCGCCAGCCGCACGGCGGCCAGCCAGTTAAAGCCCGCTGCGGGCTGCGCGGGCTGCGCCACCGGCGCAAGGGCCGGCTGCCGGGCCGGCGCAACCGGCGCTCGCTCGCCGGCGCAAGCCGACAGCGCCCGCTCTTTCAACTGCTCCAAACTCTGCCGGTCTGCCGGCGTCAACTGCGCAAGCTGCATCCGGCGCAACGCCTCCGGGTCAATGTGCTTCTGCTTCTTGGCCCGGTGCTCGTGTACCACCCTGGCCACTTCGCGCTTGGTCAACGGTCGGCCTAACTGCTGCTCCTTCAACGTCACCAGCGCGTCACGCTGCGCGGCGCGTTTGGAAAACCGCGCCATGAGTTCGGGACTCACCCCGGCTATCTGCACGCACTGCTGCCGGTCCTGGCAGGTCTCGTAACCCAGCGCGTGCAACTCTCCGGCCAGGTGCTCCCGATACAGCCGGGTCAGGTCCCGCGCCCGGTCGTAAAGCGGTCGGGCTTCCAACGCCTTCAACCGCTGCTCCACCGGGTCAAAGCTGACGTTAAAAATGACGCAGTGCGTGTGCAACTGCGGGTCAAGGGCGCGGCTCTCCCGGTGCAGGAACCGGGCCGCCACAATGTTGCCGCTCTGCCGGCTCTGCCTCGTGTCCACCGCCGCGCCCTTGCGCACGCGCACGGCGGCGAGCTTCTCGGCGGCGTCCAGCGTCGCGCTCACCGCCCGCTCGTGCGCCGCTATCAGCCGCTCGTCTCCGGCCAGTATCGCCATAAGCGAAAC
>JGI12270J11330_10002367_pt1 | contig 13845 bp, 12 predicted proteins | sample PeaSoiMetSII2010_FD_11330 | JGI IMG/M metagenome (IMG submission 11330)
CCAGCCACAATCAGTTCGAGATGCGAGCCGATTCTGGCATCTGCATCGGCCAGCGAAGAATATGGTTTGCCGTTCACCTGGAATGGAATAGGAGCGTTTGGCGAGGCATCCGTGGCAGCCTTCGGGAAAGTGTCCTTTTCAAACATATCTTGGCGAGTTCTCTCCGCCGCCAGAGCTCCTTTGTAGAGAAGAGCGCCCAACTCGGATTGAGGTCCCGCCGTCGCCAGAACATCCAAATGTTTTTCGGCTCGCGAAAATTCTCCGGCAAAACAGAGCAATTCAAACAAGAACGTACGCCGTCGTACATTGGTGGGATCATTTCGGACCTCACCTACAAGCTGTTCGATAGCCTCGTCCAGTTGTCCATCCTTGAGTAACTGTTCGGCCGTCATTTCATATTGTCCAGACTGGCTCTGCTAGCTGGGAGGCAAGGAAAGAAAGGGGTGGCGCCCCCAACTTTTCGGCGCCACCCCGGATAGCTCAAGCGGCCATCAACACTAAACCTTTTTATTCTGGGCCAGGTCCCAGCCGGATTTTACCACGCCGCCGAGGTTGCCTTTTTCGTCTTGTGGTTTGTATTCGATCTCGATTTTCGAAAAGTTGAGGGCAATTTGCTCGGAGGGCAGCGAAGAACCCTCGGAGCCGGATTCGTGAATGGATGAAATAATCACCTCGGACATGGTCACTTTCAAATATTCTTGTTGCTCGCCGCCCGCTTTGCGGCAAGTCATGACCACTTTTGGCGTGTGTTTTCCGGTAGCGCAATATTCAAAAAGCTTCGGGCTAGCCTTGTCGAAGAACTTGCTGAACGAGAAATCATGCACCTGAACCTTACCGACACCTGCGCCACCCCCATGTCCAGCAGATCCCGGCTGGGTTGCGCCCCAACTGAAACTCTGCAGCTCAATTTCATTCTTGTGCTTGCTATCCGTACTTTCTCCCTCAATGCCGTCGATCTTGAGGAACATATCCGCATGTGAACCCATACCCGCCGCCGTACTCGCCATCGTGCCCTCCTAAGAAGAGATTTTCGAAACCTTGCCACGAAAAAGACGTCGCTGTGGCGCCCATCTGGGGGGCAGAAGCACCACTTCGTAGCCTAAATCGGAGCGAAGACCTTATCAGCCCAGCTATTTCGCAGCTTTTGGCAATTCAGTAACAAGCCGCAGCGAGACAGTCAATTCATCCAGTTGAAAGTGCGGGCGCAGAAATGCGATGGCGCGATAAACGCCCGGTTTGCCAGGCACCTCGACAACTTCGACTTTCGCATTCCTGAGAGGAAACTGTGCCTTCACGTTTTGTGAAGCGGTATCATCCTCGGTTACATACTGCATAATCCACTTATTCAGAAAAGTCTCGGTGTCGCCGCGAGACATGAAGCTTCCAATCTTGTCCCGCATAATCACCTTCAGGTAATGCGCAAAGCGCGACACCGCCAGCATGTAAGGAAGTTGGCTGGAAAGCCTGGCGTTGGCATTGGCTTCCGGCTTGTCAAACTTCTTGGGCTTCTGCGCAGATTGCACGCCAAAGAACGCCGCGTAATCTCTGCCTTTGCAATGCACCAATGGAATAAACCCTTGATCGGACAGTTCCTTCTCGCGCCGGTCAGTAATGGCAATCTCGGTTGGGCACTTCAGGGCGACATCCCCTTCATCTGTCTGAAACGTATGCGTCGGAAGTCCTTCAACCAATCCCCCGCCCTCGACCCCGCGAATGGCCGCACACCAACCGTACCTGGCGAAGGCGTTCGTCAGTCTTGCTCCGAGCGCATAAGCCGCATTGCCCCAGAGATATTTGGAATGGTTGCTACCATCGACCTTTTCTTCGTAGGCAAATTCATCGATCGGCTTGGTGTCTTTGCCATAGGGAACGCGCATGAGGATATGGGGCAAAGTCAAGCCTACGTAACGGGAATCCTCGCTGTCGCGGAAACCGCGCCACTTGGCGTAAAGATTGTTGTCGAAAATTTTTGCGATATCGCGGGGATCGCCAATTTGAGTGAAGCTATCGAGATTGATGAGTTCGGGGGCGGCGGCGGTAAGAAATGGTGCGTGGGCGGCGGCAGCGACTTGAGACATTCGTTCGAGGAATTCGATGTCTTCGGGATGCCGGCCAATTTCAAAATCGCCGATCATGGCTCCCAGTGGCTCACCACCAAATGTGCCAAACTCCTCGGAATAGACCTTATTGAAGATGACACTTTGATCGAATTCCGCGGAGCGCTGGAGATCCCTAAGCAACTCCTTCTTGCTCGCGTTGAGCACGCGGATCTTCAGCATGGAACTGGTTTCGGAGTTGTCGACCAAATAGCGAAGGCCGCGCCAACTGGCCTCCAGCTTTTGAAAATCCTTGTGGTGCAAAATCTCGTTCAGTTGAATCGAGAGCAGGTGGTCGATTTGGGCGATGCGGGCATTGATGGTGGCATCGGCATCGACAGAGACCTTCATCTCTTCGCTAACTATCTGAGACAAAAACTCCTTGACGATATCCCGCCCGTGCTCCCGAGCCTCTTTTTGTCCCCCAAAGCGTCCTTGGTTGACAATCTTCTCTAAGAGGCTGCCTTCTTGCGTGGCGGCCTCGGGAGCCTTCGACGCGGCTGACTGTTCTGGATTACTCATTCGAACTCCCCTTCTCTGCTTCCAGTTCCTTCTTCAGACGATCGCGGGTTTCCGTGTTCTTGATTGCTTCCATTAACGCCGTGTCAAGCTTCTCATTGCCCTGCAAAGCTCCCCGCAGATCGCCGAGCTTTGCGCGCAACTCCATCAGTTTCCTTAACGGTTCTACCTGGCTTGCCACGCGCGCTGGTTCGAAGTCCTCTAGTTTCTTAAAATCCAGTCCGAACTTAAGTTGGCTGGGATTGGCTTCGTCCGTAAGTTTATTGTCAACGGTCAAATTCAGATGCGGCTTGAAGCTTTCCAAAACATCGTCGAAATTGTCAGGCCCAATTTCCACGAACCGCCGATCCTTCAAACGGGGCAATTCCTCGGTTGGCTGCCCACTTAGATCGGCAAGCACACCCATAACGAAAGGCAGCTCTTTCGTTTCGATCGCATCTCCCGTCTCCACATCGTAGGTTACGTGGACTCTGGGAGGGCGAACACGGCTCAACTTGTCATGAACGCTTTCGCGGGGCATGGGGCACCTCTCTGGTTCGGCGTGGGGGCAGAATAGTCGCCGATGTGGGCTGATAACTATCACGTCCTTAAACACTTTGTCAAGCGTTTGTACTCGTTTAAGCTCTTTTGAAATGTCCCCTTGCTTACCTCATTAGAAGTGTCCCCTTCTTTTGGTTTTGTGTTGATTTTGTTTTGGTTGTTGGCCCGGCCCGGAGCGCAGCCCTGCGGAGCCCGCAGGGCGGAGCAGGCATGGAAATTGGCAAAGCAGCGATCATGCGAGACTCGATGCAGCCCGTCTCGCCCCCGTCAGTTAGGATAATCGTAGGTCTTGAGAATCTCTTTCTCCATGGCGGTGACGTCCTTTTCAAATCCTCTAAGCAAGGTCCGGGACAGAATCTGCCGGTTGTCATCCCCGACTGCTCGAAACAACACTTGAAAGCTCTTTTTAGATGTCCCTGGCTTCTTCACGATCATTTCTGCAAGGCTCTTCAACGTAGCGTTGGAAGCATCTTGCCATGATCTTTGGTAAGCGGGTATCTCGTTCGCCAAGCCGGAAGCCTTGATGTTTCGCTCCAGCCGTGGAGGCAGCCCAGGGATTGAATCGTCGAACGCCCACGCAGTGATTGTATAAGCAACGGCCACCATGCCGGCTAGGCGCTGGCCGGCCTCCCAGGCATTGACGAGCTCAATCGTAGCGCCGACCGGGAACAGGATGGCAGAGGCAATCGAACTGCCAGCGGCAACGCCGGACATAACGCCGCCTTCTGCGATCAAGCCAGCTACTTCTGCTATCGACAGAGCGTTGTCCGTATAGCCTACAATATCGATGGCTTTTCCAAGGATGGCAAGATGATCGCCTCGCAAATGGAAATCACTTGCCAGGGTGCTTTTGACAACCTCCTTCTTTGCGGACTCCGGCAGTGGCAGTGCAAGCGCTCGCGGTGCCTGTGCCCCTGTCGGTTTGGACTTGAGGTACGTCGGTATGTGGTAAATTGTATCGCCTGCTCAGATCAGGTTAACGTTTTGTATCGGCTCCACTCCGAACCGACCCATGCGGCCAAACTCGTTGACCCTACCGAAGGTGTTGAACATCGCCGCCGAGTACTTGCTTAACCAGTCTCCTGGACGAACCTTAATGGCTCCATCGGAGCCAACTTCGACAGAATACCGCCCGTTCCGGTACAACATGACGCCTCCTAGCCGAAAGTACGTTTTCTCTCCGATACCACGAACGGCGCGAGCCCGGTAGTCCTCGCGCAGCACTTATTCAGTTCGGTACTATACCATTTTAGATCGATGAGGAATTTCCGATTTTCACCTCTGGCTTGCGCATCATGCGATCCTATTGACCTCGACACAACGACAGCGGCGGGCTCTGCTTAGTCCCAACTAAGATTTTCTTCCGGCCTTTGACTTTGCTCGGTGGTATTGCTACGGTAGGGCGCAGCGATGCGTCAACTTCAACCAGTCATTTGGTCCAAAGGCACGATTCTGACCCCCCAGCACCTCCAGACACGGGACCTTTTTCTCGAAAGTACTATCCAATTCAGATTGGAAGCCCTGAATTTTCGCCCCTGGGGGATACAAGAACTCAGCATAGATCAGGAAGCTCTGGCGGCGGGCAATTTCGCAATCACCCGGGCAGCCGGCATCCTGCCAGATGGGTTGCCGTTTGACATCCCAGACTCAGATCCAGCTCCCGTCCAGAAGCCCCTGGAGCAATACCTGCAAGGCGAGGAACTCAGCACGGAGATCTTTCTCGCGATCCCAGAGCATAAGGAACGCGGTTTGAATGTGTCGCTCAAGGGCCGCAACGCAGATACTCGCTATATCTCTGCAGTGGTGGATCTAAGGGATGAAAATACAGGCGGCTCGGAGAAGCCTGTCCAGATCGCAACCAAGAATTTTCGTGTGCTGCTCGGTTCCGAATCAAGAGAGGGTTGTACCTCGGTCTGCATTGCCAGGGTAAAAAGAGGATCGTCGGGTAGCCTGCAGTTGGACCCGGAATTCATTCCACCTCTGTTGGAAATTGGGGCTAACGAACATCTCTTAAATATCACGCGTCGTCTTGTCGAAATCCTGATCGCCAAGAGCAACATTTTGGCTGGCGGACGCCGTCAGCGGAGCGCCAGTCTGGCAGATTTCACTTCTGCGGATATCGCAAGCTTTTGGCTGCTCTATACGGTGAACACACAATTGCCGGTCCTTCGTCACTACCACGAATCTCGAAGAATACACCCTGAAAAGCTCTTCCGCCTCTTGTCTGCTCTGGCTGGGGCGCTAACCACTTTCTCTCTGAAGATCCAGCCTCGCGATCTACCCATCTACAATCACGAAGATTTAGGCACGTGCTTCGGAACTCTCGATGAAAAGTTGAGGGAGCTGCTTGAAACTGTGGTGCCGAGCAGTTATGTAGCGTTACCCATGAAGATGGTTCAACCTTCAATTTATGCCACGGCCATCGAAGATGACAAATATTTCTCCGGGACAAAAATGTACCTGGCCATTGGCTCTGACTCTCCTTCGGTGGATTTGGCGAAAAGAATTCCAATGCTTGCTAAGGTCTGTTCGGCAACGCACGTGGAACAATTGGTGAAGCGAGCGTTGCCGGGAATCGACCTGACGCACGTCCCCAAACCTCCCGCCGCGATTCCCGTGAAACTAAATTGCCAATACTTCAGCCTGAATCAGAGCGGCCAGGCATGGGATGCGGTAGGGAAGAGCCGCAACCTTGCGGCATTCATACCCGCGGAAATTCCGAATCCCCAAGTGGAGCTGATCATTCTGCTCCCTCAACCTCTTTAGTTCCCGGAAGCTGTAAGAAGCCCGAACTCCCCAACAGAACTATCAGCTCTGCAAATTCACGGAGAGGAGTCCCCGGATCAATCCAAGCGCTCTCGCGACAACACTCATGAAGCACCCGAATCGAGCGCGTTCCATCGCACAGGGCGATAAGCCGGCCAAACCATGGTTCGGCTTCTAAATCCATTAGAAACGGGAAATCACTGGTGATCTTGAAGCTTGTCAAAGCAATTTCGCCATTCTTGAGAGCATGCGTTGCCACGAATTGAAGGGATGGCGAGGAGTTGGGGCACAAGTCGAAAAAGGGATGCGTATCGCCTGCACCGGAAAATAAAGACTGCCAATGGAGCGCCGCTTCGGTATCACGCAGCATTGCACCCGAGGATAGCGCGCGCCGAAAGGTGAAGGTAGAGCGTGGTGCAGCGCGTCTCTGCACGATCAATATTCCTGAAAGCAGTTCCGAAATGCCCAGGTTTTTGAAATGAGTCAACCATGCACTGACTTCAGCTTGGCCCGCGGACTTCCGAATCGCAGTGTCAACGGCAAACTTCGTAACGTCCAGATTCTTGGAAATAAAAAACGCGATGTCAAATTCCGTTTGTGAGTCGCCAAGCCAGGAACGAACCCGCTCTTCATAGGTGGAGTCATTCCTGTCGCTGCCGAGTGTACGGCAGTAGAGCCTGCCGCCTGGCTTCAGCCGGCGAGGAAGCTCCTGGACGATCCGCCTGGTCAAGGACTCCCCGTCTGTTCCACCGTCGTAATAGATCTCCGCGGGCTGTAAGACAGGCATATAGGGTGGATGCGCGGCAATTCTGTCGAACAAAAGCGACCCGCAAGGTTCGAAAAGATCGCCTTTCAAAACGGTCACGTTGGAGACCTCATTCAGGGCTACATTAAATTTCGCAAATACTGTTGATCGCTCCGTAATGTCCGCCGCCCATACATTTCTTGCGTTTCGGGATGCCGCGATGGCCGCGATTCCACTCCCCGAACAGACCTCCAGAAAGTCGTCGCACGGTCCCGTAGAAAGAAAACGCAAGAATTCCCGGGTGCTCTTGGTAAGAGCCGGATAAACGACATCGTGAAACGACTGCCGGGGGGTCAAATCCGGATTGTTCCAGCGGTCAGAAACAAAGAAATTTGACCCCACGGGGTACATTGCGACGCTCGCAAAGAAGCGCGTGGTCTCCTCGGGATCAGTATTCAGGAGACCCAGGCTGCCCACACTCTCTAGAATCGGACCAGGAATCAAGGTTTCAAGTTGTTCCTTGGAGGTGTACTCGCCCCGGAGAAACACGCGAATGAGCAGGTCCAGAACATCCGTCTCCGCGCCATCCGGCAAGGAATACTTTCCAAGAGTTATCAGGTCCAGCGGCTCATCGGCTGGCAGCCGGAGCCTTGAGGCGATGCGCGATTCACAAAAGTTAGCAGTAGCGAGGAAATTCCGCACATTGGCAAAATCACATGCGCCAGAAATGCGAGGTAATGGCGTCGGCGGATTCATCGGATGCAGGGTTGAAGGGTATCATATTTGCTGGCCTGGAAGCTTTTGATCAGACTTGACAACATCCCGGGCAGTCGCCATAGTTATGCCACTGACGCTGTGTTTCACCAGCTTCGCAAGAGCACTGTTGTGCTTTTGTGCCCAGCAGTGGGACGGAAGCTCGGTTCAGTTCTCGGGATGTGAAGGAAGATTGCGGTCTGGTGAGGCTTGAGACCGCCAGCCTGGTCAATGTTGATGAGACACCTGTCCAAGGTGGTGTGGTTTGAGGGAATGTACCTTGCTCCGCAACACTTTCAGGCGCAAGCGCACTCCTTCGAAGATCTTGTCCATTTCTCAACCTCCAACCTTTGGTTTGAACCCTACGGAATTCTAGGCCAGGAGCTTGACGCTGAGTCGCTGCGCAACGGGCTTGTCGCTTTGAAGCACGGTCGCGGCATTTTTCCGGATGGCCTTATCTACCACTTCCCGAGTTCCGATCCCCCGCCTCCCCCGCGGGATATCCTGGATGTTTTTCCAGTTACCCACGAATCGACCGTTTTATACCTCGCCGTCCCTCCGTATCAGAGCGGCAAGGCCAATTGCGCAGCTTCCAACAGCCAAGATTCCTGGAATCTGAGGTTTAGCCTGGAACCCAAGACTCTGCCAAATCAAAACACGGGTACCGATGAGCAGACGGTCAATTTGGCGAGGAAGAACATCCGTTTCCTGCTGGATGAAGAGGACCCGGCTGATCTCGTCCGCCTTCCAATTGCAAGAATCACGCGAGACGCCGCAGGGCACCTGGCGTATGACGCAAGCTATATACCTCCCTGCCTGCAGATCAGCGCGGCGCCACGCTTACTCACCATCGCTCGCCGGCTGGTTGACATCCTGGAAGACAAAAGCCGGGGACTTGCTCTCGCACGTGGTCTTGGCGGCCGTTCGGGTTTCTCCTCCAAGGAAATCGCAAGTTTTTGGTTTGTCCACACCATCAATAGCAGCCTGGCAGTGATGCGGCACCTAACGGAGACAGAGCGGGGACACCCCGAACAACTCTATGTGGAAATGGCTCGCCTCGGAGGAGCGCTCTGCACTTTCGGGTTAGATTCACAACCCGAGAATCTCCCTCTCTACGACCATCTGAAGCTAACGGAATGTATCGAGAAGCTGGATGCCCACATCCGTTCCCATCTCGAGCTTGTCGTGCCCTCAAACTGCATCACAATTCCTCTGAAACAGACAAGTCAGTATTTCTACGGAGGGGAGATTGTCGACCAACGCTGCCTGGACCGTGCGCGCTGGGTTTTTGCGGTGCGGTCGGATATCGGCGAGCTCGATCTCATCAATCGCTCTCAACGCCTGGTGAAAATCTGCTCACAAGAGCTGCTGCCGGAAGTTGTAAAGGCATCCTTGCCGGGTTTGCCGCTAGCTCACCTTCCCCTTCCACCTTCCGCGGTTGCTCCTAAAGTTGAGTTTCAGTACTTCGGAGTGAGTCGAACGGGAAACGCTTGGGAGAGCATATCGAAGACTCGGAAAGTGGGAATCTATGTTCCCGGAGAGATTCCAAGGCCCGAACTCGAACTGCTAGTAATCTTGGATTCCTGAGAGGTCGTCTATGGGGGCTACTCTTTTTGGCGCGCAAAGTGTTCGTGCGAGTGAAGGTGTAAGCAACCGTCGACTCGATAATCTCGCTTTGGCCTATCAAAACGTGCTGACCGTGATTGTGCGCCTCCGCGCGCAACGACAGACGATTGCGGACGCGCAGGCATTCCGTCAACAAATCCAGGGCGCGCTGCGGCAAGCGGAAAAAGATGCCACGAAGAAACTGTATCCTCAAGACGACGTTCGTCTCGCTACATTTGCAATTGTGGCCTTCTTGGACGAAACCATTCTCAGTTCAAACGCGCCGGTGTTCTCCGACTGGGCGCGAATGCCGCTCCAGGAGGAAATGTTTGGGAATGCCCGGGCGGGAGAGATCTTCTTTCAGAATGTGGATTCCCTTCTCACCCGGAGCGACTCCAACGGCCTTGCGGATCTACTGGAGGTCTATTTGCTCTGCATTCTCTTGGGATTTAAGGGGAAGTATGGCCTGTTTGGTGGAGGTACGGTTCGTCCCGTCGCAGATGCAATTTTCGAGAAGATTCGCCGAATTCGCGGACCGCTCTCTGGATTCTCGGCAGTGTGGAACGTTCCAGAAGGCGCCGTCCCTGCCACGACACGCGATTTTTGGCTTCGCGCCGCAGGTCTAACTGCGCTTTTCACTTGCGGGATTGCGGCCCTTCTATTCCTGCTTTTTAGATTGATTTTGGCTAACGGGCTCGCGTCGATCAATTCTTTGGCCAGCTATTTGCCGACTTCGGTGGGGTTCTGATGCAGCTTTCCTTTGAGAATCTTGGGATCGGGATCGGAGTGATCTTCGCGGGGCTGATTTCATGGTTCGGAGCCTCCTGGCTAGGACTCGAAGGCGCCAACGCCTGGATATTCCGAATCGCAGCGTTCCTCGTACTAATGTTGATCATGGGGGCGATTGTCCTCTGGCTACGAAAGCGGTCCGCAGCCAAGTCTTCTTCGGACGGCGGCTCCGCTTCCGCTGGCGGCGAGGCCGCAGATAGCGGGCTAGCCGGCGATGTGCTTACGGGAATCCGTGAAGCGGAAGCGAAGATCGCTTCTTCGCCTCGAGTTCCGCGGGGTACAAAGCTTTCTTCCTTGCCGGTGATTTTCTTTCTTGGGGAAAGTGCTTCCGGAAAATCCAGCACCATTCTTCAATCGGGCCTGGAGCCAGAATTGTTGACCGGGCAAGTGTTTCAAGATGGCAAAGTCATTCCCACCCGCCTGGCAAATCTCTGGTTTGCAAGAAAAGTCATCCTATTCGAGGTCGGCGGCAAGCTCATGGGTGACGCCCGCCTGTGGAGCCGGCTCCTTCGTCGGCTCACACCCAGCCGACTCCGTGGTCTCCTCGGAGGTGCTCCATCTGTTCCCAGGGTTGCCGTGGTTTGCGTGGATGCTGAGAAATTCGTGAAGGCTTCCAATCCGGATGAGCTTACTGGTTCCGCACGAGCGATCCGTGCTCGTCTGGAACAAATCTCTTCGGGACTCGGCATCAGCTTGCCGGTCTACGTGATGTTCACGCGGACCGACCGCGTGCCATTCTTCGAGGATTATTTTAGGAATCTGGCCAGCGAAGAGACCACCCAAGTCTTGGGAGCTACACTCCCAGCCTTGACAGCAGCAGGTACCGGCGTCTACCAGGAGCAAGAAAGTAAGCGGCTAAGTGGCGTACTCACTTCGATTTTTCATTCTCTCTCGGAATGCCGATGCGGCATGCTATTTCGCGAACATGCCTCGGAGCCACTCTCGGGAATCTACGAATTTCCAAGAGAGATACAGAAGCGCACCCCTCTGATCACTCAGTTTCTTGTGGATCTCTGTCGCCCCAGCCAATTGAGCACCGGCCCTTTCCTTCGCGGGTTTTACTTTACCGGCGTTCGCCTGGTCGAGCAGCAATCCGTGGGAGCTACGGTGCTGCAGCCGCAGCCTGGCTTTGATGCGCAAAGGTCGAGATTTTCCGGCAATGCCACTTCCATCATGCGTGCAGACGAAGCTCCGCAAACTCCGGCCTGGCAGAGCCAGACGCTCCAGATGGGTGCAACTGTTTCGGGGCAGAAGATTACCCAATGGCTGTTTCTTACCCACATTTTCTCCCACGTGATTCTGGAGGACCGGGCGGCCTTGGGCGCGAGCGGTGTGAGTAATAAATCCAGCCTCCCGCGAAAGATCCTTTATGCCCTGCTGGCGGCAGTCGCGCTTACGTGGCTTATCGGAATGCTGGTGTCGTTTTTCGCGAATCGTGGACTCCAGGACCGGGCCCTTGCTGCGGGCAAGGGAATCGAATCGATTCAGCCTGCCAAGAGTTCAGCGGCAACCCTCGACGATTTGAAAAAGCTGGAAGATGCACGGCAAGTGCTTGTGGAACTCAACGGTTACGAGCGCGATCGCGTGCCTCTCTACATGCGGTGGGGTCTTTACTCCGGTAAGGCACTTTATGGAGATTTTCGCGCCCTTTATTTCGATCGGTTCAAGAGGCTTCTCTTTGGGGACGTGCGGAATCAGATGGGCTCATTTTTGCGCACTCGTCCCGCCAGCCCCACCACTCCTTCCGACGACGATTACACCTCCACCTACAATACTTTGAAAGCCTACTTAATGATAACGACGTTTCCAGAGAAAAGTGACACTCCGTTCCTTTCTCAATTCCTGTTGAATAAATGGCAGGCGCCCACTGATTCCGAGGAACAGAATCGCCTTGCACAGGATCAATTTGCGTTTTACGCCGATGAGCTGCGCATCGACAATCCATTTCCGGCCAAAGACAATCCCCTCGTAGCGGAGTCCGTCGATCACGGCAGACGCTATCTGAGGGCTTTCACAGGCGCAAATCTTGTCTACCGGGGATATCTCGCAAAGCTGCGTCAGACAGGCAAGTATCCGCCGCTCGATTTTTCAAAGAAATATCCGGAAGCAACCGCGGCTGTTCATGAGCCGAAAGTGATCGATGGCGCTTTTACCAAGGACGGCTGGAATTACATGCAATCTCTCATCTCCCGGAATGAATGGAACACCGACGACGAGTGGGTCCTGGGCGAGGGATCGCAGGCATCCTCGGCGGGAGTCAACAGTGCCGATGTCAAAAAGTTGTATCAGACGGATTACATTGCGGTCTGGCGCGACTTCGTAAAATCTGCTGGCGTTGTCGGGCTAGGCGGACCATCGGATGCTTCCAAGAAGTTGGAGAAATTGACCGGGAACCGCTCCCCACTGTTTGAACTACTCTGCGAGGTCTCCGAAAACACCGATGGAACCTCCGCCGACATTGCCATGGCCTTCAAGCCGGTGAGTGATGTGGTGAAAGCCCCTTGCTACAACTTGGTCACTCAGGATTCGACAAAAAACTACGTCAATGCGCTAAGCGAGTTCAAGCTGTGCATCGACCGCTACCAGGAAAACCCCACGGATCCCGCCACGCAACGGGAAGATGTCTACAAGAAGTGCAGGACGCAGGATTTGCCAGTTGTTCTGAAGGAAGCCAGCAGCGCAGTCAAGACCGTTGATCATGAGGCCGATCTGGACAAGTGCGTGGTGAGCCTCCTGAAGCTGGGAGCGTGTTCCCTCTCGAAGGCTCCCCCACCGCCGCCAACCTCGGATGAGTTTTGTTCCGCCCTCAATCGTTTGGCTTTGAAATACCCATTCAAGGCGGAGGCGAGCGAGGACGCCACGCTCGAAGAGTTTAGTAACTTTTTCCGGCCGGGAACTGGCATTCTCTCCAAGGAAATCGCGAGCGGCGGAGGGAAAGGGACTACGCGGGCTGGCTTGTTGAATCTGGGGTTGAGGATTCAAAAATCGGTCTATCCGGACGGATCTCCCATCCCGAAGTATCAGTTCAGCGTGTCGGCAAGCGCCCCGAAGGGCCTGAAGAGTGCTCAGCTCAATCTGGACGGGACCTTACTAAAGCTCGACGAGGAAACCTCGAAAACGCAGAGCTTCACTTGGCCCGGCAATAAGCCTGAAGCCGAACTGCAGGCCGGCGCGAGCACGTATTACGGGCCCTTCGCAGGACCCTGGGCCGTTTTCCGTTTATTTGGCAACTACAATTGGTCCACAGGGCGCGGCGGCTATCATCTGGAGAGCCCGCCGCTCAAGAGCCCGCAAGGCATCCCCTTCAAGGACACCCTCGATTTCAAGACCGATGGCGTCCCGCTATTCAAGCGCGGGTACTTGGGACAGCTTCGCTGTTCCACATCTCGGGCAAAACGATAGAGAGGTACAGAAACAATCCAGGATCTCTTTCTACCGCCAAGCGGAGCAATATTTCAATAGGTGCGAATCGTTTTAGGATCTGCATCCTGAGCTTCAAGGTTCGAGAAATATCGCCCCGCTGCCGTTGCCAGCGAAGTCTTGCTGCATGTCGGCGCCGTGTCCCAAGTCTGCACGGCGGCCGTTCCCCTCAGGCGCTTGAGCTCTTCTTCGTCGAGACGAGCATTCCGCTGGCGTTGTGCTTCCAGTGCGTCTGTGCCGGCGTGAATCCACTTCCTGTCGTGGTAAAGGTTGTAGGCTCCCTCGGGATGTTCCTCTTCCTTCCCATCGACGATGCAGCGGTTGGGCTTGATTTTTCCGTTTGAATAGAAGGTAGCCTTGCAGTAGCGCCAAGCCGTCTTCGAGCTTGATGTACTCGTCCAGCGTGAATTTGGACTGAGCCATAAGAATCTCCTAGCTGGCTAATACTGAGTTCCGGAGATTTCTTAGGATTTGAATTTAGGAGGGCTCTATCCCGTTGATTCTAAAGGTATGGCGGAGAGGGTGGGATTCGAACCCACGGTAGGGGTTAACCTACACACGCTTTCCAAGCGTGCGCCTTAAACCGCTCGGCCACCTCTCCACTTGTCAGCT
>JGI12270J11330_10002369_pt1 | contig 13843 bp, 10 predicted proteins | sample PeaSoiMetSII2010_FD_11330 | JGI IMG/M metagenome (IMG submission 11330)
TAGGGAAAAGACCCGGAAGCGAGCGTGTTCCGTTTGCGGTCACTTGCGTAAATCACACAAAACAAGTGGGTAAGTTGGCGGTTAAGGAAGAAGATCGGGAGAGGAAACCGTTCCTCGGGCCACCAGAGTTATCAGTAGGACATACATTTAAAGTAGTACTTTCAGAAGTTGGCAGAGAGCCGGATTGAACGGCCACCGGAGCCTTGGTACCCCCCTAGTAATCCCCAAACAGAGTGCTATACTGCGCGCAGAATTAGGTTTGCCCGGCCCGAATCATTCGGGGGCACCGCGTAGTGGTTCCAATGCGGAGGTTTCTATGGAGACCGTAGAATCTGTGTTGTCGGGGCCAATGCTGTATCTTCTGATTGTCTGGGGAGTCGTCACCGCCATCTTCATTGCCTTGATCGCATGGCGGGGCGTTCTTGCCAGCCATGAGGACGACCAGATCTTCCTGGATAAGGCGGAAGACCACATGGCGCGAGAGCAGCGCGAATTGGTCGCCAAGATTAACAAGCTTTCCAAGCCCATCCTGACCAGCGGGATCACTTCCGGCGTACTGCTGCTGCTGATTGCCGGAATCTTCGTGTACCACGGCCTGAAGAATTTCTAGGTCAGGCGTGGTGAAGAGCAAGGCCGAGCGAACCGCTCAGGGCTTTGCGGGTGGCGGCGGGTTTGTGTTTGCAGGAGTGACCGGCTGAAAAGCCTGGACGAGGGAGGTGTGATTATGAACCACCACCCAGTCGTCGCCCCGTTTTTCGAAGACGAGCGTGGTCTGCCCGTGAGCGGCGCTAGGCTGGCCGTCCACAACGGCTGAAAAATCCCACTGATAGCAAGCCCAGGCAAATTTCCCGGCGAGGCGTATGAGTGTGTTCGAGCGCTCCATGCGGACTTGCTGGGTGCGCGCGCGCTGCGAGGTGTAATCCGCCAGGTAGTTTTCCCAGCCAATAACCGGCGGGGCCCAAGAGCCATTTACCACGGTGACGTCATCGGCGATGCATTTGTGTAGCTTCTCGACGTCCCCCACTTGCCAGGCGCCCAGCATCTCTGAAATCAGGTAGTCGATCTTTTGCTCATCAGGCAAACCCGCAGTGTTGTCAGCGGGTGGAGGTGGCGGGGAGTTGTCTGTCTTCTTTTTCTTTTGGGCGGCGGCGTTGGTGGCCAGCGCCAGGCTGAACGCGAAGATGAGAAGAAGAGAAAGGCCGAGAGATAGTGGGCGGGTCCCGTGGGGAAAAATGGACGTGCGTTTCATGCTCGATCGCTCCTGCGGAGTGCGTCGCCCCGGAAATTCACAAGGAAATTGCGGCGCGCCGAATTCTTCCTGTTGCTGCAAGTGCTAAGCATGATGAGCATAGCGCACTGCCGGGAATGTGGTAGGGGAGTGTGCCTAGTTGGTCTAGTGCCGCTCCAACTCTTTGGGCCAAATGACGGTCCAAGCATCTGACGCGAACACGGAAAGAGTATTCTCGAAGGGATTTGCTGAAACAAGTTGGAACGGCACTAGTGGGCGGCAGCAGGCTGGCGCGTGCGCGACGCGCTGATGAGATTCACGAAAAGACGATAGGCGCCGGAGTTGCCTTCGGGCAATTGGCGGAAAAAGGATAGGCCGGTGTAGATGTATGTGCCCTGGCCATAGCGCGTGTAGACCAGGCCGCCGTTCAGATCGGTTTCGCCGGGGTCGTGCATGGAGAGAAGCGGTGTGTAGCGGGGGTCGAAGACGCTCCAGTAGTAGAGGCCGCGCTCCTGGACCCAGTTCTTGAAATCGGCGTCGGTGATTCTGTTGGGAGAATTGAGGAGAGGATCGGCGGGCTGAAGGAATTTCACTTCGGCGGTTTCGTCGGTGACGCGGGGAGTGGGACTTCCTATCTTCGCGGAATAGGGAGCGGGCTGGAGTTTGTCCCAGACGAAATCGCGGTTGTATTGGACGACGAGTGTGCCGCCCGCCGAAACGTAGTCCAGGAGGCGCTTGTTCGCGCCTGTGAGCTCGGGGCGAAGCTCGTAGGCGCGCACGCCGACGACGATGGCATCGTACTTGGAGAGATCGCCAAAGTTAAGCGCGGTGGGATCGAGCATGTCCACGTCGATGCCAAGGCGCTTCAGGGCGTCGGGGATGGGCTCGCCTTCGGCGGAGATATAAGCGACGCGGAGGTGCGGCGGGACGCTGATGTCGAAGGCGCGGACGATGCACTGGGCGGGCTCGCTCCAGAGGATGCTGGGCATGGAGGGAAGCGGCTCAAGTGAGGTGGAGAAGATTTCGTCGCCGCGCTTGGCGTAGGCGATGATGGTGAAATCTCCGGGATCGAGCTTGGCGGGCGGGGTGACCGTGAATTTGGCGTACTGGTCGCCGATGCCGTCGAAGGTGAGTTCGACGGGAGCGCTTGTGGTAATGCCGCCAGGGGCGTTGAGGCCGACGGCGACTTTCGCGGCTTTGGTGGAGTAGGAATGCACGCGGAGGAAAATATCAAAGGGCTTGTGCTCGGCGTTCAGCACTTCGATGGCTTGGTCAGGCTGGACGGACAACGTGTAGTCAGGAACTACGCGGATCGGCACACGGACCACGGAGGTGGAAGTTGCCTCAATGTGCGTGACGGGCTGGCTGACGACCATCAAATAACCGGCGACTGTAACTTCCTGCTGTGCTGTGATCAGAGGGGAGAATTCCGGTAATAGAGGCAGCATCGCCTCAAAATGCGCAGGAGGCGGAAGGTGATCTGATTGGGATGGCATGTTTTCTAAAAACCTGACGCTAAATTCGTAGTCCTGATCTGCGCTGCCCTTTTTCACGGATTCTTCCATGCCAGCGGGTAGTGTTAGCTCTAAAGAGCCAAGGGAGCATTTTGCTTCTGCGCGACACACAGTGTGCGCCGAGATATGAAACGTGTTGCCAGGCACTAGATTACTTGTGTCGGCTTCTGCCTTGAGCTGGACGCCAGCGGCCAGCGCCAACGCTCGCTCGACGCGGCGACCGCTTCGATTGATGCCGTCAAAAAACTGATATCGAGATAAAACATCAGTTACGGCGTATCCACACTTGGCGCTCCAAGTATTGAATTCGTTTGCGGCGGTTGCTAACTCGTGCGTTGCGCCGGATATGTCTCCCTGCAAGAACGCCGCGCGTGCAGTCCCAAGGGATTTCTGAGCTTCAACGAAAACGTCGCATCCCGGGAAGAGCGTCGTCAGAGGTTCCGCGAGCTTGGCGGGATCGAGGATTCCTCCCTGCTCGGGAACCAGTGCGATCTTACGCCGCAAGAATGGAGAACTGAGAAACCCAGCGATACCTTGGCTGTGGTGATTCACGAAAGCGTCGAGGCCGATTTCACGATAGCTCTTTCCATAAAGCGGAGAGATATCGTCGAGGGGCAACACATATCCCTTTGGAGTGTCGCTACGATCCAAGTCTAGAATCTGCAGGCCACCGGTTGGGTTCCATGGAGCTTCATCGGGTCCTGGGGTGCGTGGCTGGGGGAAAGTACGCATTTTGTAAGAAGAATCGGCGGCGAGGGCGACGGCTTTGGGGGTCCAGATGCCGGAAACCTGGTGATGGCCGTGGCCGGTGTGAACGCCGCCCCAGCCGTTGATGACGATGTTGGGGCGGAATTCGCGGATGACGCGGACCATATCTTCGAGGACTTGATCGCCCCAGATCTTTTCGGTTTCTTCGGGAGTTTTGGAATAGCCAAAATCGCGGGCGCGCGTGAAATAGAGCTTCACGCCATAGCCGCGCGTGGCAGCAAGCAATTCCTGAGTGCGGATGAGACCGAGTTGCGGAGCTTGTTCGGGGCCGAGAGCGTTCTGACCGCCTTCGCCGCGGGTGAGGGTGAGCAAGGCCACATCGGCGTGGAGGCCCCGAGCGAGATAGGTAAGCACGGCGGCGCTTTCATCGTCAGGATGGGCTGTGATGTAGAGGATGCGCGTGGTGACGCGGGCGCTGTCAATCGCTTCGATAGTTTCCGGGAGACCTGGGCCGGTNCCCGGCGCAGNAGGAAACTGGNCGNCTNCGGGCGGAACGCNNAGCAGCCCGAGNAGGAGAACTAACCNGAATGATTTNAGAAAGCGCAATAAGCCTCCATGACTAGACCGAAAGAAACTCCGTTCGGCCTTAACCAAAGAAAGAGGGATTCCTCACTTCGCAGACTCCGTTCGGAATGACGGGGTGCCCCTTCCTTTCAGGCCCGTGCATTCGCTGCGCTAAATGCCAAAAATCTCGCCGCCCTGAACATTTACATGGATGGCTTTAGAGAACTGTCAGTATCCGGCGCAGCCGCCGCGAAAGGCCATTGTCGCATTACGTTGGACCAAACGAGAAATGCGGAAATGCCGAGAACAATCTCCAGCAAGCCCCACTTGCGCGCGGCGCCGGTCTGCCAGAAAAGCCAGCCCCAGCCCAACATGGTAAGCACGGCCGGTACCGGGTAGAGCCACATCTTGAAAGGGAATTTGTCCGAGCCCCAGCGACGGTGCAATAGCATAACGCCGACGGCCTGGCCGATAAACTGCACAATCAGACGCATGGCCAGGATTCCCGCGATGGCCGTTTCCAGTTTCAGGGCAATGCTGAAGGCAAACCCCAGCGCCCCTAAGATTAGAAGCGAAACATGGGGAAAATGTTTCGTCGGATGAACTTTGGCGAAAATGGGGAAGAAGTTGCCGTCGAGCGCCGCGGAGTAGGGCACACGCGAATAGCCAAGAAGAAGAGAAAAGACGGAAGCCAGGGCGATCCACAAAACCATGCCAGTGAAGAGAAGAGCGGCCTGCTTGCCGTAGAGAGTTTCGACGAAGAGGCTGGCGATAAAAGGTGAATTCTGAGCGAGGCGCCAGGGCACCACGCCGAGGAGACTGGTCTGCATGGCAAGATACAACACGGTGATGCCCAGGATAGAGAGGAAAATACCGCGGGGGATGTTNTTCTCAGGATCGCGGATTTCGCCGCCGAGATGGCAGATGTTGTAGTAGCCCCAGTAACTGTAAACGGTGTTGATCATGGCAGCGCCAAGTGCCGCGAACCACACGCCGGAGAGATGAAACGCGCCGGGCGGAAAATCAAAGGCCAGCTTGGGGTCAAAGTGGCGCGCACCGCCGACAATAAGCCAGAGCATGGTGCCCACCACACCCACCCACAGCAAGACGGAGATCTTGCCGATAGTCTGAATGCGGCGATAGAGGAGTATCACCAGGAAAATCACGAGGCTGCCGGAAATCGCTTTGGCCTGATACGGAGTGAAGGGATGCAGGTAGCTGGCGTACCTGGCAAAGCCGATGGAGGCGGAAGCGACCGAGAGGGGCGCCTGCACGAAGGTTTGCCATACGAAAAGGAAAGACATGAGGCGGCCCCAGCGCGCCGGCCCGTAGGCTTCACGCAGGAAAACATACGTACCGCCAGCCTTGGGCATGGCCGCACCGAGTTCCGACCAGACAAAGCCGTCCAGCGTGGCGAGCAGAGCGCCGGCGAGCCAGGCCACCAAGGCTTGCGGCCCGCCCATGGCCTTGATCACCAGGGAACTGACGACGAAGGGGCCGATCCCGACGATCTCAATCATGTTGAGAGCTACAGCCTCTTTCAAGCCGAGGCCGCGCTCCAATGCGGGTTGTGGGGTGGTGGCGGTCAAGTTCCCTGCCGGAATTGCCGTGCGCTGCGAGAATAACAAATACGCGGCCGCAGCCCAACGGGTGTCGCGAGGTTGTGCGGCAAGATTCAGGAGGACGAAGTGGGCGCGGGCTGTTAGTGGGCGGCTCGTCCGGGTTGGGAGTTGTGTTTTTGGGCAACGGCGCTCTTGCTGGCCACTGGACAGAAATAGCGTGCGGTACTATTTGGGAAGCCCGCCCCCTCTCTTGCGGGTTTGACGGCCCCTGGCAATCCGGGAATTCAGCCTCTGCCGTCAGATGGCCCTTCCAAGAATCAATCGGGGAATTGCTTAGCCACTGAGTCCACCCCTCAGAAGCGGATGTGGATTGTCATGCGTTCTCCAGAGCTTGCCAAGCAAGAAGACGCGACGAAGTACTCTGCACGGAAGATCTTCGCAATTGCCGCGCTCACGTTTTGCGCCGCCGGGGTACTCTGGCTGTTTTCGCGAAACATTTTCTCGAGTGACTTTCTACCCCACCAGTATTGCCTGGCGGGCGATCGCAAACTGCTGTGGACTTTCGCGATCACGGATTTGACGATTGGCATGTCGTACCTGGTGATTGCCGGGGCGATCTTGTGGTTGCTGAGACAGGCGAAAGGAAAACTTCCCTTCGCGGGGATCATCTGGGCGTTTGGAACATTCATCACGAGTTGCGGCGCGACGCATTTTCTGGAAGTCGTCACGTTGTGGAAGCCAGTGTACTGGCTCTCTGCGGTGGTCAATATCTTGACGGGGGTAGCCTCAGCAGGAACATGCTTTGTTTTGATTTTCTATGCGCGAACTATCCTGAATTTCATACTGGAGAAGAGCGACATGGCCCTGCTGCGCGGAAACGAGCGTTTCCGCGCGCTGGTGCAGTCGGCGCCGCTGGCGGTGATAGGCGCGGATATCGAGGGAAAGGTCACTTCCTGGAACCCTTCAGCGGAGCGGATCTTTGGCTGGAAGAAGGAAGAAGTTCTCGGGGAGATCGCGAAGAGCATTCCACCGGACAAGCAAGAGGAGAGACTCCAATTACTGGCGCGAACCAAGGCCGGGCAGGTCACCACGGGGTTCGAGAGTGTCCGGATCACGCGCGCGGGTGAGCGTTTGCCAGTGAGTATATCCACGGCTCCGATTTACGATGAGAACGGCGAGCTCAAGGGAATTATGGTCACCCAGGAGGACATTCGCGAACGCAAACGAATTGAACGGGAGTTGCAAGAGAAATCCGCCACGCTGGCCGCGGTCACGCAGGCGCTCAACGTGTTCCTGGAAACCGGAGACTGGAGCACCGCCAGCCAGCACCTGCTTTCGTTTGCGTTGCGAGAGACGCAAAGCGAATACGGCTTTCTGGGCGTGGTGCTGGAAGGGCCGGTGTTGCGAGTTCTGGCGCACGACGGGATACAGTGGGATGAGGGGCTCTCGCGCGAGCCTTACGAAAGCAAGAAGAGACAGTACGTGAAGGAGGGATACTTCGAGGTTCCGCACGGGGAGAACCTGCTGGGCGAAGTGATCAGCAAGGGGAAAACGATTGTATGTAATGAGCTTTCGGGCGACCCGCGCTCGAAAGGCGTGCCAGCCGGCCACCCACCCGTGCACGCGTTTCTCGGCGTGCCGATTTTCAAGGGAGGGGATGTCGTGGGCCTCATAGCGGTGGCGAATCGTCCCGGTGGCTACGCGGGCGATGAACTACTGTCCTTGGAGACGATGTCGCAGGCCACAGGCGTGCTGTACGACAATTACCGGCAAAGCCTGCAGAGGTCGCGGCTGGAGCAGGAGCGCGCAAACCTGGAATCGGAATTTCGCCAAGCGCAGAAAATGGAAGTGCTGGGACGTCTGGCGGGTGGGATCGCCCACGACTTCAACAACATGCTTATGGTGCTCACTGTTTCCAGTGAACTCTTGCAGACTAACCTGCCGCCCAGGTCTCCAGCCGTTCGGTATCTCGACCAGATCCAACGAACCACGGAGCGCGCCACAGCGATCACGAAGCAACTATTGGCCTTCAGCCGCAAACAGCTGATAGACGTCCGGCCGACCGATCTTCACGAAGTGTTGACGAACAGCGAGTTCATGTTGCCGCGACTCCTGGGGTCGGATGTCGAATTGACCTTCCGGCACGAAGCGGCTTGCTCCTGGATCCGGGCCGACGCGGGGCAATTGGAACAGGTGATCGCCAATCTGGCCATCAACGCGCGCGACGCGATGCCGGGCGGAGGGAAGCTGATGATCTCGACGCACAACAGCGATTCCTTGCCCGCGGGCACTTCGCGGCGCGCGGGCGGCGTACATCCCACGGCATGGGTGGTGCTGGAGGTGCGGGACACGGGTTACGGGATGGATGAGGCGACGCGGAACCACATTTTCGAGCCGTTTTTCACGACCAAGCCGCCGGGCAAGGGCAGCGGACTGGGCCTTTCCACGGTGTATGGCGTCGTGCACCAGTTTGAGGGTTACATCGATGTTGAATCGCAACGCGGTGTGGGCACCTGTTTTCAGTTGTTCTTTCCGGTGTGCGAAGCTGGCGAGGCCCAGCGGCCGAAAGCCATGATTGCGGCCGAGCCGCGCGCGACGGAGGAGGCGCAAGCGTTGACGATTGTCCTTGCCGACGACGAAACGGCTTTGCGCGTTCCACTAGCCGAGTTCCTGAGGATTGCGGGACATCATGTGCTGGACTCCCACAACCCGCTGGACGCGCTGGAAATGGTCCGGCGGCACAGCGGTTGCATTGACGTGTTGTTGACGGACATCGTCATGCCGGGGCTTCGCGGCACCGACCTGGCACGGCAGGTGGCGGAGCTCCATCCCGGGATTCAAGTGATCTACATGTCCGGCTACGCGGAAGGATTTCCGGAGACGCAAATTCCACCGGAGGCCACCTTTCTGCAGAAGCCATTTCGTTTTGCAACTCTGCTGGAACAGCTTAAACTCATCCAGCGGAAGAGCTGAAGCCCCGAGCGGCTTCCGCACAGACAAATGGTGCGCTGGCTTGCGGCATTACTCCTTTTCCTGACGTGCGTATCTCCCTGTGCGGGCGTACCGCTACCAGGCCCAAGCGGACTTTCCCTGCCGCCCCTTACGGCGAGCATCCTTGAGCACATCTATTCAGGGCGTCCGGACCTGGCGATACCCGAAGCGCGGCAACTTCAAGAGCAGCAACCCAATCAGCCGCTGGGATATCTATTGGAAGCGGAGGCGCTGTGGTGGGGCATCTGGTGCACGTCGGCAGACCACAGGTATGGCATGACGCTGGCTCGCCACCGGGAGAAACAAGCTGCGGACCAGCCCTATCTCAACCTGGCGGCAAAAGCGTACGTCCTTGCGGAAGCGCAATTGAAACAACACGAAACCGGCGAGATGTACTTGTATGCCGCGATGGCGGATTCGCTGCAGGCGCGGCTCTACGGCCTGCGCTGGGAGAACCGTGCCACGGCGCGGGCCGGAGTACGGGCGCGCGAGCACTTTGAGCGCGCGCTGGCGCTCGACCCATCTTTGGCGGATGCGTACCTGGGATTGGGGCTTTACAACTATTACGTGGACACGCTCTCGACGCTGGCGCGCGTTCTGCGATTCATGATGGGCATACCGGGCGGGTCGAAAGAACAAGGGATCCAACAACTGCACCTGGCCATGCATTATGGCCAGTTGACGCCGACGGTGGCGCGATTCTATCTGGCGATTAACCTGCACAATTACGATCAGCGATATGAGGAGGCACTGCAGTTGCTGCGGCCGCTGGTGGAGGAATATCCGCAGAATCCGTTGTTCCAACTGGCGATCGGCGATCTGTATGCGAAGCTTGGCAGGAAGCCACAGGCGCTGGAAGCCTACCGGGCGGCCGCCGCGTCTCCCAATCTGGCGGAGCCGGCTTGCCACAGGAACATTCAATCACTGGTGCAGGCGTCACTGGCGGCGCTGGGTGGGACTCCTTTGCCCGGGCATTGAAGGACTTTCCTCCGGCGCTGGGCTGCGCAATAATAGGCAAGGGTAGATTTGTGCTCCGGCACCGCGGCCTCCCTGGATCCCAGGGGCGGGTAAACGCGGCTTGCCGATTTTGCATCTCAACCCACACAGACGCGTCTGAGTGTCCTTTTTCCGCCTTTTAGGCGGGGAGTTGGAGCTCACCGTTGTGTTCGGGTGCAAGGAGAGTTCATGAGGCAGTCTTGGAGAGCACTTGGCGTCGCGCTATTGGCGCTGGGCTTGGTGGCCGGGTGCAACGATTACAATACCTCCATCCAAGCCCCCACGGGGGCACCGATCGCGACTCTCTCGCCCTCGGGAGTCGTTTTTGGCAGCGCTGCCTTCACATTGACCGTTTTCGCCTCCAGTTCAAGCGGCTTCCAAACCAACACCGTGGTGGAATGGAACGGGCAGAAGCTCGTTTCCACCTATGTTGATGCCTTGACCATGACGGCGACCGTCCCGGCTAACTTGGTTGCGAAGGTTGGAACGGCTTACGTGAATACGTATGCGCCGCAATCGGGTACGGGCATGAATGGACTGTCGAACTCGATTGCCTTTTTGATTTACGGGACGCCCAACCCTGCTCCGGTGGTTACGTCCGTGACGCCGAATACGGCGGCGTCTTGCGGCAGCAGTTGTGGGAATGCTTCGGTGAAGATAACGATTGCGGGGTCCGATTTTCTGACCACATCCACAAACGGCGCTTCGACGGTGCAGTTCACCGGGTTATCCACGAATGAGGTGCCGACGACGATCAACACCACTAGCATTACTTCAACACAGATTCAGGCGGTGATTCCGGGGACCATGCTGGCGGATGGGGATGCTAACGCACAGATCAGCGTCACGAATCCACCGAGCGGCGTGTGCCTGGTAGACTGTCCGGTTTTGGGCGGCGGATCCGCTGGACTAACGTTTACGATCACGGGTGGAGGGGCGGCTGCGGCGGTGGCGGAGGAAACACCGGCCTTGAGCCAGGATGGGCGCTACGTGGCGTTCTCCGCGCAGGAAAACGAGAAAACGCAGATCATGTTGCGGGATACCTGCCTGGGAGTGCAGAACGGATGCACGCCGAGCACAAAACTCATTTCCGTGGCCGCGGACAATACGCCGGGCAACGCAGACAGCCACACGCCGGTGATCAGCGCGGACGGGCGGTACATCGCGTTTAGTTCGGCGGCGACGAATCTTTTGGAAGGTGCGCCTGCGGGGCGCCAAGTGTATGTGCGCGACACCTGTGCGGGAGCGAGCGCTTCCTGCAAGGCGGCGACGTCGCTGGTCTCAACGGACCCCGGAGGCGCGCTGAACGGCACCGAAAACACATTCCCTTCGATCAGTTCTTCGGGACGCTACATCGTATTTCTGGCGGTAACACCCAGCCAGGGAGCGGCGAACGGGAAAATGCCGGCAGGCGCGGCGGCTTGGCCAAACAGCGGTTTGCGCCAGGTGTTCCTGCGGGATACCTGCCTGGGTACGACGAATTGCACTCCGAAAACGACGCGCATTTCCCTCTCGCCCGGCGATACGCCCGCGAACTCGAACAAGCCGGTGGGTCCGGCGCTGAGTGGTCTGGCGAAGCAGGTCGCGCTGGCGGATCGCAAGAGCGCGACGGTGTTTACGCCCACAGTACCTGTGGACGATGAAGTCTTCCTCGCGGTGACGCAGGATCCCAAACAATAAGAAGAGCGAGGCGCGACGGCACGCGTGTTGCGCCCTATGCAGTTGCATCCTTCCCGCTGTCCTGAGCAGGTGAACCCATTCCCAAGTGATGGTAGGAAGACTTTTAGTTGAAACGCACCTTGATGTCCGGGCGCTTTTCGAGATGCACGGATTCGATGAAACGCACCTGGCGTTCATCAAGGGTGAGAATCATGGAAGAGGTACGCACGCCTTCACCGAAGAAGCGCACGCCCTTGAGTAGATTTCCATCGGTGACGCCGGAGCAGGCGAAGATCATCTTTTTGCCGGGAGCCAGATCTTCGGTGGCGAAATGCGCTTGGGATCTTTGACGCCCATGCGCGCGAGTCGTTCATGATGCTCGGACTTGCTGACGACGAGGCGGGCGAGAATCTGACCATTGAGGCAGCGAAGCGCCGCAGCCGTGAGCACACCTTCGGGGGCGCCGCCCGTGCCCATGACCATGTGCACGCCGGTGCCAACGACGGCGGCGGATATACCGGCGGAGAGGTCGCCGTCACTGATAAGCCGGATGCGCGCGCCGGCGGAGCGGATTTCCTCGATCAGTTTTTCGTGGCGCGGGCGATCGAGGACGATGACCACAAGATCTTCGACATCGCGTTCGAGGCGCTTGGCGACGGCGCGGAGGTTATCGGCCACGGGCGCATCGAGATCCACGGCGCCTTTGCAGGCGGGGCCAACGACTATCTTTTCCATGTACAAATCGGGGGCGTGCAGCAAGCCGCCCTTTTCGCTGGCGGCAAGAACGACGATGGCGTTAGGCGCACCGGTGGCGCAGAGGTTGGTGCCCTCGAGTGGGTCCACGGCGATATCCACCACGGGGAAAAGGGCCTTGGGGGCGTGCGTGGCGAGGCCAACCTTTTCGCCGATGTAAAGCATGGGCGCTTTGTCGCGTTCGCCTTCGCCGATGACGATGGTGCCGTCCATTTGCACTTGATCCATGGTTTTGCGCATGGCTTCGACGGCCGCTTCATCGGCTTTGTGGCCGTCACCAAAGCCCATGGTGCGGGCTGAGGCGATGGCGGCATTTTCCACGACGCGCAGGAATTCCAGGCTGAGTTGTTCTTCCATGCAGGGCGCCCTCCGGAACGGCTTATCTTAGCCTGAAAACCCAAGTTGAAGAGAGATTCCTCCACTCCGGGACGGCATAAGACGCCGTCCCTCCGGTCGGAATGACAACTCTCAGAAAGTGGATGACATTGAGAACGGGAATACTGGATCAGGGAGCGGCGGCGAGAGGTTGGATCGTGACGTTAAGGAGATTGGGATCGGTGAATTCGGTTTGATCACCGGCGCGTTTTCCAGCGACTGGGAGGAGGCGCGCGGAGAGCGGCTTGTTCCATTTGACGGAAAGCGAAGCCACATCGCCGATGATGCGGGAGAGCGTGTCGAGGGTGGTGTCGCCGGGAAGAGGAATCGTGTCGAGGCCGGTTCCGCAGACGGCGGAGTAACTCAGCAGAGCGTCGAGAGAAATCAGACCATTGTTCCAGCGTTCGGCGAGACGCGGGTCCTCCAGGATTGGAAGCATCAGGCCGGAGTATCCGGCTTTGCGAGCGCCAATGTCTTTAAATGTGGAAGTGATGGTGGCGACAGCAGTGAGCGTGCCGCTGGTGCCGACGGGTTGGTGAGAAAGCGCCTCGATGGCGGCGCCGATGGAAGCGTCCTTTGCAGGAGCGGGCGAGAGATCGAGCCCCAGGTAGGTCCAACCTTGCTCGCGGTCGGCGCGGCTGGCGAGTTCCTCGACATCAAAGGATTGTTGAACGAAGAGGTCGAGCAAGCGGCGCCGGGCCGCGGGGATATCCGGAGCATTCTGAAAGGCGGCGGCGACAGTGTTGGCCGATTCCAGGCCCACGGTGAACTGGTGGCCGTTGCCAGTGTGATAGGCCGCGGGGAAGAATGGCGTGTAAGGAGGGACGCTGGCGATGGCGGCGAAGCGGAAATTGCCTTCGCTGTGCGGCGTGGTGTCCGCGAGTTTCTTGATGACGCGCGCGGTGGCTTTGACGGCGGGCCAGTTGACGCTGTCGTCCTTGGTTACGAAAACGGTGCCGTTGATGGATTTAGTGTTCTGGAGAATTTCCGCGAGCAGCTCAGCTTGCGCGTCGCCATCTTCGCCGGAGAGATATGCGGGGCCAATGGAAAGGATGACGTGGTCCTGCAGGGCAAGGCCGTCGAGGTCTTTGAAAAACTGCAACGCCTCATCGCGGGAAAGAGACTTGGTGTACTGGGGGAACGGCTGTGTGGCGATGCGCAGGGTCTCGACAGTGTAACCACGCGACTCAAAAACAGTTTGCGCGTACTTGAGGAAGTGCACCGCTTCGGAGATTTGGATTTGATAGCGGGTGCGGTCAAGGTTGATGAATGCGGTGATGGCGCGGACCTTGGGCTTTGGAGCGCTTTCGGGCTTTTGCTGCGCGGTGGTAGAAAGCACAACGAAAGACAGGAGCAGAATGCAATTAACTGCGGAGCGAAGATTGCGAGTGCGGAGTGACATAAAGTTTTAGACGAATGCGGCGATGCCGGTAATTTTCTCCCCGATGATGAGCTTGTGGATGTCGTTGGTGCCCTCGTAGGTGTAGACGCTT
>JGI12270J11330_10002371_pt1 | contig 13837 bp, 11 predicted proteins | sample PeaSoiMetSII2010_FD_11330 | JGI IMG/M metagenome (IMG submission 11330)
CCGCTATTCCCCGGCGGTAGAATTCCTGGCGCTCGGCGCTGCTGCCGTCACCTGGCTGGCGGGGCGGGCGCCCGGGCAGCCCGCGAGGCTGGCCGGCCGGCCGGGCGGCCCCGTCTGGCAGGGCTTTGGAGTCCTTTACGTTGGCCTGCCTTGCGTTGCCATCCTCTGGGTCCGGGCATCCCCCGACGGGGGGCTTCCGGCCCTGCTCTGGATCTTGGCCCTGGTGGCGGCCGTCGACACCGGCGCCTTCGCCGCGGGACGGCTGATCGGTGGCCCAAAGCTGGCGCCCAGGATCAGCCCGAACAAGACCTGGGCCGGGCTCGCCGGGGGAATTGCGGCGGCTGCGGCGATCGGCTGGCTGGCCGGCGCCTGGATTGGCCTTCCTCACCGGCTGCCCCTCGTCCTCCTCAGCGCCGGGATGGCGGTGGTGGAACAGGCGGGCGACTTGGCGGAATCGGCTTTCAAGCGCCGATTCGGGGTCAAGGACAGCAGCGGGCTCATCCCGGGCCATGGCGGCTTCCTCGATCGCGTCGACGGACTCTTGGCAGTTGCGCTTGCCGCCGCCGCGGCGCAATGCTTCGCAGGGGGGATATTCGCATGGACGCGATGAAGGCGGATCTCCAGGCTGACGAGACCCAGCGCCGGGTCACGGTGCTGGGGTCGACCGGGTCGGTCGGCTGCAACACCCTGGACCTGATCGAGCGCAACCGGGACCGCTACGAAGTCGAGGCCCTGACCGCCAACAACAACATCGCCTTGCTGATCGAGCAGGCGCGTCGCATCCGGCCCCGCCAGGCCGTGATCGCCGATGAAAGGCATTACGACACGCTCAAGGAGGCGCTCTCCGGCACCGGGATCGAGGTCGGCGCCGGCGCCAATGCCGTCATTGAGGCCGCGGACAGGCCGGCGGACTGGGTGATGGCGGCGATCGTCGGCGCCGCGGGGTTGAGGCCGACCCTTGCGGCCGTTCGCCGGGGCGCCGTCGTGGCCCTGGCCAACAAGGAATGCCTTGTCTCCGCCGGCCGGCTCATGATCCGGGAAGTCACAAAGGCCGGCGCCACGCTGCTTCCCGTCGATTCCGAGCACAGCGCCATATTCCAGCTGTTCGACTTCGAGCGGCGCGAGGCCATCGAGAAGATCATCCTGACCGCCTCGGGCGGGCCGTTCCGCTGCATGAGCCTGGGCGAAATGGAGGCCGTGACCCCCGCCCAGGCGGTCCGCCACCCCAACTGGTCGATGGGTCCGAAAATCTCGATCGATTCCGCGACCATGATGAATAAGGGCCTGGAGTTGATCGAGGCCCATCACCTGTTCGGCCTGCCCGCCGAGCGCATCGAGATCCTGGTCCATCCCCAGTCGGTCGTGCACAGCCTTGTGGCCTATGTGGACGGTTCGGTGCTGGCCCATCTGGGCAGCCCGGACATGCGCACGCCCATTGCCTATGCCCTGGGCTGGCCGCGACGCATGCATGCGCCGGCGGCCAGGCTCGACCTCGTCAAGCTTGGTCAATTGTCCTTCGAAGCGCCTGATTTTACACGATTTCCCAGCCTGCGCTTGGCGCAAGAGGCGCTTCGCGCCGGGGGCACGGCAACGACCGTGCTCAACGCCGCCAATGAGGTGGCCGTGCAGGCCTTCCTTGACAGCGCCATCGGCTTCGGCGCCATCGCCCGGACGGTCGAAACCGTGCTTTCCACCATGTCCTTCACCGAGGCCGACAGCCTGGAGGCGGTTGCCGCAGCTGACGCCACCGCGCGCGAAATGGCCTTGCGCCTGATCTAGCCCGTACTGGGCTTCGTAGAAAGTCGGGACAACGTCTTGGGCGTAAGTACCGGATTCACGCAGGAAATCCCGACAATGCCCGAGTCGAGAATCTCGGGCTAGGCTCTTCCTGGGGCCTATGCTATGCAACGCGGCACCTGTGACGGGGGGATCGGCAATTCGTCGGTCGCGGCGCGGCGTCTTCCGGCGGGCGGAAGACCGCGGCGACTGATTGGAAGAGTGACCGGATGAATTACATCGCCTCGTTGGTCGAGCCCTACGCTCAGCACATTTTCGCCTTCCTCTGCATCTTCACCGCGGTGGTCTTCGCCCATGAGCTGGGGCACTACCTGGTCGCGCGCTGGTGCGGCGTTCGGGTGGAGGTCTTTTCCATCGGCTTCGGCCGGGAGATGTTCGGCTGGACGGACCGGCACGCGACCCGCTGGCGGGTCAGCTGGCTGCCCTTCGGGGGCTATATCCGCATGTTCGGCGATGCGCCCGTCGACGGCCAGGCGGGCGCGCCGATCGACCCCGCGCTGAGGCCGCTCTCGTTTGCTGGCAAGTCGGTGGCCGCCAGGGCGGCCATCGTCTTTGCCGGCCCCTTGGCCAATTTCGTGCTTGCCGTGGTCGTGCTGGCGATCCTGTTCGCGACCTTGGGCCAGCAGCTCACTTCGACCGTGGTCGGCAAGGTCTATCCCGACAGCGCGGCGGCCCAGGCGGGAATCCTGCCCGGCGACAAGATCCTGGCCCTGAACGGCCAGTCGGTGCACCGGTTCGAAGATATCGCCGACGTCGTGCTGCTGGGCCTGGGCGAACCCCTGAAGGTCACGATCCAGCGCGGCGGCGCCACCCTCGACCTGCAAGCCACCCCCCACGTCATCGAAGAGGCCGACATCTTCGGCACGGTCCACCGCATTGGACGCCTGGGCATCGAGAGCAGCGGCCGCGGCGAGATCGTCCATTACGACCCGGCCACCTCGGCCTGGATGGCCGTCCTCGAAACCTATCGCCGGACGGCCGACATCCTGAAGTCCCTGGAGCAGATCGTCACCGGCGTCAGGCCGCCCAAGGAAGTCGGCGGCATCCTCTCGATCGCGAAGATGTCCGGCGACGTCGCCGGTCGCGGCCTGATCGACGCGATCGATTTCGCCATGCTGCTGTCGATCAACCTCGGCCTGCTCAACCTGTTTCCCATTCCGTTGCTCGATGGCGGGCGTCTGCTGTTCTACGCCTTCGAGGCCGCGCGCGGACGGCCGCTCGGTCCCCGGGCCGAGGAATGGGGTTTCCGCCTCGGCTTCGCTTTGGTATTGAGTTTGATGCTGTTCGCGACATGGAACGACCTGATGCGATTCAAGGTGTTCCATTAACAATCGGTTCGAGGCGCCTGCAGGGGGGCCGAGGTCATTGCGCTTGGCGTGGAGGGCATTGCTATTGGCGGCCGGTCTTGCGCTGATGGGTGCGGGCTTGCTTGCCCTGCCCGCGCCGGCGGGCGCGCAGAGCATCTTCACCGGCGATGCCATCGGCGACATCCGGGTCGAGGGCACGCAGCGGGTCGAGCCAGAGACGGTGCTCTCCTACATGAAGCTCCAGCCCGGCGACCCCTTCGCCGCCGACCGCATCGACAAGGCGCTGAAGAACCTGTTCGATACCGGGCTCTTCGCCGACGTCACCTTCAGGCGCGAGGGCAACACCCTGGTGGTCAAGGTGGTCGAGAACCCGATCATCGACAAGATCGCCTTCGAGGGTAACAACCACATCGACGACAAGGATCTGCTGAACGAGGTCCAGCTGAAGCCGCGCACGGTCCTCACGCAAAGCCGCGTCCAGGAGGATACGACCCGGATCCTGAATCTCTACCGGCGCGAGGGGCGCTTCGGCGCGACGGTCGATCCCAAGATCATCAAGCTCGACCAGAACCGGGTCAACCTGGTGTTCGAGATCAAGGAGGGCAAGAAGACGGAGGTGCGGCGCATCAACTTCGTCGGCAACAAGTCGTTCTCCGACAGCACATTGCGCGGCGAGATCGAGACCTCCGTATCGGCCTGGTACCGCTTCCTGTCGACGACCGATTCCTACGATCCGGACCGCCTCCAGGTCGATCGCGAAAAGCTGCGCGATTTCTACCTGTCGGAGGGCTACATCGACTTCAAGGTGATTTCGGCCGTGGCCGAGCTTTCGCCCGAGCAGGATGCCTTCTACATCACCTTCACCGTCGACGAGGGCGAGCGCTACCGGGTCGGCAAGGTCGCCGTAAAGTCGACGCTGCGCAACCTGGATACCAAGACGCTCCAGGGGCTGGTCGAGACGAAGACGGGCGAGTGGTACGATCAGCTTGCGGTCGACGGCACGATTCAGGCGATGAACGACGCTCTCGGCACGCTCGGTTATGCCTTCGTCGACATCCATGCGCGTCTCGACCGCGATCCGGATCCGAAGAAGAAGGTCGTCAGCGTCACTTACAACGTCAACGAGGGCCCCAAGGTCTATGTCGAGCGCATCGACATCAAGGGCAACGTGCGGACCCTCGACAAGGTCATCCGGCGCGAGTTCCGCCTGGTCGAAGGCGATGCGTTCAACACGGCGAAGCTCCAGCGCACGCGCCAGCGCCTGGAGAACCTCGGCTTCTTCAGCAGCGTCGACATCAAGACCCTGCCGGGCAGCGCGCCCGACAAGACGGTGATCGAGGTCGACGTGGCCGAACAGTCGACGGGCGAGCTCAGCTTCGGTCTCGGCTACTCGACGGCGAACGGACCCTTGGGCCTGGCCGGAATCCGCGAGCGCAACCTACTGGGCAAGGGGCAGGACCTGCAGCTCAATCTCAGCCTGTCGGGCGTGCGCTCCCAGGTCGTGCTCAGCTTCACCGATCCGTATTTCCTGGATCGGCCCATCGCTGCTGGCGTCGACGTCTTCGACACGCGCACCAGCAACCAGGACAGCACCCAGTATACCGAGCAGGATATCGGCGCCGGCGTTCGCGCCGGATACCAGATCAGCGAGTTCCTGAGGCATACGGTCCGCTACACGGTCACCCGGCAGGACATCACCAACGTCGCATCGACCGCCTCCCTGGCGATTCAGCAGTCCCAGGGGATCACCGTCAACTCGCTGATCGGTAACGAGTTTCTTTACGACCGACGGGACAACAGCCTGGCGCCGAAGTCGGGGTACTACATCCGCCTGCGCAACGACCTGTCGACGCTTCCCGGCACTCTCTCCTACATCGGCACGCGGCTCGGCGGGGGCTACTACCTGCCGCTCAACCGGAGCCAGAGCGTGGACCTCCGATTGAGCGGGGAAATCGGCTACCTTGCCGATCTGGGCAAGGCGATTCCGATCATCAACAGCTACTATCTCGGCGGCGATACCTTCCGCGGGTTCCAGACCTACGGCATAGGCCCGCGCGACTCGGTAACGGGGGATGCCCTCGGCGGCAAGGAGTATGCCGTCGGCACGGTGCAGCTCACGTTCCCCTTGGGGCTGCCGGAGGAATACCAGGTCACCGGGCATCTCTTCAGCGACTTCGGCACGCTGACCGGCACGGACGCCAACATCTCGACGATCCAGGACACCGCCGCCCTGCGCCTTTCGGCCGGAATCGGCTTCGACTGGAAGTCGCCGTTCGGGCCCTTGAGCGTCGACCTCGCCTATCCCATCCTGAAGCAGTCCTTCGACAAGACCCAGATCATCAATTTCAGCGTTGGAACAACCTTTTGAAACCAGCCATGCCCCGATTTGCAACCAGGTTCGCGCTCGCTCTTCTCGCGGTTGTCGCCGTCTTCGGGACGCCGCCGGCCTCCTTCGCCCAGACGACGCCCACCAATGTCCCTGTCGTCGTCGGCGTTCTCGACGTTCAGCTCATCATGCGGGATTCGAAGGCGGCCAAGAGTGTCAGGTCCGCGCTCGACCGGCAGGCCTCGGCCTACCAGGCCGAGCTGGCCCAGCAGGAGAACGCACTGCGCAACGCCGACCAGCAGCTGATGCAGCAGCGCGCCTCGCTCCCGGCCGACGAATTCAACAAGCGGAGCACCGACTTGAGCCAGAGGGCGGACGCCCTGCGCCAGACGGCGGAGAAGCGGCGCCAGGAGCTCCAGAAGATGGAAAACGGCGCGATGGTCCAGATCGAGCAGTCGCTGCTGCAGGCCGCCGCCGACATCGCCAAGGAACGCGGGCTGACCCTCGTCCTCAACAAGTCGGCCGTCCTGCTGAACGTCCAGGCCTATGATATCACCCAGGAAGCACTGAGGAAGCTCGACGCCACGCTGACTTCGGTGAAGCTGTCGGCGCAGTAATGAGAGGCCTAGCAATCGGGAATCATCGGCGATGACCGAGACGGACGCAACCGACAAGTCCGTGACCGAGGCGGACACTAGGCGGATCGCCCAGATGATACCGCACCGCTACCCGTTCCTGATGATCGACCGCGTCACCGAGATGCAGGCCGGCAAGCGGGCGGTCGGCATCAAGAACGTCAGCATCAACGAGCCTTTCTTCCAGGGCCATTTCCCCGGCGCGCCGGTGATGCCGGGCGTGATGATCGTCGAAGCGATGGCCCAGACGGCGGCCGTGCTCGTCGTCCACACGCTCGGCGCCGCGGCCGAGGGCAAGCTGGTCTATTTCATGACCATCGACAATTGCCGCTTCCGGCGGCCCGTCTATCCGGGCGACCGCCTGACCATCGAGGTGCTGAAGGAGCGCAACCGGGGACCGGTATGGAAGTTCCAGGGTATCGCCAGGGTCGAGGACAAGGTCGTGGCCGAGGCGGTCTTCGCGGCAATGGTGCGGGAAGACACATGAGCCGCATCCACCCCACCGCCGTCGTGGCGGCGGGCGCTCGGATCGCCGACGATGTCGAAATAGGGCCTTACTGCTGCATCGGTCCGGAGGTGGAAATCGAAGCCGGATCGGTGCTGCACGCCCATGTCGTGATCGACGGCCGGACACGGGTGGGTGCGGGTGCCCAGATCCATCCTTTCGCCTCGCTCGGCCAGCCTCCGCAATATGCCGGCTTCAAGCGCCGGCCGAGCGGCCTGGAGATCGGCCGCAACAACATCATCCGCGAATACGTCACCATGAACGGCGGGACCAGTGCCGAGGGCGTCGCCACCACGATCGGCGACAACGGTTACTTCATGACCAGCGTGCATGTCGCCCATGATTGCCGGGTCGGCAACGGCGTGGTCATGGCCAACGCCGCCACCCTCGGCGGGCATGTCACCCTGGGCGACTTCGTCGTCGTCGGCGGGCTTTCGGCCGTGCACCAGTTCTGCCGCGTCGGCAAGCATGCCATGGTGGGGGGCTGCACCGCGGTGAACAAGGACGTCGTGCCCTTCGCCATGGCCGCCGGGAACCGGGCGCGGCTGCGCGGCCTCAACGTCGTCGGCATGCGCCGGCGCAACTTCTCCCGCGCCGACATCCAGGCGCTGCGCAACGCCTACCGGGAGATCTTCCTCGGCCCCGGCGCCTTCGCCGAGAAGCTGGACGCGGTGGCCCAGAGCTATCGCGACAATGCCGTGGTCATGGACCTCGTCACCTTCATCACGGCCGACGCGACGCGCCCGATCTGCACCGTGACGGCGGACACCGATGAATAGGCCCGCCTCGCGCGCAACCCGGCATGGCGCCTAAACTCGGCATCCTCGCCGGCGGCGGCGAGTTGCCTCAACTGCTGATCCGCAAATGCCGCGAACAGGGGCGAGCGGTCCACGTCATCGCCCTTTCCGGGCATGCCGAGCCCGCGGCCGTGGCGCAGTCCTCGCATGACTGGGTCCGGCTCGGCGCCGCCGCGGATGCGTTCAGCAAGTTGCGAGAGGCCGGCGTCGAGGAAGTCGTCTTCGCCGGCAAGATCCACCGCCCGGGCCTGAGCGAGCTGATGCCCGACTGGCGCACGGCCCGCTTCCTCGCCCGCATCGGGGGGCGGCTGTTGACCGACAATCGCCTCATCGCCGCGATCATCGAGGAGTTCGAGGCCGAGGGTTTCCGCGTTGTCGGCCCGGCGGACGTGGCGCCGGAGCTGGTCGCGCGACCGGGCCCCTACAGCCGGCAGCTGCCGACGACGGAGGAGAGCCGTGCCATTGCCGCCGGCTTCGCCGCGGCGCGCGAGAGCGGCCGGCGCGATGTCGGCCAGGCCGCCGTGGTGCGAGGCGACGCTGCGATCGAGCTCGAAGGGCCGGAGGGAACCGACGCGCTGATCGAGCGGGTCGCTTCCCGGGGCGGGACGGGCGCGATCCTGGTCAAGGCCCGCAAGCCCCAGCAGGAAATGCGCGCCGACCCGCCCGTGATCGGTCCGGCGACGATCAGGCACGCCGCTGCGGCGCGGTTCCGCGGCATTGCCGTCGAGGCGGGTGGCGTGCTCGTCCTCGATTCCGGGCTGCTCGCGGCCGAGGCCGACAGAGCGGGCATGTTCCTCGTCGGCATCGATCCGCCACCATGAGCGGCCCTGCGTTGCGCCCCCCTGCTATGCGCATCGTGCTGATCGCCGGCGAGCCTTCCGGCGACGTGCTGGGCGCACGCCTGATGGCGGCCTTGCGCCGGGCTGCGGGCGAGGCGATTGCGCTGGAAGGGATCGGCGGCGAGCAGATGACGGCCGCAGGCCTGGCGAGCCGTTTCCCCATGGCGGAGCTGAGCCACATGGGGCTGGTCGAGCTTCTGCCGCATCTGCCGCGCCTGCTGCGCCGGATCGGGGAGACCGCCCGCTGGCTGCGTCGGTCTCCGCCGGACCTGCTGGTGACTATCGACGCGCCGGGCTTCTGCCTGCGTGTCGCGCGGCGTCTCAGGGGCAGCGGCATCCCGATCCTCCACTACGTGGCGCCGACGGTCTGGGCCTGGAAGCCCGGCCGCGCCGCCCGGCTCGCCCGGCTCTGCGACCATCTCCTGGCGCTTCTTCCCTTCGAGCCGCCCTATTTCACGCGCTATGGCCTTCCCTGCACCTATGTCGGCCATCCGGCGCTGGAAACCATGATGGGTGTGCCGGACGGTCGCGGCTTCCGCGAGCGCCACGGAATCCCGGCCGAGGCGCCGGTGATCTGCCTCCTGCCCGGCAGCCGCGCTTTCGAGTTGCGTCTCCTGATGCCGATTTTCGGCGCGGCGGTCCGCCGGCTGGCGGAGCGTCACCAGGGCCTGCGTGTCGTCCTGCCGACAGTGGGGCCGGTCGCGGAAGCTGCCGAAGCCGCCGCGCACGCACTCGGCGTACCAACCACGGTCGTCCTCGATCCGGCGGCCAAGCGCGACGCATTCGCCGCCAGCGACGTCGCCCTCGCGGCCTCGGGAACGGTCGCCGTCGAGCTCGCCGTGGTCGGAACCCCGGCCGTGATCGCCTATCGCGCCAGGCCGCTCACGGCGGCGATCGTCAGGCGCCTCATCAAGGTGAAATACGCCTCGCTCGTGAACCTCCTGCTCGACCGCGAAGTGACGCCCGAGCTGCTGCAGGAGAATTGCCGGCCCGAGAAATTGGCCGAGGCGCTCGACCGCTTGCTCGCCGTGCCGGAGGCGCGCGCCGCCCAGCGCTCCGCCTATGGCGAGGCGCTGGCCAAGCTCGCGGTGGAAGGCCGCCCCAGCGACCGGGCGGCGGCCGTCGCTCTTGCCATGATCGCCACTCGGAAAGCGAAGGCGGGTTAGCCGGAGGAAGCTTCCACCCGCCGGCGATGGGCCTGCAGCTCGCGATCGACCAGCAATGCCGCCTCCAGGGCTCGGCGCCCGTCTTCCCCGGATACCACCGGCTCCTTGCCTTGGCGAACCGCCGCGAGGAAGGAGCCGAGCTCCTGCTCAAGGGCGTCCACGGGCGGGTAGACCTTGTCCTCGACCGTGATCCGGGCGGCNCCGTCGGCGCCCTCGGCCTGGCGGCGGAAGACGCTGATCCGGCGCTTCAGGAAATCGACCGAGGTGCAGGAATCCTGCTGAAAAATCCGCATCTTGCGTTCGCTTCTGAAGCTGATGCGGCTGGCTGTCAGGTCGGCGACGCAGCCGTTGGCGAACTGCAGGCGGCAGCTCGCGATNTCGTCGGCCGAGGTCACCACCGGCGCGCCCAGGGCGTGCGCCCATTCGATGGGCGAGCGCACCAGGCTGAGGACNAGGTCCAGGTCATGGATCATCAGGTCGAGCACNGCGCTCACCGCTTCGCCNCGCGGCTTGGCGAGGCCGACGCGCTCGGCCTGGATGAACAGCGGCCGGTGGACGAGNGCNGCGATATGCGCGCCGACGGCNGAGAAGCGCTCGATATGGCCGACCTGGAGCACCCGCCCGCAGGATTTGGCGAGCCGGATCAGGTCTTCCGCCTCCTCGACGGTTTCGGTGATCGGCTTCTCCACCAGGACATGGGCGCCGCGCGTGAGGAAATCCCGCGCCAGCGCGTGGTGGCTCGCCGGCGGCGTGGCGATGGAGACGACGTCGACCCGGCCCAGCAGCGGGACGTGATCGGTCAGCGCCTCGGCACCGTGCCTGGCCGCCACCTCCGCCGCCCGGCCGCGATCGCGATCGACAACGGCGACGAGCACGGCCTCGGGGTTCTCGGCCAGCTTGCGGGCATGATGCTGGCCGAAATGGCCGACGCCGATCACGGCCGCTCTCAATGGTCCTGCCATGCTGCTGGACGCCGCCCCTTGTGGCGAGTGGAACGAAGGTTCCTATACAACGGGGGTCCGCTGATGCGCAAATGAGGGATCGGGCGGTGGTGGGGAGTGCCAGTCGCTCGGCTGCCTCGCCCGCTGAGGCAAGCAAATGCCGCCCTGCTGCCTTCGGCGCGGACCTACATCACTGCCTTCGTCGAGGCCCCTGACGGGTACAAGATCGAGTTGACCGAGCGGTAAGGCGACGCTTGGGGGCGAAGGCCCTACTTCCTCGCCCCCATCGGCACGTAGTCCCGCTGGGTGGCCCCGGTGTAGAGCTGGCGCGGGCGGCCGATGCGCTGGGAGGGGTCCTCGATCATCTCGGCCCATTGGGCGACCCAGCCGACGGTGCGCGCGACCGCGAACAGCACGGTGAACATGCTGGTGGGGAAGCCGATCGCTTCCAGGATCAGGCCGGAATAGAAATCGACGTTGGGATAGAGCTTGCGCTCGACGAAGTAGTCGTCCTCGAGCGCAATGCGCTCCAGTTCGAGCGCCAGCTCGAGCAGAGGCAGCTCGCGCTTGTTCAGAACGTCCAGCACGTCGTGGCAGGCCTTGCGCATGACCTTGGCCCGGGGATCGAAGTTCTTGTACACCCGGTGACCGAAGCCCATGAGACGGAAGCCGGAATTCTTGNCCTTGGCCTTGGCGATGAACTCGGGGATGCGCTTCTTGTCGCCGATCTCGCGCAGCATGTTGAGCACNGCCTCGTTGGCCCCGCCATGCGCCGGACCCCAGAGCGAGGCGATGCCCGCCGCGATGCAGGCGAAGGGATTGGCGCCCGAGGAACCGGCCATGCGCACCGTGGAGGTGGACGCGTTCTGCTCGTGGTCGGCATGCAGGATGAACAGCTGGTCCATCGCCTTGGCCACCACCGGGTTCACCTTGTAGTCCTCGGCCGGCACCGCGAAGGTCATGCGCAGGAAGTTCTCGGCGTAGCCGAGGTCGTTGCGCGGGTAGATGAAGGGCTGGCCGGTCGAATACTTGAAGGCCATGGCCGCGATGGTCGGCATCTTGGCGATCAGGCGATGGGAGGCGATTTCGCGCTGGCGCGGGTCGTTGATGTCGGTGCTGTCGTGGTAGAAGGCCGAGAGCGCGCCGACCACGCCCACCATGACCGCCATGGGATGGGCGTCCCGCCGGAAGCCGCGGTAGAAGGTGTGGATCTGCTCGTGCAGCATCGTGTGATAGACGATGTTCTTGGTGAACTCCGCCTTCTGTGCCGGGGTGGGCAGCTCGCCTTGGAGCAGCAGATAGCAGACCTCGATGAAATCGCTGTGCTCGGCCAGCTGCTCGATGGGATAACCCCGGTGGAGCAACACGCCCTTCTCGCCGTCGATATAGGTGATCTTGGATTCGCAGGACGCGGTCGACAGGAAGCCCGGATCGTAGGTGAACAATCCATGGTCGCCGTAGAGCTTGCGCACGTCGATGACCCGCGGGCCCAGGGTCCCGTCGATGCTCGGCAGCTCGAATTTTTGTCCTGTGGCGTGGTCGACGAGGATGACCCCGCTCTTCGTCGCAACGGCGGCATCGTTGGCCATGGTCACCCCTCCTCTTGTGCAGTGCAATATAGATAGACCCGAACGGCTCCGGGTTCAACGTTCCGACGATGACAAATTGCCGACGGAGGCCAGATCTTCGATCCGGGCCAGGGTCTCGGCCCGGCCGAGGATGACCATCACCTCGAAGATCCCCGGCGAGGCGAGGGAGCCCGTCAGCGCCGCCCGGAGCGGCTGGGCGATCTGGCCGAGTTTCAGGCCGTGGGATGCGGCGAATTCCCGCAACGCGGCCTCGAGCCCGGCGAGGCTCCAGTCGCGCAGGGCAAGGTCCCGCGCCAGGTTCCGCAGATGGCCGCGGGCCTCGGCCGTCAACAGCTTCGCGGCCTTGTCGTCGATGGGCAGGGGCCGGGGCCGGACGTAGAAAATGGCATTGTCGGCGAGCTGCTCGAGGGTGTCGGCGCGCGCCTTGAGGCCGTCCATGCCGGCCCGGACCCTGGCCTCTGCCTCGGCTCCCAGCGCGTGGCCGAGGCGCTTCTCGATCCGCGGGCCTACCAGCTCGGCCAGGCGCCCGTTGTCGGCCGCCCGCAGGTAATGGCCGTTCAGGTTGTTCAGCTTCACGTAGTCGAAGCGGGAAGGGGAGCGCCCGACCCCGTCGAGATCGAAGAGGGCAATCGCCCGCGCCGTGTCGATGATCTCCTCGTCCCCATGGGCCCAGCCGAGCCGCAGCAGGTAATTGCGCAAGGCCTCCGGCAGGTAGCCCATGTCGCGGTAGGCCTCGACGCCCAAGGCGCCATGGCGCTTCGAGAGCTTGGCCCCGTCGGACCCGTGGATCAGGGGGATATGGGCGAAGGCCGGCTGGTCCCACCCCATGGCGTCATAGAGCTGGATCTGGCGGAAGGTGTTTGTCAGATGGTCATCGCCCCGGATGACCTGGGTGATGCCCATGTCGTGGTCGTCGACCACGACCGAGAGCATGTAGGTGGGCGTGCCGTCGCCGCGCAGCAGGACCATGTCGTCGAGCTGGTCGTTGCCCACGCGCACCTCGCCCTGGACGCGGTCCTGGACCACGGTCTCGCCGGTCTGCGGCGCCTTCAGGCGGATGACCGGCGCCACGTCCTTCGGCGCCTCGGCCGGATCCCGGTCGCGCCAGCGTCCGTCGTAGCGGGTGGGCTTGCCCGCCGCGCGCGCCGCCTCGCGCATCGCCTCCAGTTCGGCCGGCGTGCAATAGCAATGATAGGCCTTGCCCGCGGCCAACAGGGCGCGAGCGACCTCGGCGTGGCGCGCGGCCCTGGCGAACTGGTGGACCACCTCGCCGTCCCAATCGAGGCCGAGCCAGGCGAGGCCCTCGATGATGGCCGCGATGGCCTCCTCGGTCGAGCGCTTCCGGTCGGTGTCTTCGATCCGAAGATGGAATTTGCCGCCGTGGTGGCGCGCATAGAGCCAGTTGAACAGCGCCGTGCGGGCGCCGCCGATATGGAGGAACCCCGTGGGCGAGGGCGCGAAGCGGGTGACGACGGACATTGGATGCTCTTCCCGGTGGCGCGGCCTTGTAGCATGGCCAAGCGAGCGCAAACAACGAATGGCGCCTTGGTATCGGATCGCAGAAATTCGTGACTCCGGGCCATGTCACGAATATCTGCGTGAATCCGACATCAAAACTGGAAACGATGTACCGACTTTCTGCGAAAGTCGGCACTAGGGTCGCGCCGCCAATGATGGAATACTGGCGCCGGGCAGGGCGGGACGTGGCTAGCGATGCGGGCGGCTCTATCGGAAGCGTTGCGCGTTTTGCGCGATAACATTGAGGCGGAGCGCGACCGGTGGGGGCTGTGGCTGCCGGTCGCCATGGGCGCTGGCATCGCGCTCTATTTCTCGCTTCCGGCCGAGCCCCCCTTGGCGGCCGGGCCCGCGGCGCTGGCTGTGGGTGGCCTGCTACTGCTGATCCTGCTGCGCCGCAGGCCGGCCCTGCGCTACCCG
>JGI12270J11330_10002376_pt1 | contig 13824 bp, 11 predicted proteins | sample PeaSoiMetSII2010_FD_11330 | JGI IMG/M metagenome (IMG submission 11330)
AAAGCCAAGCTACGTGCGCCGCGCATCGCCGTCAACCTGTCGCTGCGCCAGCTTAGCCAACCCGATATCGCCGCGCGCATCCAGGCGATTGCCTTCGATTGCGCTTGCGATCCGTCGTGGCTGGGACTGGAAATCACGGAAAGCATGCTCATGGAGGATTCGCAGCACGCGGCCCAGGTCTTGCACGAGCTCAAGGCGATAGGGTTCGAAATCGCGCTCGACGATTTCGGCACGGGCTATTCGAGTCTGAACCGTCTGCACCAGATGCCGATCGATGTCGTCAAGATCGACCGTTCCTTCGTGTCCGACGTCACGGCCGCGACCGAGGACGTATCGGTCACGCGCGCCATCATCACGATGGCGCACAGCCTGCAATTGCGTGTGCTCGCGGAGGGCGTGGAAAACGAGGTTCAGCTGGGTCTGCTGGCGGCCAATGGCTGCGATCTTATTCAGGGGTACTACTTCAGCCGGCCCGTGCCGGCGGATGCGCTCGAAGCAATGCTGCGCGAGAATCGCCGCCTGCCCGAACAGTTCATGACTCGATCAAACCGCGTCCGCACGCTGCTGCTGGTGGACGACGAGGAAAGAATTCTTTCCTCGCTTCAGCGTCTGCTCCGCGGCGATGGTTACCGGATCGTGTGCGCCCGCAGCGCAGCCGAGGGGCTGCAACGACTGGCCGAAACGCCGGTCGACGTGATCGTTTCCGATTACCGCATGCCCGGCATGACCGGTGTGGAGTTCCTGCGGCGTGCCAAGGACTTGTATCCGGCCACGGTACGGATGGTCCTGGCCGGTCTTACTGACCTGCAGTCGATCATCGATGCGCTCAACGATGGGGCCATCTACCGATTTCTGACCAAGCCCTGGGACGACCAGCGCCTGCGCGCACACCTTGCCGCGGCCTTCCAGCAAAAGGAGACGGCCGAGGAGAACTGGCGCTTGGCGCGGGAAGTCCAAAATGCCAATGCCAGTCTCGTAAGTCGGAACAAGCATCTGCAACGCAGCCTGGCACAACAAGGCGACCACGCGCATGTCCTTGAGCGTAGCGCAGACAGCGCCCGGGAAATCCTCGACAGCGTTCCGGCCACGCTCGTCGGCGTCGACCCCGACGGCTTGATCGCGTTCGTCAAGGGCGACTGCGACGGGATCCTTCCGCAGCTGGCCTGCGCCATCGGCTGCCCCGCGCATACCGCCCTGCCGGCACCGCTACTTCCGGTTCTGCAGAAGACGGACGGTGCTGCCTGCCGAATCGAAATCGGTGGAAGTCAATTTCACGCGCTGGTGCGAACAATGCGTTCCGAGACAGCGGCCAAGAGCCGTCTGGTCATCTTGCTGCCGATCGAAGCGCCCGTCGTAGGGGCATGCACCTGATGAGCGTAGCGCGCGGGCGTCCAACGCCACCGGGCGCCGAAACCGGCACCGGCAGCCCCAGTGCAGCAACCGCACAAGCCGATGCCCGGCTGCGCGAACTGTTTCGTCTGTGGCTGCGCGATGGACACGTTCACCCGCTGATCCACCTGATGCGGCGATATCGCTCCGGGGCGCAGTAATGAACACCGCCATCAACGCCGAGGACGTTCGCGCAAGGGTGCGGGAGCTGCCCGCGCTGCCTAAGGCCGTGCACGAGATCATGCAGGCAATCAACGACGAGAACCTGGCTCTGGAGGCGTTCGCGCGCAAGATCGCCATCGACCCCGCCATGGTAACGAAGATCCTGCGCGCGGCGAACTCGCCGTTTTACGGAATATCCGGCTCCATCGGCAGCGTCCACGACGCGGTGCGCCTCATCGGATTGCGCACGGTCGGTGCGCTGCTTACGACGGCGGCGGTCATGCACAGCATCGCCCCGCCTGCCTGCGAAGGCTTCGATTTCCACGGCTTCTGGGAGCATTCCCTGGGAACGGCAATTTGTTCGCAGGAGCTGGCACGCGAATGCGAATCTTCGCAAACCCTGGCATTCACCGCCGGCCTGCTGCATGACATCGGTCGTCTGGCGCTTGCGACCTACTATCCGCGCGAGCTTGCCAGTGCGATCGCGTTTGCCAAGGAGCGCGATTGCGCCATGCACGAGGCCGAGCGCTGCGTACTGGGTATCGGGCACCCCGAGGTCGGTGCCTGGATCGCGGCGCACTGGCATTTTGCCGACCTTGTGGTCGAGGCAATACGCCAGCACCATGATCCGGCTGGAGACCATCGCGCGACGGCCGTTGCGCTTGCCGACATCGTCCACAGCGCAGATGGCATCGCGCACGCCCTCGACTTGACCCGCACGGCGGGAGACCTGGTACCACCGCTGCAGCTGGCCGCCTGGGAACGACTGCAACTCGCGCCGGAGTTTTACCTGCAACTGTTCGAACGCACGGAAGCCGGCTATGAAGGATTGCGCGATGTTTTGATCGCCTGATCGATGCAAGGCCCGCGGACCGGGTTGCGCGACCCCGACACCCGCGGGCGATTCTTGGAAACCACCGAGATCAGCGACCGCGGCGCGCTTGCGATCCGGCACTCCATCCTGGCGGCAAATTGCTGCGCACCAAGGAGGACGCTTCGCCGCTGGGGCGCGCGTTGCCGCGCCGGTCGGCGTTGCGGCCGGTGCCAGTGGCGCGGGACGAAGTAGCATTTCGCTCAAAGTGCGCGGATCCGGGCCGCGCATCCGATTCCTTGTTCGAGGGAACGCGGTTGCCATCGGCGTCCGGCCGTGCGCGGTTGCCATCGGCGTCCGGCCGCGCGCGGTTGCCGTTGACTTCGCCACGTGCCGGCGTCCCGGCTCTGGCTCCGCCCGGCCGTGCGCCCGAAGAACGCGCACCGTCGGGGCGCGGTGCGTAACGGTCGCTGGACCCATTTGCGCGCGCAACGTTGCCGCGCGGACCTTTACCACGCGAACCGGTTGCCGGCCGCTTGTGCGATGAACTCGGGGCGCGCGGCGTGGAGTTTGCGCGTGAAGGACGTTGGTCCGACTCGATCTCCCCGGCCGCCTGGACACCGGGTCGACCTGCTTCGAAACCGGGCACAACAACACGCGTAATCGAGCGCTTGATCAAGCGTTCGATATCGCGCAGCCGGCCATTTTCTTCGCCGCTGACCAGCGAGATCGCCTCGCCGCTAGCGCCCGCGCGGCCGGTGCGGCCGATCCGGTGAATGTAGTCCTCGGGAACGTGCGGCAGTTCGAAGTTCACTACGTGAGGCAGATTCTCGATGTCGAGCCCGCGTGCCGCGATGTCCGTGGCGACCAGCACCTGCAGCTTGCCATTCTTGAAGTCGGCCAGCGCTCGGGTGCGCGCGTTTTGGCTCTTGTTGCCGTGGATCGCCAGGGCCGGAACTTCGCTCTTTTCCAGGCGCGCCGCCAGTTTGTTGGCGCCATGCTTGGTCCGGGTGAATACGAGCACCTGGAACCAGTTGCCCTCCTTGACCAGGTGCACGAGCAGTTCGGCCTTGCGCGCGGCGTCGACGGGATGCGCCGTCTGGGCCACCGCCTCGACCGTGGAATTGCGCGGCGTGACTTGAATACTGGCGGGAGAACTGAGCAGGCTATCGGCCAGCGCGCGAATGGGATCGGCGAACGTGGCGGAGAACAGCAAGTTCTGGCGGCGTTTGGGCAAGATCGCGAGTATGCGCTTGATATCCGGGATAAAACCCATATCGAGCATGCGATCGGCTTCGTCGAGGACGAGGATCTCGACCGCCGACAGATCGAGCGTGCGTTGGCCGCAATGGTCGAGCAGACGTCCCGGTGTTGCCACCAGGATGTCGACGCCGCGACGCAGGCGGTCGATCTGCGGGTTGATCGATACGCCGCCGAACACGGCGCAGGACGAGATGCTGGAATGCTTACCGTAGGTGCGCACGCTCTCTTCCACCTGGGCCGCAAGCTCGCGGGTTGGCGTGATAATCAGGACGCGAATCCGGTGGGCGGGCCCGCGCTTGCCCGTTTCGGCCGTGCGCGCGGCGGGCGTGGTACTCATCAGGCGCTGCAAGATTGGCAGCACGAAGGCCGCTGTCTTGCCGGTGCCCGTCTGGGCTCCGGCGAGCAGGTCCGCACCGGAGAGCACGACCGGGATGGCCTGGCTTTGAATCGGGGTGGGTTGGGTATATCCGGCGTCGGCGACAGCGCGCACAAGCGCATCGGACAAACCGAGGTTTTCAAAAGACATGGAAAAACTTTCTAGGGTCGGCCTGCCGTCGCTTCTCGAAGAAGCGAGACGTTCATCGACCAGCCAATTGCAGACGAACGGGTGAGGAACTGCGAGTCAAGATTGACTGTGGCGAGGCGGTCGAACGGAGCGACCGCGCTGGTCTCAAGCCACGAGCGCAACTATAGCAGAAGCCCGCGTTTTCGTCTCGCACCCGGTAAACCCCGAATAGCGCCACGAAACGGACAGCCCGCCGAGCTTCTCGCCGTCCGGGCGAAGGGCGATGCCGGGTCCGCCGCTCATTGCCATCGGCTGCTGCCTTAGGGATGCACGCGGAACTTGCCTGCCGCGACTTTGCGCCCGACGAGCTTGCTTGCGCCGGGCCCGCTGGCGCCGGTTCCACGAACGATGCACAGCGCATGCAGGCGCTCGTCGCCCGTCTGCCAGGCCGTGCGAAACGTCGCGAAGGCGGCGCTGTTGGCAGCGTCGACCGAGCGCGCTGCATCGACCCAGCGGCGCGGTCGCGCACGCAGCTCGTTGCCGAATTCGATGAGATCATCGACGCCGGCGGCGCCAGTTCGTCCCGCGCTGCGCAGTTGCGCGTACGCGGCCAGCCTGGCCATGGCCTGCAGCGTCTCGTCGAGTCGGTCGATGCGCCGCGCCAGGGGCGCAAGCGCCATCTTGTCCTCGACCGGCTGCAGTTCCCGAACCACGAAGGGCGCAGCGCCCAGGAACATGGCCGAGAGGTACGCGGGAGAGGCGGCCTGGCAGATGTCCTGGATGCCGATAACCCGCGCTGCCTCGTTGGACCACGCGGGCTGCGGATACTGCGGCAATGCCTGCGCCGCGCTCGATGCGACTGCCCGCTTGAAATCGATCAGGGCATTGCGATCGGGGTCGCCTTTGCCCCGCACCAGGGCCACGTAGCGCGGAACACCTAGACTGCCCACGCCGGCGACGCGAAACGCGATATCGCGTTGGCGAAAGAACTCGCGATCGGCGAATTGGTCGGCCAGCGCCTGAAGGGCATGGCCGATATGGGCACGCACCGCGGCGCGGCCCGGCACCGGAAGATAGCGCGCGCCGTCCAGGCTGATCTGCCGGCGCGACCCTACGACATGCGTGCGCGCGGCCAGCAGGCTGCGTCGTTTGCGTGCAGCCACCTGCTTGAGCAGGGCGAGAATCGGACCGCTGGCCGTTTCGCGCTGGAGCCAGAATGCCTTGCCGCGCGCCAGCGCGGCGGCGTACGCACCCAAGGCGAGTTGCATCATCGAGCCCGCCGCAAGCCGCTCCATGCCCATCCCCGGGGCCGCGGTGCAGATACTCCCGAGAAAGCGCAGCAGGTCCACGGAGACCGGCAGCCGCGCAGCCTCATCGAAATCGTTCAGGTCGAAATACACCAGGCGGTTCTGGCCGCGGTAACAGCCGAAGTTCTGCAGGTGCAGATCCCCGCACACCCAGCCCAGCGGTGCCGCCGGCAGCGCGGCAAGGTCCACGGCGCGATGTCCGAGCATGGCGGTAGCGCGCAAGAAGACGAAGCGGTCCTGTGCCATGGCGTCGAACTTGCGCTGCAGCAGCTGCGGTGACCGGCCGCGGTTGACCTGCACGATGAGATCGATTGGGTCCGGCGCAGTTCGGCTGGGTGTTCTGGATGCCATGCTCGGGCGAAAAGCGGACACGGATATTTCGATTTGCCGATCACGTCGATCGACATGATCGGCAAACCGCAGGGTCGAACCCGTAACCACAGGCTTCGCGCCGCAGTGTACGCGGCGGAGTTGGAAAGAGTAAGTGTCAGCGGAGAAACGGGCGCGCCCGACGAGGGACAACAGCGCGACATGTGCAATGGCGCACTCGGCGTCCGTCATCGCCTCGATGAGGCCGGCCTTTGGAATCGACCTTCTGCGGTGGAAGGGCCTCGCCGCGGTAAGGTAGCTGTGCCATGAGTGACCGGGCCAGGGCCGGTGATTTGCTGAATGCGTTTTGCTCGAAAGCCACGCGCAGGGATTTGCTCCTTGGAGTCACATCGAGCCTATTCCAACTTGCGCCGGCAATGCATTGCGTGCCGCTCGTTTCGCGGGGGAGCAATTGCGAAGGAGCTATGGGGCACGAAGCGCGATTCGTTCGGTCGTCGTGATGCAACTCGTCACGAGACCGGAGCGCGCGCGGGTCCGGATTCTCACCGGTACCAAATTTCCGGATCGACGGAAAAGGCCACGGAACAAACAACAATTGCGCGGTCGGCCAAAAAATGCCGGCTTTCATCGCGCAGCATGGCGGCGTCCGCTCGAACAGGGATGGCTTTTCAGGGGTTGATCCGCGCGGCAAACAGCGGGCTCAGCACCGTCATCGCTGGTGACGGCACGTTATTACGCAAGCTCGGCCCGTGGGAGGCCAAGGGCCGTCCGATAGACGCGCCATACGACTACGCATCCCTCTGTCAGAGGCCGATGCAATGGCGAGCTCAGCGCAGTGTCGGCAGCCGGTGCGCTGCTGGGATATTCAAGCTACTGCCATGAATACCACACCCAAAACGGTCAACACGGTGAGCATGTTCAGGAAGAACTTGATGCTGTGCCAGGCTTGCATGTTTGCTCCTGTTTGGAAGAGGGTTCGCCGAATCGGATACGGCATGTCTGGGTTTCGGCAGCAAACGCGCCGACTTTAGGGCATACACCGGGACATACCGCGCGATGCGCGCGGAAACCTCGGGAATGTGGAAATTTCCCCCGGTACTTCAGCGATCCACGAATAGGTCGTCCGCGTAAGGTCCTGCGTGTTTCAGCGCGTACGGACTTTTTCGCTCGACGCCAGGCAGAACGACCCGGTTAGGTGGACGCAAACCGGCACCGGCCCGAGCCAGGAGATTTGCTATTACCCCGCGGCATTTACATTGCATGGTGGCACCGCTTGCGCCTGCCGCAGACGCGTCTGGGCTGGGCGCGCCGGAGAAGGCGACGCCGCCGCCCGCCGCTGCGCGATTGCGTGCCCAGCTCCGGGCAGGCTCCCGGACGCCGGCGCTGGTGCGGGCTTTGGTATCGGGGGCCTGGGTTTGCTGCGCCGCCCTGCTGCTCGCCGGATGCAGCGAGATGGCCGTGCTGTCACCGGCCGGGGAGGTTGGCGCACAAGAAAAATCGGTGATCGTTTTCGCCTGCCTACTGATGCTGTTGGTCGTCGTCCCGGTCATCGTTCTCACACTGGTGTTCGCCTGGCGGTACCGCGAATCCAACCAGAAGGCGGTCTATGCGCCCGATTGGTCGCATTCCACGACGGTCGAACTGGTGGCCTGGACCATTCCGACCCTGGTCGTCATCGCCCTTGCCGTTCGTGTCTGGACTTCGTCGTTCCAGCTCGATCCTGCGCGCCCGCTCGTTTCGAGTGCCGAACCGATCCGTGTCGAGGCCATTGCGCTCGACTGGAAGTGGCTATTCATCTATCCGGATCAGAACGTCGCGGTCCTCAACGAGCTTGCCATGCCCGTGGGAGTGCCCGTGAGCTTTCACATCACGTCGGACACGGTGATGAATTCCTTCTATATCCCCCAACTTGGCGGCCAGGTGTACGCCATGGCGGGCATGCAGACCCGGCTCAACCTTGTTGCGGATCGCCCGGGGGTCTACGACGGGATGTCCTCGCAATTCAGCGGTGAGGGATTCTCCGGCATGCGCTTTCAGGCCATCGGCATGAGCCAGGACGCCTTCGGCCAATGGCTGCACAAAGTGCGGCAGTCGCCCGTCGCGCTGCATCGCGCGGACTACGAACGACTTGCGGTACCGACGGCACCGGGCGCGGGGCACCCGACCGAATACTTTTCGTCGGTCCAACCGCAACTCTTTGCGGACATCATGGGCAAGTATGCGCCGGCGGTTCATCCTGCGGCCCTGTCCGCACTGGAGACCGCGACCGGTGCGCAAGCCTCGCATGCCGGCGGATCTGCTTCCCGGCACGCGGGGGAAATGGCGCACCCATGAGCTTGCGCCACTACTGCCGCTTGCCGCTTTCCCCGGTTCGCCGCGTAGGCGCAGGCCGGCAACAGCGCTGACAACAGGAGGCTAGTCGAAGTGTTCGGACAACTCGATCTTTCGGCAATTCCCTACGGCAATCCGATCATCGTCGGCGCGCTCGGGATATCTGCCGTTTTGACCGTGGCGGTCATGGCGCTGATCACGCACTTGCGCAAGTGGAACTACCTGTGGACCGAGTGGCTGTGTTCCGTCGATCACAAGCGGATCGGCGTCATGTACATCGTGCTTTCGCTGGTGATGCTGCTGCGCGGTTTCGCGGATGCGATCATGATGCGACTGCAGCAGATTCTCGCGGTCGGCGATTCCTTCGGTTACCTGCCGGCGGGACACTACGACCAGATCTTCACCGCGCACGGCACGATCATGGTGTTGTTCATGGCGATGCCGTTCCTGGTCGGGCTCATGAACATCGTCGTGCCGCTGCAGATCGGCGCCCGCGATGTCGCCTTCCCGTTCCTGAATTCCGTCAGTTTCTGGCTCACCGCGGTCGGTGCCGCCCTAGTGATGATCTCGCTCGGGGTCGGGGAATTCTCTCAGGCCGGCTGGACCGGCTACCCGCCGCTGTCCGAGACGAAATACAGCCCGGGGCCGGGGGTCGACTACTGGATATGGAGCCTGCAGATCAGCGGGGTCGGGACGCTGCTGACCGGCATCAATTTCTTGGTGACCATCGTCAAGCTGCGCGCGCCCGGCATGACGCTGATGAAGATGCCCGTGTTCGTCTGGACGACGCTGTGCACCTGCGTGCTGATCATCGTTTCGTTTCCGGCGCTGACGGGAACGCTGGCGATGCTGACTCTGGACCGCTACCTGGGCATGCACTTTTTCACGAACGAGGCGGGCGGCAACGTGATGATGTACCCGAACCTGCTATGGATCTGGGGCCACCCCGAGGTCTACATCCTGATTCTGCCGGCGTTCGGCGTGTTCTCGGAGGTCACGGCAACCTTCGCCCGGAAAAAGCTCTTCGGGTACACCTCTATGGTGTACGCGACCGTGGCAATCACCGTTTTGTCTTTCACGGTCTGGTTGCACCACTTTTTCACCATGGGTGCCGGTCCCGATGTCAATGCGGTGTTTGGCATCGCGACCATGATCATCGCGGTGCCCACCGGTTTGAAGATCTTCAACTGGCTGTTCACGATCTACCGCGGTCGCCTGCAGTTCACCACCCCGGTGCTCTGGACCCTGGGATTCATGGTGACGTTCACCATTGGTGGCATGGCCGGCGTGCTGCTTGCGGTTCCGCCCGCCGACTTCCAGCTCCACAACGGCCTGTTCCTGGTCGCACACTTCCACAACATGCTGATCTCGGGCGCCCTCTTCGGCTATTTCGCGGGCTACACGTACTGGTTTCCCAAGGTCTTCGGCTTCAAGCTCAACGAGAGGCTCGGTCACGCCGCATTCTGGTGCTGGGAGATCGGCTTTTACCTTGCCTTCATGCCGCTCTACCTACTGGGCTTCCTGGGCATGCCGCGGCGCCTGGAGCACTACGACAATCATGCCTGGCATGTCTACCTGGTGATTGCCGGCTGTGGGGCGGTCGTGATCCTGGTCGGCATCATCCTGCAGATCGTCCAGCTGGTCGTGAGCATCCGGCAACGCCGCGAGACCCGCGACGTGACCGGGGACCCCTGGAACGGGCGCACCCTGGAGTGGTCCGTATCCTCGCCGCCCCCCGTCTACAACTTCGCCCATACACCGGTCGTGACCGGGCTCGACGCGTTCTGGAGCATGAAGCACGAAGGAGGCACCAAGCCGGGTGCCGGCGCCCCCGCGGGACTGATCCCGTACGAGGCGATTCACATGCCGCGAAACACGGGTGTGGGGGTAGCGATCGGCGCAGCGAGCCTCGTGTTCGGATTTGCTATGGTCTGGCACATTTGGTGGATGGCCATTGCCGGGTGCCTGGGCGTTTTCATCGCGCTGGTCGCACGCAGCCTCGACGACGACACGGCCTACCTCATCTCCGCGGCGGAGGTTGCGAGGACCGAGGCGCGGCGATCGCCGATTGCGTACGAGACGGTAGTCACGGGCCGAGGTCTGGCCCCCGCCATCCCCGGTCTTGCGAACCCGGTGTAAGACATGACCGCGATCACCCTACAAGAGCGGGAACTGGTCGCTGCCTCGCACGAGCATGCGGCAGCTGCGCAGGCGGCGGAATTCGGCTTCTGGCTGTACATCATGAGCGACTGCGTGCTATTCGCGACGCTCTTTGCCGGTTACGCGGTGCTGAGCGGGAGCTACGCCGGCGGCCCCACCGGACGGGACCTGTTTCACCTGCCCTATGTTTTCGTGGAGACGATGCTGCTCCTGACAAGCAGCCTGTCGTGCGGCTTTGCGACGCTGGCGCTGCACCGTGGGGAGCGCGCGCGCGTGCGCCGCTGGCTGCTCGTGACCGGCGTACTCGGCTTGGGCTTCGTCGTAATGGAAGTTGCCGAGTTTCGCCAGCTCATCCTCGAGGACAACGGTCCGGACAAGAGCGCGTTCCTTTCGGCGTTCTTCGCGCTCGTGGGGACACACGGCACCCACGTGGCCATCGGCCTGATCTGGATGGCCGTCATGCTGGTCCAGGTCCGCATCAAGGGCCTGACGCCGGCCGTCGCGGGGCGCCTGGAGCGCCTGAGCGTGTTTTGGCACTTCCTGGACATCATCTGGGTCGGCGTATTCACCGTCGTGTATCTGATGGGGGCCCTGTAGATGGCCGAGCAACACATGGTCCCGGCGCATGCCGGCGCGGAAACGGAGCGCTCCTACCGGATCGGTTTTTTGTTATCCGTCGTGCTTACCGTTTTGGCCTTTGCCGTCGTCTTGCTGGGCGAGGTGCCGCGTTCGCTGATCGTACCGTGCATCGTTGCAGCGGCAGCCGCCCAGATGCTGGTTCACCTTTCGTACTTCCTGCACCTGAGCGCTGCTCCCGAACAGCGCTGGAATCTGCTTGCCTTTGCCTTCACGGTCCTGATCATCGCCATCGTTCTGGGCGGCTCGCTCTGGATCATGTATCACCTGCACGAGCAGATGATGGGTGCTGATCCGATGAACCTTGTCTCCGGGAATCCGCATGCTGTCGGCCATCCTTGAAAAGCCGGGCGCACGGCTGCGGGAATGGGTGCTGCTCGCGAAACCCGGGATCGTTCTGGGCAACATGGTTTCGTTCGCCGGCGGCTTCCTGCTTGCGTCCATGGGACGAATTGACAGTGCGTTGTTCGCTGCGAGCGGCTGCGGTGTCGCCCTGGTCATGGCGTCTGGATGCGTTTTCAACAATTACATCGATCGCGACATCGATCGCAAGATGGAGCGCACGCGCGGCCGGCCCCTGGTTACCGGCCGCATATCGCCGAGCGCGGCGCTGGGCGTTGGCGCTGCGCTGGGGATCCTGGGTTTTGCCCTGCTCGCCGCCACCGGCAAGGAACTGGTGGTGGCGGTGGTGCTCGCAGGCTACCTGAACTACGTGATCGCCTACAGCCTGTACTGGAAGCGCAATTCGGTCCACGGGACCCTGGTCGGAAGCCTATCCGGGGCAACGGCGCCCGTGGCCGGCTATTGCGCGGTCCGCGGACGCATCGATCTCGAGGCAGTACTGCTGCTAGTGATATTTTGTCTGTGGCAGATGCCGCACGCCTATGCCATCGCCATAGCGCGGCTCCGGGACTACACCCTGGCCTGCATTCCGGTGTTGCCCGTGCAACGGGGAATTCCCGCCACCCAGCGGCAGATCATCGCGTTCATCGTGGCGTTTCTGGCAGCGGCGTTGACACTTGGGCTGTTGCGCTATGCCGGCTGGGCCTATTGCGTGGTCACCTTCGCCGTGGGCGGGTACTGGCTGCGACTGGCCTGGGCCGGACGAGGGGCCTCCGACCAACGTTCTTGGGCCCGTGGTGTATTCGCGTGCTCTTTGCTCATGGTCACTACGCTGAGCGTCATGATGGCAGTGGACTACAGCGCGCACCCGGTGCCGGCCGCGTCGGGGGGGCGCCTGTTGGTTCGGACGTATTGAGCGCGAGCGGGCCTGCAGGTGATCCTGGCACGATCGTGCGCCAATGGTAAGCGTCTCCCCGAGGCCGTCTTCACAGCCTGACCGGTAGGTGTCATTTTCTGCGGTTACGGACGCGTGTTGTACGTGTCCATGATCGAAGGAGATGGACACGATGCAAGCAGACGTCATCGATGTACGGGTCGACGGCCGGCCCCGGGTTCGCAAGGTGTATTCCGAGGCGTACAAGCGACGCGTGGTCGCGCTGACGTTCGAGCCCGGGGTTTCCGTTTCGCAGGTGGCCCAGCGCCATGGGATCAACACCAACCTGCTGTTCTCCTGGCGCCGGCAGCCAGGCAACGCGCCGAGCCGGACGTCGAGCGCGCCACCGCCGGCGTTGCTGCCGGTCGCGGTTAGCGTGACCAATACCGACGCCAAGCAAACGCGGCCACAAGCAGACACGAAGCAAGCGTACATCGAGGTTGAGATGGGATCTGCCCGCATGCGCCTGCACGGTGGCGTAGATATGCAGACGGTCGCAGCGCTCATGCGCATGTTGGAGCGCAGCCGGTGATCGGGCTACCGACGGGCACCAAGGTGTGGATCGCCGCGGGCGCCACGGATATGCGCCGTGGGTTTGATGGCCTGGCCTCCATCGTGCAGACGCAGCTTCGAGAAGATCCGTTCTCAGGCCACGTTTTCGTTTTTCGTGGTCGCCGCGGCGATCGCATCAAATGTCTGTGGTGGTCAGGCGATGGGCTGTGCCTGTTCGCCAAGCGATTGGAGAGGGGCTATTTTGTGTGGCCACAAGCAACGAGTGGGACGATCTGGCTGTCGACCGCGCAACTGTCCATGCTGCTCGAAGGCATCGACTGGAGAAGGCCGATGCGAACGTCGCAGCCACAACACGCTGCGTAGATATTTTCTCTCTCGGTGGTTCACTACCGAGAGAGATTTCTCTACAATTCGTGCATGGTGCAAGAGCGCGAACAACTCCCCGACGACATAGAAACGCTCAAGCGCATTGCCGTCGGCCGCGGCGAGTTGATCGAGCAACTCAAGGCCGAGATCGCGAGGCTGCGTCGCTGGCGCTTTGGCAGTTCCTCCGAGAGGATTGATTCCTCATTGTCGCAACTGGGCCTGGCGCTGGCCGAGCAAGAACTTGCCACGGCAGCACAGCAACTCGAGGAAGATCCATTCCCACCGCAAGACTGCACGCAAGAGCCGCCGGCATCGACTCGCGGCAAGCGTGGCACGACCCGCCCACGCGGCGAGGTACCCCGTGGGGTGCTGCCCGATCACCTGCCGCGCGAGACCATCGTGCACGAGCCCGGCAACTGCACCTGTCCGGCATGCGGCCACGGCATGCGTCGCCTGGGCGAGGATGTCTCGGAGCAACTCGACTGGGTACCGGGATACTTTCGGGCGTTACGCCACGTTCGCCCCAAGCTCTCTTGTGGCAATTGCGCCAAGATCGTCCAATTGCCCGCGCCGCCGCGGCCAATCGAGCGCGGCCTGCCAACGCCCTCGTTGCTCGCGCACGTGCTGATGTCCAAGTTCGGGGATCACCAGCCGCTGTACCGGCAGTCGGTGATCTTTCGGCGCTCAAACTTGCACATCGAGCGCGCCACCTTGACCGGCTGGGTTGGGTCGTCGGCAGCGTTGGTTGACCCGCTGGTCGATGCGCTGGGTCGCT
>JGI12270J11330_10002378_pt1 | contig 13812 bp, 12 predicted proteins | sample PeaSoiMetSII2010_FD_11330 | JGI IMG/M metagenome (IMG submission 11330)
GTGGCAGGCGAAACCGCAGGCAGTGCACCGGAAGACGGCTTGGCTCTCACGCGAGTCCCGGTCCACCTGCCCGCACGCCGAGCACCGCTGGCTCGTGTAATGCGGCTTGATCTTCTCCACCCGGCCGGGCGCCTTGTCCTCCAGTCGGCGCACCAGCAGCCCCCACCCCGACCGCAGGACGCCCCGGTTCAACCCGGCCTTCTGGCGGACGTTCCGGCCCGGGTTCTCCGGCGTGCCTTTCGCGGACCGGGTCATGTTCGTGATCTGAAGGTCCTCGACCCGGATCACGTCGAACCGCCGCGCGATGTCCGTGGAGACCTTCTCGGCCCAGTCCTTGCGCCGGTCGGTCTCCTGGGTCCGCAGCCGGGCGATCGCGTGCCTGACCCGGCCGCGGCGGTTCGATCCCCGCCTGGCGCGGGCGAGCCTGCGCTGCAGCCGGCGCAGCCTGGTCCGCTCCCGCGCGGTCAGGGCGGGGCAGTGCAGCATCTCGCCGGTCGACAGGGCCGCGGAGACCGCGACGCCCCGGTCGATGCCCGCCGCCTGGCCGTTACCGGGGGCAGGAACCGGCGCGGGGATCACGGCGAAGGCGACATGCCAGCGGCCCGCGCGGTCCCGGGTCACCCGGTAGGACTTCGCGCCCGGCGGTACGGCGCGGGACCAGCGGAATCGCACCCATCCGGCCTTGGGTATCCAGACCTGGCCGGCCTTCCGGGACACCCGCCGCACGTCCCACTGCCTGCCGCGCCGCCCGGTGATCCGGAATCCCTCATCCCGCCCGGCCTTGCGCCAGGACGGCCGCCCGGCCGGGTTGCCCGGGTCGACGAATGCCGCCATCGCCCGGGCGAAGTCGCGCAGGGCCTGCTGCTGGACCGTCTGGGAGCCGGCGGCCAGCCACGGGAACTCCGCCCGCGCGGCGGTGAGCTGCCGGCACTGCTCCAGGTAGCCCGGCGCGCCCGTCCGGCCGGGGTGCCAGTGGGAGTGCTGCTCGACGGCGAGGTTCCAGACGTACCGGGCGTGGCCGCAGTGGTCCCGCAGCACCGCCTCCTGGGCGGGGGTGGGGAGCAGCCGGTACCTGGACATGCGAACACACTATCGGACACCGCCGACATTTCCGGGGAGGTGACGCGGCGTTTCCTCCCCGGCCTGAAGGCCGGAGTCTCCACGCCGCGATTCTGATGACCGAATCGGGTGGCCTGACCCGGCTCAGCACGGCGTAGACCTCCGGCGGGGTAAGCGGGCTGCTCGGCACCTGCGGCAGCAGGCGCGGCCGCGCCATCGGCTCAGGGGCGGTCCGCGCGTATCCCTCCGCGACCATGTCCAGGAGCAGGTCGATCGCGATCTTGGGGTCGCCCAGCAGGGCGTCGCCCACCCGCGCGGCCGCGGCCACCAGCGGTGACCCGTAGACGGCGGCGCGCAGCTTCTCCGCCAGGGCGATGGCCGCGTCCCACCCGCCGCTGCGGGCGCCGGGTGACCTGGGCGAAGGCGTCGGCCATCGCGATGGCGGAGGCCTCCTGCAGCGCCAGTACGTAGCTGAAATCGTCGGGGAATTCCTGCAGGAAGGTCTGCTCGGTCGAACCGGGATTACCGAAGATGGTCGTCAGTCCGAGGGACCGCAGCAGATCGTAGGTCACACTTCGGACAGTGGATTTCTCGGTCATGGCTTACTCTCTCAGCCACCTGCCGGCCGGGCATCGTACNAGGCACACGAAACCGAACCGGTTGTTCGTGCCCCGCTCACGATGAACGCGCTACCAAATTGGCATGCTATGAAGATGGAAAAGGCAAGCGCGAGTGGAGGTCGCGTCATGCCGAACGACAGCAGCATGCGGACCGTATTGGTAGCCCTGGGATCAGGCCTCGGGGTCGCGCTCGCCAAGGTCGCCGTAGCGGTCGTCACTGGTTCGTCCGCGATGGCCGCCGAGGCCGCGCATTCACTCAGCGATACTGCCAACGACCTGTTCCTCTTCATCGCTCAGCGTCGCAGCACCCGCCGCCCTGACGACCGGCATCCCCTGGGGTACGGGCGGGAAGCCTACTTCTGGGCGCTGATCGCGGCCCTCGGCGTGTTCGTCGCCGGCGCGGCGTTCTCCCTGCGCGAGGGCATCACCGAGCTGATCCACCCCAGCGTCACCTCGTCGTTCGCCGTGGCCTATGTCGTGCTGGCCATCTCTGCCGTCTTTGACCTGGTGTCATTCCGCCAGTCAGCGGGCCAGATGATTGTCCGGGGGCGCCGTTACCACCGGGACCTCCTAGAGGAGTCCAGGGTCACGTCTGACCCGACGCTGCGGGCTGTCTTCGTCGAGGACGCGGTGTCCGTGTCGGGAGACGTGATCACGCTGGCCGCCCTGGCCCTCAATCAGCTCACCGGGTCATCGATACCCCAGGGGATAGCCGCGGTGCTCATCGGGCTGGTGCTTATCCGCGCCAGCCTCCGGCTCGGCAAGCGCAGTCACGACTTCCTGGTCGGCGTCTGGCTGCTCACCCCCGCGACGTCGCCGAGGCAAGATGCCGATGACTTCACCCAGCCACTCCGGTCCGCTGACGAAGACAGAGTACGCGCCTTCCTCCTCGACTACCCCGGCGTGACCGCCATTCGCGAGGTCCTGGTCACCTTCACCGGTCCGGGCCGGGCGTGGGTTACCGCGCGCCTTGACATTGACGATGAGCTCAGCGGCGCTCAGGTCAAGTCGCTGGTCCGCGGCATCGAGTCGGGCATGAAGCGTGAGTCGGAAAGCGTCTACCGGGTCGACATCGTGCCCATCGGCGGAGCACAGGCCGTTACGTGAAGGCTCCGATGCCGGTGATGGCGCGGCCGACGATAAGCGTCTGCATGGTCTCGGTGCCCTCGAAGGTGTGGATCGCCTCCATGTCCACCATGTGCCGCATGACCTGGTAGTCGAGCAGGATGCCGTTGCCGCCGAGCATGTCGCGCGCCTCGGCGGTTATCGCGCGGGCCTTGCGGGTGTTGTGCATCTTGGCCAGCCCGGCCACGGTGGGGGTCAGCCGGCCGGCCTCGGCCAGGCGGCCGATCTGCAGGCAGTACAGCTGCATCGCGGTCAGGTCCGCCAGCATCGACACCAGCCGCTGCTGGATGATCTGGAAGCTGGCCAGCGGCTCCCCGAACTGGCGCCGCTCCTGGGCGTACCGCAAGGCGGCGTCGTAAGCGGCGGTGGCGTGGCCCAGCGCCCCCCAGGCGCAGGTGCTCCGGGTGGTGGCCAGGACCCGGGTGGTGTCCTTGAACGAGCGCGCCCCGGGCAGCCGGTTCTCGGCCGGCACCCGCACGTTCTCCAGCGTGATCTCGGCCTGCCACACCGAGCGCAGCGACACCTTGCCCTCGATGACCCGGGCGTGGTAGCCCGGCGATCCCTTCTCCACGACGAACCCGTTGACCTGGCCGTCCTCGGTGTTGCGGGCCCACACCACGACCAGGTCGGCCACGCTACCCAGGCCGATCCACCGCTTGCGGCCGTTCAGCACCCAGCCCCCACCCGCCTCCCCATCCCCCTTCACTGGGCGGGCCGAGGTTTCCAGGGCGACCGAGTCCGAGCCGTGCTCCGGTTCGGTCAGCGCGAAGGCCCCCAGCTTGTTCATCTGGGCCATGTCAGGCAGCCAGCGCGCCTTCTGCTCCTCCGAGCCGCACATCGCGATCGACAGCATGGCCAGGCCCGCGTGCACGCCGAGGAACACGCCGAGGCTGCCGTCGCCGCGGTGCAGTTCCATCGTGACCAGCCCGCACGCCATCGGGCTCATCCCGGCGCACCCGTAGCCCTTGATGTCCTCGCCGACGATGCCGAGCTCGGGCAGCCGCTTGACCAGCGGCCAGCAGATCTCGGCCCGTTCCCAGTAGGGCCCGACGACCGGCACGACCTCCTCGTCGACGAACCGCCGGACGGCGATGAAGTGCTCCCACTGCTCCTCGGTGAACTGCTCGCGGACGGAGAAGAAGTCCGTCCCGAGCGACTCGCCGAGATGCTCGCTAGCCACCTGTGACATCATCAGCTCCTTCCGGGCCAAGGAACGCCTCCACGACCGGAGCGATGCGTTCGGCGTCCGCGGCCAGCTCCAGGTGGCCGCCATGATAGACGTGCAGCTGGCTGCGCGGTATCAGCCGGTGCATGATCCGCGCGTTGACCAGCGGGATGATCGGGTCGTCGTCACCGGCCAGGATCAGGGTGGGCGGCCGCAGCCTCGGCAGCCGCGGCAGGCTGGTCCAGGCGATGCTGGATAGGAGCTGGTAGTAGTAGCCCCTGGCCGGGCCAAGCCGTGTCGTGGCGTGCAGCAGGTCACGGGCCAGGGCCGGGTCTTTCCGCGCGCTGCCGCCGTACAGCTCGCCGGCGATGCGGGCCGCGTGTCCCGGGTCCTGGTGGCGGCGCGGCGTGAGCATGCGCAGCAGGACGCGCGGATGCCCGGGCACCATCAGTGCGCCTGGCCCGGTCGCCACCAGCACCAGGCGGCGCACCCGGTCCGGGCGGCTCGCGGCGAACTGCTGCGCGAGCCCGCCGCCCCAGGAGATGCCCAGGACGTCGGCCTGCTCATAGCCGAGCTGGTCGAGCAGCCCGCTCAGCAGCGACGGCAGCGTGACCAGATGGTAGGGGACCACCGGCGCCGGGGATCCGCCGATGCCCGGCATGTCGAACCGGATGACCGGCCGCCGCGGATCCAGCGCGTCCACGAACGGCTGGAACAGCTCCAGGCTCGCGCCGATGCCGTTGCACAGCAGCAGTGGCGGCCAATCCGGATTCCCCTCCCGCACCGCGACCCGCACGATGCGGCCGCCGATGCTCAGGGTCCTCATATGCTCGCCCAGCGCGGCGCGCCGTGGCCGGGCCGCTATCACCCGGAGCAGGTCGCTCCAGCGGCGGCTGGTCCTGGCCGGTTCGGGCGCAGGCGGGTCAGTGATCATAGACATACGTTCCCGGCGCGTCGCAGATCGGCGCCAGCCCGCCGCCGCCCAGCTCGCCGGGGGCGGCCTTCTCCTCGCCGCAGCGGTCGGCCAGCCAGCCCGCGTAGTCCGGCCACCAGGACCCGTGGCAGGTCTCCGCACGGCGCAGCCACTCCTGGGGGTCTTCCGGGCACTCCTTGGCCATCTGGTACCTGGCCTTGTCGTTGCCCGGCGGATTGACCATCGCGGCCACGTGCCCGCTGGTCGACAGCAGGAACCGGGGCCGGCCGCCGAGCAGCTGGGTGGACCGGTAGCAGCTCTGCCAGGGGCAGATGTGGTCGGTGATCCCGGCGACGATGTAGCTGTCCCGGTCGACCGCGGCCAGGTCCACCGGTGAGCCGAGCATGGTCGCGGCGCCGGGGCTGACCAGCGCGTTGGCCGCGCCCAGCTCGAGGAAGTCCCGGTGCAGGCCCGCGGTCATCCGGGTGGTGTCCGCGTTCCAGAACAGGATGTCGAACGGCGGCGGCTTCCGGCCGAGCAGGTAGTTGTTGACCCAGTAGTTCCAGATCAGGTCGTTCGGCCGCAGCCAGGCGAACACCTCGGCCAGCGACCTGCCGTCCAGGTAGCCGCGGGCGCGGGACGCGGCCTCGGCCACCCGCGCTGTCCGCTCATCAATGACGGCGCTGGCCAGGCCCGCGTGCGCCTGGTCAAGCACGGTCACCATGAGGGTGAGCGCGGCGATCCGGTCCTGCTGGCCGGCGTGCGCCAGGTGCGCGGCCACCATCGCGGCGATGATGCCGCCGGAGCAGGCCCCGGCGAGCACGGTCTGCTCGCTCCCGGTGATCCGCGCGGCCGCGTCCATGGCGTCCAGGATGGCCTGACCGTACGTGTCGAGGTCCCATTTGGCGTGCCGGGCGTCCGGGTTGCGCCAGGAGATCATGAACACCTGCAGGCCCTGGCCGACCAGGTACTCCACCATGCTCCGGCCGGGGGCCAGGTCCATAACGTAGAACTTGTTGATCACCGGCGGGACGATCAGCAGCGGGACCTGCCGGACCGCGGGCGTGGCCGGGCGGTACTGGATCAGCTCGAACACCGGGGTCCGCAGGACCACCGAGCCGGGCATGACGGCCAGGTCCACCCCGACTTCGAACGCGTCCGGCTCGACCATGGAAGGCACCCGGGGCGCCACCGCCATGTCCGTGGCGAAATGCCGCAGGCCCGCCAGGGCGCTCTTGCCGCCGGTGTCAATGGCAGCCTTCACCGCCGCTGGGTTCAGCAGCGGGTTGTTGCTCGGGGCCAGCGCGTCGATCAGGTTGGTCAGCACGAACCCGACCCGTTCGGCATCCGGCCCGTCCAGCCCGGCCTCGGCCACCACGCCTTCGGCGGTCTGCGCGGCGGCCAGGTACGCCTGCATCGTGCGGCGCAGCAGCGGGTTGCCCGCCCATGCCGGGTCGGCGAACCGCCGGTCCCGCCGGGACGGCTGCGTCTGCGAGCGGCCCACGGCGATGCGGGCTAGCTCGCCGGCCAGCCGCGTCCCCCGCCCGGCGACTAGCCGCGGCCTGGCCGCCAGCGCCGCGGCCAGGCGCAGGCCGGAGCCGCCAGGGTTAATCCGGCGCAGCATGCCGGTGGCCGCATCGGAGAGCAGCAGGTCCAGCGGCGCCGCCGCGGCCTCGGCAGCGGCGGACCTGGTCGTGTCGTCGTCGGCGCTCATTATCAGCCGAGCGTAGGCCGCGGGGCGCGATCTTCCATTGGTCGCTCGTCACGAACCCTGGATCAGACGTGGTTCTGCGGGCACAGGCCCGCGGGCTTCAGGCGGCCTTCGGCAAGGCAGTGGCGACCGCGGCGCCGAGCTCACGGCCGCGGCGGCTGGCCTGGTCTTCGGCCTCCTGGCGCAGCTGGCGGGCGAGATCGGTGAACTGGTCCAGGGCGGGATTGACGCCGACCAGCGTGAACTCGGCCTGGACGACCTTCAGGTCCAGGCGCCAGACGTCGGCCAGGATGCGGCGCATCCATCCGGTCGCGTGATCCCAGCCCTCGCGGGGGGTTCCGGGCCGGTAGCTGCCGCCGCGCACGGTCACCAGAACGGCCGGCTTTCCGGCCAGGACGGGCTGCGCGCCGGCGGCCATGCGCGGGTCGGTGATGACCATGTCGGCCCACGTCTTGAAGTGCTGCGAGACGCCGAAGTTGTACAGCGGGACGGCGAACAGCAGCGCATCGGCCGCGACGATCCGAAGTTTTACTTGATTGTTCAAGTTGATACTAGAATGCGATAACTTGAATCGTCAAGTCTTATCGCGCATGTCCCTAATGGCTCATGGTGTTGAGCAAGGCCGTGGCCGGACCGTCCGGCACCACGGCCTTGACAAACCGCCGACTGTGCTTACCTGATCTAACTTGACATATCAAGTAACCTGATGAGGAGGCCGGCATGAGTACGTCCTTGATCCCGCGCCCGGGCGTGAGCCTGGCAGAATCCATCTGAGCCCCCTGGAGAACTCCATGTCACTGTCTCGTCCGGCCCGCCGCGCCGCCCCCGGCCAGCCGGCCCGCCCGATGTCAACGTTCCCGCTCGGCCCGAGGCGGGTCAGAAGGTCCGGGTACGGCGCGATGCAATTGGCCGGTCCATGGGCCGTCAACGCGCCGCCTGACCGGGCATCGGCGATCGGCGTGCTCCGCGCCGCGGTCACCGCCGGAATCGACCACATCGACACGGCCCAGTACTACGGCCCGGGCGTGGTCAACGACCTGATCCGCGAAGCGCTCTACCCCTATCCGGGTGAGCTGGCGATCGTCAGCAAGGTAGGTGTCTTCCGGGACGCCGGCGCCGCCCTCCCCCACGACGATGCACGCCAGTTGCGCGAGGGCATCGAAGACAATCTCCGCAGCCTGCGGGTCGATCGGCTGGCCGCGGTCAACCTCCGTCTGCCCGGCGCCGGCCGCGCCGACGCGCGCTTCGATGATCAGCTGGCCGCCATGGTCCAGGCCCGCGACGAGGGTCTCATCGCCGGTGTCGGCCTGAGCAACGTCAGCCTCGAACAGCTCCGGCACGCCGCGGACGGCACCGAGATCGTCTGCGTGCAGAACCTGTTCCACCTCGCCGACCGCGGCTCGACCCCGGTCCTGGCGGAGTGCATCCGCCGTGGAATCGCCTTCGTGCCGTTCTGCCCGCTCGGCTTGCCGCGCGGCGCAGCCAACCCCGTGCTCACCAGCCCGGTGGTCATCCGGACAGCCGCCCGCCTTGGCGTCACCCCGCCGCAGGTCGCACTGCAGTGGCTGCTGCAGCTGGCGGCCAACGTGCTGCTGATCCCCGGCACCGGCTCCACCGTTCACCTGCTGGAAAACCTCGCCGCAGAGCACGTGACGCTGGATGACGAGGCCCTGCGCGACCTGGCCGGGTTACTGGGTGGGTGAAGCGGTTCCGTTGGCCAGGCGGCGGGCGACGGCGAGTCCTGGCTCAGCGGCGACTCGGTGACCAAAACGGACCTGATCGAGGCCGCCGTCGCCTGCGCACCGGTCTGGTGGAGTTGACCCGGGAACGTGGTGTCGCTAGTTGATCTCAGAGGTGTCGATGCGCGACATGATGCGGTCTGCGGCGAGGCCAAGGCGCCGCAGCTGCTCGGGCGACAGGACATCGATGACGAGCGATCGCACATGGGCCACGTGCCCGGGCGCGGCGTCGGCGAGTGCCTGGAAGCCTTCGTCAGTCAGGATGGCATTGGTGAATCGCCCGTCGGCAGGATCGGGCTCGCGGCGCACTAGGCCTCGCCCCTCGAGGCGCTTGACCAGGTGTGACAGCCGGGATAGCGACGCGTTGGTGACCTCGGCCAGCGAGCTCATCCGCAGGGTCCGCTTCGGGCTCTTGGACAGCATGGCCAGGACCTGGTACTCCACCATCCCCAGGTTCGAGTCGCGTTGCAGTTGCTGGTCGATCGACCAGGGAAGCCAGGTCATCAACCGCACCACGGACAGCCAGGAGTCCACTTCCGCGGCGGTCAGCCACTTCACCGGCGGCTTCTCGGCATCCTGGCGGGCTCCTTCGGACATAGACCCACGATACCGATCACTCGATGATTCAAGTGGTAACTGTGTGCCGGAGCGTGGCCCCGGCGGTGGTTGATTCGAACATGCCCTCGGCGAGCTTCTTGCCGTTCTCCTTCGTCACCAGCGTGCCGAGTTCCTCGGCGTGGGCGTCGAAGTGGTCGGCCATTTCGCTCAGGGCTCGGTGGCGCAGACTGCGGTCCCGGGACCAGGGCGAGGTGCCGAACGCGCGGCGGGCGGCCGCGATGGCGGCGCGGGCCTCGGCTTCGCCGCCGTCGGCCCACCGGCCCAGTACCGCTCCGGTAGCGGGGTTGACCGATTCAGAGACGGCGGCGGACCCCGTCCATTCACCGTCGATCCAGTGCTTGGCGATCTCGCTCATGTGCGGGCTCCTTCGGCGATACGTGAGCGATAGTCACTTGATGACTCAAGTTCTACACTGTGATAACTTGAATTGTCAAGTGAGATAGGTTACGCTTCAGCTGCTCTTATTCAGTCCCGGGCTACTGCAACCGGGCTCCATGGACTGATTAGGACGGTTCGATTTGACTTGACTAATCAAGTCATACCGACTTAGAGTCAACTTGAACGAACAAGTCCAAGCTTCGAAAGGCAGGAGGCTGTCCGGCCATGAAAGTAGTACTCACCGGCGCAACCGGGTTCATCGGATCTCATGTACTGGCGGATCTGCACAAGCACGGCCACGAGGTGACCGCGCTCGTCCGCGACGACGCCCAGGCGGACACCGTCGCCGCCCGCGGCGCCACACCGGTCGTGGTCGACCTCTACGACCGGCCTGCGGTCGCCAGGCTGCTCAGCAATGCGGACGGGGCCATCCACACGGCCAGTCCCGGCGACGCCACCAGCGCAAACCTGGACTCCGCCGTGGTCGATGCGGTGATCGATGCGTTCGCCGGCACCGGCAAGCCCTACCTCCAGATCAGCGGCCTGTGGATCTACGGGGCCAACCCTTCCATCACCGAGGCGTCTGCCTTCAACGCGCCCGCGCTGGTGTCGTGGAAGGAGCCGATCGAACGCCGGGTGCTCGGCGCGACAGGCATGCGCGGAGTCGTGATCGTCTCCAGCGTCGCCTACGGTGACGGCGGGGGCGGGATTCCCGGGCTGCTTCTCGGCTCGCCCCGGGACGAGGCCGGCAACCTGGTCATGCTCGGCACCGGCCAGCAGCACTGGTCCACCGTGCATGCCGCCGACCTGGCGGATTTCTTCCGGCGTGCCCTGGAAGATGACTCGGCGCGTGGCCGCTATGTCATCGGCAACGGATTGCATCCGACCGTGGCCGAACTGACAGACGCGGCCGCGGCGGCGGTCGGCGCCCCGGGAGCGGTCCCCGGTTCCGATAACGAGGCCCGGGCCCGCCTAGGCGACTACTTCGCCGAGGTGCTACTGCTCGATCAGGGCACCGACGCGGCCAGGGCCCGAGCCGAGCTCGGCTGGCATCCGTCTCATCCGTCACTTACCGACGAGTTCCGCCACGGGAGCTACCGCAAGTGACGGGCGGCCGCCGCCGGCTGGAGGAGGTCTCGCAGCGAATACGATTAATATCGCCACGCCGCAGCACCTGATGGCCAACAACCTGTGGGTAACCACCCTGGCGGGCCTGGAGGTCGCCCGATCGGAAACGTGGGGGACCAGCGCCGAGCGGGCCGCCGACTACCGTGCGGCGAGTCCCGAGCCGATGGCGAACTGCCCGCAGACCGTGCTGGAGCCGATGCTGCTGGTCGCCGCCCGGGAGATGGGCGCCGACATCAGGTTCGGGTGGGAGTTCGCCAGCCTCGCGCAGGATCAGGATGGATTGTCCCGCGGTCGCCGAGCTAGTGACCCACGTCGCCACGGCGGTGGGTCTCCCAGCCGCCGCCGTGTCGGGCTGGGCTCAGGGTGTGACCACGAGTTTGCGTGGTGGCCCGGTCTTGAGGCGCTCCCAGGTCTGGCTGATGTCATCCAGCCGTGTGTGCTCCAGGTCCAAGGTGAGCTTCCCGTCGATGGCGTGACGCATCAGTTGCGCGTAGGCGGAACGGCGCACCTCGGCGGGCGTGGCGGCCTGACCGTGGCCCACGAGCGTGAGCAGCTTGTTGCGGAAGGCTGGCGCGGTGATCGTGGACGTGGGCCCGGCGGAGCTCCCGACCTGGATGTACCGGGCGCCTACGTTGGCGTGGTTGATCGCATGGGGGGCGAGCCCGCCCCACAGAAAGTCAACGATCAGGTCGTAGCCGCCGGGTGCTGCGGCGGCCAGGCCGGCGTCGATGGCCTGGTCATCTGCGAGGTCGACGACCGCGTCGGCCCCGCGGTCAGCGGCTTGTTCGAGGGCCTTTCCGCGGGCGGCCCCGACGACCCGGCCGGCGCCCAGGATCCGGGCGGATTGCACCGCCAGCTGGCCCGCCGAGCCGCCTGCCCCCAGGACCAGCACCGTCTCACCGGGCTGGAGGTGACCGCGGTAGTCGAGCGCCACCCATCCGGCCAGCCCAGCCACCCCGAGGGCGGCGGCCAGGCCGGGGTCAATGCCGGCCGGAACCGGGAAGCCGGCCGGATCCGGGACCGGCACCAGCTCGGCCAGCGTGCCGTAGGGAGCGGGCGGGCCGGTCAGGTAGCAGCGGGTGCCGTCGCCGAGCTGCACGACCGCCTCGTAGCCAGCGATGTAAGGGGGCTGGAGCCGGCGAAACGGGAACTGGTCGTTCACGATGGCGACATCGAGCGGATTCAAGGACGCCGCGACCAGGGTGCCCACCGACAGGCCCGGGCCGGGCTGCGGATCGGCGAACTGGTCAAGGGCCGGCGTGGCGCCGGACCGGCGAATTACTGCTGCTCGCATTTGTTCCTCCGTTAGATGATCGGGCGGGTCAGTTACCCGGGCCGCCGTTCATGAGGATCGCGACCCCGTCGATGGTGATCTCGGCAGTCGGGACGCCGCCCAGTGCGGCTGCGGTCACGGCGCAGGAGCGCGTGATCCATCGAGCGGACCGCGGCCAGTTGGGCGGGCTGGTAGTCGATGAGCAGGAGTGCCGCGTTCTGCGGGGTGATGAGATGGTCGGCGAGCGGGTCGCGCACTGGGCGCTGGTCATGGGAGCGGCTCCTTCTCATAGCGAAAGCGACGCGCCCGACGGTAGCGGCCGTCACGGTGAGCGGCGGTCACCTGATCCTGGTGATCTGCGGTCCGGGGTGAGCTGGCGGACCTCGAGCAGGTCCAGGCCGAGCGCATCGATCTCGGCCAGCACGCCGTACAGTGCCGACCGGTCAAGCAGGCCGGTGAGCACGGTGTGCGCGCCGTGATGGTGCGGGGCCATGGCCGGGAACGCGGACAGTACCGTGGCGCCGAGGTGGCCGTTGATCCGGATCACGTACCGGGCGGGTGCCGGGTCCATGACGCCATCGTCACGGCCTGGCAGGTGACCCCGCATCACCGGGATCCGGTGACCGCCGGTCTAGCGCGTGCGGCCGGCCGCCAGCAGCCGCAGCTCCCGCGCGCGCTGCACGGCCGAGGAGCGGTCCCGGACCTGGAGCTTGGCGTAGATGCTGCGGACGTGCGTGCTGACCGTGTTTACCGAGACGGACAGCTCGCCGGCGATCTCAGGCCGGGACAGGTTCGTCGGGAGATATCGCAGCACCCTGAGCTCGCCCGGGCTGAGCTCTTCGACATCCAGCGACGGCGGCTGATTTTCGGCCGCCGGGGATGAGCCGTGCAGGACGTCGAGGATGTCGGCGAGCAGCGCGGCGTGCGCTGTCTCATGCCGCGGCAGGGCCTCGAGCAGCTCCCGCGAGCCCGTCATCGCGAACGGCAGGATGAGCCGGTCAGACTCCGCCAGGGCCAGTGCGCGTTCAGCGGCCTGGTTCGCCGCGCGCTGGTCACCGAGTTCACGACGGGCGAGCCCGGCGAGCAGGTGCGCCTCCACGACCGTGACGTAACCGATGACCGGGGCCGTGCCATCAAGGACATGCTGCACCTCGCCCAGGGCTCCGGCCGGATCGCCTTCGGCGAGGCAGATCACCGCGCAGGCATCACGGATCTCACCGGAGCCGGCCCGCTCGTCATCGAGCGCCGCGAGCGCCGCGCGGGCTTCGCCGGGCCTCCCGAGCCGGGCTTGGGTGGCCAGCATCCAGCCGGTCACCTGGCTCGCCAGCGCGTGCGATCCCTCGAGCTGCGATCGCAGGTGTTCGGCCGCGCTGAACTCCTCGAGCGCCTCATGGTGGCGGCCGCGGCCGGCGTGCAGTATCCCGGCCGTCTGGTGCAGCAGCAGCCTGATGTCCGGCCCGGTGTCTGTTTGCAGGGCCCGTTCGGTGCGCCGCAACCACCGCTCGCCCTCATCGAACTCACCCAGCCACACCATCGTGCCGGCGAGGGTCATCAGCGCGGGCGCGATCACCGGCTCCGCGCCCCAGCCGTACCGCTCGGCGAGCGCTATCGCCTCACGGCAGCGGCGCTGGGTCGTGGCGAACGGGTGGATCTTCGACGCGAACCCGAGCTGTGCGAGGCAGCCGACTTCGAGGTAAGGCCGGCCGATCTCCCGGGCCAGGACGGCGCCCTCCTGAAGGTGGCGTTCAGCGTCTGGAAGCCCGAGCGTCCACGCCTCGACGGTCCCCAGGTTCATCAGCGCCACCGCGCGCAGGTCACTGCCCAGGGCGATGTCTTCGTCGGACTGCCCGGTTACCGGCGAGGCCAGGAATTTTACCTGCTCGATGACGCCGGCCAGGTGACCGCGCCGCCTGGCCAGCGACAGCTTCAGCGACGCGATCGCCACCCGAAGGCGTCGCTGGCGATCCGGCGGTGCCGTCTCGGCGTACGTCTCGGCGACCGCCAGATGGGCGGCCGCCTCGTCCAGGCGCCCCTGAACCAGGTCACCCCCTGCGCGCACCAGGGCCAGCTCGGGGTGGTCCTG
>JGI12270J11330_10002379_pt1 | contig 13812 bp, 12 predicted proteins | sample PeaSoiMetSII2010_FD_11330 | JGI IMG/M metagenome (IMG submission 11330)
GGGGGGGGAGCCGATGTTTGTCAGAACACAACAAGAGGCATCATCCTCGGAAAGACCGTCTGATGATTTGACGTCTGCTGATATTCCCGACCTCAGGCCGAATGATTCGCCCTCAGTGCAGGTGGATGACTGGGAATCTCCTGAAGAGGACAGCGCTGAAAAAACCGTGAAATTGAATAAGAAGAGATTGCCTAAAATCATATATTTCGCTGTTCCTGTGCTTGTTCTTGCGGTTCTCCTCGGTGTCGGACTCTACAAAAAGAATTCTCTCGTGAAATGGTATTTCACAAAGAAACTAGAAAATAAAGGCATTCCGTATTCCGACCAGGCTTTCCTGACTGAAGTCTCGAAGAACAGCGAGGAAATGGTGGATTTATTCATCAGGGCGGGAGTAAATTTAAGCGCAAAAAACGAGAAAGGACAGACAGCTCTGATCATTGCTGCCGAAAAAGGATACTCGAACACCGTTACGAAACTCGCGAAGCTGAATCCCTCCCTGCTGAAAGACGCGGACAACAGCGGCAATACGGCACTGATGACTGCCGTTCGCCAGGGTCGTGAAGACATCGTAAGGTTGCTCCGTGAGAACGGTTCGGACGTCAATTACATTGTCCCTTCCCGTGAAGGCGCTGCTTCCGCTTTGCAGGCAGCGCTCGACACTACCGATTTCAAAGACGAACAGATGAGAATCATGCTGTACCTCCTGCAAAACGGCGCCAACGCGAAAAGCCGGAATGCAACGGGGCGCTTCCCGCTTTTGTTTGCTGTTGATCACGGCCGGACCGAAGCGGCAAAAATACTCATTGAACACGGTGCAGATGTCAATGATGCGGATCAGAAGGGCAATTTTGCACTCATGTCCGCAGCGTGCAATGGATATCCCTGGCTGGTCGCGCTGCTCGTGGAAAAAGGCGCAAACATGCAGATGGCATTGTCTGACGGCAATACCCCGCTCATGTGCGCTGTACAGGGCGGACATGTGGACACGGCCAAGGCGTTTCTGGAAAAAGGAGCAAATGTTAACGCAAAAACCGAGGGCGGTGTGAGCGCCTTGAACATTGCCGCAAGAGCAGGGAATATTGACCTTGTGAAAATGCTTCTCGCACAGGGCGCCGAAGTCGGCGCTGGATATATTCCGGATTCCTTCATGATCTTGAAAGGGAAAATCGTCGCAATCCGCGCCAATAAGAATAAATTAAGCGATGTACTGAAGCGGATAGCCAGGACGGCCTTCCAAGACGGCTATCGAATCAAAGTTGATCCGGGAATTAATCAAAAAGGAACAATGAAGGCCAAAGCTCCCTGGAATACGGTCCTGATAGATGTGGCCGCAAAAAATCATCTTTTCCTGCTCGTGAAAGAGAGGAGGTTTTCGTACTGCCCTCTAGAAAGTGATGGGTATAGTTCGCATCGAGTCAGCGGACGGTATTTTTTATCCCGTCGCTCTCGTATGATGTTTGGGCCATTCCGCAAAATCAGCCACGCTGGCTGAAGCCTGCGGCAACAAAAACATAACTGTTATCGCTGCCGCGCCCTTCAGGAGGGCGCCGGCATCATGAATTTTTGTCGCAACCCCGCTCATCTGACTTCGCTCCGTTTCCCTGCCATATTTCAGCATGACTCACATGTACTCCGGATACGAAGATGGTATAATTATATACGGAAGGAGGGGCACGGGGATGCCGGAAAAGATACTTGAATCCTTTCAGGTTAAACGACTTGACATTCTTGATGATAAAGGGACTGCGGATGTGTCGCTCGCACCTGCGCTCACTGATGACGAGCTGAAGAGGATGTACGAGATACTCGTGCTTGCGAGGACCTTTGACCAGCGCGCGCTCAATCTGCAGCGAGAGGGGCGGCTCGGAACATATCCTTCCATCATGGGGCAGGAGGCGTCCCAGGTGGGCAGCGCTCTTGCTGCGGAGAAAGCGGACTGGCTGTTTACCTCCTTCCGTGAAAGCGGCGTGTATGTCGCAACGGGTTATCCTCTGGACCAGCTCTTTCAGTACTGGTCCGGCGATGAGCGAGGCATGAAAATCCCGGGCAATCTGAATATCTTTCCCCTTTCCATTCCCGTGGGTACCCAGATCGCCCATGCTGTGGGCGCGGCGATGGCGGCGAAATACCGCAAGGACCGGGCTGGCGTTCTCGTGTACTTCGGCGACGGCGGCAGCTCGCGGGGGGATTTCCACGAAGGACTGAACATGGCCGGCGTGTTCAAGGCGCCCGTCGTGTTCCTCTGCCAGAATAATCAATGGGCCATATCGGTACCGAGAGAGCGGCAGACCGCAGCTCGGACCATTGCCCAGAAGGCTGTTAGCTACGGTTTCGAAGGCATCCAAGTCGACGGCAACGACGTCTTTGCCGTATACAAAGCCACGAAGGACGCGCTCCAAAAGGCAAAAGAGGGCAAGGGGCCAACCTTGGTCGAATGCTTCACCTACCGGATTGCGGACCATACGACTTCCGACGACGCATCGCGCTATCGGCTGAAGGAAGAACTCGAGCTGTGGAAAGCGCGAGACCCCATCCTCCGTTTACGGTTGTTCATGGAGAAAAAGGGTATCTGGAACGAAGCGTATCAGAAAGACGTAGAATTGCACTCCAAGGCCGCCATCGACGAGGCCCAGAAGAGAGCTGATGCTACAGTTCCTCCTAATCCACGGGATATGTTCACGTTCACCTACGGCAGCCTGTCGCAACGACAGACACGGGAGATCAAGGATTTCTGATATGGCGACAATGAATATGGTCCAGGCGTTGAACCTGGCACTGCGGGAAGAGATGGACCGGGACAGAGACGTGGTCGTTCTCGGCGAGGACGTGGGCAAGGACGGCGGTGTGTTCCGTGTGACAGACGGGCTGTTTAACAGATTCGGGCCTGAACGGGTGATCGACACTCCCCTCGCGGAGACTGGGATCGTGGGCGCTGCCATCGGAATGGCTGCCTACGGACTGAAGCCTGTGGTTGAAATCCAGTTCATGGGATTCATTTATTCAGCCGTGGACCAGCTGTTCTCCCATGCGGCGCGTATTCGGGCTCGTTCGCGCGGAAGATTCACCTCCTCGCTCGTCGTACGGACCCCGTACGGCGGGGGTGTCAAGGCGCTGGAACATCATTCGGAAAGCACGGAAGCGCTCTTCTGCCACATGCCGGGCTTGAAAGTGGTTGTGCCGTCATCTCCGCGCCTCGCGAAAGGATTGCTGCTGTCCGCCATCAGGGACCCCGACCCCGTTGTATTTCTCGAACCGACCCGGCTCTATCGTCTTATCAAGGAAGACGTTCCCGAGATCGACTACACAACTCCGCTGGGAAAAGCGAGGATTGTCCAGGAGGGAAAGGATGTCACCGTTATTGCCTGGGGCAGCATGCTCCAGAGGACGATGAAGGCTGTGGAGGGATTCAACGCCGAGGTGATCGACCTTATGACCCTCTGCCCCTTCGACGAAGAGACCGTCCTGCAATCGGCGAAAAAGACGGGACGGGTAGTGATCGTCCATGAAGCGGTCGCAACCTGCGGGGTGGGAGCGGAGCTTTCCGCAACGATCGCCGAACATGCCATGCTTCACCTCAAAGCACCAATCGTTAGGGTCACGTCCTATGACGTCGTACTTCCCCTGCCGAAGTTGGAGGATCACTACCTGCCGAGCATTGAAAGAATTCGAAAAGGGATCGAGACCGTGCTGCAGTATTAAACCCGGTAACAGGTTTAACCGCGGGCTCGCTTCGCGATCGCACGTCTGGGTAAGGGTTTTTAAAAACGTTGTGGCCTTGTAAGTTAAACCTTTTTGCTTTTAACGTCATTACGGTTTGTCCGGAATCATGATGCCGGATAACGTTTTGAAGATGCACGATTCGGATCACACCGGAATGACGACTTATTTACGAGTAAGTCAATTTTAAGATTGTTAATGGACTTTTCCTTGTCCTGCTTATTGTTTTAAACCGCATTCATCTTTGGATGTAGCTACCTTAAAGGACGGTGACTATGGCGTTCGAATTTTTGTTGCCCGATTTGGGCGAGGGGATTACCGAGGCGGAAATCAGAAAATGGCTGGTCAAGATCGGCGATGCCGTGGAGGAGCACCAGTCCGTTGTGGAAGTGGAGACGGACAAGGCGGTCGTGGAGGTTCCGTCTCCGAAAAAGGGAACAGTCCTGAAGATCGCCAAAGAGGAAGGTGAGATGGCCAAAGTCGGCGAAGCGCTGATCGTACTCGGCGAAGCAGGGGAGCAGATTGGAGAGCTGAAGACGGTGGCGGAAAAGCCGAAAAAAGAAGAACGCGAGAAATCAGTGTCCGTGGTCGGCGTGCTTCCGGAGGAAGAGGAGGAAGAGAAACCGAGGGCCGCAGCGCCTGCTGCCCCTCCTCCGCAGAGAGAAGGCTCAGCAGTCCTCGCTACGCCCGCCGTGCGAGCGGCCGCAAAGGAACAGGGCGTGAGCCTTGAAAAGATGAAGGGAACGGGCTTTGGCGGCAGCATTACGCTCGACGACGTTCTCAAGGCGAAGTCACAACCGGCCAAAGATGAAGAGCAGGCCGGCGAAGTCGAGCGGATCGCCATCCGGGGACTCAGAAAGACAATCGCGAAAAACCTTATGTTCGCGCAAAAAACAATGGCCTCTGTAACGGAAACGGAAGAGGCGGACATCACCGAGCTCTGGGATTTGCGGGAGCGGGAGAAGAAGCCTCTTCAGGAAAAAGGGGTCCATCTGACTTTCATGCCATTTTTCATCAAAGCCGTTCAACATACGCTCCGGGAATTCGGCACATTCAACGCTTCGGTCGACGAGGATCGTGAAGAAATCATGGCGAAGAAGTATTACAACATCGGCATAGCCGTGGACACCGCAGAAGGACTTATCGTTCCGGTCGTCAGGAATGTAGAGAAAAAATCGGTCCGCGAACTGGCCGCTGAGCTTCAGAGTTTAAGCGAACTTGCACGGGACCGGAAGATCAAGCTCGAAGACTTGAAAGGCAGCACTTTTACGATCACGAATTATGGTGCATTCGGCGCCGCCTTTGCCACCCCTATTATCAATTATCCTGACGTGGCGATTCTCGGCACCGGAAAAATTGCGGACAAGCCCTGGGCCAAGGGAGGACAAGTCGTTATAAGGAAGATTTTGCCCCTCTCACTCACCTTCGACCACCGTGTAAATGACGGGGCCGGAGCTGCGAAGTTTCTGACTCGGCTTGTCGGTTATCTTGAAGACCCGGCATCGTTGTTTATGGGAAGCGTGTAGGTTTTTGCCAATTCCCTCTCATGGTTCAACAGCAGCTACCGCTTCCTGTATCGCCACACCCGCAGGTCGGTTCTCTGCCCGTAAGCAATCCGGTAATGATGGCCGCGGCACAGCCGACACCGGCGTTTACGCTTAGTGCGCTGAAGTCGCAATTTCTGGCGCAGGCGCCGCATTCCATGCATTGGTCCTTGTCCGTGATTGCTGCGCGCTTATCTTGCATAACGAATACGCCGCGCGGGCAGACCTCAACGCATCTGCCACATCCAATGCATTTGTCCGCAGCGTATCGGAGTGTGGTTATGTTCGCGAGATATTTTATAGCAACCCCCATTCCCTGACCTTGAACAGAATCATTAGAACCAGCGATATGCATACTGTCCCGATATAGATCGGGATGCCTACCTTCAATTCTTTCTTAACTCCCGTCATGCCCGTAAAGGTTGTTGATCCGGTGAACTGGAGTGCTATGTAAGAACTCATGATAGGGAAGAAGAGCCAGGCAGCGATGCGCAGCGGGACATTGTGTAGAATTTTCTGGTCCAGCAACGGCATTACTGCGGACATGGACAATATTCCCACGATCAAGCCTTTGATTGCAAAGGACCGGAAGGGGACAAAGGGCAGCAGCAAGGGTGTTATGAGCGCCCCAGACATGACCGAAAGCAGGGCAAGCAGCAGAAACGGCAGACTGTTAGACCATGCCTGTCTGAACAGAATGCCCGAAGGCTGGAAGCCGAAGATCAGGAGAATGCCTGCAGCGATCCAGGGAAACTTTTGCATGGCGGGGTTTATCTCCATGGGCGTCAGGACCAGGCGATCAAGCATGGGGAATTGTATAGTGCTCATCTCTTTTGTTTTTTTGTAACCCGCTTTGATATAGGCGGGAATGTCCCGCGCCTGCACCGGGCCGAACACGACGCGAAAGCCCGTTTTCTTCTGGACCTCGCTTGCCGCGACACCGACTGCGCCGAGCTGGGGCAATATCAGCTTTCGATGGTTGACCACAACATCGAGCTTCGTATCAGCAATACGCCTGATTAATTCTTCCGTTCCGAACGTCCCCTTGCCCGCTGCGCACCAAACATTGATGCTCTTCGTATCGAGCACCAGGATCCATGCATTCATGCCCTTAAGTTCGCGCCGAAGGAGGTCGAAGGTTAATTTATAGTTTGCCGTGACCAAGATGTGCGAATCCGCCGTTGGATCGCCGATTGCATAGAGTCCCGGGGCAACGAAATAATTCATCCGGAACGCGCCGGTCCTGCTTTTTATCATGCCCCATCGGTCCGCGTCAGACCAGTTCGATGAGGCGCGGAAAATCGGGCCAACAGGAGTCGACACCGTACCCGCTGACCATTTCGGCGGTTCCTTTTTTATAAACTTCAGCGTCTGTAATGGTTGCATGAGGGGACCTCGCATTATTGACCGCATTCCGCCTTGTCGGGAATCGTAGTTAAAAGACGCTCACAGAAAAAGACGATCCCAGACAGGCCGCCAATGGCCCAAGATGAGAAAGTCAGATAGTTGCTAACCGTTCTGCAGCCTCTATGAAAGTAACCTTTGTTTCAGGAAATATCCTTCATCAGCGGTCCCAGCATACCTTTGACCATGATCTCCAGGCTGCCCGCCTTGATTAAGGCAATACAGCAAACAGCGCCATCCTTTTCCCAGCTTGTGACGGCGAATTTGTCGCCCGCCTTGATTCCTGCCTTTGCGCGCAGCTCCTTGGGCAATACCATCTGACCCCGCTCATCAACGGTAATGATCGCTTCAACCGTGCAGCAGCCTGCGCTTTTGTTAAAAGGGCCGCTTTCGGGAATCTTTTCTTTTTTTGTTGTTATCATCGTTCCTCCGGGAAAATTAGCATAATCAGATACATCAGATAAGTTAGTATTAACTGATTTATCGGAATTTGTCAAGATGAAATTCAGATTGTCAGGCCGCAGTAGTTGATGACTTGTGCCAATGCCGTTTTATTTGTTTCCTCGTAAAGTAAAAGCAAATTCTAAGAGTCAACGCTATTTAGTTTATGATTTAAAATTAGGTGTTTGAACCATGAGCGGTGATCCTGTTCCTGAAATATCGAACAACGAGATGATGGTGCTAAAGTGACAGCCGGCAATAAAGCTTTGTGAAATCGAGTACGTTCCGATGGAACCTGATACTCCGGCGAAAAAAGACGAACTTTAAACACAACGAAGCACACCTAAGAAGATGTCTTATATTGATTCCATCAATGCTTTCTGATAAAATCTTTATCGACAAGAATAGCTTGTATCAAGCACGCTTATATACAACCAAATAATGGCTGTAAGGGAATAGATGAAGCTTTAACCTTGTGACATCTTTCAATCACCTAATCGTTATGAAAGGCAAAAGTCATGAATATCGAGATCACCACGAAAGAATACCGCGACCTGCTCGACATCCTGCACATCGCCGACGTAGTCATGTCCGGACATCGGAGAGAAGAGGACCTGCGCAGCGTGCGGCACCGCGCGCTAATCCAGAAACTCTATGCCCTCGCTGAGAGAGAGGGTGTTGAAAAACTGATCGGCTATCATGAGAGTTCACACACGTATGTACCGACCGCGGATTATGAAGAAAGCAGTTTGGCGCATGTCCTGATCGATGAGTTTGGAGACCATCTCTTCTGGGATGAACTGATCTCCCGACTGTCAGTGCGGGACGCGGCGCGGAATGCGGGAGGAATCGATCGCCTCAACGCAATGAGCGACAGTGAACGCCAGGCAGCGGAAGAGCCGATCCGGCAGCGATATATCGAGGAATTCTCAAAAAATGGCATCTCCAACGTGGCCATCATCGAACGGTTCACCTTGGGCGGAGTGATGCCGGTTAATACGTCGGACTGATCTTGTCGTACTTGCCTGAATAAAGGAAACCTGCGTTCAGCAGGTTAGCCTTCTCCACATCTCCCCGCCAATGCTTGACAGTATTAGTATGCATATCTTTCTCCACTCACAATTTGGGTTCGACTGCCGAAAGCCTGCAACTTCGGTATCCATTCTCCGGCCGGAGGGACATTAGGGGGCATGTCATGGGTTGACGAAATATTATTCCGGTGATACGCTTTAAATAGAAAAAGGATGATATTCACCCTTTTTAAAGAGGGGGGAGTATGGGAGGTGCAGGTATGATAGCTATTCTGGGAGCAACAGGCAATGTGGGCGGGAAGATAGCCGCTATCCTGGCAAAGAAGAACGAACCAATTCGCGTGATCTCACGGTCGGCAGATCGTCTCCGGCCGTTGGCGAGCAAGACCGTCACGGCATTCGCAGGGGACGCCAGGGAAACCGAGTTCCTCGTAAGGGCTTTCACGGACGTTGATACCGTGTTTGCACTGATACCGCCGAACCCAACGGCGCCGGAGTTAATGCGCTATGCCGACACGATCGGTCAGAGTATCGCACGGGCGCTGGAGATTGCCAAAGTGAAGCACGTAGTTTTCCTTTCGAGCATCGGCGCGGAGCTTGCCGATGAAGCGACCGGGCCGATCAAGAGCTTGCATAACATGGAAGAGCGACTGAACAGGATCAAGCGGCTGCATGTCAGGCATATGCGGGCCGGTTACTTCATGGAGAATCTGCTCTGGAACATCGAGGTGATCAGGTCCAAGGGCATTACTGGCAGCGCGTTTCGGGGCGACGTCAAACTCGCCATGATCGCAACGAAGGACATCGCAGAGTATGCGGCGGATCGTCTTATGAAACGAGACTTCACTGGCTCGTCAGTACACTATCTCCTTGGAGAGCGGGATCTCACCTTGATCGAGGCTGCAGGCATCATCGGGAGCAAGATCTCGAAATCCGGTCTGCCGTACGTCATGTTCCCCTATGATGAGGCTGAAAGGGCCATGGTAGCCATGGGGCTCTCGCCCGACTCGAGCAGGACCTACGTAGAGATGGCCCGGGCCTTCAATGAGGGTAAAATAAGGGCCGAGAAGCGCCTGAAGGAAAACACGACTCCGACCTCGATCGAGTCTTTCTGCGACGAGGTGTTTGTGCCGGCGTTCACGCAAAAGAAAGCTGCGTAGAAGGGCATTCCTGGCTAAGTCAACGGCAAGCGGAACTCTTCCCGGGGGGGATTGAAGTAGCAAGGATGGGGGGTTGATGAATGCGACAAGCCCCCCACTTTTTATTTGGCAGGATTTTAAGCCAACTCCGCCCTTGCGATCACGTTGCCCACCGTTATCTGTGTTATCGGACCGAGGGCGCCGCGCCCTCTCCTATTCCCGAGCACCACGATGCGATGTCTCAGTAGTTGCAGAGCCTGATTCGGGAATCCTCGGCCTTCAGGCCGGGGAGGATGTCAAGAAGAAAGGCCCCGCCCGTGATATTCTTAGAGTAGGCAGCAAAGATGGGGATCCGTGCGGATACGAGAGTAGAGAGTAGGAGGGAGGTGCCGCGCATGGCGATAAAAGCGTATGTTCTTATCGAAGCAGATCCGGGTACGTCGCGAGACGTTGCCGCAAAAGCACAGAAAATTGATGGTGTAAAATTTGTGTCCGTCGTAACTGGACCACATGATGTGATCGCTGTTGTAGAGACAACTGATGCGAAGGCTCTCGGCGATCTCCTGATCACAAAACTCCAGAAGATCGATGGTATTGCCGCAACGATCACGGACGTGGTGATCGATTGAGCTCGAGGAAGGCGAGAGGGTTCTTTATCTTTCCGCCTTTCTCTATCCGGGCGATTATGATAGTGCCCTTAATTGTGTAATCTGAGAGACTCGCTGGAGATTCTCGACGCGAACCTCAGGAATCGAGCAGTACGGAGTGCGGGCAGCGCTATATTTTTTTGGCTTTACTTACCTCAAAGCAGGCCATGGCGGCGTAGAGAGAACGGCAAAGTACCCGGCGGACATCCTCTGGGGCCGCTGTCAACTGTTAATGTACGTCGTTGAACTTTCCGTTTGGGCTTTGGGGACGTAGTGACCGAAATAGAGAAGCGGAGTTGACAAACAAATGCACTTACTATGGGCATGCATCATGTTACGTCAAACAAGACGGATGTCCCCGGCGCACTGCACCACATCGTAAAAGGGCGCGTGATAATCCATTTCAGTCACCTCTCTATCTCTACCTTCTTTTCTCCTGCCGTGTTACAATAAGAAACTTTACTTATGAAGTCCGAACTTATCATAGAGGGCGCACGTCAGAATAACCTCAAGAATGTAAACCTCAGGATTCCGCACGATGCCGTGACGGTGGTCACTGGCTTATCCGGCTCGGGCAAGACATCCCTGGCCTTTGATACGGTCTTTGCCGAAGGGCAGTGGCGGTACATTGAGTCCCTGTCCACATACGCGCAGACGTTCCTCAAAAAGCTCGACCGCCCGGACGTGGACGAACTCCGGAACGTGCGGCCTGCTATCGCCCTCGAGCAGAGAAACCCCGTCAGGACATCGCGCTCGACGGTTGGGACTGTATCCGAGATATACGACTATCTTCGGCTGCTTTTTGCCAAGATCGGGAAAATCGTCTGCCCGAAATGTGGCAATGAGGTGAAACGCTCTTACCCCTCCTCGATTGCCGATGATCTTCTACGCCACTATGGAGAAAAGAGAATCTACATCCTGTTCCGGGTTCACGTTCCTGCAGCGGGAGTAGGCGCTCTCTCAATGGAACTCCAGAGCAGGGGCTTCGGCAGGATCAAGCTTGGAGGGGAAATCGTCGAGACTACGGCGATCGATTCGGGGAGAAGTGATCTGACCGAGCTTCTTGTGCTTCTAGATCGCCTCGTCGTCAGTTCAGGTTCCCGAGCACGGATAGTTGAAGCCGTGGAGACCGCGTTCCGGGAGGGGAATGGCGAAGTCCTTGTCGAAGTGTTGGGGGGCAAGACAATAGTCTTTAGCCAGGCACTGAAATGCACTGGCTGCGGTATATTCTTCGAGCATCCGCAGCCCCTTCTTTTTTCGTTTAACCATCCCATCGGCGCCTGCAAGGAGTGCAACGGCTTCGGCAACATCCTGCACTATGACAAGAACCTGATCGTCCCAGACACGCACTTGAGTCTCAAGGAAGGCGCTATCGAGCCCTGGACCAAGCCGTCTTATAAATGGTGGATGCGCCAGATGCTTTCGGGTGCGAGGAAAGCGCAGATCGACCTTAATATTCCATTCCGGGCGCTTTCGAAAGGTCACCAGGACACGCTGTTCGAGGGAACCGAAGACTTTTACGGCATTGACGATTTCTTCGAACATTTGCAGCGGAAGCGATACAAGCTCCATGTGCGGGTGTTCCTGAGCAGGTACCGTAGTGCTGCGACCTGTCCGGCTTGCAAGGGGACGAGACTCAAGCCCGAGGCGCTCATCGTTAAGGTCGGCGGACTTGACATTGCCGAGATATCAGCTATGCCCGTTGCGGAACTTACGACATGGTTTCATGATCTCTCTCTGAGCGAATTCGAGCACCAGGCGGCGAACGAAAGGTCACCAGGACACGCTGTTTGAGGGAACCGAAGACTTTTACGGCATTGACGATTTCTTCGAACATTTGCAACGGAAGCGATACAAGCTCCATGTGCGGGTGTTCCTGAGCAGGTATCGTAGTGCTGCGACCTGTCCGGCTTGCAAGGGGACGAGACTCAAGCCCGAGGCACTCATCGTTAAGGTCGGCGGACTTGACATTGCCGAGATATCAGCCATGCCCGTTGCGGAACTTACGAAATGGTTTCATGATCTCTCTCTGAGCGAATTCGAGCACCAGGCGGCGAATGAGATCCTGCGCCGGATACAGATGAAACTTTCTTTCTTCCTTCGCTTAGGATTGGGCTATCTCACGATCGACCGGCAGACGCGGACGCTTTCAGGGGGCGAGGCCCAGCGCGTGAATCTTTCGAACCAGCTTGCGCTCAAACTGACAGGGACCTTGTATGTGCTCGATGAGCCGAGCATCGGACTGCACCCGCGCGACACGGAACGGCTTGCAGAAATCATCCGGGAGCTGTCAGCAAGAGACAATACCGTGCTCATGGTCGAGCACGATCAAGCGCTCATCAGGTCGGCGGATCATGTGGTGGAAATGGGACTGGGAGCAGGGGAACGGGGAGGCCGTGTTGTGTTTGCAGGAACCGCGCACGACTTCCTGAAGAGTGCCTGTTTGACGGCAAAGTATCTCTCAGGCGAGGAAACGATCCCGGTCCCGGTCAGGAGGCGAAAGCAGGAGCGAAAGTTCCTGGATGTCCGGTCGGCTTCGAAAAACAATTTGAAGGGGATCGACGTGCGCATTCCGCTTAGGATCCTGACGTGCATCACCGGCGTTTCGGGCTCGGGTAAATCCACGCTCGTAAAGGACACGCTGTACCCGGCTCTCGCACGCGCGTTCGCTCTCGGTTCCGAAATATCCGGAACATATGGGAATCTTATGGGCGTCGAGCATATCAAGGGCGTCAGGCTTATCGACCAGGAGCCAATCGGCAAGACGCCGCGCTCCAATCCGGTCACGTATGTGAAGGCCTTCGACCCTATCCGGAAGATTTTTGCAAGCCTTCCGGACGCGAAACGGAAAAAGTTCGGTCCCGGCCATTTTTCCTTCAACATTGCAGGCGGGAGGTGCGCGGCGTGCGATGGAGCCGGTGTGCAGAAGATCGAGATGTATTTTTTTGAAGACATATTCGTCACCTGCGAGCTGTGCGGGGGCAAGCGCTATAAACCGGAGGTCCTCAGGGTCCTCTGCAAGGGAAGAAACATTTCCGACGTGCTCCGGATGACAGTAAGCGAGGCCATCACGTTCTTCGAGGGACATCAGCAGATCCAAACCAAGCTCCGCTCACTTGCGGATGTCGGACTTGGCTATCTCCGCCTTGGGCAGCCTGCTACGACACTTTCAGGCGGTGAAAGCCAGCGTCTTAAAATATCCCATGAGCTGGGCGATTGGAAATTGTATGATATGGTGTACATCCTCGACGAGCCGACGACTGGCCTTCATATGGACGATGTCAAAAGACTGCTCCACGTTTTGGACGCGCTTGTGAACGCGGGAAATACCGTGATCGTCGTAGAACACAACCTTGACGTGATCAAGACTGCAGACTGGGTCATCGACCTTGGGCCCGAGGGCGGGAAGGAGGGCGGCCGCATTGTTGCGCAGGGTACGCCGGAAGAAGTGGCAGAGGTCCCAGAATCGTATACTGGGAGATATCTCAAAGAGTATTTGTGAACGATGTTCAGGTAATCGGGATTTAGATTATTGGGAACATCATCATTTCCACAAGGCCAGTTCCTCCTAATTCGCAGATGCGTCGATCGGCTGCACCTTCGCACCGTCACAATCATATAATTATTATAAGATAGAACGTCATAGTTCTGTTAAGTAAACTTAAGCATGATGAGATAAAACGCTGCTCGAGAGCGTGGCTTGATAACTTTGCAAAAAATGATGCTTTTTAAGCATAGGAGCTGATTCTTCTGTTTGTGCATCAGCGTGATAAGATTAGTGTGGAGACTTTTGAGAAGGAAGGATGATCCCTTATGACCAATGTATTACAGAAAAAGGTCGCTCTAGTGACGGGGGCAAGCCGGGGCATAGGACGGGCAATCGCTCTTG
>JGI12270J11330_10002382_pt1 | contig 13804 bp, 13 predicted proteins | sample PeaSoiMetSII2010_FD_11330 | JGI IMG/M metagenome (IMG submission 11330)
CGGTCGCGGCGTTGTCCTTGCGCATCGCCTTGGCTTCGGCAGGGCTGCGAAACCGCATCGCCGCGAGCTCGAAATATTCGCGCCCCAACAGCCACGCGGTCGCGATGAAGAAAGCGATAAAGCCCGCGCCGGCGACGAACACGAACGGCAGCGCGATCAGATAGACCAGGATCGTCAGCGACGCGGTCTTGGCGCCTTCGGTCATGGCAACGCCGAGCGGCAATGCCGTGCCCGGATGCTCGGCCGGATAGTGCTCGCGCTCGACGTGGTCGGCGACCTCGTCGACGAATACGCTGGCCACCAGCGAGGTGATCGCGGGCATCAGAAACACCGCGCCCAACACGACGCCGAGGCCGGCGGCGATCGAGACGATCCAGGCAAGGATGTTGAGCGGGGTCTGGAAGGAGGGGCCGAGCATCGCTTCGGCCCAGCCTTCGCCCGAGGTCGCAATAAAGCTCAGCAGCCGTTGCAGGCCGACCGCCAGCACCACGATCAGCACCAGCGCAAGCCCGATCGATCGCCACAGGATCGAACGCATCCGCGGCGACAGGATTTGCGACAGCGCCTTGACGGCAGCATCCAGCATGACGGTCTTTTTCTCTGCGAAAGCCCCCGCGAGAGGTAGACATGCGCTAGCGTTTCGGCAAGAGCCGCTAAGGTGAGGCGTTGAGTTGAGGGGTTGCGCCGGATTACCGGCGAGAGGCGTCTGCGGCGGATTGAAATCCGGAACTATCAAGCGACCGAGTCGGACGCCCGCCGCCCGGTATCGGGTTCTGGCCGGGACGCCGGGACATATTCGATGTCGATCACTTCGGTGACGGTGACGCAGTCGACCAGCATCGCGGCTTCATCGTCCAACACTACTTCCCCAATCGGAAGCGGCGTCTCTTCGTCAAGCGCTTCAGGAACAAGCGACGGCGACCTGACCGTTTCTGGAAACACACCGAATTGGCCCGCTACCTCCGGGAGCGGCTTTTGTTTATCGGCCCAATGCAAGGCGGTGTAATCAAAGCCATGCACGATGGTGGGTTTGACGATTTCGAAATAGGGTGAGATATCGAAGTCGCGCGGCATGTAGAGCGACGAATCGCGGATATGCAGGATTTCGCGCCGCGCCTGCCTCGAGCCGGCGCGCGTGATCTTGGGCAGGATCGGGTAGCGCACGGCGTCGAACGCCTGCGCAATGAGCGCCGAGCAGATGATCTTGGTGGGATCGCCGGAACCGAACGCGATCATCCGCCGCCGCCAGCGCTGCGGGATCGGCAGCGGGATCAGAAAGCGCATCAGATCGAGAATATTCTTGGTGTCGTAGCCGAAGCCGATCCGGTTGATGGCGTAGCGGCATACGGTGTAGCGGTCCTCATACATCAGGCCGACCGGCCGGCACAGCCGCGTGTGATAGGCGAAATATTTCGACAGCGGCGCCGACGTCACGCCCTCGCCGATATTGGCCTCGATCAGCACATGCGGCTCGCCGTCAGGCTCGGTCGCGCCCTCGATCGGGCCGACGAACAGCGCGGCATGCGACCATGTCGACTGGGTCAGGTATTTGATGATGCCGGAAACCCGGTTGTTGCCCTCGACCAGGAGGACATCGCCTTCCTGGATGATCCCGCGCAGATGCTCCGGGTCGCTCGGCGTGAACGGCTCATAGCCGGGCACTTCCTTTTGAAGATAGGAAGCTATCCACTTGCCGACGGTATCGAGCATCACGCCCATGAAGGTGTCTTCCCCCCGGCGGCCCTTCCGACCGCTTTTCTTCGATCCTTATCATGGTCGAAAGCCGTTGCAATTTAGTTCATGCAAATCGGCGATCAATCATGATTGATTCACCATGACGGTTGCCGCTTGGGCCTGGATGCGGCAAGTTCGCGGGATGTTCCCACGCTTCTCAAAACTCCGGAAACCATGACATGGCAATGACGCGGCGCGATCTCCTGTCGGCCTCGGCGGCCGCTATGGCGCTGGCGCCGGCCCTTGATCGCCGCGCGTGGGGCGCACCATTGCCGCGCGAGGCCGATATTGTCGTGATCGGCGCAGGCGCCGCCGGAATTGCCGCAGCGCGGCGTATCCAGGCCGCAAACCGCAAGGTCATTATGGTGGAAGCGGCCGCTGAGATCGGAGGGCGATGCTTCACCGATACCGCGACATTCGACGTGGCGTTCGATCGCGGCGCGCGATGGCTGCACAATCCCGAGACCAACCCGATGGTCAAGCTCGCGCGCAATGCGGGCCTCGACATCTTCACAGCGCCGGTCGGCCAGAAAATCCGCATCGGCCAGCGCTACGCGCGCGCCGGGGAAACCGAGGAATTCCTTGCCGCGCTGGTGCGCGCCAACCGCGCCATTGACGAGGGCTCGCGCGGCAAGGCCGATGTTTCCTGCGCCTCGGTACTGCCCCGGGATCTCGGCGACTGGGCCGGGACGGCGGAATTCGTGCTCGGCGCCAACGCCACCGGCAAGGACCTGCGGGATATTTCGGTCATGGACAAGGGGCGTGCGCAGGACCGCAATGCGGCGATCGGTTGCCGCCAGGGGCTGGGTGTCTTGATGGCCAGGCTTGCGGAACAGGTTCCATTGGCATTGTCGACGCCCGTGAACCAAATCGTCTGGAGCGGCCGTGATGTCGCGGTCGAGACGCCCGCAGGCAAGATCGCCGCGCGCGCCGCCATCGTCACGGTGTCGAGCAACGTGCTTGCGGCGGGGAATATCAAGTTCACGCCCGAGCTTCCCAAGCGCCAACTCGATGCCGCGGCAAAATTGAACCTTGGCAGTTACGATCGCATCACCCTGCAACTGCCGGGAAACCCGTTGGGCCTTTCGCGCGACGACGCCATCATCGAGCAGAGCAATTCCACCCGCACGGCGCTCTTGTCCGCCAATATCGGCGGATCTTCGCTGTGCACGGTCGATGTCGCCGGCTCGTTCGGCCGCGATCTTTCAGGCCAAGGCGAAAAGGCGATGGTTGGGTTCGCGGTGGAGTGGCTGGGCAAACTTTTCGGCAGCGATGTCGCGGCTACCGTCAAGAAATCGAGCGCGACGCGGTGGAATGCTTCGCCGTTTGTTCTTGGCGCGATGTCCGCGGCCCCGCCCGGCGGGCAGCCGTCGCGAAAGATCCTCACCGAGCCGATCGGCAACGTTTTCCTCGCGGGCGAAGCGACCCACGAGACCCTGTGGGGCACGGTCGACGGCGCCTGGGAAAGCGGCGAGCGTGCCGCGGAAGCTGCGCTGCGCAAAATCGGCGCGCTCGGCGAACCGGTGAGGGCGCCCGCACGCGCGCCAAAGCAGCGCCGCCGCGGTGCGTAAGGGAGTGGGATGCGCGATCAATTGGCGTCATCGTGGCCAAAGGCGCCGCTCTCGTGGTCACGCTAGGGACAGCGCTTTTCTGCCCCATAAAGCGCGCCGCTCGGGGCGAATTCGATGTTATCGGGCCTGATGCGGGAGGCTTGACCGCAATATCGCGATATGCGATATTGCGGCATGAGGCCGGTCGCCTTCACTGCCACAAGCGCTCGTCAGTGGGCGAAGCTCTCGCCCGATATTCGCAGTCGGATCGACAAGCGGCTGACGGAGTACGCGATGACCGGGCACGGTGATTTGAAGCGTCTCAAGGGGCGCGAAGGTATGCGGCTTCGGGTCGGTGACTGGCGTGTAATCTTCTACGAGGGTCAGGGCACGATCATTGTCGCTGCGGTCGGGCACCGGCGTGAGATTTATGATTGAGAGGCTGTCATGAGTGTTCGATTTCAGAAAACGCCACGCGGCGAAGTCGCGATCCTTCCGAGAAAGGATTACGAGCTTTTACGCGCCAAAGCGTCTGAGGTTGATGAGGACGCGGGAACGGCGCGTGTTGTTGCGCGAGCACGCAGGGAAATTTCCACCGGTGGTCCATTGTTACCGAAAGATGTGGTCGATCGAATTGCCAACGGGGAGAATCCCGTGCGGGTACTACGCGAATGGCGTGACGAAACCCAGATGTACCTGCATTTCAAGACGGGCCTAAGCCAAGGGTATATTTCTGACCTCGAAAACGGCCGACGAGTAGGCACGGTGGCAGCGCTCAGGCTGATCGCTAACGTTTTGAAAGTGCCGCTTGATCTGCTTGTCCAGGAAGACTGAGCTGCTACCGCAACACGCCGCCGGTCTTCTTGTTCACTTCCGCCACGATCTTGGCGGCGACCGCCTCGATCTCCTGGTCGGTCATGGTCTTCTCGCGCGGCTGGATCGTCACCGCGATCGCGACGGACTTTTTGCCGTCGTCGATGCCCTTGCCCTCGTAGACGTCGAACACCGTCACCGCCGTGATCAGCTTCCTGTCGACAGCTTGNGCCGCGCGCACGATATCGCCGGCCTTGACGCTGCGATCGACGATGAAGGCGAAATCCCGCGACACCGGCTGGAAAGCCGATAGTTCGAGCACCGGTTTGGCGCGGGTCGGCTTCTGCTTGGCCTCCGGGATGCGATCGAGGATAACTTCGAAGGCGACCATGGGGCCGTCGGCGCCGAGCGCCTCGAGCGCGCGCGGATGCAGTTCGCCGAAATAGCCGAGCACGTTTTGCGGGCCGATCTGGATGGTGCCGGAGCGTCCGGGATGCAGCCAGGGTGCCCCGCCGGGCACGATTTGCAGCGCCTGCATCGGCGTGCCGGCGGCGGAGAGTGCGGCAAAGGCATCGGCCTTGGCGTCGAGCGCATCGGTGACGGTCGAGCCGGACCAGTGCCGCCCGAGGCCTTGCGAGGACGCAAAGCCGTGGCGCACGCCGGATGCCGCCGTCAGTTGATCTTCCGGTTGATCGCCCCTGAACACCTGGCCGACCTCGAACAGTGCGACATCCGGAAAACCCCGATCGGCATTGGCCTGCGCGGCGGCAATCAGACCCGGCAACAGGCTCGGCCGCATGTCGGACATATCCGAGGCGATGGGATTGGCGAGCGCGAGCTCATTCTTGCCGCCGCCGAACAATTCGGCGTTTGGCTTCGAAATGAACGACCACGTCACCGCCTCGACCATGCCACGCGCGGCGAGCGCGCGTTTGGCGCGGCGGGTGCGCAACTGGATCGGCGTGAGGACGGGTTTGCGGGGGTCGTCGCCGCGTTCGAACGGCGTCAACGGCACCTTGTCGACGCCGAAAATGCGCACGATTTCCTCAACGAGATCGGCCTTGCCGTGCACGTCCGATCGCCACGAGGGCACCGCGACCTTCACCACCNCGCCGCTGCCGGCGACCATGAAGCCGAGACGGCCGAGGATGCGTTTCATCTCCGGGAAGGGGACGTCGATGCCCGCGAGGCGCTTCACTTCGGTCGTCGGGAAATCGATCACGCGATCATCGCCGAAGGCCCTGCCCACCACCACATTCGCTGACGGGGTCCCGCCGCAAATCTCAATCACCAGCTGCGTGGCCATCTCCAGCCCCGGCACCATGAAGAGCGGATCGACGCCGCGCTCGAAGCGATAACGCGCATCCGAGTTGATGCCGAGCTTGCGGCCGGTATGGGCGATGTTGATCTCGTTCCACAGCGCCGATTCGATCAGCACGTCGGTGGTCGCATCCGAACAGCCGGAAGCCTCGCCGCCCATGATGCCCGCGAGCGATTCGACGTCGTGATCGTCGGCGATCACGCAAACATGGCTGTCGAGCGTGTAGGTGCGGCCGTCGAGCGCCAGCAGCGTCTCGCCGTCGCGGGCGCGGCGCACGGTGAGGTGGCCCTTCACTTTCGCCGCGTCGAACACATGCAGGGGCCGGCCACGGTCATAGGTCATGAAGTTGGTGATATCGACCAGCGCGTTGATCGGCCGGAGCCCAATCGAAGTCAGGCGCTTTTGCAGCCATTGCGGCGACGGGCCGTTCCTGACGCCGCGCACCAGCCGCAGCGCGAAGCCCGGACACAGGCTTTCGTCCTCGACCGTGACTTTCACCGGGCAAGGGAATTCGCCATTGATCGCCTTGATGGCTGGGTCCCTGAACTTGCCCATGTCGGCGGCGGAAAGGTCGCGCGCGATGCCGTGCACGCCGGTGCAATCTTGCCGGTTCGGCGTCAGGTTGATTTCAAGCACGGGATCGCCGAGCCCGGCCCACTGCGCGTAAGCAGCGCCGATCGGCGCATCGGCCGGCAATTCCATGATGCCGTCGTGGTCTTCGGAAATCTGCAACTCGGCGGCCGAGCACAGCATGCCGCGGCTTTCGACACCGCGGATGGTGCCTACGCCCAAGGTGATGTCCTTGCCCGGAATATAGCTGCCGGGCGGCGAGAACACGCTGACAAGGCCGGCACGCGCGTTCGGCGCGCCGCAGACGACTTGCACCGGCGCGGCGCCATTGCCGGTGTCGACCATGCAAACCCTCAGGCGATCGGCATTGGGATGCTGCTCGGCGGAAATCACCCGCGCGATGCTAAAGGGCGCCAGCGCCTTCGCCTTGTCCTCGATGCTTTCGACCTCAAGCCCGATCATCGTGAGCTTGTCGGCAAGCTTCTCGACCGGCTCTTCGGTGTCGAGATGCTCCTTCAGCCAGGAGAGGGAGAATTTCACGAGCTCAACCCTCCCGCCAATGTCGGGATGTCGAGCGGCTTGAAGCCGTAGTGGGAAAGCCAGCGCACGTCGCTCTCGAACAGCGGCCGCAGGTCGGACATGCCGTATTTCAGCATCGCGATGCGGTCGATGCCCATGCCCCAGGCAAAGCCCTGATAGACGTCGGGATCGATGCCGCAGGCGCGCAGCACATTGGGGTGCACCATGCCGCAGCCGAGAATCTCGAGCCAATCCTCGCCTTCGCCGAAGCGAATTTCGCCCTTGTCGCGCCGGCACTGGATGTCGACCTCGAGCGAGGGTTCGGTGAACGGAAAGAACGAGGGGCGGAATCGCATGTTGATGTGATCGACCTCGAAGAACGCCTTGCAGAATTCGTGCAGGATCCATTTGAGGTGGCCGAGATGCGAGCCCTTGTCGATGACAAGGCCTTCGACCTGGTGAAACTGCGGCGTATGCGTGGCGTCGGAATCGATCCGGTAGGTTCGCCCCGGGCAGACCACGCGGATCGGCGGCTTTTGCGTCAGCATCGTGCGCACCTGCACCGGCGAGGTGTGGGTGCGCAACAGCATGCGCGAGCCGTCCTCCTTCGAATTGAAGAAGAACGTGTCGTGCATCTCGCGCGCCGGATGGCCTTCGGGAAAATTCAGCTTGGTGAAATTGTAGTCGTCGGTTTCGATGTCCGGACCTTCGGCGATCGAGAATCCCATGTCGGCGAAGATCGTATTGGCCTCTTCGAAGACCTGGCTGAGCGGATGGATGCGGCCCTGTTCGGCCGGGGCCTCGCGGACCGGGAGCGTGACGTCGACGGTCTCTGAGGCAAGCCGGGCATCGAGAGCGGCGGCTTTGAGGATTTCGCGGCGCGCGGTGAGAGCCTCCGTGACCTTGTCCTTGGCAAGGTTGATCGCGGCTCCTTGGGTCTTGCGCTCGTCGGGCGACATCTTGCCGAGCGTTGCCAATAGCGCGGAGATCGAGCCCTTTTTCCCGAGTGCCGCGACACGCACGGCTTCGAGGGCGGCCTCGTCGGGCGATGCGGCGATCTGGCCAAGGATGGTTTGTTCAAGCGTTGCAAGGTCGGACACGGTTTTGATCTCTGACTGCTGTGAGGCGCCGGTTGTGGCCGTCTTGGGGCCGAAACGTCAAGGCCGAAAGGTCGGGGCCAAGGCCTGCTATTTCGTTCCTGGTGAGGTCGAACCCCTGAACCCCCTTGCGCCCAGCCGACACCAACGTCAGGCCCAACGGGAGCATCCGATGATCGTCCGATCCATCCTGGCCGTCCTGGCCGTCATTTTGTTCCTCGGCGCTGCTCCCGCGCGCGCCGCGGTCTGTCTCGGCAAATCGATGACCCTCGAGGAGATCATCGGCGTGATCGACGCTATGCCCGGCTGCGAGCGCGCGATGAAGCTGTTCAAGGACTGCCAATTCAGCACCAGCGGCGACATCCATCTTGGCGCCGCCGTTGAAAGGAAATGCGAGGCCGACTTTCTCAACCGCCTCAAGGCGCCGCAAAAGCGGGCCTATCAGCGCGAGATGGGCGCCTGCGACCGAAAATACGAAAACGAGTCCGGCACCATGTACCGGTCGTTCACCGCCTTCTGCCGGGCGGAGATCGCCCAGCGCTACGCGCGGAAAGCGCGCAGGGTCGTGCCCGCTTCGGTGCGCTAACGACTGGCGGCTCAGGCCGCCAGCGCCGCCTTGGCCTTCTCGGCAATTGCCTGGAAGGCCGCCGGCTCGGTGATCGCGAGATCCGACAGCACCTTGCGATCGACGACGATGCCCGACTTGGAAAGGCCGTTGATAAACACGCTGTAGGTCATGCCGAACGGGCGTACGGCGGCATTGATCCGCTGGATCCACAGCGCGCGGAAGGTGCGCTTCTTGCGCTTGCGGTCGCGGAAGGCGTATTGGCCGGCCTTTTCGACCGCAGGCTTGGCGGCGCGGATCGTATTCTTGCGCCGGCCATAATAGCCCTTGGCGGCCTTGTAGACTTTCTTGTGCTTGGCGTGAGAGGTCACACCGCGTTTGACGCGAGACATGACTGGTCTCCTTCATGGGAAAATAGGTGACGGGAGCGCCGCGCGGACGCGGCTCGGCAGAGCAGCGATCAGGCGTTCGGCAGGAAGTATTTCTTGACGTTGTCGCCGTCGGTCTTGAACAGCACGCGGGTGCCGCGGAGCTGACGAATCTGCTTCTTCGTCCGCTTGATCATGCCGTGGCGTTTGCCGCGCTGGGCGTGCATCACCTTGCCGTTGGCAGTCACCTTGAAGCGCTTTTTGGCGCCCGACTTGGTCTTCAGCTTGGGCATTTGGCTCTCCTGTTGCCGCAGAAAAACGCGCCCAAAGCGGCGGCTTCCCGGCTGAAATGCTCGTTAGAGCGTTGAAGGTGCTTAGGTTTTTCGCAAACGCGACAACCCGCACAGCCATCGCCACGGCAGCCCTTGATCAGCCGGGCGATGAAGGTCGCGCTTATGGCAGAAGCGGGCGGAATTGGCAACGATGAACCGCGAAATCGGATCGCACGACCAACCAACCGACTCCGGCGACCGCTGCAGCGGCACCTGGCAGGCGACGCGAAGCTAGTTTCCATCGCCGTCATGTCCCCGCGCCGCGTGCGCAAATGCGCATCAGGCGGGGACGACAAGTTGAGAAATAAGCCGAATCAGCGTGGTGCCAGAACCATCACGACCTGGCGGCCCTCGAAACGGGCGTCCTGCTCGACCTTGGCAAACTCCGCGACGTCGCTCTTGACCTTGTCCAGGAGCTTGGTGCCGATTTCCTGATGCGCCATTTCGCGGCCGCGATAGCGCAAGGTGACCTTGACCTTGTCGCCTTCCTCGAAGAACCGCTGCATCGCGCGCATCTTCACGTCGTAATCGTGGTCGTCGATCATCGGCCGGAGCTTGATCTCCTTGATCTCGACGATCTTCTGCTTCTTGCGGGCTTCCGCCGCTTTCTTCTGCGCCGAATACTTGAACTTCCCGTAGTCCATGATCTTGCAAACGGGAGGATTGGTATTGGGCGAAATCTCCACAAGGTCCATGCCGGCTTCGAGCGCCAGCTTGATGGCAGCGACTGTCTCGACGGTGCCTTGGTTGGCGCCGTTCTGGTCGATCAGCTGAACCTGTGCGTTGCGGATTTCATCATTGGTGCGCGGCCCGTCTTTGGTGGCAGCGGGCGGGGCTCTATTGGGACGGCGAATGGGTAGCTCTCCAAAGTTGTGAACGAAGATTGCAGTTTGAAGGAATAAGCCTTCGCGGGCAAGCGAACTCGCGTCGCAGCCCACGAAAAGCATCAAATGCGAGGCTTTTTGGTCACGCCGAACAACGCCTGACGGCGGGGAATGTTCGCACCCCGTCCACATAGAGGGCAAGGGTTCGCTCCGCAAGCGCCGCGGTAACCCTGTGCGCCTCCGTTGACGGATCGGTCCCGCTCACTCAAACAGAGCCAACCGGAGAACCATCCATGACCAGTTCCGCCGCAACCGGGCAGCAAGCCACCTTCATCCAGGTCGGCCAGGGAGACGGGGCGCGCCGCATCGCGGTTCGCGCCCGCGATGGCGGCTCACCTGGGCTGTTTTGGCTCGGCGGCTTCAAGTCGGACATGCAGGGCACCAAGGCACTGGCGCTGGACGCCTGGGCCATGAATCGAAATCGCGCCTGCGTCAGGTTCGACTATTCCGGCCATGGGGAATCCGGCGGCGATTTCGCCAGCGGTACCATCGGGCGCTGGCTGGAAGAGAGCACGGCCGTATTCGAGCAGTTCTGTGCTGGGCCACAGGTCGTGATTGGTTCCTCGATGGGCGGCTGGATGGCGCTGTTGTTGGCGCGCGAAATAGCGAGGCGGGAGGCCAGCCCTGCCTCGCTCGCAGGCCTCGTGCTGATCGCGCCGGCGCCCGATTTCACCGAAGAACTGATGTGGAAGGGCTTTTCGCCCGAAGTCCGGCACCAAATCGAAACCACGGGTGTGTGGCTGCGGCCTTCGGAATACGGCGATCCCTATCCGATCACCCGCCATCTGATCGAAGAGGGCCGCAAGCATCTCGTGCTCGGCAGCGCCATCGAGGTGGGATGTCCGGTCCGCATCCTGCAAGGAGCAAAAGATCCCGACGTGCCATGGCGGCACGCGTTTGCGCTGGCGCATCGACTGCCGGCCGACGACGTGGTGCTGACCATGATTCAGGATGGCGACCATCGCCTGTCACGGCCGCAGGATATCGCCCGGATCATCGCCGCGGTGGCGGAGATCGGGTAAGTCCCTCCGTCATTCCGGGTTCGGTGTTTCGCGCCGCCCGGAACGACGACGGAAAAATCATGCGCGACGCCACTCCGCGCGCACGGCATCATCGCCCTCGGTGCCGATTGCATCAGCCGCCAGTGCCTCAAATTCCGCGTGCCCTATCAATTGCGACAAGGCCCACACCGCGGCGCCGCGAACCAGCGCGCTGGTATCGCCGAGCAGGCGTTCGGCTTCGACCGCCAGCGCGCGGTCGTTCGAGTTGCCGATCGCAATCAGCACATTGCGGATGAAGCGGTCGCGGCCGACGCGCTTGACCGGCGATTTTGCAAACAGGCTGCGAAACGCCGCATCGTCGAGCCGCGCAAGCGCGGCCAGGTCGGGTGCGCGCAATTCTTCGCGCGCGGTGAGTTTTGCTTCGTGGCCCGCTTCCGCGAATTTGTTCCACGGGCAGACCGCGAGGCAATCGTCGCAGCCATAGATGCGGTTGCCGATGGCTTTGCGAAACTCGCGCGGGATCGGCCCCTTGCTTTCGATGGTGAGATAGGAAATGCAGCGCCGCGCATCGAGCTTGTAGGGCGCCGGAAATGCGGCGGTAGGGCAGATATCGAGGCAGGCCTGGCAAGAGCCGCAATGATCGGTGTCAGCCGCATCGCGCGGCAGATCGGCGCTGGTGAAGATCGCGGCGAGAAACAGCCAGGAGCCAAAATCTTGCGAGACCAGGTTGGTGTGCTTGCCCTGCCATCCGAGCCCGGCCGCCTGCGCCAGGGGCTTTTCCATGACGGCTGCGGTGTCGACGAACACCTTGACCTCACAGCCGGAGCTCGCGACCAGCCATCGCGCCAGCGCTTTCAGCCGCTTCTTGATCAGATCGTGATAGTCGTCGCCCTGCGCATAGACCGAGATCGCGCCGCGCGTGCGCTGCTGCAGGATGACAAGCGGATCCTCGTCGGGTCCGTAATTGACCCCCAGCATGATCACCGAGCGGACGCCCGGCCACAGCACGCGCGGATCGGTGCGGCGTTCCGGATTTGCCGCGAGCCAGTCCATGTCGCCATGGCCACTCGTCTCGAGAAATTCGCGGAAATGCCTGGCCGCCCCGGCGATCGCACCCGGATCGGTCACGCCGATGCAATCGAAGCCGAGCTTGGATGCTTGTAGCGCCAGCGACGCCTTTAGGACGGCGCTCACCGAAAACTCCTTGGAGCGCAGATGTTTTTTCGTGTCCCGGACGCGGTGCGGCGTTCTCCTGGCGATGCGTAGCATCGTCCAGTACGCTGCTCCGCAGAGCCGGGACCCAAGAGGTCAACGCACGGAAGGATGGGCCCCTGATCGGCAGCGCACCACTGAGGGCTACGGCAGGCGTAGCCCTCAGTGGTGCGCAGCATCCGGGGAACGAGACCGGTGTTATTCAGAAATCGAGGTCCACGTAAGTCCGCGACGCCGGCACGCCCGCCAGCCATTCGCTCAACAGCGGGCGGAACGAGGGGCGGGACTTTACCCGCGCGTACCAGGCCTTTGCCGCGTCGTCCTCGATCCATGGCACGTCGCCCAGATAATCGATCGCCGAAAGATGCGCCGCGGCGGCGAGGTCCGCATAGGTGAGCCGGTCGCCGGCGAGATAGTTCCGCGTCCGCGCCAGCCAGCCGATATAGGCCAGATGATAGCGCACATTCGCCTTCGCCGCGCGCATCACATCGGCCGCCGGCGGGCCACCGCCGTTATCCTCACTCATGAATCGCTTGTAGATGCGTTCAGTGACCAGCGGATTGGAGGCTTCCTCGAAAAATTTCCCGTTGAACCAGGCCATCAGCCGGCGCACTTCGATGCGTTCGTTCGTCCCTCGCGGCAACAGCCGGCGCTCCGCCATCGCATCGCCATGGGTCTCATCGAGATATTCCGCGATGATGCCAGGTCCCGGAATCGCGGGGCGGCCTTCGGCGATCAATACCGGCGTCGTGCCCGCTGGGTTCAACAGGAGAAAGGCCTCGCGCCGTTCCCAGACCCGCTCTTCCACCAGGCGCATATCCAGCCCGTGTTCGCCGAGCGCCAGGCGAATGAAGCGCGAATGCGGGCAGAACGGGTGGTGAAACAGCGTGAACATGAAATCCTTGATAAATTTCCAGTCTTAAGAAACTCCCTACGCCGGCCCGCTCACGCCACGAATGGGCCAAACTACCGAAGCTTGCGACCGAGGCAACCTGTGTTTTCGTGCTTTTTGACGTTGCGGCAAGGAGGCGAATAAGCGAGAAGAACCCGGCTTTTTTCGGCCGGTACCGATCACACAGGCCGCAATGGATCACGAACTTCGGAATTGGAGCACTAGGTCATGATGTCTGATTCGTTGCGGGCGGTGATTCTCGGGATCATCGAGGGCGTCACGGAATTCTTGCCGGTGTCCTCGACCGGTCATCTCTTGCTGGCGGAACGCTTCTTCGATCTCGGGCAGGGCAGTTTCTGGAACAGTTTTACGGTTCTGATCCAGCTCGGGGCGATCCTTGCGATCCTTGCCATCTACTTTGTCAAACTATCGAAAATCGCGCTCGGCATGTTCTCCAATGCCGACGACCGCCGCTTCGTGATCGGCCTGCTGGTGGCGTTCCTGCCTGCCGTGATCATCGGCTTGATTGCCGGCAAATACATCAAGGAAGTTCTGTTCAATCCGTGGGTGGTGTGTTTTTCGCTGATCGTCGGCGGCGCCATTCTGTTGTGGGTCGATCAGATCGACCACAATCCGCATGAGCACGACGCGACGAAATTTCCCTTGCTCACCTATCTGTGGATCGGCTTTGCGCAGTGCCTGGCGATGATCCCCGGGGTTTCACGCTCCGGCGCCAGCATTGTCGCGGCGATGCTGCTTGGCGCCGAAAAGCGCGCGGCGGCGGAATTCTCGTTCTTCCTGGCGATCCCGACCATGATCGGCGCCTTCGCCTATGATTTTTACGAGAACCGGGGCGAAATGACCGCCGACCATTTGGGGATCGTGGCGATCGGATTCGTGGTGTCGTTCATCACCGCGATTATCGTGGTGAAGACGTTCCTCAATT
>JGI12270J11330_10002384_pt1 | contig 13795 bp, 5 predicted proteins | sample PeaSoiMetSII2010_FD_11330 | JGI IMG/M metagenome (IMG submission 11330)
CTAAGAGGAGGTTCCCCCGCGCACGCGGGGATAGACCCATAGCTTTTGGCGATTGGCCGTTTGCGGGTTAGGTTCCCCCGCGCACGCGGGGATAGACCGTAAATTGCGCGTGTTCGATGATTTGATTATCCGGTTCCCCCGCGCACGCGGGGATAGACCCTATCCGCCGCGCGGATGATCGATCGCGCATATGGTTCCCCCGCGCACGCGGGGATAGACCGCTCCGTGTTTGTTCCCGCGAACCCGGGATCGAGGTTCCCCCGCGCACGCGGGGATAGACCTCATCAACCAGCATCTACCATGCTTAACCATCAGGTTCCCCCGCGCACGCGGGGATAGACCCCAATCCCGGCTCGGCTGCATTCGTCGGCACCGGGTTCCCCCGCGCACGCGGGGATAGACCGCGCATCTCCGAAAAGCAGGCTCGCGAGATTCAGGTTCCCCCGCGCACGCGGGGATAGACCTGAACCGCAAACATGCCGCAAAGATAATTGCAGGGTTCCCCCGCGCACGCGGGGATAGACCGGGCCGCCAGCGGTACCGACCGGCGGCGCAGGCGGTTCCCCCGCGCACGCGGGGATAGACCCTCGCTCTCCTTCTGCACGTTCTTGTCGCCAACGGTTCCCCCGCGCACGCGGGGATAGACCCCTGTTTGCCTATGTCGCGCGGCTGTAATAGTCGGTTCCCCCGCGCACGCGGGGATAGACCTGATCGATCACGCATATAGATGATACCGCTTGAGGTTCCCCCGCGCACGCGGGGATAGACCCTATGGCGGTATCGTTCGGGCGCCCATTGATGGGGTTCCCCCGCGCACGCGGGGATAGACCGTTGACTAGCTATTGCCCCGTACCCATTAGCTAGGTTCCCCCGCGCACGCGGGGATAGACCGCATTCGATCGCGCTATGCGTAGTTGTACCTGTGGTTCCCCCGCGCACGCGGGGATAGACCCGCATCGCAACCCAAGGAGCTAAGAGCCATGATGGTTCCCCCGCGCACGCGGGGATAGACCTTCCATCCTTGCGCGCGGGCGTACACTGGCGGAGGTTCCCCCGCGCACGCGGGGATAGACCTTTAGCCGCGCGCGATCGATCGGTCACCGGCTGGGTTCCCCCGCGCACGCGGGGATAGACCTGAAACGCAAGGGTGGGTCTCGCGCGAGCGGCTGGTTCCCCCGCGCACGCGGGGATAGACCGTGAGCGCCCTGTCCGGCCACGATGGCCGGACAGGGCGCTTGGTTCTATTGCGACGGCCGCGCGGCCTCGGCTGGCTACGGTCCGATCGAGTTCCCCGTCAGCTTGACGGTATGCACGCCCGGCGCGTTCGTCCCGCCGGCGCAAGCGTTGGCGTAGCTCCCCGGATCGCTCGCGACGGTCACGTCGATACAGGCGCTCTCCGTCACCGGCGCGCTCGGGCTGCCCGCGCTCGGCGTGAATGTCACCGTGTAGCAGGTCACATTCGCCGCTGCCCCAGCCGGGCAGGTCCCCGTCGCGCCGCTGACTGTGAAGTCGCCGGGATTTGTCCCGCCGTAAGTCCCGGGATGTGCCGTGCTACCAAAGCTGACCCCCAACGCGGTGGGCGCCGCAAACGTCGAAACGCTCGTCGGCGGCTCTGCCAGGTCGGTGACCTTCAGCGTGTTCGCCGTCACTGACGACACCGCCACTTTATGCACCCCACTCCCGGTCCACGCATTGCCCACCGCGGCGGTGGCGGCGATCGTGTCCGGCACCGCCGTCGCCGAGAGCGCAACGGTGTGCGCAGACAGGGCCAAGTCGGGGCTGGCGGTGATCGTCAAAGTGCCGGACTCTCCGGGCGGCGTCAAAGCGCTTGGCGAGTAGCTGTAGGCAAGTGTGCACGAACCGGCCGCCGGCACGGTCGGCGCCAACAGCGTGCCGCCGCAGGTACCGCCGCTAACCGGGAAACTAAAGCCGGTCGCGGTTTGCGTCGCGATGCTCGGGGTCAGCGTGACCGACGACGACTGCTTGTTGGTGATCGTCACGTACTTGGTGACCGTGTTGCCGAAGTGCTCGTTTTTGATCGTCACGCTTGCAGGTGAAGTAGTCACGTCGACCGTGCCGGTCCCCTGCATTTTAATGGTCTGCGTGCCTGCCGGGGCATCATCCGTGATCGTAAGCGTCCCGGTGCGGCCGTTAGTCGCACTTATCGCGCTCGGCGTGAAGCTCAAGGTGATTGTGCAAGTGGCCGGGGACGGTCCCACAGTGTACGGATAACCGGTCGAGCCGCACGTCCCGCCGGTAACGTTGAACTCAGGGGTTGCCGAGCCGTCGGTGCTTGACGGGGCCACGCTGGTGATGGTCAGCGGCGCCTTGCTCTTGTTCGTCACCGTGACGGTCTTGATCGTCGCCGAGGTCTGCCCGGCAACTTCGGAGCCGAACGAAACCGTTGCCGGCCCAGCGCTCCCGTTGGGCGTCGGCGTCGCGGTTGGCGTGGCCGTCCGCGTCTTGGTCGGCGTTGCCGTCGGCGTCCTGGTTGGGGTCGCCGTGCGCGTCTTGGTCGGCGTTGCCGTGGCAGTCTTCGTTGGCTTGACCGTCCCCTTCCCCACGGCTAGGAGGCGGCCCGTCGAGGGAACGCTGGCGTCACTAACAGCGTTCACTTGCGTAATGGCGCCGGCGCCATTAACACCGTTCGCCTTCGTAATGGCGGGGGCGGCCGCTCCGATCGCTGGCGATTGGGTCATGGGGAATATAAGGATGTCGCCATCAGCAGTGATCGCCGGCGAGGAATAGATCATAAAGCCGGTCTGGTACGCCCACTTTTTCGTGTATGACGTGCCGTTATCGGTTAGCGCGTAGAGGTTGCCGTCAAAGGAGCCGAAGTAAATGGCCCCGTCGGCGCCAATCGCCGGCGCGGAATATACCGAGGCGCCGGTTTGGAACGCCCACTTCTCCGTAACAGTACCTTGCCCGCCGTCGGTTAACGCGTAAAGGTGGCTGGGTAAATAGGCGCCAGTGGAGGGGACTACCTCATCGTCCCCGAAGTAAATGGTCCCGTCGGCGCCGATCGCCGGCGCGGAAGTCACGGAGCCAGCGGTTGGGAACACCCACTTCTGCGTGCCGTCGGGGTTTAACGCGTAGAGGTGGCCGCCTATTATCTCATCCGGACTTATGGAGTACACCACGTCCCCGAAATAAATGGTCCCATCGGTACCGATCGCCGGCGAGGACCATACTTCACCGCCGGTTGCGAATGCCCACTTCTGTGTGACCGTGCTTTGCCCGCCATCGGTTAACGCGTAAAAGTGGCCGCCTATCACGTGATTACTGGAGTCCATGTTCCCGACCCCGAAGTAAATGGTCCCATCGGCGCCGATCGCCGGCGAGGAAGCCACACCGCCGTCACCCCAAGCGTTCGTCGGGTCGCCGGTTGGGAACGACCACTTCTGCGTGCCGTCGGGGTTTACCGCGTAGAGCCCATGAGGGACCGTAAAACTTCCGTTCCCGACGTAAATGGTGCCATCGGCGCCGATCGCCGGCGAGGATATATTCATCGGAGCGGCGGTTGCAAACGCCCACTTTTGCGTGCCGTCAGCGGGGTTTAACGCGTAGAGCTTGCCTGCAGAGATGTAGATGGTCCCGTCGGAGCCGATAGCCGCCGCGTCCCCAATTTCATTGATAGCGAATGGCACTGCCCACTTCTGCGTGCCGTCGGGGTTTAACGCGTAGAAGTACGCGGGGCCGGAGTCGCAACCGGGGCACGCCGCAGTGCCGATGTAGATGGTCCCGTCGGCGCCGATCGTCGGCGAGCTATACTCAGTGGCCGGGGAGCCGATTGCGGCACTCCAGAGCAGAGCGCCGGTGTTGGCGCTGGTGTCGTATGTGCTCAGACCCGTGTGGCGCACATCGTGCTGGAACATCGGCCAGACCCCGGTGGGTGTCGGCGCGGCGGCGGGCTGGATGGCGATGAACAGAGGAGAATACAGTTCTGTGAGCGGGCCGCTGATGGTGCCGCTGGGGGCTTCGTTGAGCGCCCCGGTGCTGCTTCCCAGTGCCGGATAGGCAAACACGCTGGCGGCACCGTTGTCCACCACATAGATGTTGCCGCTGGAATCCAGCCCGATGCCGAGCGGGAAGCTCAGGCCGGTGCTGCTCCCGCCGATGGTGGCGATGGGGGCCTCGTTCAGCACCCCGGTGCTGCTTCCCAGCACCGCATAGACAAACACGCTTTTGGCTTGGTTGTCCGTCGCATAGATCTTGCCGCCGGAATCCAGCGCGATGCCGTATGGACCGCTCAGGCCGGTGCTGCTCCCACTGATGGCGGCGGTGGGGAACTCATTGAGCAGCCCGGTGCTGCTTCCCAGCGCCGGATAGACAAACACGGTAGCGCTCATCAAATCCACCACGTAGATGTTGCGGCTGGAATCCAGTGCGATGCCGAATGGGGAGGTGAGCCCGGTGTTGGTCCCGCTGATGGTGGCGATGGGGGCCTCGTTGAGCAGCCCGGTGCTGCTTCCCAGCGGCGGATAGACCGTCACGCTGGCAGAAGCGTTCGTCACATAGATTTTGCCGCTGGAATCCACCGCGACACCTTGTGGGGACGACAGGCTGGTGCTGCTCCCGCTGATGGTGGCGATGGGAGCGGCGTTGGCGTTGCTCCCGGCCGGATAGACAAACACGCCGGCGGGGCTGCCACCGCCAGATCCATCATCCACCACATAGATGTTGCCGCTGGAATCAAGCGCGATGCCTTGCGGGGAGCCCAGGCCGGTGGTGATGGTCGTGCTGATCGTGGCGCTTGGGGCCTCGTTGAGCAGCCCAGTGCTGCTTCCCAGCGCCGGATAGACCGTCACGCTATTACTGCCGTTGTCCACCACATCGATGTTGCCGCTGGAATCCAGCGCGATGCCGTATGGGTAGCTCAGGCCTGTGTTGCTCCCGCCGACGGTGGCGGTTGGGGCCTCATTGAGCAGCCCGGTGTTGCTTCCCAGCGCCGGATAGACGAGCACGCTGCCGTAGCCTACTTCATTCGTCATATAGATTTTGCCGCTGGAATCCAGCGCGATGCCTTGTGGCCAGCTCAGGCCGGTGTTGCTCCCGCTGATGGTGGCGATTGGGGACTCGTTGAGCAGCCCGGTGCTGCTTCCCAGCGCCGGATAGACGAACAGGCTGCTGATGTTCGGGTCAACTACATAGATTTTGCCGCTGGAATCCAGCGCGATGGCTTGTGCCTGGTACATGCCGGCGTTGCTCCCGCTGATGGTGGCGGTGGGGGACTCGTTGAGCAGCCCGGTGCTGCTTCCCAGCGCCGGATAGACATACACGCAGGCGGCACTGGTGTTGTTGTCGTAGTCAACTACATAGATTTTGCCGCTCGAATCCAGCACGATACCTCCCGGCGAGTTCAAGCTCGTGTTGCCCCCGGTGATGGTGGCGATGGGAGCGGCATTGCCGTTGCTCCCGGCCGAATAGACAAACACGCTGCCGCTGTTATCCGCCACGTAGATTTTGCCGCTGTAATCCACCGCGATGCCGTCTGGGGAGCTCAGGCCGGTGCTGGGCCCGCCGATGGTGGCGATGGGGGTGGCGTCGCCGTTGCTACCTTTGGCGTAAATGTTGATTATTGCGCTGCTGCCGTCCGTGTTGCTGTTGGCGACGTAAATGTTCCCACTCGCGTCAACGGCCAGAAATTGGGGAAAGGCGAGTCCGGTAGGGGCGGGGGCCTGCGGGGCAACGTCGCCATTGCTGGCGGCGGAATAAGCCGTCACCGCTGCGGTGATCCCTGGTGAACCCAGAATTGATATCGGCGAGTCCGTAACTAGGAGCGTCGGGCCAGGCGGCTGGCTATAGGCGCGGCCTGAAAAACGATGAAGGCCGGCAATCGCAAACGCGGCCGCACACAAGATCGCGACGATGCCGATACGTACTTTTCCTGCGTACCTTTCCATTTGCTCCTCCCCCGAGTGAAACAGCAGTACGAGTTAAACCAGACTAATAGTTTGGTGACGCAATAATTATGTCATCGCTTTGGCTACTCTAATCTAACCCGGCTGTCAAGCTCCCAGTCGTGACAAACTGAACTCTGGGTTCAAACGCACCGGGCGGGTTTCACACGTCGAAAATCACGCGCGAACGCCATCCGTCGGGCGAGTTCTCCACCATCAGTTGATGGTAGGTGACGGCTTTGATTTCACCGCGAAACGCGTGGCGGGCCGGGTCGAAAGGTTCGCCTCGAAGCGTCACGCAGATCGATCGGCCGGCCTCCTTTACCGAAGCGCCGCGCCAGATGAACCCCTCCACCGTGAAAAGAGCAAGCAACTCCGTGAGCAGGTCATGCATAAGATCGGGATCAGCTTCGGCCTCGACTGTGATCTCCCGATTCTCAATCTCCGCGACGCCTGCCGTCTCGACCAACAGCGCAGCCAAGGCAACTGCGCCGCGGCGGAACAACTCGCCGCGCGTGGGAGCCTCCAACTCGATGCCGATGTCGCCGGTGTGCTCGAACTCGCGAAATAGAACGGCGTCTTCCGCGGGCGGCGCGTCCGCTTTCGTCGCCATCAGCCTTTAATCACGGCAAACGGCTTGAGTCGCGCGACCCGCCGGGTTATGCGTGCGGCTTCCATGACCTCAACCACCTCGGCGACGTCCTTGTAGGCGTGCGGCATCTCCTCGGCGATGCCGGCGCGGCTATGGGCTCTGACGGTAACCCCCAGCGCCTTTAATTCGGCGTGCAGGTCGCGCCCGCCCGCCTCTCGCCTGGCTTTCACTCTGCTCATCAACCGCCCGGCGCCGTGGCACGATGAGCCGAAGGTCTCGCGCATCGCCGTTTCAAGGCCCACCAGCACGAACGAATAGCGGCCCATATCTCCGGGCACCAGCACCGGCTGTCCCAGCGGACGCAGTGCCTCCGGCAACGCGGGATGGCCGGGTCCGAAGGCGCGGGTGGCGCCCTTGCGATGCACGCATACGAGTCGCTTTTGGCCATCCACGCTGTGCTCTTCGAATTTTGCGATATTGTGGCAGACGTCGTACACAAGCTCGAAGTTCAGTTCTCTGGGCGCGATCGAGAGCGCTTGCAGGAAAGCCTGCTCGGCGAGGTGCATCATTACCTGCCGATTGCACCAGGCAAAGTTCGCGGCGGCGGCCATGGCGCCGAGATAGGCTTGCCCTTCCGGCGAGCTGATTGGAACGGCGGCGAGCTGGCGATCGGGCAGGCTGATTCCGTAACGGGCCATCGCGCCACCGACAAGTTTGAGATAGTCGTCGCAGGTTTGGTGGCCCAGGCCGCGCGAGCCCGAGTGGATCATAACCGTGACCTGACCGAGCTCGAGTCCCAACGCATCGGCAAGCTTCGAGTCATAGATCTCATCGACGCGGCTGACTTCGAGAAAGTGATTGCCCGAACCGAGCGTGCCCAGTTGCTTCGCACCGCGCTGGTAAGCGCGCTCGCTGATGCGGTCGGGGTCGGCGCCCGCGAGCATTCCGCCTTCTTCGGTATGTTCGAGGTCGCGCTCGGTCGCGTATCCGTTGCGCAGCGCCCACTTGGCGCCTTCGCCGGCCACTTCCTTCAGTTGCTCGATCGACAGTCCCGGTATCGCGCCCCAGGAGCCGACTCCGGCCGGAATCCTGGCGAAGAGCGCGCCGGATCAGGCCGATGTCGGGGTTCCCCCGCGCACGCGGGGATAGACCTTTTCACCGGTGTAGAGGTTTGGATCGTCGAAGGGTTCCCCCGCGCACGCGGGGATAGACCGTTGAAATATGTCCATCGGTAACCCTCCTCCTCGGTTCCCCCGCGCACGCGGGGATAGACCTGGGATTACTGGGAATGCATGAATTAGATATCGGGTTCCCCCGCGCACGCGGGGATAGACCTGAGGTCATCGCGGGCGCGGCTACGCCGCTTAGGGTTCCCCCGCGCACGCGGGGATAGACCGTCAGTACGCCCCCATCGGCCATTGAGGTCATCGGTTCCCCCGCGCACGCGGGGATAGACCATCGAGTACATTGCGCCCGAGCAAGTCAGTACGGGTTCCCCCGCGCACGCGGGGATAGACCAGTGAAGTGGTGGATGTATGAAGGCTACATATAGGTTCCCCCGCGCACGCGGGGATAGACCTTCGCTTGTCGTCGATAAGGTCGGCGCGGGTCAGGTTCCCCCGCGCACGCGGGGATAGACCCGCGAAGATGACGGGCGCTATGCGTTCGATGGCGGTTCCCCCGCGCACGCGGGGATAGACCTGCTTCTTCTGCGAAGGCAATTTGCGAGCTGAAGGTTCCCCCGCGCACGCGGGGATAGACCGTACTCTGACGTGAAGGAGGAGCTGTGGTTAATGGTTCCCCCGCGCACGCGGGGATAGACCTCTGCCGGGGCCGACTCTGCGGATGGCGTAGCTGGTTCCCCCGCGCACGCGGGGATAGACCTTGAGTTAAGCGGCAGAGACCGTTTCGGTTGCAGGTTCCCCCGCGCACGCGGGGATAGACCGTGGTACATTTTCCGCGCATCCTAGCCTTGAGCGGTTCCCCCGCGCACGCGGGGATAGACCTTTAGCCATCGCGTCGGCGTCATTTCCTTCCTGGGTTCCCCCGCGCACGCGGGGATAGACCGCGTGATATCGTGAGCCTCTTGACTTCGACTGTGGTTCCCCCGCGCACGCGGGGATAGACCCGACGTGCAGCCACTCGAATTTCATCGGGTCGTGGTTCCCCCGCGCACGCGGGGATAGACCGTTGATAATCGCCAATCGCAGCGACGGATATGTGGTTCCCCCGCGCACGCGGGGATAGACCCTCGTTTGGCGCCGACGCTTCTATCGCGACTTCGGTTCCCCCGCGCACGCGGGGATAGACCTTTTGCGCGGGCTGATTCTGTTGCATCTGCGCCGGTTCCCCCGCGCACGCGGGGATAGACCGGAGAACCGACACCGTGATTACAGACTCAAGCAGGTTCCCCCGCGCACGCGGGGATAGACCGTCGAGAGCGCCGGCGTGGCGGCCGCAGTCGGGGGTTCCCCCGCGCACGCGGGGATAGACCGCGATCGCCGCGTTTTGACCGTCGCGGAAACCAGGTTCCCCCGCGCACGCGGGGATAGACCTCGAGCAGCTGCCCGTACGCGTTCCCGGTGTTGGGTTCCCCCGCGCACGCGGGGATAGACCGAAACATATCGACCCGTAGAGTCATCGACTTGCGGTTCCCCCGCGCACGCGGGGATAGACCTTGGGAACCCAACGATACGGCTTCTCGACAAACGGTTCCCCCGCGCACGCGGGGATAGACCTGACGTGACGATGATCATAGCTTGGCGGGCATGGGTTCCCCCGCGCACGCGGGGATAGACCCGATCAAGGTTGGGGCATTCTTAGCCGCAAACCGGTTCCCCCGCGCACGCGGGGATAGACCATCCTTACTGGTGGCAACCCGGACGCCAAAGCGGGTTCCCCCGCGCACGCGGGGATAGACCCCGTGAGCGTGATATCGTCGCCGGGATTGAACGGGTTCCCCCGCGCACGCGGGGATAGACCCTCCGTTGTGACGCCAGCCGCCCCCCCGATGCACGGTTCCCCCGCGCACGCGGGGATAGACCGAGTGCGGGGACCGGATGGTGAGAGACGGCGACGGTTCCCCCGCGCACGCGGGGATAGACCCCGGCTGGCCCTTTTCATAAAGCGGCGAGACCGGGTTCCCCCGCGCACGCGGGGATAGACCTTCGTGGGAGAGTCTCCGGCCTTGATTGACTTGGGTTCCCCCGCGCACGCGGGGATAGACCGTATTCAATCAAGCGCGGCGATGGAAAATTCGTGGTTCCCCCGCGCACGCGGGGATAGACCCTACGTAAGTCATCACGAGTGGTCAGGAAACTGAGAATCTCCGAAAGGCTGAAAAAACTCAACCAGGTTCAAGATCATTCGCGCAGCAAGACTTTTTCAGGATTCGCTCGGAGTCCATCTCCGAAGTCAGTCCCGGCTGAAGCCGATTCGCCGCCGGTTGGTTTGCGGAGGCGTCATGAGTTCGCAGATGGCGTCGAAGACGACCTTGAATTGGTGATGATGATCGAGCCGCGCGCGTACGGGTTGTCCCCACGCGTGTGGGGGTGAACCGGTATCGCGGCGCATTGGCCGCCGTTATCGACCATCTGCCAGCGTGCAAGCGGCGACTCGCTTCACTTACGCTTCTGCCGTCGATTGCTTTTCCTCGAAGGAAGCCCGGTACAACGCCTCTATTCGCTCGGCTTCCCGGTCCGTGAGGGCGGCAAATTCATTCTCCCGAGCGCGTTTGGATAGCCGCCCGTTCTCCTGGCGTAGGAATCGATGCAGGAGCTCAATCTTCTCGGCGGGCATGTCGGCGATTTCCTGGATGCCATGCGCGAATCGATCGTAGGCCTGCAAATAGGCGACCTCCTCCGGAAGATCATGCTCAATCGTCTGCTCCACGCATCGATAGAGAAACTCGGCGTGCACGGTCGCGTCGAAATATCGATAATAGTCGCCAGTGTCGTTCAGAACCTCGATGTTCCCATTCGGCGCAGCGCGCCAGTCGATGTAGTCCAACAGGGGTCGGGAGTGCGATTCAAGGACTTCTCGATAGCTTTGGATGTTCCGCAGAATCGCCGCACTCACCGGAAAGACCACGCCTGGCGGATTATAACCCGCGGCTGCGAGCACGTGATGGATGAGCCATCGATGCAGTCTGCCGTTTCCGTCGCTGAATGGATGGACATAAACAAATCCGAACGCCACAGCCGCCGCGACGACCACCGGATCGACCCGGCCAGCGACCCCTCGCGCCGCATACGCAATCACTCCTTCAACGAGACTCGTGAGATCCTCGGGACGCGCGCTGATGTGGTCCGGAATCGGTTCGTTATTCGTGCGGTCGTGCGTCCCCACGAATCCACCTTCGGCACGCAGTCCAAGATGCACGAAGCGCGCGTCGCCGATCACGATCTGTTGCAATCTCTCCAACTCGGCGATGCTCAGCTTGCGCGAACCCGCCTCACCTATGATCTGACCCCAACGCACGGCGCGCTTCGGAGATGGCCGTTCGCCCTCGATCGAAAATGACGACTTGCTGTCACTGAGGAGCAGGAAGGCAGCTGCGCGGGCCATTATATCGGCGTGAATACGCCCCACCACGTCGCGGGCAATTTTGTCGAGGCCTTTCGCCGCGTACCCTTCAAGCGCTTTGGTACGCCGCACCATCGGGCAGAACGCGCGCGTTCCTGGAAGATTATCGATGACTTTGTGCCGCGACGAGACCTTCCCGCCTGCGATGGCTAATTGTTTGGTCGGGTCGACGACCGCTACCGCTCGCACTTTCCCCGGATCCCTTACGTCGAGCTGCCGGCCGGTCAGCCACTCATGCAAATACCAGAGGCGCCGGGCGTAAGCGCCGGTGGGTTTGGAGCGAACGGCGCCGGCGATCTCTGCGTCCGGTACGACCTTGAACAGCGCGGACAGAACACTGAGATCGACGCCCTCCCATTTGAGGGCGAACTCGAGGTGCCCGCTCAGGGTGTTCTCTGGTGCATGTCGGGGAGTGAAGATCTGCCATGTTTCTGTTGACGCGGGGTGATGTCGGGATGCCGTCGCGGCGAGTCGCGGAGGCAATGGAATCTGCAGATGATAGCGTTCGATTAAGTCCGCGTAGCCGACGGGACGCGCTGGCTCGGGCAACGAGCGGCCGCGAAAATCTGTCACCGGGTGAGAATCGTCTTCACTCATCAGAAATTCCGCGATATTTCGTCACCATATCGAGCACGACATCGAGCACGACCGTTCTTGGGCTGAATCAGTACTGCGCGAAAACCTTTCACCTTTCGCGTCAAATCTTCACCGATTTCCTTCATTGCGAATAGTAGTCACCGAGGTGCCATCTGTAAAGAGGGCCGCTGCGAACGGCGCCTGTCCACGTCGCCGGGAGCCTTTCATGAAAAATGACGCTTTCACCAAACGGTGAAACCAGTTGCGCAGACGGGTAGTGGGTCAATTTGACTTTCCCGGCTTCCCGGCAAGACCGCGCGCTCGATTCAGTCGCCAAGCGATTCGGCGAGGAGGCGGTGACGTGCAGCCTCGCCCGCACCGATCGCGCCGCCCCGACGCTGCGGATCAAGTGAGGCGCGCGATTAGTGCGGCAAAAATCCCGCAATCCGGCGGAATCCGGCGCTGGTTGCAAATGCGGGGTTCGGCTCGTAAAGCTGTGACAGTCAAAATGGAAGTTCCCGCTTACGGAGGCGTTTATCGTGTCAGACCGGCAGATAAATTGGAAAGGACCTTTCTTGGTGGAGAGCGAAAACCCCGCCTATAGTTCTCAACTCCCAGACTCACCCGGGATCTATCGAATCCGAGCACTAACTTCCCCGCAGAAGCCAGCAAGCATTCCTCGGTGCAACGGAACGGACCCGAAGGGAATCCTTCACATTGGTGAAACCAAATACCTGCGAACGAGGGTCAGACACTTTCGCAATGCGGCATTCCGCAGTGGAGACTGCCATGCCGCAGGCTGCGAATTCCGTGATTCTGGATTCGCTTCTCAGTTTTCCAAAGAGACGATCTATTACGATTTTGCCGAGCGGGAGTCGAAGGAAGCCGCAGAAGAGTGCGAGCGAGCATTGCACGAGGAATACCGTAAGCGTTTTCACGACAAGCCGCCTCTCGATTCCAGTATTGGGAAGAAGAAGCCGTAGGGCAGCAACATGGCCTTAGCTACCTGCGCCAGCTGCGGTCACAAGGTTTCAACCGCCGCACGTTCCTGCCCAAAATGTGGCGCACTGCCGCCGAAGCTTATTTATTGCACAAGGTGCGGCGGCACCATGCTCGAAAGCGCAACAGTATGCCCCGCATGCGGCGCCGCTCGATATGACAGCCCCCCCACAGGCAGCTTTGAGAAGCAGGGGAATCCGTCAACCGCAGATCAACCAGCGGCAGCGCCCCCGCCGCGATCTACTGACCTTAACCCAAAAGAAGCTGCTACCAGCCAGCCAAAATGGCAGTGCCCCAAGTGCGATAGCGAAAACGTACAGAAACTCTCTGTGATCTTCTCGGAGGGTACGACCTCGACTAGGCAGGGAATGATGGGATTAGGGATTGGCGGGAGCGGAGCGATTGGAGGTGCGGTGGGAGGTGGAACGAGTTCAACCACCTTGGCCAAGAGCGTTGCACCACCAACCGCCCCGAAAGAACCCTCAGCGGTGCTGAACACGATGGGCGTTGCAGGTTGCGCAACGCTCTTGGTATTCCTCCTTTTGGGGTTTCTTTTTCTTCTCGCAATGGGCGACGACCAGTTGTCACGCGCCGACAAGGTCGTGGGCGCAACACTGTGCGCGCTAATTCTGTTGCTCGTTCGGTGGAGATTCTCTTCTGCTGCACGCTCCCTTAAGCAGAAACAGGAGGCAGAGTACCAAGTCGAGCTCGCAGCCTACAACGAGGCACTAGCTATCTACAACGAGGCGATGGCTCAATGGCAGCGATCTTATTTTTGTCACCGCTGCGGAAACATCTTCGAGTTGCAAAGCTCATAGGGCTAACTGCGCTGGGGTGCCTCGCGACCCCCGCAGTGTGAGGGCATCGGCGAGCCTTCACCCCGCATTTCGCAACGCCGCCATCGCGCGGCAGCCACGCTCGGAAATGGCAGTGAACAGCTTCGCGCGGACGGCAAATGAAACTGACCCACTACCCACAGACGATGGCCCGTGGCTCTGTCCTTCAGATTTTGTATCAAGCCGGGGATCGCGAAATCCGGGCGAGCTTGTGATCCTCACTGAAGACCGGTCTGCGCGGTGCGCTTAGCCTGTTGAGTAGCCGAGCCGCGACCAGCACGGGCCGGTCGGCTTCAGTTCGGGGTGGG
>JGI12270J11330_10002388_pt1 | contig 13778 bp, 12 predicted proteins | sample PeaSoiMetSII2010_FD_11330 | JGI IMG/M metagenome (IMG submission 11330)
GTTCGCGTCGACGATAACGATCGGCTTGCCTCGCCAAAACAGATAGCGGCCGATTGCACCCGCGCATTTGACGTAGTCGGCGATGTCGCGGCAGTAGCCGAGCTGCATGGCGGGCAGGGGGACGATGTCGCGGCGCTTCCGCAGCGAAAAGAAAACGAACGGAAAGACTTCTTCATCGGTGCGGCATACCAGGCTGAGGCAGCCATATCCCGCATGGCGCTTGAGGATTGCCAGGTGCTCATCCGGCAGGCCGGCGATGGAAGCCGTGTCCTGCGCAACTACTTCGACCGTCGTGCCGCGGCCGCCGCGCGACAGCACGGGCAGCGAGAAATAGAGCCCGCGGCAATAGGCCGCAAATCCCTGTGCTTCGAGGATCGGCCACGTCCCCACCGCCGGCGTGACGTTGAAGTAGGTGACGTCCTTGCGTTTTTGCGTCATCGACGCAAACAGCGCTGCGTAATTGCGGAACTCCGGATCGACATACCAGCTCGAGACGTTGCAGCAGGTTGCGGCCTCACCGTCGATGATCTTGGTCGAATAGATCAGGAGCAGGCAGCCGACCGGCGCCCCCTGATGCTCCAGCAAATAGCCGTAGCGAGGCGCGTCTTGCGGCAGCGATCGCGAGCCTTGATGGCGAAGGCCCCGCATCCAGTATTCGCGGCTGCGGTGGATAAAGCCCCTCGTCAAGAGATCGCCGACCGCCTCCAGATCGCTTTCCTGTATCTCGCGAAAACGCGGTTTGACGGCGAGCATGATGTTTACCAACGGACGCAAAAGATCGTAGCGCAAGGGTGATATTTCACATTTGCGCTCTATCATGGACCTGCAAAATTTTATGAGAAAGCGGAACAATCGATGTCGGTAAGGTTAAGGATTATTGCAGCGATACAGCAGATCGCGGCCGAACAGCAGGTCACCCTGCCGCCGCTCGAGGATAATCTGTCTCTCCATGAGACCGGCTTCGACTCCCTTGGCTTCGCCATCCTGGTGGCGCGGCTCGAAGACGATCTGGGCATCGATCCGTTTACCATATCGGAGGACGCAAGCTTTCCTCTCACGATAGGCGATTTCATCAGGGCCTATGAAAATGTCCACGCGTGAAGTTTTCGCGCTGCGTGGCTATCTTGATCCCCACCTGAAGGACCGCACCCTTTCGGACGCGCGGCGGGTCGTTTCGCTGACGGACATTACCGGCGAAACCTGTCTCAACGGCCGGCTCGCCGAAATCTCGGGACGGTCGGTGCTGCTCTCCGCAGCCGGCCAGTTCCTCTCCGCGCTGGCGATGCTGGAGATCGACGGTGTGGCGCGGCGAATGCTGCTGTGTCCGCCCGATCTCGCCGCCGACCATATTCACGCGCTCGTCGCAGATGCCGAGATCGATGCCGTGGTCACCGACCAGCCATCCCAGTGGGCTGGTTCGGGAATCGAATTGGTCGTACAGGCCGAGGAACAGCTGCGGCCGGCGAGGCGCGCGCAAACCGAACGGGCAACGGAATGGCTGATGCTGACGTCGGGCACCTCGGGTCTGCCGAAAATCGTCGGCCATACGCTGGAAGGTTTGACCGGCGCGATTGTCGCAGACGGTCCGGCGCGCGGGGCTCCGCCGGTATGGGCGACCTTCTATGACATCAGGCGCTATGGCGGCCTTCAGATTTTCTTGCGCGCGATCATCGGCGGCGGTTCGATGGTCTTGTCCGAGCCGGGCGAGGCGATCGCCGATCACGTCGCGCGGCTGCGGAAAAAGTCTGTCACGCACATTTCGGGTACGCCGTCGCACTGGCGCAAGCTTCTGATGAGCGGCGCAGCTTCTGGCTTTTCTCCGCGTTACGTTCGGTTGTCGGGCGAGATTGCCGATCAGGCCGTCCTCGATGGTTTGCGCCACGCTTTTCCTGGGGCCTCGATCGGTCACGCCTATGCGTCGACCGAGGCCGGCGTCGGCTTTGCCGTGAACGATGGGCTTGAGGGTTTTCCCGCTGATATGATCGGGGAGAGCCGCGACGGCGTCGAAATGAAAATCGTGGACGGTTCGCTGCGGATTCACTCAAGGCGCGCCGCGCACGCCTATGTCGGCCGGCAGGCGGCCGCCCTCACCGACAGCGATGGCTTCGTCGATACCGGCGACATGGTCGAGCTGCGCGGCGACAGGTACCACTTTGTCGGCCGGCGCGGCGGGATCATCAATATTGGCGGGTTGAAAGTTCATCCCGAAGAAATCGAAGCGGTCATCAACCGGCTTGCCGAGGTGCGGATGTCCCGCGCCAGGTCGCGCCGCAGCCCGATCACGGGCGCAATCGTGGTCGCCGACGTCATCCTGGCCGATGGCTGCGATACCGGCCGGAGCGAGGAGATCAAGAACAGGATTCTCGCCGATTGTCGAGCGAGTCTTGCGCCCCACAAGGTACCCGCCATGATCAAATTCGTAGACGCGCTCGATGTCACGGCGGCCGGAAAGCTGGCGCGGACCGATGCATAATGTTCTCGTGACCGGAGGCAGCCGCGGCATTGGGCTTTCGATCGCGCGCAGATTGGCCGGAGCCGGCTATCACGTGATTGCGGTAGCGCGGCGCGAGAGCGATGAGCTACGCGAAGCGATCCGCGCCATCGTGGAGCGAGGAACCGGCGGCCTTCATTTCAGGGCGTTCGATCTCAGCGACACCGACGCTATTCCCGCCTTCGTCAAGGGTCTGCGCGACGAGTTCGGCGCGATCTACGGCCTTGTCAACAATGCCGGCATCGGCACCGAGGGGCTGCTTGCGACGATGCACAACAGCGAGATCGAGGCGCTCTTGCGCCTCAACGTGCTCTCGCCCGTCATTCTCACCAAATATGTGGTGCGGCACATGATGGCCGACGGCGCCGGCCGTATCATCAACATGTCTTCGATCATTGCTTCCACCGGCTATAACGGCTTGTCGGTCTATGGCGCGACCAAGGCCGCTGCCACCGGTTTTACCCGGTCGCTGGCGCGCGAGGTCGGCAAACTCGGCATCACCGTGAACGCGATCGCGCCCGGCTTTGTGGATACCGAATTGACGCAAAGCCTCTCGGAAGATCAACGCAAGCGCATCGCCGGCCGCAGCGCCTTGCGCCGCCTGCCGGAGACGGACGACGTCGCGCGCATGGTCGAATATCTCCTGGGCGATGGCGGCCGCAATATAACCGGCGCCGTCCTGACCGTCGACGCCGGCAACACGGCGTAAGCTCGATCCAGCCCGGGAGCTACGGCATCCGCGGCGCTTGATTTCCCTCAATGGCGGCCGGAGCATTTTCCGCCAAGCTGAACAAGCTGCTTGGGAAATGTATCGATGTCATTTGAACGCATATTGCGGTGGGCACTCGTCGCGATTGCGGTGGCGGGATTGGCGGCCGGTATCGCTGCCCATGCGGCTCACAGACGGGATCTTGCCGACCTCTTCTGGACGCTCGCGACCGCGCCGGTGGTCGCGGGGCTTGCCGTTTCGATCCTGCGGGATTTCCTGGCCGGCCGGTTGGGTGTCGACGCAATCGCATTGATCTCGATGAGCGCGGCGCTGGCGCTCGGCCAGCCGCTCGCGGGCGCCGTGGTGGCGCTGATGTATTCCGGCGGCAATGTGCTTGAGGATATCGCGGTTGCCCGGGCCGAGCACGATCTGCGCGCGCTGGTCGATCGTGCCCCGCGCGAGGCGCATCTGCGCATCGACGACCGTATCGAGGAGGTGCCGATTTCCGCCGTCGCGGTCGGCGACCGGCTCCTGGTGCGGGCCGGCGAAATCATTCCCGTCGATGGCGTGGTCGTCTCGCATACGGCCACCATTGACGAATCTGCTTTGACCGGCGAACCGATCCCGGTGGTGAAAGCGCGCGGCGCTGCGATAATGTCCGGCTCGCTGAATGCCGGCGAGGCCTTCGAACTGACGGTGTCCGCGGTTGCCGGTGAAAGTACCTATGCCGGCATCGTGCGGATGGTGACGGCGGCCCAGACCGCGAAGGCGCCGTTCGTGCGGTTGGCCGATCGCTATGCGCTGATCTTCCTGCCGGTGACGCTCGCGCTTGCTTTCGTCGCGTGGCTGATTTCGGGCGACCTGATCCGAAGCCTCGCGGTGCTGGTGGCGGCGACGCCATGCCCGTTGATTCTGGCAGCCCCCGTTGCCTTCATCGCCGGCGTCGCGCAGGCGGCACGGCGCGGCATTTTGGTCAAGGGCGGCGGCCCGCTGGAGGCCTTGGCGCGTGCCCATACCGTGCTGTTCGACAAGACCGGGACATTGACGGTCGGCGGCGCGCGGTTGCTTTCCGTCGAAGCGGCGCCGGGAGAATCGGCCGACGAGGTGTTGATGCTGGGTGCCTCGCTCGAACAGGCGTCGCACCATGTTCTTGCGGCCGCCATCGTTCAGGCGGGGATCGAGCGCGGCTTGAGCCTGAAGGTGCCGGAGCAGGTTCGGGAATCCGTGGGCTCGGGATTGCGTGGCGTGATTGATGGTCGCCGGATAGAAGCAGGATCCCGCGACATGATCTACGGCGCCACCCGCGCCACCGAGTGGGCGTCGCGGGCCATTCGCCGCGCCTCCTGGCGCTCTGCACTGGTCGTCTTCATCGCGGTCGAGGGACGGCCCATCGGCGCGCTGCTGCTTGCCGACGAGCTTCGCTCCGATACGCCGCGCGCGATCCGGATGCTGCGCGAGGCCGGCATTGCCCGCATGGTCATGGTCACCGGCGATCGCGCCGCTGCCGCGCACGCAATTGGCGCAGCGCTCGATCTTGACGCCGTGCTCGCGGACCGGGTGCCTTCCGACAAGGTCGATGCCGTCCGCTCCGAGCAGCGGCTGCACCCGACCATCATGGTAGGCGACGGCATCAACGATGCGCCGGCGCTGGCATCCGCCGATGTCGGGATCGCGCTCGGCGCCCGCGGCGCCAGTGCCTCCTCGGAAGCGGCCGACGTGGTGATCCTGGCCGATCGCCTCGATCGCGTCGGCGAGGCGATCGTGATCGCGCGGCGCGCGCGCCGAATCGCCATCGAGAGCATCGTCGCCGGCATGGGCCTTTCGATTTTGGCGATGCTGGCGGCGAGCCTGGGCTGGCTTGAGCCGGTGCCGGCGGCGATCGTCCAGGAGGTGATCGATGTGGCCGTGATTCTCAATGCCTTGCGCGCCTTGTCGCCCGGCTACGCCCATCGTGGCCCGCACATCACGGTCGCGGACGGCCGCGAGCTGCATCGCAACCATCTGGTGTTGATGGGCAGTCTCGACCGCTTGCGATCGATCGTCGATGCGCTCGACGACGCCGATGCGGAAAATGGCGCCGCGTTGATCGTGGAGGCCAACCGGCTGGTGCAGGAGCAGGTCGTCGTGCATGAGAGCGACGATGAGGGCAGCGTCTATCCGCGGCTCGCCCGGATTTTGCGCGAGACCCACAGCCTTTCGGCAATGAGCCGGGCGCACCGCGAGATCCTGCATCTTGCCCGCCTGCTCGCCCGCCTGGTTGAGGACCTGCCCACCGAGAAACTCGACCGCTATCTTCTTCGTGACGCCCAGCGTGTGATCCAGTCGATCGAAACTCTCGTGCGCATGCACACGGCACAGGAGGAAGATATTTATGAAGCGGTAGCGGCGCGAACGGCTGCATAGGATAACGCGCCGACAGCGAGAACGGCGCCTGCGCCTATTTCCCTGGCACCTATTTTCTCGGCTTGGGCAGATCGATGCGCTCGGCGGAAAATTCAGCGGGCCCTTCGATGAGCCTGCGGATCCGGCGTTCGCGTTCGTCCGAGGAAAGCGACGGATCGAGCAGTTGGCTGATTTGCCTTACGGCCAGACCTTCAAGGTCAAGGGGATTGGCCGGGGCGGCAGCAGGGGAATCGGCATCCGGCCTGGCGCTCAGGCCGAGCTCTACCAGCCGGCAAATGGCGTCGGAGCGGGCCATTCCATGGGCTTCAGCCCAGGCGTCGATTTTCGCGGTCAGTCTTTCGGACATCTTCACCTCACTGACGGCACCGTGAGCGGGAGTCGGACGACGAATCATGTGGCCGGTTCGCTTTTTGGCAGCGCCTTACACCTTCAAATCCGCCGATCGACGTTGTGGGTGTTTTTACCTTTTTTCGTTCCCGGCGACTTGATCCCGATCAATGAGGAGGGGCGTCGCAGGCGGGCGCTCAACCCTCCGGTACACCCGCCTTGCGCATGCCCTCGGCGTTGCGCTCGCGTCCGGCGAGGTAGGTTGGGTCGTCTGTCGATGGGCCGGCGCGGTACCGGCGAACTGTGAAAGTCGAATCGAGAGCAAGTCCCTCCTGCGCTGCGGCCCTCGCCTCATCTAATCGGCCGAGCAGCGCCAACGCGGCGGCGAGAAAGAAATGCGCGAGCGGATGGTTCCTGTTGACTTCGACGGCGCGACGGAACTGCACGACCGCGTCCTCGTACGCGCCAATCTGCTGCTTACCGAGGCCCGCGAAGAATATCCATTGATGGGCGAAGGTGTCGACCGGACTGAGGCGGAGCGCCTCCTGGACGTGCGCCTCGGTTTCGGCGCCACGACCGATAAAATACTTGGCGAGGCCGATTTGTCCGTGAGCGGCAGCCAAATTCCTGTCCAGCGCCAACGCTCGCTCGAATTCGGCAATGCCTCGGGCCGCGCGGTTGGTAAAGATCAGAACGATGCCCAGGAGATAATGCGCGACAGCATGATTCGGTGCCAGTGACAACGTTTTGGTCAAGGTCGCTTCCACCGCCGCGAAACGCGCGGCGCGGTCGTCGGTCATAAAGTAGCCGGCACTCTGCGCGTCGACGTGTGCCATGCCGGTCAGCGCCTCGATATTGCCGGGATCGAGCGCGAGCGCCTGTTCGAAATACCCGCGCGCCTGCACCAGATGTTGAGGGGATATTCCCTTGTTGAAGCAGGACATGCCCTGGAAATAGAGGTCCATCGAATCGGGGTTCGACGCCCGCTCCGCGCGGTGCGCCTCAGCGGCGATCAACTGCATACCCAGTTGACTGGCAAGCCGCGCCAGTATCTCGTCCTGCATGTCGAAGAGGTCGGCCAAAGGCTTGTCGAAGCGCTCGCCCCAAAGATGATTGCCGGTCTCGACGTCGATGAGCTGAACATTGACCCGCATTCGATTGCCGCCGCGCTGAACGCTGCCTTCCAGCACATAGCGAACGTTCAGCTCGCGGCCGATCTGCTTCAAATCGGCAGCCTTGCCCTTGTAGGTGAAGGCGGTATTGCGCGCGATCACGAAGGAGCCTGCAATGCGCGAGAGATCGGTGGTCAGGCTTTCGGTGATGCCATCGACGAAATATTCCTGCTCCGGATCGCCGCCAATATTGACGAAAGGGAGCACTACGATCGATAGACGCGGGGCGCCAGGCCTTATCGGCGCGGGTGCGTCCTCGTGTCTTGGCGTTTCCGCGTTTCCATGGACATTGATGCTGAAGACGCGCACCGGCCGGACGATATTTTTCAACTCCTTGTCGCCGAGATTGACGAACTCTTCCCTCAAGCGATCGCGGACTTGCTGATAGGCCGCATCTGAAAGACAGATGTTGCCTGGTTCGGCGATGCCTTCGAGCCGCGCGGCGATATTGACGCCATCGCCCATGAGGTCTCCGTCGTCCTCGACGATCACATCGCCGAGATGAATGCCCATGCGAAACTCGATGCGCTTATCGGCAACGAAATCGGCGTTGCGGACCATCATGCCGCGCTGAACGTCGATCGCGCAGCGCACCGCATCGACGACCGAGACAAACTCGATCAGAATGCCGTCGCCGGTGGTCTTCACGATGCGGCCGCGATGCGCGGCGATGTTCGGATCGATCAGCTCCGAGCGCAGCGCGCGGAGCCGCTTGAGCGTGCCTTCCTCGTCGATCCCAGTCAGCCGGCTGTAGCTGGCCACGTCTGCCGCAAGAATGGTGGTGAGTTTGCGGACCGCGGTCATGCTCGTTTTGCCGTTACCCACCGATCACGTTGCCAAAAGGTGCATAAGCGCTCGCCATAGAAGCACAGAAGTTGAACATGCTTGAACCCGTCATCTCCGAAGGATTCAGCGCGGGCGGTACGCATGACGGCTTTGCTCTGCTCGATTGATAGGATTTATTGTCGCGGGTTGTAAAGCGACTGGCACAAATCCGAGTATAGTCAATCCCGTTTTTATTGAAAGTCCGCGGCTTTACGCGCGGGCCGTGTAATGGCCGGGGGAGCCACCGCGAATATCCAAGTCATGCATCGGCCCGCCTATTGGCGGATTGAGAAGGAGGAACGGCTTGCCGTGCTCGGCCTAACCTTCCGGAAAAGCACGCGGAGCTAGTGTGGCGGTTCTGAAGTCCGCATCATTGTTTCCGCGAGTCCGTCATGCGGACTTCTGAACCAAAGCCACACTAGAATCAATAAGTTGCTCGTGTCCCTTCGATACCGAAGTTCGCAAACGAGGACGCCGCACAATGATGCGAACTTCGGAATCGGGACACTAGGTGATGCCCCTAAAAACGTTTGTTTTCGGAGGTCAGTTTATTCAACATGTGGCTTTTCGACGGGTCGCTCGAACCGATTTTTGGACCACGCGCGTATCTGTTCAAACAATGTCTATTTGGGGATTTCAAAATCCGGAACGCTCCAACCATGACCACGTCCAACGGTAGCGACAAGTTCTACAGCGCCATTCCGGTGTTTCGCGGGTTCGCCAGATTGATGGACCCGGCGCTATATTCCCCGCTGCCGGATGACTGGAGCATCGGCGTCGCCGATATCGTGGAGTCGACCAAGGCAATCGCACAAGCCCGCTACAAGGCGGTCAATATGGCGGGTGCCTCGGTCATCGCGGCCGTCACCAACGCATTTGAGGGGCGAGAATTTCCGTTCGTGTTCGGCGGCGATGGCGCAAGCTTTGCGGTGGCGCCGGACGATGCCGAACTCGCCCGCGAGGCTCTGGCGGCGACCGCGGTCTGGGTCAAGGAAGATCTCGACCTCCTGATGCGGGTGGCCTTAGTGCCGATCGCTGCCATACGGGCGCAGGGGTTGGATGTTCGGGTTGCGCGCTTCGGGCCATCGCCCAATCTTTCCTACGCGATGTTTTCCGGCGGCGGTCTCGGCTGGGCTGAAGCTGCGATGAAGCGCGGCGAGTTCGCGGTGCCGATGGCGCCGCCCGGCACACAGCCCGACCTCTCCGGGCTTTCGTGCCGGTTCGAGGAGATTCCCGCCGTGCGCGGCCTCATCCTCTCGGTGCTGGTGTTGCCGGCGAAAGGCGCCGATCCCGCCGCCTTCCGCCGGCTGATCGAGGATATGATTGCGCTGGTCGAGCGCAGTCCGGATTCGGGGCGGCCGGTGCCATCAGGCGGGCCGCCGCTGCGCTGGCCGCCGGCCGGGGTGGAATTCGAGGCGCGCGCGCAGCGCGGAGGGTCCCTGCTCAGGCGGCGCGCCAGCGTTCTTGCCTATACGTTGTTTGCCTATCTGGTGATGCGCTTTGACATCAAGGTCGGCGGTTTCATACCGAAAACCTATGTGCGGCAGGTCGTTGAGAATTCCGACTTCCGCAAATACGACGATGGATTGCGGATGGTCCTCGATTGCACGCCGGAGCTCGAGCGCACGCTGAGCGAGCGTCTCGCCGCGGCTGCTTCGGCCGGCATCGCAAGATACGGACTGCACCGGCAGGATGCCGCGATGATGACCTGCTTCACCCCGTCGGCGCTGCGCAGCGACCACGTCCATTTCATCGACGGGGCGCGGGGCGGTTATGCCTCGGCGGCGACGGCGCTGAAAGCGGCGCCGGCCTGATGCGCGGCTTGACGACCGCTCAGCGAGTGGTTCGGCTCCAGTCTTCGCTGCCGCATAGCGCGCCGACGCAGCCTTCGACCCTCAACGTGCCCGGGCCGGTAACCGAGATGGTGCTTGCATAGGTCTTGCCGTCATCGGCGTTGTAAATCCGGCCGGACCATTTGCTCGCGCCCGCAGGCCGCATTCCGGAGAACAGCGCAAGCCCGATGATGGGGCGCCTTGCCAGGGCCGGGTTAGGGTTCTTGTCGTCGATCTGAGGTTTCCCGGTTGCGGGATCGATCGGCTCTTTCAGCCAGACAACGACACCGCAAATCCCCGCGCCGCACCGGCTGACTTGCACCTTTGCGTCGCCGGCCTGGGTTAGCCAGATACCATCCACCCCGCCCGCCGCCACGGCCTCCCCTGACGCAGCGGCCCAAACCGCCACCAAGATCGCAAAAACAATGCCAAACCTGCCAGCCATGCACCTCTCCCGGGAACCGCGCTTGAATAACAACAAATTAAATTTGTGCAATGCCATATCTGCCGTACGGCGCGGCATTTTGCCGGCTTTCCCGACCTCGATATGGGCGCAAGCCGGGAGCTCTCGGGGTCGATTGGGCGCAAGGCGCATGCCGGCACGCCGAGCGGGGCGTCAATGGTCAGCCGTTCGTCACTGCAAGTCCGCGCCGGCGGACGTCATCCGATGATAAATGACACTTCATGTTCCGGCCGGAACGGACGCCAGTTCGGCCGATACGAAGGTCGTCACCAGGGCAGCCCGCACAGGTCCATCGTACCCTGCCGCGGCGCGCGCCGTTTCAGATCGAAGACAAAGGGCGCCATTACCTCGAAGCGGATTTTTCCGCCTGGCTGTTCCGCGTAGATTTCGCCGCCAAAGGGATGCCAGCCGCGCGATCGATAGAATTCGAAATTGTGCGGCTCGCAGAACAGAAGCGCAAACTGCGCGGCGTCGTGATCGCGCATGGTCTGGGCGGCCGCGTTGAGCGCGAGGCTGCCATAGCCCAGGCGACGGCAATCGGAGCGGGTCGCAACGCCGCCGATGCCGCCGATGTGAACCTGGCGTCCGTTCCAGGTCACGGTCCTGAAATAAATGCCGACGTGACAGGCAAGGCCACCTTCGGGCGCGTCGATCAGCACGCGCAGGTCCGCATGGGATGTATCGCCGTTCAGAACTTCGATCTCGATACTCATCGCAACCACCTTGCTTTCGCGTTCCCCTTATGCGCGGGGCACGCGCGGCAAATTACCGGCGGCCGGCGCGAAGCCGGAAAAATTCCGGGTAACGAAGGAATTATCCCTCGGGACGGCAGGCGCAGCGCCTGCGGGCGGCCGGCCGGCGGCTCCACCGGCGCAAATTGCGGGTGTTTAAGCGCGATGGAACCTTCTATAAGGGTTCTCGTTAAGCCACGTCTCCCACCATTTTCGGACATCACCCCATGACCTTCACGCTTCCCAACCTTCCCTATGCCTATGACGCGCTCGCGCCCCATATGTCGAAGGAAACGCTGGAATATCATCACGACAAGCATCATCAGGCCTATGTGACCAACGGTAACAATCTGCTGAAGGGGACCGAATTCGAGGGCAAGTCCCTGGAGGAGATCGTCAAGGGCTCGTTCGGCAAGAACGCGCCGCTCTTCAACAATGCCGGCCAGCACTACAACCACATCCATTTCTGGAAGTGGATGAAGCCCAGTGGCGGCGGCAGCAAACTGCCCGGCCGCCTGGAAAAGAAGATCAACGAGGACCTCGGCGGCCTCGAGAAGTTCAAGACCGATTTTGCCGCCGCCGGCGCCGGCCAGTTCGGCTCGGGCTGGGCCTGGCTATCGGTGAAAGCCGGCAAGCTCGAAATCTCCAAGACCCCCAACGGCGAAAACCCGCTGGTGCATGGTGCCACGCCAATCCTCGGCGTCGACGTCTGGGAGCACTCCTACTACATCGATTATCGCAATCGCCGTCCGGATTATCTGAAGGCCTTTGTCGATCATCTGGTGAACTGGGAATATGTCGACGAACTGTTCTCGAAGGCCTGACCTGATCGGTTATCAATCCCGAAGGGGCGGCAGCATCGAGCTGCCGCCTTTTTCATTTGCATTGCCGTTTTGTGGTGCTTGCGGGGATCGCATGCTTGCGGCAAAACCGGCTTTGCCGGTGGCTTGGCTCGGGGAAAGCTTAAGATGCATTATCTTCTGGTTTTCGTCGGTGGCGGTCTCGGTTCGACGTTGCGCCATTTGGTCAACATCATTTGCCCGCGCTTCCTCGGAACCGACTTTCCGTATCACACCTTCATCATCAACATCACGGGCTCCACCATCATGGGCCTGATCGCGGGCTACCTCGCATTCAAGGGCGACGCGTCGCAATCCTGGCGGCTGTTCCTGATGACCGGCATTCTCGGCGGCTACACCACCTTCTCGGCGTTCTCGCTGGATTCGGCGCTGCTTTACGAGCGCGGTGAAATCGGACTTTCGCTGCTTTACGTGCTGGGGTCGGTCATGCAGGAGATCATCACGGGCTGGCTGGGTCCGAATTCGGGCTGGCCCGGCGTCCTCACCGCCGTGATCGCCGGCGCGGCGACACCGGGGAGGCCGGTGATCGGCTTTTCGATCGGCGCGGTAGCGATGAAGGCCGGCGGCGGCATGCCCCAGATCATCGCCTATGTGGTCGCCTGGGCCCTGTTCGCCTTTCAGCGGTTGCTTCTGTTCGAAATTCCGTTCATGCGGTTTCCCTGCCGATCCCGTTTCTCGCCGCGGCCATCGCCATGGCGATCGGGAAGCCATAAAGACCGGCGCTTCGGTGGACTTCAGTAGTGTTATAACATAACATTCTCGGATGGTTTCTCCTCCCCATTCCCACAGCCACGACCACGGGCATCCGCACAGCCACGGGCCGGCTTCGCCCCACCCGGCGCAGCCGATATCCTGGTCGATCCTGCGCATGACGGCGATCTCCCGGCTCGCCGCAGCGCTTGCGGTCGCCGTCGCCCTTTGGGCCGTCGTCTGGCTCGCGATGAGGTGAGCATGGCGGCTCAACTGCAATTCCGCGACGTCACCTTGGGCTATGACCGCCATCCGGCCGTGCACCATCTCGATGGCGAAGTCGCGCCGGGCGCGTTGCTCGCGATCGTCGGCCCCAACGGCGCCGGCAAGTCGACGCTGTTTCGGGGCATTGTCGGCATCCTCAAACCCCTGGCAGGCACGATTCTGACCGGCGGTCTCGACATCAGGGATATCGCCTATCTGCCGCAGACGGTGGATATCGACCGCAGCTTTCCGATTTCGGTTTTTGACTTCGTCGGCACCGGGCTCTGGCGCCAGGTCGGCTTTTTCGGCGGCATCGGCAAGGAGGCGCGCGAAGGGGTCGCGCAGGCGCTCGCAGCGGTTGGCCTCAGCGGTTTTGAGAACCGCACCATCGGCACGCTGTCCGGCGGGCAGATGCAGCGCATGCTGTTTGCGCGGGTGCTGTTGCAGGACGCGCGATTGATCGTGCTCGACGAGCCCTTCAACGCCGTTGACGCCAAGACCTCGGCCGATCTGCTCGCGCTTATCAAACGCTGGCATAGCGAAAAGCGCACCGTGCTGGCGGCGCTGCACGACATGGATCTCGTGCGCGTCAATTTTCCCGAGACCCTGTTGCTGGCACGGGGCGAGGTCGCCTGGGGCGTGACGGGCGAAGTGCTGACCGTTGAGAACCTGATGGAAGCACGGCGGATGTGCGAGGCGTTCGACGACAGCGCGGCCGCCTGCGCCGTGGATGATGCAGCCTCGAAGGCCGCTTGACCGATGATCTACGACGCGCTGATCGCGCCCTTTATCGAATTCGAATTCATGCGCCGGGCGCTTGCCGCCGCGATCGCGCTTTCGCTCGGCGGCGCGCCGATCGGCGTCTTCCTGATGCTGCGGCGGATGAGCCTCGTCGGTGACGCCATGGCGCACGCGATTCTGCCCGGGGCGGCGATCGGCTTCCTGCTGTCGGGTCTCAATTTGTTCGCGATGACGGTGGGCGGACTGATCGCGGGCTTCACGGTGGCGATC
>JGI12270J11330_10002393_pt1 | contig 13766 bp, 6 predicted proteins | sample PeaSoiMetSII2010_FD_11330 | JGI IMG/M metagenome (IMG submission 11330)
TTGGTAGCGCTACCGGGAATCGAACCCGGGTTTGAAGATTGAGAATCTTCCGTCCTAACCCCTAGACGATAGCGCCACTCGGATGGATTGCGACGAAGTCCGATTATAACAAAGCTTGTTCTAACCAAGCCCGCTGGGCTTGAAGCGAGCCGCCATTTCGCAGAGCAATTTCGTCGCGAAAATTTCTCCGCGAAGCGTTGTAAATCCGTGTAGCGCGGACGCCCCCCGTCCGCGGCCCGTTGCACTTCTGGCTCATGATTCCAGCCGAACCGCCTTGACAACGGCAGGCCGAAGAGGGATACTAATACAGGCGAATAAAAAGCGAACACTGAATGCCTCGCCAGGGCTGATCCTGCCCTTTGCGTTCCCTGACAATTGCGAGAAAAGTATGTCTGCCTCTCCGGTTTTTTCATCGGCGGCCATGGGCCGCCCTTTTATTTTTTCTCCGCGGTCCTCTTCGCGCTCGACCGCGGAGATTTTGGCCCAGGTCGGAGCCATCCCAAAGCTGGCCGCAGTCGTTCCCGCTGCGCGTCTCGATGTGCGCCCGGCGCCGGAAATGGTTTCGAGCGGGATTCCGCAACTGGACTCGCTGACCGGCGGCCTCGCTCGCGGTTGCCTCACGGAAATCTGCGGCACGGCCTCATCGGGAAGGACCAGCGTGTTACTTTTCGCGCTCGCCCGCGCCACCCAGCGCGGAGAAGTTTGCGCGCTGGTGGATACAAGCGATGCGTTCGATCCGGCGTCAGCGGCGGCGGCCGGCATGGAGATGAGCCGTTTGCTATGGGTGCGATGCGGAGAAAAATATCCATCGCGTAAACATCCTTCAGCTGCGCTCAGAGCAGGCTCCCGCGCCGGGGAATTTCCGGAGTGGAAAAATCCGGAGAGCCAGCGCTGGGAATCGCAGCTGGGACAAATGCTGCAAGTCACCGATCTGCTGCTGCAGAGCAATGGTTTCGGAATGATTGCTCTCGATCTCGGCGATGTTCCAGTGCACAGCGCGCGGCGAATTCCTTTGGCATCCTGGTTCCGCTTCCGCCGCGCGATTGAGCACACGCCGACGGCGCTGCTGGTTTTGGAACAGCAGCCGATTGCAGGAAGTTGCTCGTCGGTGCTGGTGAAGGTGTCAGGTGTCTGGTCGCAGCTGTCAGGAAATCGGCCGGCGCATTCGGAGTTGCCGCATTCGGAGCTGTTAGATCAATTCGAGATCACCGCCGAGTTATTGCGCTCGCGGTTGGAAAGGAAGTTGGAACGCAAGCCCGTGCAATCGACGGCAAGTTTCAAGAGTCGAGCGGCATGGGCGGGATAGTCATTCAGTTCTCAGTTCTCAGTAATGGCAGATGCATTGAATGATGAGGACAAGGAACTCGAATCTGAGAACCGGGAACTGGGAACTGAGAACTACATGTTTGCCTGCATCTTCATCCCCGATTTTTCTGTACAAGCGATCATTCGCTTTGAGCCCGAGTTGCGCGCCTGCTCTGTCGCGGTGCTCACCGGACGGCCTCCGCTGGAAAAAGTCGTGGCGCTCAACGAAAGAGCGCGACACATGGGCGTAGAGGTAGGCGCGACCAAATCCCAACTGGAAGCATGGGATAAATTGGTGCTGCGCGCGCGCTCGGAGTCGCAAGAAACATCTGCACACGCTGCACTGCTGGATTGTGCGCAATCGTTTTCTCCGGAAGTAGAAGACACGGCGCCCGGCACCGTGCTTCTGAATCTTGCCGGGCTCGAGCCGTTGCTTGGTACGCTGCCGAAGATTGCCCGCGATTTGGCGCGGCAGGTTTCTCGGATGGGACTGGAAGCAAACCTTGCCGTAGCCGCGAATCCGGATGCTGCATTGCTCGCAGCTCGCGGTTTTTCCGGCGTGACGTTGATTCCCGAAGGCCGCGAAGCCCAGTGGCTGGGAGACCTGGCGGTGGATGTTTTGCTGGAAAGTTTTTCTTCCGACGCGGAAGAAGCTACTCGCTGGGTGGAAACGTTCGATCGCTGGGGCATTCGCAAGCTGCGGGCGCTGGCGGCTCTTCCCGAAGTTCCGCTCAGCGGGCGCCTGGGACAGCATGGCATCCGTCTGCAAAAGCTGGCGCGGGGCGCGGCGTCGCGCAACTTGCGTGTATTGGAACCGCGGCTGATTTTTGCCGAGAGTGTGGAGCTGGAATACCCCATTGTGCTGCTGGAACCGATGGCGTTTTTGCTGAACCGCATGTTGGAGCAAGTGTGCGTGCGATTGAGCGCGCGCGCGCTGGCGGTGCAGGAGTTGCAACTGAATCTGGAACTTGCAGCTACGCAGCCGAACGGTTGCGCATCCTTCACCCGGACGTTTACCCGCACGCTGCGGCTGCCAGTTCCCATGCTGGACGCGAAAGTATTTCTTAAATTGTTGCAGCTTGATTTGCAGGCGCATCCGCCGGGAGCGCCCATCGTGAAGATTCATTTGTCGGCGGATCCAGCGCGCCCGCGAGCTCTGCAGAGTGGATTGTTCCAGCCAGTTTTTCCCGAGCCCGAAAAACTGGAGCTGACGCTGGCGCGCATCGCAGGCATTGTCGGCGAGGGAAGAGTGGGGTCAGTGGAATTACTGGATACACATCGCGAAGGCGCGTTTGCGGTGCGGCACTTTGCGCCCGCAGAGGCCGAAGTGAAGCAGTCTGGAAATCGAAAGAAGGATATGTCCATGCCAGAAAATGACAGTGCATGCCATGTCGAAGAAAAGCTCGAGGAAAACGCAAAAGAAAAAATGAGTACGGTGATCGCCCTGCGACTGTTTCGTCCGCCGCTCGGCGCGAGCGTCACTGTGCGCGAAGCGAAGCCGGTGCGCATGCGCTGCCCGCAGCGCGAAGACGTTGCCGGAGAAATCGTCTGGACTGCCGGCCCCTGGCGTTCTTCCGGCGACTGGTCGGAACAGGAAGGTTGGTCGCGCGAGGAGTGGGACATCGCCATCCCCGCCGAAACTGGACTCGTGCTCTATCGCTTAGTGCAGGACAAGCTAAGTGGAAACTGGTTTGTAGAAGGAACGTATGACTAAGACCCGTAGTGAAAGTCGAGTCCGCAGTGGTGCATGAGCAACATCTTTCAAAGTCTTTCGACATACGCTGCTAAGGCAACTGATGTACGTTGAGCTTCATTCCCGCTCTGCGTTCAGCTTTCTCGAAGGAGCTTCCCTTTCCGAGGAATTGATTGCGGTGTGCACGAACATGGGAATGCCGGCGATGGCATTGCTCGATCGAGATGGAGTGTACGGCTCGCCACGCTTCCATCTCGCCGCAAAAAAGGCGGGGATCAAGGCGCATATTGGGGCAGAAGTAGCTGGTGCTGCGTTTTCACCGTGGAGGCACCCTTTGGAAGGGTGTCTTCGTGGTGGATTTCGTCTTCCGCTTCTGGTCGCCTCGCGCGCCGGATATCAAAATCTCTGCCGCCTGATTACGAAGATGAAGCTGCGCGTTGGGCGAAAGGAAGGAGCCTTCGCTTCGAGTTCGGATTTTATTGATCATGCCGACGGTTTGATTTGCCTGACCGGTGGAGAAGAAGGACCGTTGGCTGCGGCGCTCACGCAAGGTGGACCGCAAGCGGCGTTCGAAGCGGTGAAGCGGCTGACGGAGATTTTTGGCGGGTCTAATGTTTATGTCGAATTGCAACGACATTTTCATCGCGAGGAAGAATACAGAAACCGGGTTGCGATCGAGATCGCGGAAGCTTTGCAACTGCCGCTACTCGCGACCAATGGCGTGAACTATTCGACGCCTCGGGAGCGGGAGTTGGCGGATGCGTTCACCGCGCTGCAGCATCATCGCACGCTGGCCACTGCCGGACGTTTGCTGGCGCGCAATGCCGAGCGCCATCTCAAATCTCCCGTGGCAATGCGAGCGCTCTTTGCAGATCTTCCGAACGCCATCGCAAACACGGTTGAACTTTCCTCTCGACTTACATTCACGCTGAACGATCTGGGTTACGAGTTCCCGCGTTATCCCGTGCCGGAGGGGGAAAGCATGATGTCGTTTCTGCGGGAGCGCACGCGGGAAGGAATGCAGAGCCGGTATGGCCGGGCGGATGCGGAGCTGAAGGAACGCGCGCGCCGGCAGATCGAGCGCGAGTTGAGCTTGATCGAAAAGCTGAAACTCGCCGGGTACTTCCTGATTGTCTGGGACCTGGTGCGTTTCTGCCGCGAACAGAAAATTCTGGCGCAGGGCCGCGGATCGGCCGCCAACAGCGCGGTTTGTTACTCGCTCGGCATCACGGCGGTGGATCCGATCGGCATGGAATTATTGTTTGAACGATTTCTTTCCGAGGAACGGGGCGAGTGGCCCGACATCGATCTCGATCTGCCCAGCGGCGACGAGCGCGAGCGCGTAATTCAATACGTTTATCAACGTTATGGACAGCGCGGAGCGGCCATGACCGCCAACGTGATCACGTATCGCAATCGCATGGCCGCGCGCGAAATGGGCAAAGCGCTGGGATTCGATCCGGACACGCTGCAGCGAATTTCGGCGGCGGTAGCGACTTGGGAATTCAAAGACGAGAATGATGCGCTCGATCGCCGTCTGCGCGACGCCGGACTCGATCTTACGCATCCGCGGATTCGCAAGTATTTCGAGTTGTGTCTGGCCGCGCAGGATCTGCCTCGGCATTTAGGGCAGCACTCGGGCGGCATGGTCATCTGTGAGGGCCGTCTGGATTCCGTCGTACCGCTGGAGCCCGCTTCCATGCCGGGCCGCGTGGTCGTGCAGTGGGATAAAGAAGACTGCGCCGACATGGGCATCATCAAAGTCGATCTGCTGGGCCTGGGCATGATGGCGGCGCTGAAAGATTCTCTCGAACTGATCCGCGATCACTACCACGAAGAAGTGGATCTGGCGCACCTTCCAGCGGACGACCCCGTCGTATATTCGACGCTGCAAAAAGCCGATACGGTGGGGATGTTCCAGGTCGAGAGCCGGGCGCAGATGGCGTGCCTGCCGCGCCTGAAGCCGCAAAAATTTTATGACATCGTCGTGCAGGTGGCGATCATACGGCCGGGACCGATTGTGGGGAATATGGTCAATCCATTTCTCAAGCGGAGGCAGGGCAGAGAGGCGGTCACGTATCCGCATCCGTCGCTCGAAACGGTGCTGGGCCGTACGCTGGGCGTGCCGCTGTTTCAGGAGCAGTTACTGCGCATGGCCATGATCACCGCCAACTTTACGGGCGGCGAAGCGGAGGAGTTGCGCCGCGCCATGGGCTTCAAACGTTCTGAGGCAAGAATGAAGGTGATCGAAGAAAAGCTGCGCGCCGGCATGACGCGCAACGGAATTTGCGGCGAAACGCAGGATCAGATCGTCCAGTCGATTACTTCGTTTGCGCTTTATGGATTTCCGGAATCGCATGCCGCCAGCTTTGCCCTGATTGCGTATGCCAGCGCTTATTTGAAATGCCATTACCTGGCGGCGTTCACGGCGGCGCTGCTGAATAATCAGCCGATGGGGTTTTATCATCCCTCGACGATTGTGAAAGATGCACAGCGGCATGGATTGAAAGTGCTGCCGATGGATGTAACGAGGTCGGATTGGAAGTGCACGCTGGAGCCGTCGGCTGTCAGCCATCAGCCGTCAGTTCGACTCGGCCTGAATTATGCGCGTGGATTGCGCGAGCCGGTGGGGCAGGCGCTGGTTCGGGAGCGCAGCCTGGCGCCGTTTGCTTCAGTTCAGGATCTGGCTCGTCGCGTGCCCGAGTTGCGCAAGGATGAGTTGACGACGCTGGCGGAGATTGGGGCGTTGAATGCGGTTGCCAGTAGCCAGTTGCCAGTTGCCAGTGAAAATCGGAACATCAAAACTCATCGCCGCGATGCGCTGTGGCAGGTGGAGCGGGCGATACGCTGGTCAGGACCGTTGCTGGATGAGCTTCCGGAAATGGATGGGGAATCTCCGCTGGCGGCCATGACGGACGAAGAGCGATTGGTGGCGGATTTTCGCGCTACCGGTCTGACGGTCGGTCCTCATCCCATGCAGTACCGCCGGGCGGAGATGAAGAGGATGGGGATTTATAGCGCTGCCGATCTGGCGCACCTGCCTAATGGACGCAGATTGCGAATCGGCGGATGCGTAATTGCGCGCCAGCGTCCGGGGACGGCCAAGGGAATGATGTTCATGAGCCTGGAAGATGAAACGGGGATCGCCAATGCGATTTTCGCTCCCGATCTGCTGCAGAAGAACCGGGTGTTGCTGATTTCCGAGCGCTTTCTGATGATCGAGGGAATTCTGCAGAATCAGGACAACGTGATCCACATCCGGGCGGAGAAAGTTTTACCGTTGCGGGTTACGCGGGCGGAGACGGCGTCGCACGATTTTCATTGAAGCGGAACCCGGCCCCTAAAGGGGTATCTGATTTCGAAGACTTTTCGGCATCGCTAAAGCGATGCCCTGATACGAAGCTTGCGGCGCGGCTTCAAAGGCGTAGTGCTGCTGAAGCTTGAGGCGAGGCCGAGATGCGCTCGGCTTGGACAGCCGGGGGTGGCTGTCCCTACGCAACTCTGGATGGGCGAGGGCGCCCGTCCCCACACGAGCCAAACTTAGGCCGTCGAGAGCTTCCTGGCATTGTGGCGGAGCGAACGGCCTTCAGACAAACTGTAGAGCTCTTCCGCTAGATTCTTGGCATGATCGCCGATGCGCTCCAGCGCCTGGGCGGCGAGAAGGATGTCGAAATTCTTCTGGCCGCTCGGACTGTTCTGCTCGGCTAAATGTCTGTGAAACAAGGAATGGCACAACCGGTCCACTTCCGGATCGGATTGCAGAACGCTCTGCGCGTGCAACACGTCACGCTCGAGAAAACCCTGATGAACCTGCTCCAGCATTTCGCAAAGCAAAGCAGCCATCTCGACGAGCTGACGGGAGTCCGCCGCCGGCAATTTTTCGCGGCGCGATTGCAGTTGCATGACCGCACTGTAGGCGAGGTCCCCAATGCGTTCCAGGTCGGTGATGAACTTCAAACACGCCAGCAACTCACGCGCCTTGGCTTCTCCTACGCGCGTGATGGCTTCCGGCAGTCGCTCATCGATCTTGCGCTCGATCTGGTCCAGTTCTTTCTCGCAATCCTTGATCGCGAGAAAAGCCAGGCGCGAACCGTCCGCGAGAAAGTCCCTGACATTGAAGACCGCGTCTCGGGCGATCAGGCAGCCCCGAACGACCAGGGCCGACAGTTCATCTCCCGACAAATCTTCATTGCGGGGCTGAGTCGGATGCGGCCGAACGCCCGCTGCTCGGGACCGGGTCGAAGGCGAGCGGCGTTTCACTCGTGAAGGCGACGACGGTTGTTTTCGGGGCATGGGAAACTCGCGCTATCGAGACGAACCGCTAACTATAAAGAAGCTAGCATAAAACCGGAATGTGAATGGAATGTAAATGCACGGCGAGTTAGATAGAAAGAAGATAAAAACCGAAGCCACAGACTCCTTCGACGCGATCAATGGTGTCTTTCCAGTGGCTTTTTCAACACGCTCAAACCTTTTCAGCTCCAATTTTTTGGAAAGCGGAATATACCGGCCAAGCGCAGCTGGGATTCACGAAGGTTTTCGTGCCGTGAAAACGGAGCACCAGAAAAAAGGGCGCCCCGAAGGACGCCCCACAATTTTCAACCACCACCCAATTAGAAGTTGACCCGGATTCCCAACTCCATTGCTCGTGGGGTAGTTCCCTCGATCGAGAGCTGCCCGAAGCTCGCCGGCGTGTTTGTCTGGGACAGGTTTGGATCCAGCAGTTGGTTGTGGTTCAAAATGTTGTTTACATTGAGAGAGGCCTCAACATTGAATCGTTCGGTAATTCGAATATTCTTCTTTATCCCGAAGTTTAAATTCCAGTACGATAGGCCACGGAACGTCCCGTACCCACCGCTTCTGGTATCAACCCCCAAAATCAGAGGGCGAGTCGCGTTGAACACCGCCGCTGGATTTCCGAAAATACTGTACGTTCCATTGACATTGTGAACCGACGCCGAGGGGGTCGATCCCGTGTTTACACAGTTCGCGGTTGTGTTGATATTGATACCATCGGCGGAGCCAAATTCCTGTGCCCCGCTATAACCATTGCCTTCCGAACCCAAAACGGTGCCGCAGTCCAGCACCGCACCGCTGCCGGCTGCGAAAACAAACGAAGGGGTCCATCCTCCTAGGATATGCCCCAGGATGCCTTGCTGGCCACGATAGAAGGGCGACTGGTAAACCAGGAACGTCGTCTCGACGAATTTGCGATCCGATGGATTCGTGCCGTATTGTGTATCAAAGTTAAACGGGTCCACGGCGACTTGGCCGCTGGTGGCCTGAACGACGCCTCCCGTCCCCAGATCTCTGCTCCAGGTGAAGTTGTTCTGCAGGGTGATGCCGTTCCAGTTGTTGAGCTTAAGCGTCGCAAAAAAGGCGTTGTAATTGCCATGCCCGAGACTCGTGGCCATAGCCACGTTGCTCGACATTTGCCCGGCGGTGTTCATCATGCTGATGGGGAAGTTAAATCCGGGCTTTGCTCCTCCGGTGTCCAGGTCTGACCAGAGGGAGTAGACAGCTTGGGTTTGGAGGTTGGTAAATTCGTTGGTGACGACCGCGGTGGTGCAGTTGGCAAAGCCGGTGCAATATCCCGTTCCAGCAAGCGCTTTCTCGAAGAAAGGCTGCGGGGCAAGGCTCGCGAGGGTGCTCGCTACCGTTGCGGCGTTACAGGCACCGATTGAAGTGGCACAACCCATTGCCTTCTCCATGTTGGCGTAGGCGGTCTTGAATTGCTGCCCGCCCAGAGTCATCATGTAAGGCACTGAGTTGAGGTTGACCGACAAAAGTTCGTTATGGATCCAACGGCTAATGCCGCCGAATTCCAGTGAAATCTTATTTGTAAACTGATGCTGAACGGTGAGATCGAACGAGTCAACGGAATTCGGCCGGGTCCGCGGGTCCAGGGGCGAGGCCGTAGCGGCTTCGGTGTTCCCGTCGACACCCGGGAAAAGTGGTTGCGCGAGCGCCGGGGTTGCGGGCGGAAGCGGAGCCGTTGTGCCATCCGTTCCAATGCGGAAGGCGTTCGAAGCGTTGACGGGTACAGGTGTTGTCGAACACCCGCTGGTCAGAACGTACAGGCAGTTTACCGCCTCGATCAAACCGGGGCTGAGTAAGGGGGTCAGCACCAGGCCCACGCCGTTCAAACGCCCATAGATTCGTCCATAGCCGCCACGGATGACTGTGTCCTTGGCTGCGTTCCAAGCTACGGCAATGCGAGGGCTGAAGGCGTGATAGAACGGGTCAAACGGATGACTCGGGTGCCCGGCGACAAAGGGCAGTAGGGCGAAACCAATCGTCGGGTTGTAAACCTGCCCTTGGAGCGCCGCTGCTTTGCGCTGTGCCAGGTACGTCTGAGTGTCGAGCTCTCGGCCGTCTGGACCCACGAAGATGACCTGCTTGCCACTGTCCTCCTTTGGCGGCATCTCCAGCGCCCACCCTAAACCGTACGTGACGGTAAGGGATGGCTTCAAATGCCACGTGTCATTGAAATACAGGTTGTAGTAGGGAATGCTTACTTTATCGAATGCCGGCGTGAGTGCCGGATTCAAGGTTAACTTCCCACCGGAGCCGGCATAGGTATACGCCTGCTGCGAGTCAGTCACGATACCCAGGATTGCAGCCGCCTCGCGGGCAAGGGGGGCATTGGTGCTGCTGAAAGCGGAACCTAAGCTCGTCATGTCTACGTTGCCGGCGCCCTTAGCATCCCCGAGCAGGTACACCGGGTAGTAATTAATGCCCGCGCCGTTGTCGGTGCGCTGGTGGTAGTTCCAGTTATGCTGGTACTGACCACCAAACTGCAGCAGGTGGTTGCCTTTCAGCCAGGAAACATCGTCGCCGAAAAAATGATCCTTTCCATCCCAGAAGCGCGTGCGTGTCTGCTGGGTGTTGACGTTGTAAGGAGCGGCTACGTCATTCCGCTTCTCGCCAAACGGTTCGAGAGCAGCACCTAGATTGGAAAACTGCGCCGGGTCCCCGTTTGATCCCCATTGCCACCAGTTGCGCAGAAAGCTGTAGTGGAAGCTATTTGTTACGTTCGAACTGATGTTCGTAGTCAAACCCAACACAAGATACCAGGGCACTTGCGGGCGGCTGGTGAGGGCAGCTGGGGTGCCCAACTTATCGCCGGGAAAAAATCCTCCGATATCGATCTGATCGTCGGTGGTACGGATGAGATGGTAGTAGCGGTAGCTCGACATCAAGTGCCACTTCTGTCCAAAGTCGTGGTCGAGGCGCACCACCGCGAAATTGTCATTCTGCGGGATAGCCATATTGGCCGTGAAAGCAAGGGTGTTGACTCCATCGCAAAAACCGTCGCCCGTTAGCGCACCACAACCCGCGCCCGGAGTGGGTAGGGGCATATACTTGGTCCACAACTGCTGCGCGTAGGTATTGATCCCTATGCCCCGCGGATCAAGGGTGTTCAGGTTGTAAGTTGTCGAAGGGTTGGCGGGATCGTGCAGGATCCCGTTGCGCATGTCAGCACTGGGGACAAGTTTGGTGATTGTCTCCGAGTTGGGCCAGCGCGCGCCTTGGTAATTGAAAAAGAAGTAGGTTTTGCCGCCAAGAACCTCCTTGGGAAGGATGGGGCCGCCAACCGCACCTCCGAACCAGCTTCTGTGCCAGTCCGGGACCGGCGTTCCTGATTGATTATTCTCCCAAGTGTTGCCCGAGAAGTTGTTGTCCAGGTAATACTCATAAGCCGTACCATGCCAGGCGTTGGTGCCGCGTTTGGTGACGATCGACACCTGCATGCCGGACGAATTGTTGAAGTCGGCGGTCTGGTTCGTGGTCGAGACTTTGAACTCTTCCACGCTGTCAACCGGGGTTGGCATCACACCCGAGGGCTGGCCTCCGTTGATTCCGAGGTTGATTCCGCTGATTGCATTGTTCTTGTTGGAGAACAACCCACCGGCCGGATCGTCGCCAAAATTCGGGTTGTAGACGCCCGAACTGCCGTCCATGTCGTTGCTGTTGTTGCCACCGTCGAGCGTGAAAACTGTTTGGTCCACCACGGTGCCGGCAACGCTGCCGTCCGGGCTGACGCCAGCTTGCATGGTGACGAACGAACTGGTATCGCGGCCAAGGGTCGGCAAGTTCTCCAAAGCCGCGCCACTGACCTCGTTGCCAAGCGTGGAATTCAGCGTCTGCATTTCGGTGCCAACGCTTCGTACTTCCACCACCACATTCGCCGCGCCAACCTGGAGAGATAAATTGACCGTGAGCGTGAGTCCGACCTTTACCTCCTGGCGCTCAGTCTTCGACGTTGCAAACCCCGCCTTAGCAACAGTGATGGTGTAGATGCCCGGGTTGACGTTCGCGTAGTTGTAGCGCCCGTTGGCGTTGGTAGTAGTGGTTTGCGAGGTGTTGGTCGAGACATCCGTAAGCGTGACCGCAACACCGTCTACCACAGCTCCCGTCTGGTCAGTAACCACGCCGACAACACTAGCGCTTGACGATGATTGTGCCCACGCGGGCAAAGCGCTGCCCACGCAAACCACCAGTAGGAGAACCAGAGCCAATTTCACATTGCGGATGTACATTTCCTTCCTCCTAAACCGAGAGATTGAGTCGGAATTTCAAAGTCACCACCAGTCGCGATCACGGCGACGCAGTGTCTAGCTACCACTTTGATATGAAGTGCGCGGAATTTTTCGCTCGAACTACTATTGTCCAAACCATCTTGCTCCTGTTGAACTGAGCCGCGGGTGGGCGGCAAAAAAAACCGCTCTTGCGCCGGGAAACAGTAACAAGTTGTGTTCGGGGTTGAGGGGCATTTGTTGCACCAAACAAAAGCGCCAAATTTTTCATATACTTAGGGGTGCAATGGCTTACTACCCCTATGAGTAATTGAAGATAGAAATGGGCCAAACTACCGAATTCCGTAGATTCGTAGCTACTTCTGAGCGACTTGGGGTCGTGCCTGCCTTGCAAATCCGTGCTTCCGCCACGGATCCCGCGTACACCGATTTCATTCACGCCGTGCTCCAGGGGTTCGTAGAATAGAGATTCGGAGTTGGAGTTCGGGCAGCAGCTGTCGACTCTTGTCAGGTTTTGTCAGCTCGAACGAAGTGAGGGATCTGCGTCCACCCGGGCGGAGACGCCCGGTTCTTCACTGGCAAAGGCGATTGCCGAACTGCGCTCAGCGGGCTGCTATCATTTCAGCGATGAAATCAGCATCGAACACACTGCTCCGGGCATTGTTCTGTCTTTTTCTGGTGGCCAGCCTTCAGGCCGCCGAAGAGCCCAATCTCAGCCCACTCCCGGCGCCGGTCTCGGACAATGCGGTTGCCATTTCACATGACGAAGGCGGAGCCAGGATTTTTTCCTTCATGGGCATCGGTCCGAAAAAAACCTGGGATGCAGTCACTACCAGCGCTTACGAAATGGATCCGAGCACCGGCAAATGGACGGAAAAGCGTCCTGTGCCGGGCGTGGCCGGGCGCCTCGCGGCGTCGGCGGTAGCGCTCCACAACCAAGTCTTCATCTTCGGAGGCTACGTCGTCGACGCGCTGGGTGGAGAGACCACCGTATCGGACCTGAACGTTTTTGTCCCGGTTGAAAACCGTTACTATCGCGGCAAGGACATTCCCGTGCCCGTCGATGATGCAGTGGTCGGCCTCTATCGCGACCGTTACATTTTTCTCATCGGCGGATGGTCAGGGTCAACGTCAAAGAGCGACGCGATCCGCAACGTCCAGGTGTACGACACCGATAAAGATACTTGGATGCAGGCCACACCGATTCCCGGAACGCCCGTGTTCGGTCATGCGGGCGCCATCATCGGCGACACCATCGTTTACGTGGATGGCGCCTACAAGAACCCGAGCGGCAACAATCCCAAGTACGTTGCATCCAGCGAATGCTGGATGGGCAAGCTCCCAACTTCGAAGAAAGGTGACATCACGAAAATTAGGTGGACGAAACTCCCAGCACATCCCGGCAACGCGCACTATCGCATTGCGGCCGGTGCGGGGCCGTTGGAAAAAAGGGCAGGCAGAATCTATTTCTCCGGCGGAACCGACAATCCCTACAACTACAATGGAATCGGCTATAACGGCCAGCCCGCCGAACCCTCCCCAGTGACTTTCGCTTTTAACGTCCACACCGGCGAATGGGAAACGGTCAGCGAAAACACTCCCGAGCCCACCATGGATCATCGCGGCCTGCTGGTTACGCACCGCGGCCTGGTCATCGTAGGAGGCATGGAAAAAGGCCAGCAGGTGACGGCCAAAGTGACGGTTGTAAAACCCGCCCAAAGGAAGTAACCTTACTGGCGTGCTGACGGACACATTCCGTGGGGGTTGCCGGTGGCCTACGCACGGTCTTCTACGCTCAGGGCCTTGCGCCCAATCATCACGGAAACCGGTGACGCCAATCACGGCAGGGATTCCCCTCCAGGCATCTAATCACTACAGCCGCAATTCTTGCGGCGTCCTGTTTTGACAATCCGTTCATCACCTAAAATTCGGAGGCAAGCCTATGAGTACTGTCATGGAACCGCCCAAAGTTAACGCTGGGGCGGACTACACCAATCAGATTCTCAACCTCGTAAAAGCCAAGAACCCCGCCGAGCCGGAATTCCACCAGGCCGTGCTCGAAGTGTTCGATTCCTTGCGGCCCGTGTTGGAGCGCCACCCGGAGTATCACGAAGCCAAGATTCTGGAACGTATTACGGAGCCCGAACGGGTTCTTATGTTCCGCGTGCCCTGGTTCGATGACCAAGGCAAAGTGCAAGTCAATCGCGGCTTCCGCATCGAGATGAACA
>JGI12270J11330_10002395_pt1 | contig 13762 bp, 13 predicted proteins | sample PeaSoiMetSII2010_FD_11330 | JGI IMG/M metagenome (IMG submission 11330)
TAGCTGCGGCTTCGTCAATGCCGTGCCGTTCGACCGATACAAGGGCCTGCCCGACTTCACTCCGGCGAAGGCCGCGCGTCCCTACATCGCCCGGATGCACACCAGCCAGGGCGTGATCGTAATCAGGGCGCTGACAGCCCAGGCGCCTTGCACCACATTCTCCTTCCGGTTCCTGGCGCAGCGCGGCTACTTCAACGGCACGCACTGCCACCGGCTGACCCTCCAGGGCATCTTCGTGTTGCAGTGCGGTGACCCGACCGGCACCGGCTCCGGTGGCCCTGGCTACCGCTTCAATGACGAGAATCTCGCTGGCGCCACCTACCCCGCTGGCACGGTGGCCATGGCTAACGCCGGGCCCAACACCAACGGCAGCCAGTTCTTCTTCGTCTGGAAGGACACCACGCTGGCGCCGGACTACACGCCGTTCGCCCAGGTGATCGCGGGAATGAACGTGCTGAGGAAGATCGCCGCAGCAGGCGATGACAGCCAGAACGGGCCTGGCGACGGCTATCCGCACCTGTTTGTCGAATTCCGGCACATCCGGATCATCTTCACCAAGTAACCGGCACCGCCGCAGGTAACCGGCACGCCGTTCGCCGACGGTAATCCCCTCGCACCGCGGACAACGCCTGCGGGCGGGTGGCTGGCAGCTATCGCCAGCCACCCGGCCCCGGCACATCCCGCTCATTGGCCATATCGCTGACGCCTCGCCTGGCACCGTAACTGGCGGGCACCTCTTGTACCGCTATCCCCGCACGGCGGTGCCGACCACCCTGGGACGGCCGGTAACGCGGGCCCGGCCACAGGTCGGCGGTGTGCCTGGCCTGGCCTGGAGCCGCCCCGCGTACGGTCACATCCGCACCGGTGACGGTCATGTAGCCGACCAGGGCGGCGATCAGAATCGTCGCGTAGATGCTGACCGTTCCGTGACCGAACCCCAGGCCGCCGACACTGTGCGGCCACGCCAGCCAGTCGGCGAACGAGGCTCCGAGCGGTCGCGTGACGATGTAAGCGAACCAGAACGCCGCGATCGCGTTCATGCCGAGCCGCCAGTACCCGACCGCAGGGACGGCGATCACGATGGCGAACATGACGCCCGAGCCGAAGTAGCCAAGCCCGACGGTCCTGGCGGTCCAGTCACCTGCCGCCGTTCCCAGCGCGAACGTGGCCAGCACCGTAGCCCAGTAGAACGTCTCGCGCCGCCTGGTGTAGATGCTGTGGATGGACAGCGTCCCCTCGGACCGGTACCAGGCCACGAAGATGGCGGCAAGCACGATGGCGTAGAACACGCTCGAGGCCCAGTACGGGATGTGCAGGCCGACGTGCAGCACGTCGGCCGCCATCGTGCCGAACACCGCGACCATGACGACGGCAAGCCAGTAGATCCACGTCACGTAGCGGCGGACAGCGAACTGCAGGACCATCGCGGCCGCGAACGCCACGAAGCCGACAACGACCGCGATCTGCGGATTGAATCGGTGGACCAGGTAGTCAGATGTCGCCTCGCCCATGCCGGTGGTCAGCACCTTGGTGATCCAGAAGAAGACGGTCACTTCCGGAACCTTGCTGAGCCGGTGTCTCGCCGGAGCCACGGACCGGGCGCGCTGGTGTTCGCCTGCCGCCATGCCGGCCATTATGGCCCATCCGGTCGCCCGCGGGTGCCGTCACGCGAACTCCGCTGACCGGCCGCACATGGCCACCCGGCCTGTGCGGCACGGCCGCCCGAACCGCTGCGCGGGGGGCCCCGACCCGCCCCGCAGGGCTACCTGACCCACTGCACAGAGCCACCCGACCCCGCCGCGCAGTGCCGTCCGGCCCGCCCCGCGCGTCAGCCTGCGGTTAGCTCCGGCGGTGGCTGCGTCGCCGGTGAGTCCGAGCCGCCAGCCTCAAGCTCGGCTTTGAGCGCGGCAAGCTCCTTGTCCACCTCGGCGGCCGACCCGGCTTCATCGAGTTCCTTCTGGATGTCATCGGTGCCACCGCCAACGTCCTCAAGCACGCCGGACTGGAGCAGCTCGTCTACCGCAGCGGCGCGGGCCTGCATCGACGCGATCTTGTCCTGCGCCCGCTGGAGCGCAGTCCCGGAGTCGCCGACGGTCGTGGAGATCCCAGCGGTGGTCTCGTCCACGGAGGTCATCGCCTTCGCCGCGGTGTACTGGGCCTTCATGACTTCCTTCTGGGTCCGGAAGTCATTCACCTTCTTCTGCAGGGCGTCAAGGGTGTGCTCGAGGCTGTCCTCCTGCTCGGTCAGCTGCGCGTGCTGGGACTCCATGGCATCGATCTGGGCCTGGGCGGCGGCCTTGCGGGACAGCGCCTCCTTCGCCAGGTCCTCCTTGCCCTGGGAGAGTGCCGCCTTGGCCTGGTCCTGCAGGTGCTCCGCCGAGTGCTTGAGCTGCTGCTCCTGAAGCTCGATCTGCTTGCGCGAGGCGGCGATGCTCACCAGCCCCCGGCGGACCTGAGTGATCTGCTCCAGCATCTGCTCGTAGGAGAGATCGAGCATCTCATCGGGCTTCTCGGCGGCGTCGAGTGCCTTGTTGGCCTTGGCCTGGACTATGTCGTGAGCCCGCTGGAAGAGAGTCATGTCGATCTGCTCCTCGTCGATGATGGGCGGAACCCGCGCCGATTACGCTGCCGAGCCGACGCGAGGTCAATGCCGCGCTCGTACCGGCACCGATACCCAGAGGCTACCGCCAGGTGCCGGGACTAGCGGAGCGCCGTAGGCACCAGGCAGCGCACCTGCGGCACCTCGCCCGGTTCGCCAGACGGCCGCAGTACCTCCTTTCGGCCTGGCGACGCGAACCGCAGGCGTCGGAGAGGAGTCGCCGTGACCGCCATTTCCCTGCCTGACCAGGCCAACCTTGACCAGCTGCGCAAGCAAGCCAGAGACCTGCAGCGAGCGGTGCGCGCAGCTGCGCCCGAAGCGCTGGCCGAGGTGGCGCAGCGTCATCCAGCCGGATGGCCGGATGACGCCGTGGCGGCGTCATTTCCGCTGAGCGCGGCTCATGTGCCAAGTGACCAGCCGTGGCAGACCGCGCTGCACCGGGCGGCCGAGTCGGGAGACCTCGATCTGGCCAGGACGCTGCTGCGGCTCGGAGCCGATCCTGACATCAGGGACCAGCGATTCGACGGCACCCCCGCTCGGCTGGGCCCGCCATTTCGGCCGGGAACCGCTGATTGAACTGCTTGAGCCGATCACCACGCCCGAGCCGGTCAGCGAGCGTGACAGCTGAGCAGCGGCCAAGCTCAAGCTGCGGGCATGGGCTGGTCGGGCTCGGGCGGCGGCCCCGAGCCCGACCAGCCGATGGTGCTGCGGACTGCTACCTGCTCGCTGGCTGCAAGGCCAGTTCCGGCTCGCCGGGGCCGACCAGTTCCGCGGCCGCAGCGGGGATCGGCGGGCCAGCAGGCGCCTGCTGGGTCATCCGCCGCAGCGCGGCATAGCTGACGACCGCGCCGAACGCGACCAGGGCGACCGTGACAAGCAGACCGGAGTGGTAGCCGTCGAGATAGGCGACGCTGGGGCTGGACCCGTGCCGGGCGGCGAAGCCCTCGCGGGACCGCAGCACTGCGCCGATGACGGTGATGCCGAGCAGCCCGGCCACCTCACGCGAGGCGTTCAACAGGGCCGAGGCGACCCCGGACCTCTCCGGCGGCATGGACTGCAGTACCGCGTTGGTCAGCGGAACGTTCATCAGCCCGGCGCCGGCCCCGAACAATCCGAAGCCGGGCATCAGGCCGGCGAAGGTAGCGCCAGCGCCGAGGCGCGAGACCAGGTAGAGACCGGCCGCCATGATCACCATGCCGATCGCGACCGTCTGATGGGCCCGCAGCAGCCGGGAGACCGGTCCGGCCAGCGAGGCGAACAGGGCCATGCACAAGGCCATCGGGACGAAGGCCAGGCCGGCCTCGGTCGGCGAGAAGTGCAGGACATTCTGCAGGTAGATCGAGGTGAAGAAATAGATGCCGAAGATGCCGAACGCCCACAGCATCATCGTGACCGTGCCGCCGCTGAATGCCCTGGACCGGAACAGGCTCAGCTCGACCATCGGATGGGCCGTCCTTGACTCGATCACCGCGAAGGCCGCTGCGGCCGCGGCAGCGAGCAGGAACGCGGCGAGAACGCCGGCGGACGTCCAGCCCTTGTCGTGACCCTCGATCAGCGCGTAGGTGAGCGAGAACAGGGCGATGGCCGACGTTACCAGGCCGCCGACGTCGAGGCGGCGCTCCACGGCTGGATCACGTGACTCCCGCACCGACGTCACCGCGATCGCGAACGTGACGATCCCGACCGGCACGTTGATGAAGAAGATCCAGCCCCAGTGCAGATGCTGGCTGATGAAGCCGCCGATCAGCGGTCCGAACGCCAGGGCCATCGCGCCGATCGCCGTCCATGCGCCGATCGCGGTGGTGCGTTCCCGCACATTGTCGAACGTGGCGATGATGATCGCCAGCGTGGTCGGCACCACCAGGGCTGCGCCGAGCCCCTGCAGCAGCCTGGCGCCGATCAGGACGCTGCCGCTGCCGGCCAGGCCGGCCCCCAGCGAGGCGAGCGTGAACACCGACACGCCGACCAGGAACAGCCGGCGCCGGCCGTAGACGTCGGCGAGCCGTCCGCCGGCCAGCAGCAGCCCGGCGAAGACCAGAATGTAGCTGCTCACCACCCACTCCAGGCCGGCGATCGACAGATGCAGACTGCGCTGGATCGTGGGGATCGCGACATTGGTCACGTTGTTGTCGAGGTAGGTCATGAAGGTGGCGAGCGATACCGCCACCAGGGTCCACCACCGTCTGGGCATTGCCCGGGCTCCTCTCCCGTCACCTGTACTTCGTTCTTGTACACGGCTCATGTACGTAACTCCTGTACGTTGTATATGGTCATCTTGGCTTGTACGGCGTATAGTTGTCAAGTGATGGCACCAACCCAGGCACGAGAAGCGGACCGGATCCGGCTGACCAAGCAGGCCGTGGTCGGGCGCGCGCTTGCCCTGGGCGACGCGGAAGGCCTGGACGCGATCACCTACCGGCGGCTCGCGACCGAGCTAGGCGTCACCCCGATGGCGCTGTACTGGCACTTCAAGAACAAGGAAGAGCTGCTGGCCGGACTGGCCGATCAGGTCTGGAGCGAGATCGACACCGACGTCGACCTGACAGCGGAATGGCATCTGCAGCTGCGCAGGCTGCTCGAGTCGCTGCTGTCCGTGCTCCGCGCCCACCCGTGCGCATCCCAGCTCCTGCTGGCGGGCGAGAAGCAGAGCGACGCGGCGCTGGTGGCCACCGAGACCGCGCTGGCGGTGCTGCGGCGCGGCGGCTTCGATCCCGATCATGCGGCCGAGGTGGCCCGCAGCTCGCTGTGGACCGGGCTGATGCTGGTGATGAGCGAGCCTGGCTTCGACCCTGGGCTGACCGAGGCCGAGCGCGCCGAGAAGCAGCGGCGCAACCGGGTCAAGCTCGCCCTGCTGCCGCCGGACCGCTACCCGCACCTGGTCGAGTCGGCCGCTGCGCTGACCGCCTGTGACGACCCGGAGTTCCACTACCGGTTCGGCGTCGACCTGTTCGTCGCCGGGGTCCGGGCGATCGCCGTGCGGCTCGGCCGTTAGACCAGGCGCATCGGCCGATAGCACCGAACGGCGGCACCGGACTCCGGCTCGGTAAGATCGCCGGCCACTCCGGCTCAGCAAAACCGCCGACCACTCTGGCCCGGCCGGGCCGCATGGTAACTCCAGCTCAGTCGGATCGCCGGTGGCGTGCCCGTGCGGCCAGTTCGTCAGCGCTGCGGGTGTTGATCACCCGATCGGGCTCGATGCCGAACCTCCCGGCGCGCGCGCAGCCGCTGTCCATCCAGTCGAGCTGGCCGGGCGCATGCGCGTCGGTATCGATCGCGAAGACGCAGCCGACCTCGGCGGCCAGCCGCAGCAGCCGGTCGGGCGGATCCTGGCGTTCTGGTCGGCAGTTGATCTCGACCGCGACATTGTTGGCCAGGCACGCGGTGAACACCGCTTCGGGATCGAACTCCGATTCCGGCCGGCCGCGGCCGGCCAGCAGCCGCCCGGTGCAGTGCCCGAGCACGCCAACGTGCGGGCTGGACACCGCGGTCACCATCCGCTCGGTCATCTCTGCCGCGGGCATCCGCAGCCGTGAATGCACGCTCGCAACCACCACATCGAGCTGGCTGAGCAGGTCATCGCTCAGGTCAAGCGCGCCATCTTCGAGAATGTCGACTTCGCTCCCGGTCAGGATGCGGAACGGGGCCAGTTCGGCGTTGAGCCGGCCGACGAGTTCGAGTTGCGCGGACAGCCGCTCGGCGGACAACCCGTTGGCCACGGTCAGCCGCGGCGAGTGATCGGTCAGCGCGATCCATTCGTGACCCAGTTCGTGCGCCGCCTCGGCCATCTCCTGCGGTGGGCTGCCGCCGTCAGACCAGTCCGAGTGGGTGTGGCAGTCACCGCGCAGCGCGGCGCGCAGATCGGTGTGCTCCGGCGGAGACACCTCTCCGAGCAGCCGGGTCAGGTAAGCCGGCTCCTGGCCGCCGGCCGCCTGCGCGATGACCTCGGCGGTGACCGGGCCTATCCCGGGCAGGGCCGGCAACGTTCCCGCGCCGATCCGCTGCTCCAGTTCGCCGGCCGGCAATCCAGCCACCACCTGCGCGGCCCGGCGGAATGCCCGCACCCGATAGGTCGGCGCGCCAACCCGCTCCAGCTGGAACGCGATCTGCCGCAGTGCCTGAACCGGGTCCATCTGAGTCGTATCAGTAGCGTCAGGCCGGCCGGGCAGGCGCGGGCCAGGGATCAACGGCGGTGCCGGCTGGCTGCGGCGGGGGCAGTCGGGGACGGCGGGTCACACTGGCACTGTATCGGCGCTCGCGACCCAGGGCCGCCTGGCTCAGGCTTGCAGCGCCTCCATAGCCCGCCTGGCCCGGTCCGGCACGCCCGCGCCAAGCCCCTCCGCGTCGCCGTGGCCGGCGCCCATGGCGTGGGCCGCATAGCGGACGTAGACGCCCTCGAGGATGCAGGCCAGCTTCCAGTAAGCGAAGGCAAGGTAGAAGCCGAGGTCTTCCAGATCGCGCCCGGAGCGGGCGGCGTACCGGTCGGCCTGGTCGGCGCGGGTGGGAAAACCGGGCAGCGCGGTCACCGCGAGCTGGGCCGTGGCCGATTCCGCGGATTCAGCGACCGACTGCTCGGCCCAGTACGCCATCAGGGTGCCCACGTCGGCTAGGGGATCACCCAGGGTGCAGAGTTCCCAGTCAAGCACTGCCCGCACCCGACCCTGTGCGGACAGGACGGTGTTGTCGATCCGGTAATCGCCGTGCACGATGGCGACGCCCTGCTGGGCCGGAACGCGATCGCTGAGCAGCCGGTGTACCTCGTCGACGAGTGGCACCGGCCGGTAGACGCCGACTTGGATTGCTTGCTGCTGCGACTGCTGGAACTGCCCGTGCCAGCGACGGAGCTGCCGATCGATATAGCCGTCACGACGCGCCAGCGTGCCGAGTCCGACGGCATCGACGTCGACCTGGTGGATGGCGACCAGCACGTCGATCAGTTCCTCGCCTGCCGCCTTCCTGGTCCCCTCGTCCAGGACGGTCTCGGTTTCCGAAGCCGTGCGAAACACGTGCCCGTCGACGAAATTCATCACATAGAACGGGCCCCCGGTGACGGTCTCGTCGGAGCAGTAACCCAATGCCTCGGGCACCGGCACCGGTGTGCCGCGCAGGGCCGAGATGATGCGGTACTCCCGGCCTACGTCGTGTGCCGTCGACAGGACGTGGCTGATCGGCGGTCGGCGCAGCACCAGCCGGCGGCCGGCCGCGTCGGTCACCGCGAAGGTCAGGTTGGAGCGGCCGCCGGTGATCAGCTCGAAAGTCAGCGGCGGCGTGATGCCCTCGACGTTGCGGACCAGCCACGCGGTGACCTCCGCCGGGTTGATGCCTGCCGTCATCGGCTCACCGCTCCGCGCTGAGCCGGGCCTGCAGGCGGCGCATGCCGCTCAGCCACCGCTCGCGGTCATCGGCTCGCCTGCGCTCGTAGGTGGCGACCTCCGGATGCGGCAGGATCAGGAACCGCTCGTCCGCGATCGCCTCGATCACGCACGCCGCGACCTGGTCGGGGGTCAGCACGCCGTCCACCGCGGCCTGCGCAGATCCGCTGGCGGTACTCCCGGCCTGCGCCGATTCGCTGGCGCTGCTCCCGGCCTGCGCACCGTCCCCGACCTGGCGGCGGCTGGTCGCGAGCAGGTTCGTGCTCACCGCCTGCGGGCACAGGCACGAGACGCCGATGCCCTGGTCCCCGTGGGTAATCGAGAGCCACTCGGCCAGCGCGACCAGCGCGTGCTTGGTCACCGCGTACGGCGCCGAGCCAAGCTGGGTGAGCAGGCCGGCGGCTGAGGCCGTGAACACCAGGTAGCCCTCGCCCCTGGCCAGCATTTCGGGCAGAACGGCTCGCACCGCGTAGACATGGCTCTGCACGTTGACCGCCCACATCCGGGACCAGGCCTCGTCGTCCAGTTCGACGCCGCCGCCGACGATGATGCCGGCGTTGGAGCAGAAGATGTCGATCCGCCCGAACGCGTCCCGCGCGCGGGCGACCAGGGCCGCCACGTCGGCCGGGTTCGCCATGTCGGCCGTGACCGCCAGTGCCCGCTGCCCGCGAGCCTGGATCGTGGCCGCCAGCTGCGCCGCTCCCCCGCCGTCGAGGTCGCAGACGACGACCGCCGCGGCTCCTTGGTCGGCGAAGGCGAGGCACAGCGAGCGGCCGATCCCGCTTGCGGCACCGGTGACGACGGCGACCCGCTGCTCGATCTGCATGGTCAGTACCGACGACTGGTAGCCCGCGCGGCCGCGTCGGCCCAGGCGGCGAGATCGGCGTCGGCGGCGAGCAGGCTGGCGTACTTCTTCCGCGCCTGCTCGCGCTTCGCCGGCAGGTACTCGGTCGGCCACAGACCGGGGTGCGGCTGGTAGCCCTTGAGTACATTGCGGGCGACGGTCACCTTGTGCACCTCGTCGACCCCGTCCGCGATCGCCATCGTGGGCGCGCTCGCCCACATGGCCTGCAGCGGCGTCAGGTCGGTGGTGCCCAGCGACCCCATGATGTGCAGCGCCCGGTAGCTCACCTCGCGCAGCACCTTGGCGCAGGTGTACTTGCAGGCGGCGATCTGGGTGCGGGCCTCGCGAGTGCTTGAGTTGTCGATCGTCCACGCGGTCCACAGCACCAGCAGCCGCAGCATATTGATCTCGGCGTATGAGTCGGCGATCGCCTCCTGGACCATCTGATGGTGGGCGATCACCTTGCCGTGCGACTCGCGGCTGAGCACTCGCTCGCACATGATGTCGAAGGCCAGCTTGACCTGAGCCACGGTGCGCATCGCGTGGTGGATCCGGCCTCCGCCCAGGCGACGCTGCGCCAGCACCCTGGCGCCATCCTCGGGTCCCAGCAGGTGGTCGATGGGGACGCGCACGCCGTTATAGCGGATGTGATTGTGGATGGCGGGGTACTCCATGATCTCTACGCCGGGCGTATCCCGCGGCACCACGAACATGCCGTTGGTGCACATCACGAAGATGATGTCGGCCCTGGCCCCGGCGCTGGTGAACCACTTCTCGCCGTTGATGACCCAGTCGTCGCCGTCCCGGGTGGCATGGGTCTGGAACAGGCTCGGATCCGACCCGCCCTGCGGCTCGGTCATCGAGTAGGCCGAGAAGATCTCCTGGTTCATCAGCGGATACAGCCACCGGCCCTTCTGGGCGTCGGTGCCATACGCCGCGAGCATCTCCATGTTCCCGGTATCGGGCGCCGCCGTGCCGAAGATCACCGGCGCGGTGCGGTAACGGCCCAGGATCTCGTTCAGCAGCGCCAGCTTGAGCTGGCCGAATCCGGGACCGCCAAGCTCGCGGTCGAGGAACAGCGCCCACAGGCCGCGGTCCTTCACCTGCTGCTTGAGCGGGTCGGCGAGCGCCCTGGCCTTGCGGTCCCGCGAATACGCCGCGCCGGGAAAGACGAGGTCGAGCGGCTCGACCTCAGTCCGACAGAATTCGTCAACCCAGTCGAGTTGCTCCTGGAACTGCGGCTCGGTCGAGAAGTCCCACGCCACGGTGTCCTCCCAAGAATGGGATCACNTGCTCACGGACAGTGCCGACCGCGTCGCTAGTGCCCGGTACAGGCGGTGAGCCGCAAGACCAATGCTACCGAACACGAATTACGAATCCACGGTGGCTTGAAGCCAGCACGTACCTCGACCATGACGCGACACGACGATGAACTAGTGAGTTGCCTCGTACTGACGCATGATGTCGGCACTGATCCGGCCGCGCTCGGAGACCTTCAGGCCAGCCGCCTTGGCCCAGGCCCGCACGGCCGAGCGATCGACCGATGAGCCCGCTGGGCGGCCGGCGCGACGGCGCCGGTTGCTGCCGGGCACTCGCCGACCAGCCTCGATGAACGGAGCAAGGGATCGCTCAAGCCTCGACCGGTTCTTTTTGCTGAGGTCGATTTCGTAGCTCACACCGTCCAAGCCGAACGAGACCGTCTCAGCATTGTCAGAGCCATCAAGGTCGTCCGTGACAATCACGGATACGCTTCTGGACATGACATTGATGGTCCGGGGTGGCATCGCGGTTGTCAATGCAACACACCGCGAAATGGATAATGAGGTATCAAGCTCACGAGCCGTTTTGCCGCCAGGGGAACGGCGCGAGGTCGGGCTCGACCCAGCCGGTCCTGGCCTGCGGGCTGGCTAGCGTCGCCGACCGGTAGAAGCGGGTTAGCAGGCGCTTGCTGAGCAGAGCCGGGTTGTGGTCAGCGAACGCGGCGAAGTCGTCATCGCGATGTTCGGCCGCGTGGTAACCGACGAGTTCGACCCAGGCCCGGCTGACGGTCGCGTGGTACTTCTGCGGCGCCCCCGCATAGCGGGCGGTCCGTGCGATGCCAGCGCAGACCAGGCCGATCGCCTCGGGCACTCCGAACCGTCGGACGGCCAGCCAGGTCAGGTAGACGTGCTGCCGGTGGCCGAACCGCTCGGCGGTCGACATCACCTCGGCCATCAGTTCGTCGAACGGCGATCCGCCGTCCTGGTGCGGACCAGGGTCGTGCGGGGTCATCCGGACACCTCCGTCAGAGCCTGCAGGCCGGCTTGCAGGCCGGCCATCACGTCGGCGGGCAGGCCGCCGAGCGCACGGCGTTCCAGGTCGGCGACGGCCCGGCGGATCGTCGCGGCGGTCAGCCGTCCGGCGGAGGTGAGCTCGATCAGCACCGCCCGCCGGTCTCCCGGACGGCTGCCGCGGCTGATCTGACCGCGTCGTTCCAGCCGGTCCAGCACGCTGGTCAGCGTGGTGGGGCGGCTGCCTACGGCCACCGCCAGCTCGGACATGGTCCGGCCGCGGCCGTCGGCGAGGTTGGCCAGCGCATTGATCTCGGAGCCGGTCAGATCCAGGTCGGCTAGCTCGGCGGCGAGTACCCGCAGGGTGACGTGGGTGGCCCGGTGCAGGGCGAGCAGGGCTGACCAGTCAGATGGCACGGATTCGGACTTCATGATTTCGGATTATACGCTTTCGTATCATCTATCGTGCGCGGACTCCGGCCACGGACGGATCCGTGCCCGGACTCAGGCCACGGACGGGTGAGCTGCCAGGAGCCGCCGACGAGCGGCGGCGTGCGATCCTGTCGTTCCAGGGACATTTCCCTCGGTGCGGGGACGAGCGGTCACCGCTGCGAACCCGGGCCGCCGGCTACTGCGCACGCTGGAGGATAGAACGTGGACTTCGAGATCCCGAGGGACCTGGCCGACTACCTCAGCGAGCTAGATGAGTTCATCGAGCGGGAGATCCGCCCGCTGGAGCGTCAGGACGACAACGTCCGGTTCTTCGACCATCGCCGCGAGGACTCCCGCACCGACTGGGATCGCGGCGGGCTGCCCAATCCGCAATGGGAGGCGCTGCTGCGCGAGGTCGTCCGCCGGGCCGACGCCGCTGGGCATTTCCGCTATGCCTTTCCGGCTTCCTATGGCGGCCGTAATGGCACGAATCTCGGCATGTCGATCATCCGCGAACACCTGGCCAGTCTCGGGCTCGGGCTGCATTGCGACCTGCAGAACGAGCATATGGTCGTCGGGAATAACGTCGGCCTGCTGCTGATGATCCATTACGGGACGGCGGAGCAGCGGGCGGAGTGGACCGAGGGCTTGGCGGCCGGCCAGAAGTTCTTCGCGTTCGGGATCACCGAACCCGCGCACGGCTCAGACGCCACGTTCATGGAGACCGCGGCGGTGCGCGACGGCGACGAGTGGGTCATCAACGGGGAGAAGACCTGGAACACCGGTGTGCACGCCGCTTCCCATGACCTGATCTTCGCCCGCACCAGCGGCCAGCCGGGCGAAGCGGACGGGATCACCGCGTTCCTGGTGCCGGTTGACTCGCCGGGTTTCACCGTCGAGGAATACCTGTGGACGTTCAACATGCCTACCGACCACGCGCACGTCAGCTTCCGCGATGTCCGCGTTCCCGACCGCGCGATCTTCGGTGGGCTGGGGCGCGGCCTGCAGGTAGTGCAGCATTTCTTCAACGAGAACCGGATCAGGCAGGCGGCCTCCAGCCTCGGCGCGGCCCAGTACTGCATCAACGAGTCGGTCGCCTACGCGCTGGGTCGCAAGCCGTTCGGCCGGCCGCTGGCGGCCAACCAGGCGATCCAGTTCCCGCTGGTCGAACTGCAGACTCAATGCGAGATGCTGCGCGCGCTGATCCACAAGACGGCGTGGCAGATGGACACCTACGGCCCGTTCTCCGCCTCCGACAAGGTCTCGATGTGCAACTACTGGGCGAACCGGCTGTGCTGCGAGGCNGCCGACCGGGCCATGCAGATCCATGGCGGGCTCGGCTACTCGCGGCACAAGCCGTTCGAGCACATCTACCGCCACCACCGCCGGTACCGCATTACCGAGGGCACCGAGGAGATCCAGATCCGCCGCGTCGCCGGGTACATGTTCGGCTACATGCACCAGCGCGCTCCCAAGGGAGTTGTCGAGGACTGATGGACGCAGCCGTGCTGGCGCAGGGGCTGCAGCGCAGGCTCGGCCCGGTGACCATCGAGGGACTGACCAGGCTGTCGGGCGGGGCGTCTCGGGAGACCTGGGCCTTCGACGCGATCGGTGCGGACGGCACCCGCGCGGAGCTCGTGCTGCGCTGCGACCCGCCAGGCCGTCCGAGCGAGCCGGGCGCGATGGGCCGGGAAGCCCGTGCCATCGCCTCGGCCGATGCGGCCGGACTTGCCGTGCCCAAGGTGGTGGCTTGGACCGACGGTCCCGAGCTGTGGGGCTCGCCTGGCCTGGTCATGCGGCGGGTCGCCGGTGAGACGATCGCGCGCCGGATCTTGCGCGACGACGGCTACCGGCAGGCGCGTGGCGTGCTGGTCCGCCAGATCGCGGAGTTCGCCGCTGGCCTGCACGCGCTGGAGGTGACTGACGACTATCCGGCCCCGGATCCGGTGCCGGAACTGCGCCGAGTGCTCGGCACGTTCGACCAGGTCAGTCCCACCTTCGAGCTGGCACTGCGCGCGCTGGAGGCCGGCCAGCCGCCGCAACGCCGGCCGGTTATCGTGCACGGCGACCTGCGCCTGGGCAACCTCATCGTCGGCCAGGACGGCCTGCGCGCGGTGATCGACTGGGAGCTTGTGCACGCCGGCAATCCGGCGGAGGACCTTGGCTGGCTGTGCGTCAAGGCCTGGCGGTTCGGCATCGACGCGCCGGTCGCCGGCCTCGGCAGCCGCGAGGAGCTGCTTGCCGCCTA
>JGI12270J11330_10002397_pt1 | contig 13755 bp, 11 predicted proteins | sample PeaSoiMetSII2010_FD_11330 | JGI IMG/M metagenome (IMG submission 11330)
CTGTTCGGCGCTCATTGGGATATCCCTTTTGGGAGGGCAATTGCAGACTCCGGCTCCTTGTCCGCCCACAGGAACCGATCCTTACTCGATTGCCTTTGTTAACTCCGCCTTCCAATATTTTAGACGCACTGACAAGGGACTGAGATTATCATCGGATGTAGACAGATTCCTTAATGGTTATAACTCTCCATCGCTTCACCAGCTAGGAGACGCTGTTTCGATCGCAGTCCTGAAGATTTGCACGCTGGACGAACTAATTAAATCAGAAAACGCGCGTGCCTACCTTACCAGCGTGCGAAATAGCTTTACCGACCGAAGCAAGGTCTTGGAGAAATCAGATCAGGAACCTAGGGTAACGGCACTTGTGCTCGGCTACCTTGAAAAAAAAGAAATGTCAGAGCCACTCCTTGAAAAGAGAATTGCTTACATGAAGACGTGTGTGAAGGATTTCACATGCTCTTCTCAAGGCGAGGCCGATTTTTTCAAGAATCATCAGGACGGCCCCGGCTCCTTATAAATGCGGCTTCTGGAAACTGACCCACTGCCCACCTGCCTGAAACCTCGACAATTCGATGCTCACGCGCGAAATCACTTAGTATCCTTCAGCTCTCACGATTCGGGAATGGGAGGGCAGCCGGGGAATTCGGCGAGCGCGGTGTTGCCGATGTACTGGAGGTCTGCGATGCCGATTTTGCTGGTGTAGAAAGCGTCGCAGGTCATCTGGCGAAGCCGCGAGAAAAACGCGATACCCGGGGTTAGCGAAGGGTCGCTCTTGGCGTTCTTGCGGTAGGCAATGAGATCGAGGATTTCCTTTTTCTGGGCAGGCGTGGAATCCAAAAAAATGTGTTCGTGGCGGTCCAGGCAGGTGTTGTCCAGCCAATTGAGGCCGCCGCCGATCTGCAACTGAAATTCCTCATTTTCGCTGCTAAGCAAATCGATGAACTCCGGCGCGCCCGCTTCCACGGCCCCGCCGGACTTATCGTCTTTGGGAATGATGGTGTCGCAAAGAGTCCCGAGAGTTTTGTATTGGTGCGGTGAGAAATATTTCGGCGTGTACTTTCCCGCCGACGCGGCTTTTTCGTTGTGCACCATTTGGTGAACCATGGCCGCCGCTTCCGCGGGAATCATCTGCAGCACGGACCCGCCCACCGCGCTTACGGCCAGGTTTTTCAGCACATCGCGTCGCGAAATTCCTCGCATCATCAAAGGTTTCCCTTCTTCGCCTCGCTTAGCAAATACTCCGAAGCGCGCCAGGAGAGCGCCATGATCGTCAGCGTGGGATTTTTGTCCGGATTGGTCACCAGCGGCGCGCCATCGGCAATAAACAGATTCTTCACGTCGTGCGCCTGGCAATAGCCGTTCAGGACGGAAGTCCTGGGATCAGCGCCCATGCGCGCTGTGCCGACTTCGTGAATGATTCTTCCACCGGCTTCGATGCCAAAGGGATTCTGGCCGCCCGCATGCGTTTTGGTTTTATACTCGCCGCCCATGGCCTCCACGATGGCCTTGAAGGTCTCCTGCATATCCCTGGCCTGGCGTATTTCGTTCTCGCTCCACTTGAAATGGAAGCGCAGCACGGGGATGCCGAACTCATCAACGACTTCCGGATCGATTTCGCAGTGGCTATCCGGGTTGGCAAGCATTTCCCCGCGGCCTGCGAAATCCACGCTGGTGCCATACCGATTGCGGCAGGTGCGCTTGAGTTCCGCGCCGTAGCCCTCGAACTCCTCGCAAACATCGTCAAACATCCCCGCCTCAGGCATTTCCCTGCCCCCGCCGATTTCGATGTGATAGCCGCGGGGGAATTCATTCTTGCGATCGTATTTCCACCAGGGAATGTACATGTGCATGCCGCCCGTGCCGTCATGATTGTGCGGCGGGATTTTCTCCATTTGCGGTACGTAGCCCCAGCCGCTGCTGCCCACGGAATCGGTAAGGTTGCGCCCCACTTGCCCCGAAGAATTGGCGAGCCCGTCGGGAAAAAGCTTCGATCTGGAATTGAGCAGCAAGCGCGCCGATTCGCACGCACTGGCCGCCAAAACAACGGCGCGCGCCGCCACGCGCTTTTCGGTGTGCGCAGCCTTATCAATATAAGAGACGCCCGTGGCCTTGCCGTCCGCGCCCACAAGAATTTCGCGCGCCATTGCGCCGGTGATCAGCGTGAGCCGCCCGGTTTGCAGCGCCGGGGGAATCAGCACCTGGCTGGAGCTGAAATTGGATGCCGTCGTGCACCCGCGTCCGCACTGGCCGCAATAGTGGCAAGCAGGCCGCCCATTGAGCGGCTTGGTGAGGATGGCGAGGCGCGACGGGATGCAAGTGATGTTGAGCTTGTCGCAAGCCTTCTTGATGAGCAGTTCGCTGCAACGCGGCTTGGGCGGCGGAAGAAACACGCCGTCCGGCGCGCTGGGCACATTCTCCTTTGTGCCGAAGACGCCGATGTACGATTCGACTTTGTCGTAGAAAGGCGCCAGGTCCTCATAACCAATGGGCCAATCCTCGCCGAGACCGTCGCGGCTCTTCGACCGAAAATCGACTGGGGCAAAGCGCAACGCGATACGCCCCCAATGATTCGTTCGCCCGCCTACAATGCGCGAGCGGAACCACTGGAAATTGGAACCCGGCGCGGAGGTATACGGCTCACCTGAGATGTTCCAAGCCCCGTTGGGCGCGAGGAATTCGCCGAAATTTTCCGCGGCTTTGCCTCCGACCCCGACGCCGCGATGGGGCAGTTCATAGGGCCACACAAACATTTTGTAGTCTTTTTCGGGACTTACGGGAGGGCCCGCTTCCAACAGCACAACGCGNAGGCCGCCTTCCGTGAGGATCTTTGCNGCCATNCCGCCGCCCGCTCCGGAGCCGATCACGCAGACNTCNTAGGATTTGGGNGCGCGCATCACCTGGGTCATCGAGGCTCCTTGCTACCAGGGGTTATTTTGCAATTCAGAAGAGCGCGCAACAGCATAGCCTAAAGCGATTGCACAATGAAGCGCGAGAAGGCGAATCGGAAAGCACTGCTCTGCCCGGAAAACGGAAAGGGCGCCGAACCGCGGCGCCCCAGCCCGTAACACCACAGAAATCCGCAAATTGGCCGCGATTTACTTCAGGCCCCGAGGATTTCGGCGCGCACGTTTTTCAGAACGTACGCAGCGCGTTCGACGCCAACTTCGCCGCTCAGGACTGGATCCTCATTTTCGATGCTGAGAATTCCTTCGTAGCCGACATCCATGTACGCCTGGACGATGGACTTCCAGACCGCCGCGCCGTGGCCATAACCGACGGCGCGAAAGGCATCGGAGGCAAGGGGAAGGTCGCCGGACTCGAAGACAAAATTGAGAATCCCGTATTTCGCGACGTTTTGCGGGTAAAGAACGGTGTCCTTCATGTGCGCGTGATAAATGATCCCCTGCTTGCCCAGAAAATGGATTACTTCCACGGGATCGCATCCCTGCCAGAATAGATGGCTGAGGTCGCAGTTGGCGCCGATCTCTTCGCCGACGGCTTCGCGGAGCCTCAGCAAGGTGCGCGGATTGTAAACGACGAAGTTGGGATGCATCTCAAAGGCGATGCGGTGAACACCGTGTTCGCGCGCGAATTTCGCCGCTTCTTTCCAGTAGGGAATGACCTGCTCGTTCCACTGCCACTTCAACATTTCATCGTATTCGGGNGGCCAACGGTAGGCGATCCAGTTCGGCTGGGTGTCCTTGGGCGAACCACCTGGGCACCCGGAGAAGCCGACGATCACCTTGACACCAATGCGCTCGGCCAACAGCACGGTCTTTTTGAAGGTCTCCCTGTCGGCTGCGGCGTGTTTGGCGTCNGGGTGCACGGGATTCCCATGGCAGCTCAGNGTGGCGACANGGATTCCGCGATCCGCAAATTTCTTGGCCCATGCTTTCGCTTTCGCGGGGTCGGCAACCAATTCATCCAATGGGCACTGCCAGGAGTTTGGATAGCCTCCGGTGCCGATCTCCATGGCTTCGAGGCCGAGAGCGCTGACTTTGTCGAGCATGGCATCAATGGAGAGATTTTTGTAGACGTCCGCGTTGAACACACCGATGGGGATCTTGCGCTTGTTTCCGGAAGAGACTTGCGGAGAGCGCGCCGCGGATTCGGCGGTGAAATGGGAGGCGGCACCCATGAACGGAGATGTTACGGGGAGAGTAGCGGCAAGCACGCCGCTACCACTGGCGGCAAGAAACTCTCTACGATCCAGAATTTGTTCTGATTTCGGGGGATCCAGGTGCTTGACGGACATTGGAAGACCTCCTGAGGGTCACGAGAGATGCACAAAAACGATTTCAGCGGCATTATACGCCGGGAGAATCGGCGAAGAACGACAATTGTGGTGCGGAGTCACTTATGCGGGCGGAGAGATTCGAGCGGCGGCACGGAAACAGCGACCGTAAGGGCGCGCTCGGGAGGCGCCTTGGAATTCTGCAGAGCATCCACAAGCATCCCAATCGCCTGGCCCGTGTTGGGCGGAACACAGATAGTGGCAGCCAGAAGACCGCTGCGCACCCAGGCTTGCCCTGTATTCGGAAGTCCGTCGCAGCCGAGGTACGGGGTGCCCAGCCATCGCTCCTGCTCGATTTCCGACGGCAATTCCAGGAACGCTTTTCGAGCGCCAATGGCCATGGAGTCGTCCTGGGCGGCAACCAAGTCAATGATGGTTTTCTGAGAGGTCGTGAGTTTCAGCCAGGAACGCACGGCGCGTCGCGCGCTTTCCTCGGTCCACTGCCCTTTCAGCGTGACGAGATGGATGTTGGCGGGCTTGGCTTCCTGCATACCCTGTGCGCGTTCCCGGGCTGCCGAATTCTCCGAAGGACCTTCGATGTAGAGGACGGAACCCCCCGTGGGGAGAAGGGCGGCGCACTGGCGTCCCTGAATGTGTCCGATCTCAACGTGGTCGGAGGTAACGCAGAAAACCGGCGCCTTGTTGGCCGCGCGCAGTTCGGGAATATAGTTGGCGTCGCGGTTGAGTACCACCCAGCCAATTCCGGAACTCACCGCCGCGCGCGCCACTTGCGGCAAGGCGGTACCTCCGACAGGCTCGAAGATGATGGCATCCGGTCGATCTTCGGGCGCGGCCTGGATGGCCCTCAGGATTTGCGTGCTTTGGTTGATGGCATCGTTGCCGGCGAACGCCACTTCGATGTCCACGCCGAACTTCCGAGCGGCTTGTTCGGCATTCTGCGCTTGCTCGATCTGGTAGTCGTTTTGGTTGGTCGTGAGAGAGATGANGAACTTTGACTTGGGCATCGCGCCACCGGANTTGCAATTTCTTCATTACAATACACCGGAAGCATAAGAAGTACGCAGGATCGTTTGGGAGATGTCACATCAGAGGAACTCCCAAGCTCCGCGGCCCGGCTATCAGGTGGGGACCGCTAGACCCGCCACGGCCTATTTTATTTGGCCTTCGGGGGATGCAGCGCCTCAATCCCCGGGATCGAGGTTGGTGAAACGAGCACGCGCTCCGGCGGGATTTTGCCATGCTGGTATGCGCCGACGAGCAATTCAATCGCCTGGCCCGCCAACGGCGGCAAGTAGATCGTCGCCGATAGGAGGCCACTGCGTAACCAGGACTGCCCTGTCTTCGGAAGGCCGTCGCACCCGGTGAAGGGGAGACTCAGCCAGTGATCGCGCTCAGCCTCATTGGGGAGTTCCTGGAAAACCTTGCGGACACCGATGGCCATGGCGTCATTTTGCGAGCCAATCAGATCAACGTGGGCCTTCTGCGAGGTGGAAAGCTTGAACCAGGACCGCACGGCGCGCTGCGCACTCTCCTCGGTCCATTGCCCCTTCAATACGGTGAGATGAATGTTGGCGGGCTTTACTTCCATCATCCCCAACAAGCGTTCCTTCGCAGTTACACTATCCGAAGGCCCTTGAATGTACAGAACAGATCCACCGCCGGGGAGAAGCGCCATGAACTGGCGACCCTGGATGCGACCGGTCTCAAGATGATCGGAACTCAGCGCGAATACGGGAGCCTTGCAGGTCTGGCGGAGCTCCGCAATGTAAGTGGCCTCGCGATTCATGACCACCCAGCCTACGCCCGCAGTTGCCGCCGCGCGGGCGACTTGCGGAAATGCCGTGCCACCGACAGGCTCAAAAACGACGGCATCGGGCCGCTCCTCAGGGGCGGCCTGAATTGCTTTCAGAATTTGCGTGCTCTGGTTGATGGCGTCGTTGTCTGCATAAACAATCTTCGCTTCGATACCAAGCTTGCTGGCCATCTGTGTGGCGGAATTGGCCTGTTCAATCTGGTAATCATTNTCGTTGGTCAACAACGCTACAAGAACCCGGTAAGTCTTCATTGGCNATCCTTAAGCGAGCACTGAATTCAGCATACTCCCGCGCCCGACNGGGAACTCAAGAAAGTGAAGCAAGTGTTTCAGGTCAGGAAACCCGCTGGCGGGCCAAAAACGCTGTGGAAAACAAGAGGAAATTGCCAACCTTGACTGCTCCATGCCGCGCGGCGGCAGGTAGCGGTGTTCTGAGCAAAAGAACGCAAGCCCCGGCGGCGAGTGGGGCAAAAGCCACAATCAGCCCCATAAGCAAAACTTAGGTTGATTATAAGTTCTTTCTTTACAGGGACCTGGAAAAAGCGCCCGGCCCCCGTTCTGGTACGCCCCTTGCTGTTCTGATTATGGAGGCGACCTCCGTGGAGCCGCTAGCGTACCGCTTCGTTCCCGCTCCTCAGCTTCCGACAGAAATCCACAGCGCGGCCCTATCTGCTAACTCTTTGTGCTCCCAGCGGATAGCTCGGGGACGGAGACTCCCCCAGCTCCCCTTGTCTGCTAGAGCTTCGAGCGCTGTACAGCCCCTGGAACGTCCGCGACACGACGCAGTCTGCAGAGAGGCGTTATGACCTGGCAAGAGGATTATCGCCGTAAGGTGATGCAACCCCGCGAAGCGGTTCAGTGTATCCAGTCCGGCATGCGTGTGTACATCCATCCTGGCTGCGCCGAGCCGGAAACGCTTGTTGAGGCTCTCATCGGGCGGGCTCCGCACGTCAAGAACGTGGAAATCGTGCACCTGCTGACGCTGGGACGGGCGGACTATATCGCGCCGGAAATGGAAGGGCACTTCCGCCATAACGCAATGTTCATCGGAGCAAACGTGCGGCAGGCTGTGAATGAGGGCCGCGCGGACTACACCCCGGTGTTCCTGAGCCAGGTCGAGGAGATGTTTGAGAACGGACAGATGCCCATCGACGTGGCCCTCGTTCAGGTTACGCCGCCGGATGCGCACGGCTTCTGCTCCTTCGGGGTGGGCGTGGAAGCAACGCTGAACGCGGCGCGCCATGCGAAATTCGTGATCGCGCAGGTAAACGACCAGATGCCCCGCACGTTTGGCGATTGCTTCATCCCCGTGAGTGACCTGGACGCGGTGGTGGAGGTTTCGCGGCCACTCTGCGAATTGAAACCGGTAGAAATCACGGAACTCCACCACCAGATCGGCCGGAACGTGGCCTCGCTGATCGAGGACGGGTCCACGCTGCAGTTGGGTATCGGAGCCATTCCGGACGCCGTGCTGCTGGAACTGAAGGGCCACCGCGACCTGGGAATTCACACGGAAATGCTGAGCGATCAGGCGATCCCGCTGATTGAATCGGGGGTCATCAACGGCAGCCGCAAAACGGTTCATCCGCGCAAGATCGTGCTGGGATTCGTGCTGGGCACGAAGAAACTATTCGACTACGTCAACGGCAACCCGGAATTTGAGTTTCATCCCAGCAGCTACACGAACGATCCTTTCGTGATCGCGTCAAATTACAAGATGGCGGCGATCAATTCGGCGCTGCAGGTGGACATGACGGGCCAGGTTTGCGCGGATTCCATGGGCACCACCTTCTACAGCGGCATTGGTGGACAGGTGGATTTCATCCGCGGAGCGTCGTTTTGCAAAGGCGGAAAGCCGATTATCGCCATGTCGGCGACGGCCAAACACGGGACACTCTCGCGGATCGTGCCGATGCTGGATCCCGGCGCGGGCGTGGTCACCTCCCGGGGTTCCGTGTGCTATCTTGTAACGGAATTCGGCGTGGCCAATCTGCACGGGCGGACGATCCGCCAGCGCGCCGAGGCGCTCATCGAAATTGCCCATCCGAAATTCCGGGAAGAACTGTACGCATTTTGCGAGAAGACGCGGTGGCTGCAACGCCCCGCGCTTCAGGAGAAATGAGCCATGGCACAGGCGCGAGGCAAAGTCACCATTGACACCGAAGAATGCAAAGGCTGCGGCATCTGCGTGGACGCTTGCCCGCCCAAATGCCTGGAGCTTTTGCCGGGCTTGAATCCTTATGGCGTGCATCCGGCGCGCTATACGGGGACGAACTGCTCGGGCTGCGGCATCTGCTTCTATGTGTGCCCGGAACCCGGGGCCATCACCGTGTACCGGCTGATGGTGCCCAAGGCGGCGCAGGCGCCGATGGAGGGAAACCATGCGGCAACTTTGTAAGGGCAACGTGGCGATAGTGAAGGGCGCGCTGCTGGCGGGGTGCCGGTCGTATTACGGCTACCCGATTACACCGGCCAGTGAAATCGCCGAAGCGGCCGCGGAGTACATGCCGCAGGTCGGCGGCACGTTTCTGCAGGCGGAAAGCGAAGTTGCCGCCATTAATATGGTCTACGGCGCAGCCTCCGCGGGGCAACGCGTTATGACCGCCTCCTCCGGCCCGGGGATCAGCTTGATGCAGGAAGGCATCTCGTACCTGGCCGGCTCGGAACTTCCCTGCGTGATTGTGGACGTGGTGCGCGGCGGGCCGGGACTTGGAAACATCGCCCCGGAGCAAAGCGACTATTTCGCGCTCGTGAAAGGCGGCGGCCACGGCAATTACAAGAACATTGTCGTAGCGCCCGCTTCGGTCCAGGAGATGGCAGACCTGACCCGGCTCGCTTTTGAGCTCGCGGACCGTTACCGCAATCCCGCCGTTGTCCTGACCGATGGCTTCATCGGCCAGATGATGGAACCCCTGGAACTGCAGGCCGTGGAAAGCGTGCAGCCAGAGAAGCCCTGGGCGGTGAAAGGCACGCGCGACACCAGAAAGAACCTGATCGCCTCGATCTACCTGGAACCCGATGAGCTGGAAGGGCACGTGCGCAAGCTCGAGGAAAAGTACAAGAGAGCTGCGGAAGTGGAAACGCGGCATGAGCTGTATTGCGCGGATGATCCGGAAGTGCTCGTGGTGGGCTACGGAATCACCTCGCGCGTGCTGCGTACCGTCGTGGACATGATGCGCAAGGAAGGAGTTCGTGCGGGGTTGTTTCGCCCAATTACGCTGTGGCCGTTCCCGGCGGAGGCATTGCGCCACGCCGCGCGTCGCGCGCAAATGGTGCTGGTCGTGGAGATGAGCACCGGCCAAATGGTGGAAGACGTGCGCCTGGCGCTGGATGGCCGAGTGGACGTGGAGTTTTACGGCCGCACGGGCGGCAACGTGCCCATGGCCGATGAAGTCTGCAAGGAATTAACGGAACGCATGGGCATGACCGCGGAGTGGGGCGTTTGAGCATTCGGCATACGAAGAGGTGACGCTGTGGACGAATACCAAGTGATTGAGTCGAAGTCACCGGTTTTCTACGACAAGTACGAGCGCAAGGCGGAGTTGCAACACCAGACGCACTACTGCCCCGGGTGCGGGCATGGCGTGGTGCACAAACTGATCGCTGAGGCCATTGCGGACCTCGGCGTCCAGGACCGCACGGTATTTGTGAGCCCGGTGGGCTGCTCCGTGTTCGCGTACTACTACTTTGATGTCGGGAATGTGCAGGCGGCTCACGGGCGGACTCCTGCGGTGGCTACCGCGGTAAAGCGATCAAATCCCGAAAGCATCGTGATCGGGTATCAGGGCGACGGCGACCTGGCGGCCATCGGCACGGCGGAAATCGTGCATGCGGCCAATCGCGGCGAAAAGATCACCATCTTTTTCGTGAACAACGCCATTTACGGAATGACCGGCGGGCAAATGGCCCCGACCACTCTGATTGGCCAGACAAGTTCAACTTCCCCCTGGGGACGCCGGCCTTCCAACGAGGGATTTCCCTTGCACATGGCTGAGCTGCTTTCCACGCTGGAAGCGCCGGTGTACATCGAGCGTGTGGCCCTCTGCGACAACAAGAACATCATGAAGACGAGGAAAGCCGTGCGCAAGGCGTTGGAACTGCAGCGTGATGGCGCCGGATTCAGCTTCATCGAGATTCTGTCACCTTGCCCGACGATCTGGAAAATGACGCCGCAGGAAGCGCGCAAGTGGATTGAAGAAAAAATGCTCGCGGTCTTTCCGCTGGGTGTCTTGCGCGATCGCAAGCTTGCGCCCATGGCAGACGCTGTGCCGCAAACCACCGTGACGAAACTTCTTGGGCTGGACGAGTCGCGGGAAGAATCGACGCGTCCAACGGCCGTAAAGGATTCTCATCCGAACCTCACCGTGAAGATTGCCGGTTTCGGCGGGCAAGGTGTCTTGCTATTGGGGCAAATCCTGGCGGAAATGGGCATGCGCGAAGGGCGCGAGGTCAGTTGGCTGCCGTCCTACGGGCCGGAAATGCGCAGCGGCAGCGCGCACTGCCACGTGTGCCTCTCGCATGAACGCGTCGGCTCCCCCGTCATCGAGCATCCCGATGTCCTCATCGCCATGAACGAGCCCGCCTTGCACAAATTCGCGAAGATGGTGGAGGCGCATGGCACCATCCTCTACAACAATGACAAGCTGCCCGCCGGATTGCCGCCTTGCGAAGCGAAGGCTTACTGCGTGCCCGCTTCGGAGATTGCCGACGGCCTCGGCACCACCAAAGCCACCAACATGGTCATGCTCGGCGCATTGCTGGAATTGACCCACACGTTGCCTCGGGAATCAGCCCTTGAGGTCCTCAAAGCAAAAGTGCACAACGCGAAACTCCTGGATGTGGATTGCCGGGCCATCGACGCGGGAATGGCCTGCCTTCGTAAGCAACTGGGATCTGTCACGGACGCACATGCGCACGATGGAGAACTGGCGCCCTGTTCCTGATGCGATTTCCAGCGCCTGATTTGGAGTGCGGCGGCTTGCCGCCGCTTTCATAGTTGCCTGCCCCGCTGGCAAGCCACAAACACCACTGCCCACTGCAGAGCACTCCCGTTCCGCCCATCTGTTGCCGGAGGCGCCTCGTTTGAGAGTCGCCCCAAGAACATTGACGAGAGTGCTCAGCGGCAGGCAGTCGGATGCACTAAATGGACCCAGTTCGTCGTGCGCGGCCATGCACTATCCTCCACCGCCCGCTCCTCCCGCAGTGTCTCCGGTCACGTCTCCCTGTGACCCCTGAACCGCGCCCCTCATCGTCGTGTCTGCTGCTTCGAACCGCCACGCCCCACATCTGCTACAATGCCGCCCATGCAAAGACGCACATTGCTTCAATCGTTTCCGTTGGCGGCACTCCTTCCAGCGTCCCTTTGGGCCGCTGCCCGGCAAGAGCACGACAATTCCATGGTCACCGCGACGACAGTCTACGAACTGCGTGTCTATCACGCGCCACCGGGAAAGTTGGGTGAACTGCTGGCGCGCTTCCGCGAGCACACTCTAAAACTATTTGAAAAACATGGCATAAAAAGTGTGGCTTATTGGACGCCCGTCGAAGAGCCAGACAAGAGCAATACCCTCATCTACATCCTTCAGCATCCCAGCCGCGAAGCGGCAGCCGTCAACTGGAAATCTTTCCAGGACGATCCCGAGTGGAAGAGCGTCCACGAAAAATCGGAAGCGAACGGAAAGCTCGTCGATAAAATCGAATCCACGTTCCTTGCCCTGACCGACTTCTCCCCGCGATTGCCATAGAAGAGCAAACCAAAAAACGACGCCGGAATCTGCGGCAAGGTCGCAAACCGCGTCGCGTAGGATTGAGTAACGGCCATGGCCACGATCTGGCGAAACACACTGCGCTTGTCCGCACTGATCGTTTTCGCTGCCCTTTTCACCCGAGTCCCTGTTCAGGCGCAGAACCAGGAGCAAAGTGTCATTCGCCTGGACGTGAACCTTGTACTGGTTGACGCTACCGTGAAGACCAAGTCCGGCCAGATCATGGCCGATCTGAAGCAAGACGCCTTCGAGCTTCGCGAAGATGGCGCCGCCCAAAAGATAGAGGTCTTTAGCCGTGACGAACTGCCCCTCAATGTCGCGCTGGTATTGGATCTGAGTGATTCGATTGGCCCATTCCTGGGGCCGTTGCGCGATGCCGCCGGCACCGCTCTTGCGGCGCTTAAACCCGAAGATGAGGTGGCGCTGTTTACCTTTTCCACCGAAGCAGAACTACGCGTTCCCTTCACAAACGACAAGACCGAGATTGCCCGGCAGATCAATTCTTTCCACGTGGGCGGCGCCACGAATATCAATGACGGCATCTTTGTCGCCGCCAAGTATCTCCTCAACGCGCCCCCGAAAGGCCGCCGGGTGATCATTTTAATCAGCGATGACGTTGGCACGAGCGCGGGTGGACAGGGAACGCGCGACATCGTGACCGAATCCATTGCCGCCGATGCGGTCTTATATAATCTGAAGATACCGGGATACAACCCGCCGGGAACTCTATTTGCCGCGAGCATGGTTCCCGGGCTGGTGAACATTCGCAGAGTTACGGAGCAGACGGGCGGGGAGATTTTCGATGTTCAGGATGTGGCCCATCTTGATGCCGCATTTCGCGCTCTGATCCAGCGGATTAAGACGCGCTATACGCTGGGATATTACACGAAGGCCACCGGAGCCGAGGGTAAGCCACATAAACTGGACGTTCGTCTCACGTCATCGTTTGGGAAAAAGGGGCACGATTACGTCGTCCTGGCCAAAAGCGGTTATTACGTTCATTGAAGAGCGCAGAACAACACTCTCTAGGAAGAAAAACCTATGCGAATCACCAATACATTGGATATTCGCCCGCCATCGATCCCATTTGCATCACTGGCCCCGGCGAAGCCCTGATTGCGCGTTCCTCGCACATTTGGAGTACTGCAACAAGGTTTGCTCGAAAAGGTGACACTCGGGATCGCGGGCGAGTCTCAGCTGGTTAGTTAGGCGCTGCGCGCTTCAGGCACCGAGTCTCACAGCCGTCCCTAGGCCCTCTCGGATAACCAGAAAAAGCGATGGGCCACGAGTCCCGGATAGAACTATGGTCGCCACTTGACCGCGGTTCTGCTTTGCTGGTTTCGGAGCCGACAGGCTTCGTTGCGAACAGGCGATGAAAACCGCTGGGAGAAGAACCCCAAATCGCTGGACCAAAGTGTTCAGCAACCGAGCACCTGGTACGGACGGTCAGAACAGATCCTGCTCCATCCCGTGGGCTGAGAAGCAAGAAGAGCGCCAGCCAGCGCCGAAGCGTTTCCTCTTGAGTTCTACCTTTATAGAACTAACCAGGCACTGTATCAATCCAGGCCAAACGATTATTCTGAGATGTGACTGAAAATCCAGACACGCACCCCGAGACCCCGCTGCGCACAGGAGCTCTCCGATCCTTCGTTCGATGGTTTCTCGTCGGAGTGGCGCTTCTTTGGTCGCTAGCTGTGCTGATCCTTGTGGCTGCCCGGTGGATCGACCCACCGACCACGGTGGTGCACATGGAGCGCCGCTTGCAGGCGTGGATCCACCACAGGCCGTATCACGAACGATACGAATTCGTTCCGCTGAGCCGAATCTCGCCCGATTTCCAGCATGCTGTGATCGCCGCGGAAGACGCGCGCTTCTACGAGCATCACGGATTCGATTGGCAAGCGATGGAAATCGCTGCTGAG
>JGI12270J11330_10002399_pt1 | contig 13749 bp, 7 predicted proteins | sample PeaSoiMetSII2010_FD_11330 | JGI IMG/M metagenome (IMG submission 11330)
CCCAGGAGTATTGCCTGTGGCTCGGCTGCATGGGCGCGTACGATCCGCAGGGACGCGAGATCGTTCTGGCCCTGGCGCGCGTTCTGCGCCACGCCGGCGTGACCTTCGGCGTCCTGCGCAAGGAGAAGTGCACGGGCGATCCCGCGCGGCGGCTGGGAAACGACCTGGCGTTTTCGCAGGTGGCCGAGGCGAACATCGAAACCCTGCGCGCCGCCAAGGTGGGCAAGATGGTCTCGATCTGCCCGCATTGCGTGCGCACCATCGGGACGGACTGGCGCGAATTCGGCGCGACGTTCTTTATCGAGCACCATAGCGAGCTTCTGGCGCGCCTGGAGTCGCGTTTGCCGGCGGCAGGCGGCACGCGGGAGCGGGTGGTGTTTCACGATCCGTGCTATCTCGGCCGGTATCGCAACATCTACGACCAGCCGCGGGCCGTGCTGGCGCGGACGGCCGACGTGGTGGAACCGCGCCGCGCGCGCGAGCGTTCCTTCTGTTGCGGCGCGGGCGGCGGCCAGATGTTCCTCGGCGAGGAGAAGGGCAAGCGAGTCAATGTGGAGCGGGCCGAAGAGCTGGTCGCGACGGGTGCCGCGGTAATTGGCACGGCGTGTCCATTCTGCCAGACCATGTTTCGCGATGCGCTCGGCACCATGACCCAGACTCCGCCGAAGCTCCTGGACATCGCGCAACTCGCGGCGGCTTCGATTTCGCGCGAGGAATCCGCTCCAAGAACGTGACAGGCGGATTCGGAATGTTATAATCGAGTGGCAACACACGGACGGGCGCGTAGCTCAATTGGCAGAGCAAGTGACTCTTAATCACTAGGTTGCAGGTTCGATTCCTGCCGCGCTCACCAGCAGAATCAGGCAGTTGCGGTTCACCGGCGTCGCCTTGGTTCTTCAGGCCGGCCAGCGCCGTCACCTCACCATGCATCGCCTGGGTTTTCCAACCCAATTCCGGGCGTCCTTTTTCCCGGTCCTACGAAAATATACCTGGCGAAGACGATTGATGAATTAGGGAGTTAGCCTCAATGGCGGGGTGGTGTTTGCAGATAACTCCGCGCTCAATGCACTTGCACGGCCGTCCCCTCCCTCTCTTGGGCCGTGCTGGTTCCGGCGGCCAGGGCGTTCACAGCACTTCCAAAAAAAGTCCCCGCTGATTCTAAACGGCTTCTCCCCGCCTCCCGCCCGAACCCCCTTGTCGCCGCGCTACAGTATGGTCGGAATTGACATTATGTCGACCATCCATCAAATCGAGGCCAACCGCCTCAACGCCCAGAAATCCACTGGCCCCCGCTCCGTCGAGGGCAAAGAGAGTGCTTCCCAAAATGCCCTGAAATCCGGCATCGACGCCAAATCCATGATCATCCGCGGCGAGCACCTCGCCGATTTCGAAGCCCTCTCCGCCGAGTACCACCAGCGCTTCCAACCCCTCTTCCCCGAAGAGCGCCACCAGGTCGATAACATGGTCGCCGCCGAGTGGCTCCTCCGCCGCCTCCGCAAGGCCGAATCCGAGATCTGGGAATCCGAGTTTCAGGACTTCGACAGGCGCACCTTCAAAAATACGGATGTTCCTCTGTCCGAGGCCTTCAACGGTGAATCCAAAGAGATGGACCGCCTCCAGCGCCGCCTCGATTCCCTCCAGCGCTCGCATCAACGCGCCCTCGAAGCCCTCCACCGGCTCCGTTCCGCCCGATTCCAGCCCGCTCCCCATCCCGAAGCCCCGGCCGCACCGGAACCTGCCCCCGAACCCATTTCCATAAGTCCTTCAGTTCCAACCAAAATTGGGTTCGTTCCTTCAGAATCCCCGGTGCCCGAAGTCCCCGGCGGTCCTGCCGGGCCCGTGCCCGCCGCCCTCCAGGGAGGCGGATTTTCCCCGAGGATTGCATCTTGAAGATCTGCGTTTATCTGTGTTTATCCGTGGCCCGATTTGATTTTCGTCGCCCATCCGGCCAATTACGCCCATCTGCCCCGGCCGTTCGCCTGCACCGATCCCGCAATTACGTTGCTTTCCACTACCCGTCCGGCTTAAAATGTACCGCAACGAACAACGGCGTGAACTGGCCGGTTCCGCGCGGTGAACCGGGCGGCTCGCGAACGGCCGGCTGGCCGGCTGTGGTGTGGGTTACTTGATCGACTTAAGAACCGCGGCTTCCAGGAAGAAGGGAAAGGTAACTGAAGGAACATGCGTATCAGCATTTTCGGTCTCGGATATGTCGGCTCCGTTGCGGCGGCCTGCCTGGCGCGTGACGGGCATCAGGTGATCGGCGTCGATGCCGATCCGGTCAAGGTCGATCTGATCAATCAGGGCACCAGCCCTATCGTCGAGCCTGACCTCCGCGAGCTCATTGCGGCCAACCGCCAGGCCGGGCGCCTCGAGGCCTCCACCGATCCGGCATATGCCGTGCTGAACTCGTCCATTACCTTCTTCTGTGTGGGCACCCCCAGCCGGGAGAACGGCAGCCTCAACCTCGATTACGTGAAGCGCTGCTGCGAGCAGATCGGCGAGACCATCGGCCAAAAAACCGACTTCCACGTCGTGGTCGCTCGCAGCACCATGCTGCCGGGAACCGTCCGCACCCTGGTCATTCCCACCCTCGAGCGCGCTTCCAGGAAACAGGCGGGAATCGATTTCGGCGTCTGCGTCAACCCCGAGTTCCTCCGCGAGGGCACCGCCATCTTCGACTTCGATAATCCCCCCAAAACCGTCATCGGCTCCACCGACGAGAAGAGCGCCGGCATGCTCAAGAGCCTCTACGCCCGCCTGAAGGCCCCGCTGATTCTCACGCCGGTGGACGTGGCCGAAGCCGTCAAGTACACCGACAACTGCTGGCACGCCGTGAAGGTCGTGTTCGCCAACGAGATCGGCGCCATCTGCAACAGCGCGGGGGTCGATGGCCAAGCCGTCATGGACGTCTTCTGCCAGGATCGCAAGCTCAACATTTCGCCGGCGTACCTCAGCCCCGGCATCGCATTCGGCGGATCGTGCCTGCCCAAAGACGTGCGCGCCCTCAGCCATTTCGCCCGCACCCAGGACGTCGATGTGCCCATGCTGAACAGCGTCCTCGCCGCCAATGAAAAGCAGGTCGAGCGCGCGCTCCATCTGATCGAGGGCAAGAAGCGCCGGCAGGTCGGGGTGCTCGGCATCAGTTTCAAGGCGGGCACCGACGATATGCGCGAAAGCCCGGTGGTCAAGATCGTGGAAGCCCTGCATGGCAAAGGGTATGACATCAAGGTGTACGATCCCTACGTCAGCATCGCCAGCGTGCGGGGCGCCAACCGCAACTACATTCTCAACGTCATTCCGCACATCCGCAAGATGCTGACCGAGGACTTGCAGGAGTTCCTCGATCATGCCCAGACCGTCGTGGTGGGCAACCGCTCGCCATTGTTCAAAGGAATTCTGAAGAAGGTTGGAACCGACCGTGAGGTGGTCGACCTGGTGAACCTGATTCCGCCCGGCCGCCGGCATTCCAACCGGATTGAAAAACCGCGGCCGAAAGCCCGCAAGGCCGTGGCCGGTTAACAACCCGAACACGGAGATGCTCATGTCCGCAGTGCCTGTCATTTACGAAACGCCGTCCCGGAGGCAGTCCTTCCGCGTGAGTTCCCCTGCCGAAGTCACCATCAGGGGCCGCCGGTATCGGACCAAGGACTGGAGCGCCGGCGGCTTCGCCGTCGAGCACTTCGACGAAGTCGCCGCGCCGGGCGACCGCCTTTCCACCGTCACCTTCGCCGTGGATTTCCAGGGATTCGCGATTTCGTTCTGCTCCGAAGCCAAAGTCATCCGGGCGCAGGACGGCCTGATGGCAGCCGAGTTTCTGGATCTCGGGGAACGCGAGCACAACCTGCTGGGCTACTTCACCTCGTCGCTGATCAGCGGGCAGATCGCCCCGGTGGATGGCGTGCTCAAGAACCTTGACCGGCCGGTCACCAAAATCGCCATCAGCCCGCCCGCGCCGGCCAATGCGCCTGCGCGCCGGATCTACCGCCGCATCATCGCCGCCGTCCTCTACCTCGTGATCGGGCTGGCCATCCTGGGGTTCGCCGGCCTCATCGTCGTCGGCCACGTCACCCAAGTCAACGTGGAGACAGCCGTTACCAGCGCCACGCTCGAGCAGGTGGTCTCCGCCGACGTGGGCACCATCGCCGAAATGTACATCCAGCCCGGCATGCAGGTCAAAGCCGGGCAGCCGCTGTTCCGCGTCGATAGCGAACTCTCCGCGCGGGCCGTCGAGCAGGCCCGGCAGGATCTGGCGACCGCGCAGATCGCGCTCAAGCAAGCAACCGCCACTCGCGAGGCTGAAGAAACCAAGCTGCGCGTCTACCAATCCGTCAGCAACGACCAGTTGGCCGTCCGCAAAGCCGAGATGGTGTCCCTGGTTGCCGCGCGCGACCAGGCCCGGGTGGAGCTGGAGCGGTACAAGAAGTTGCTGGAGTACGGCGTCATCAGCCAGCAGTTGTTCGACACCCAGCAGGCCACCTACGATGAGCGGGCGGCCCGCGTGGAGCAGGAAATCGCCGAGGAGAAAATCACCGAATCCTCGATCCAGAGCACCGTCAACGCCAATTTATTCTTGGATAATGCCAACCGGCTGGTGGGCGATCTTGCCATCGATCGTGCCGCCGAAGTTGCCGCGCGCGACCAGGTCAAAATGGACCAGGAGGCCGTTGACGTGGCTCTCCGCCAGGACTCCAAGCGGATGTACCATGCGGCTTTCCCGGCCGTCGTGCTGAAGATCTTCAAATCGCGCGGCATGACGGTGGATCGCGGCGAAGCGCTGGTGGTGCTGCGCCCCGCCGCGCAGGATCCCTACATCGACGCGTACCTCACTCAGGATGAAGCCGCGCAGCTCGCCGCCGGAGCGCGCGGCGTGGCCACCATCACCGCCAACGGCAAGCGCTACGCGGTCGAGGTGGTAGCGGTGGACCGGACCGCCGGCTTCCTCAAGGACATCCAGACGCCCAAACTCCAGGAGCCGGTCTTCCAATGGCGCAGCATCGAGGACCGGTCCGCCTATGCCAAGCTGGCATTCGTGGGGCTCGGCGCCGCCGAACGCGATGCCATCACTCCGGGGCTGCCGGTGTTCGTCAGCATTCCCCGGAAACGCTCCTTCTTCTCCGGCCTGGTGCCCACCGTGCACGCCGCCTCTCCCGATGCCCCGCACCTTTGGCCCGCCGACAGCCCGCTCTTCACCGGCGCCCGCGTGGCCGATCCCGGCTTCGAACCCGTGCGCCGCCGCATCCTCGAGGCGGCCGATGCAGCCCTGCGCGACGCGCCCGCGCCGGTCGAAACCATCCACAGCGCCGGCGAAACCGACCAATCTGACCCGGAGTTCCAGGCCAGCCGCCGCGCCTTCGAGGATGCCGACCATTTCGCGGCCCTGGCGCTCGCATACCGGCTCACCGGCAAGAAATCCTATGCCGATGGCGCCCGCGCCATAGTGGCCGCCTGGGCGCGCGTCAACCGGCCCACCGGCATGCCCATCGACGAAACCCGCTTGGATGCGTTCCTCTGGGGGCTCGACCTGCTGGGCGCCGATGCCCGCGACCCCGCCGTGACCGCGTGGCTCGAGCGCTGGGCGTCCGCCAATCGCAGCTACAAATTCGGACCCATCACCGCCACCAATAATCACAAGACCCATCACCTCAAGATCCTGGTCATGCTCGACCGCCTCCTCGGACGCGATGCGGATTACGCCAAAGACCTGGCCGCCGTAGAAGAGCAGCGCAAGGCCAACCTCCCTTCGTCCGACGGAAGGTCCATCGACTACGAGCAGCGCGATGCCATGCACTATCACATCTTCGACCTCGAAGCCTGGCTCGAAATCTCCCTGGTCACCGGCTGCTGCGGCGATTCCATGGACCGCTCCTTCCGCTTCTTCGGACGCTCCATGGCCGAAAACCCCGGCCATCTGGAATTCGCCAAGAGTACCGCCGCCATCGACAAGAAGCGCGCGGCCGGCGGGTTCGAATACGCCAAGGCGCGCCCCTACGACATGAAGAAGGCCGCCCGCGCCGTCTTCGCCTATGGGACCCTTCCCGGCCGGCGCGTGGACCGTGACCTCTGGAGATCCGCCACGGCGGGCGAACAGCACGACAATCTCCTCTACGAAGCGAGGTTCTACCTTTGGAAAGGCCGCCAGTAAAGTGGACCGCCGGCGAGGCGGTCAAGCAGTCTTTCCTGCTGGCCGTCTGGATCGGCGCGTTGGTGTTGGTCCTCACCTATCTCCCCAACCGCATCTGGGACGAGGGGGCCGCCACCATGGTGGTCTCGCTCGGCGCCATCGCCGCGTGGCGCTACGGCTGGTGGGCTCTCAACCTGGTGCGGTCCATAATCTACGCGCGCCTGGTATTTCCGCGGCTCCGGCGTCGCGCCGATGCTCTCTGGCGGTCCGGCTGGCGGCCCCGCATGATGCACTTCATGGTCACCACTTTCAAGGAGAAGCCGGAGATCACCCGGCTCGTGATGGAGAGCATCTTCGACGAGTGCCGGTCCACCGGCGTCCCGGCGCGCGTGTTCGTGGGCACCGGCGACCGCTCCGATGAGCTGGTAATCGAAGATTTTTGCAAGCGCACCAGGGACGTGGACGCGCAGGTTTACCTGCTGCGCCAGAACATTCCCGGGAAGCGCGTGGCCATGGCCCTGTCTCTGCGCTCCATGTGCCGCCACGGCGTGGAGCCTGACGACATCGTGGTGTTCATGGATGGCGATTCCATCATTCTGGCCGGCGCCATGGAGAAGTGCGCGCCGCTGTTCGGCAAGAATCCTGAGCTGGGCGGCGTGACCACCGACGAATGCGGCATCGTCAACGGCCCCAAATGGATGGGCGACTGGACCGACATGCGCTTCGCCCAGAGGCGTATCGCCATGCAGTCGCACGCGCTTTCCCGAAAGGTGTTGACGCTCACCGGGCGCTTCTCCATCTTCCGCGGCGGCGTCGTGACCCAGCCGGAGTTCATCCAGACGCTGGAAGCCGATCACCTGGACCACTGGCTGTGGGGACGATTCCGCTTCATGTCGGGGGACGACAAGAGCACCTGGTACTCGCTGCTGAAAAGCGGCCACGAGATGTTGTACGTTCCGGATGCCTTCGCGCTGACCATCGAGAACATCGGCCCTCACGCCCTGGAGCGCGTCAAGGCCAACCTGATGCGCTGGTCCGGCAACATGCTGCGCAACGGCTACCGCGCGCTGGCGCTGGGTCCGCGCCGCGTGGGGTTCTTCATCTGGTGGTGCGTGCTCGACCAGCGGCTCTCCGTGTGGACCGGTCTGAGCGGCCCGGCCATGGCGCTGGCCACTTCCCTCCTCTTCGGCCCCAAAGTGTGGGTCGCCTATTTTGTCTGGGTGGCGGTCACTCGCACCATCCTGTCGATCGTGCTGTACTTCTTCGCCGGCCGCATTTTCGTGTCGTTCCCGTTTCTGCTCTACGGCAACCAGATCCTGGGCAGCGCCATCAAAGTCTACCTGTTGTTCCGGGTCAACAAGCAGCGCTGGCTGAACCGCGGCGACCAGAGGCAGAAAGCCGCGAGCAGCCGCCTGCTGCCGTTCCAGCATGCCATGGCCTCGTTCCTCACGCTGCTGTATATCTCGGTGTTTTTTCTGGCGGTCTGTTTGAAGACCGGTGTGTTAACGCTGTCGGCGCTGTCTGACGCCGCCCACGGGCTTCTGTGGCGGCCCTGACCTTCGGCCATCAGTTCGAACTCAACGGGACCCGGCGCCGCAGTTCGTCGAAGAAGTTCAGCAGGAATATCACCCGGTCATGAGGCTCTTGCGGAGTTTCGGCCGGCATGAGTGCGACGATGCTCTTGCCGTCCGGCGCCGGATCATAGGTCCTCGTGGTGCCGAAGCTAACGAGCCCTTTTTCAGGCCAGGCGCGCGGCGTATCCGCCACAAACGAATCTCCGCGCGCTTTATACGCCGCAACCATAAGCCGCTTGGCGCCGTATTGCCAAAAGAACAGCTCGTCAACCTTGCGCGACCACGCCGGATAACCACCGGGATCCGTCGAGATTTGCCGCTTGCCCCCTCTGTCCGGAAACCCCTGCACGTATACCCTGTATGTCCCCGACTCGTCCGACATGTAGGCGAGCCACCGCCCGTCCGGCGAGAACATCGGGCATCTCTCGTGGAAGGGAGTTTGGAGGAAGACCTCAGGCTTCCCCGCTCGAAGCCCCGGGCCACCGGCTTCCACAGGCAATGTCCAGATGTCTGCCCCGGTTGCCGGATTAATTTCCACAAACGCCAGCCGCGTGCCATCGGCCTTAAAGGACCAGGGGGTTTGCTGATTGTCGCTCTGAGTCAAGACCTGCGGTTCAGCCGTTCCGTCGGCGCGGATCCACAACATGCCGCGCGCCTTCCGAAATACGATGTAGCGGCCGTCGGCAGTCCAAAGCGGATTGCCGTAACCACCGCCGAACGTCAGCCGCGTCATGCTCCCGCGCCCCAATTCGTACACCCAGATATCTCCTGCTGAAGTCATCGCCAGCCGACTCCCGTCCGGTGATAGCGTTGGAGACAAATAATTGCCAGGAACCGGGAGCAGCGGCCGGGTGTCGCCCGAGCCGTCCACCCATTGCACGGTCACCAAACCACCTCCCACCTTGCCGCTCCGATATACGAGCGTACCGGTCCGAGAGAAATCAATCTGGGCGGAACCAAAGGCCGCGCTGTACGCGACCTCCTCCAGGACCGGCGTGGGCGTGCCATGCACTTCCAACCGGTCCGGGTCAAAAGGAACGGCAAAGAGCGTACCCTTGTTGATGTAAACCAGATGGCCGCTAGTCAAGTACCTGCCCCAGGCGCCGCCGCGCACGAGCGTCTTCCGACGGCCATCTCTCAGTGTCAACACTTCGATGGTAGCCCCATCCAACCCGGTCATTGAGCTATAAGCGCTGAATAACACCGCCTTGCCACCCGGCAGGATCTGGGGCCAGCGATGGACGATTTCTCCTGGCGCCAGTTGCGTCACTGGCGCGGGTTTACCGCCGGCGGAGGGAACCCGGGAAAGCCACAAATCGAAGGCCGCGACAATGTTGCCGTCCTCGCCCCAACTGCCGCCGCCGCCGAGGGGGACCTCGCATAAGGCGATCGCCGGGCCACCTTGCAGGGAAATCTTTTTCAGCTTTCCGTTCGCGAAGAAGGCAACCCAATGCCCGTCTGGTGAGAAGAAAGGATCCCGTGCACCATCCGTCCCGGGCAATTCAGCGGCGTTGGGCCGATCGAGCTGCCGGGTGAACAGCTTCGAGCGGGACACGTACACCAGCCGCGCACCGTCGGGCGAGAGAATGGCGTTGGCGCCGTGATCAGAGACGGGCGACACATCGTTTCCCAGGTCAAGATCCAGGCGCATCAGAGGCTGGAAAGGCGCTACGGAAGGCCGCACCCCGCGCCTGTAGTACCATGCGCCCGCCCAGAACATGAGGACGATAGTGGCCAGCAGAACGGGGACAAAGATCCGGGGACGGAGATGCAACCGTGGGCTGCGCGGGGCCGGCTCTGCCTGCCGATTTGTCAGGCCATTTTCGGGGATGACGGCGACCGGTTCGGCCTGGGCCGGACGATCAGCGGTCTCTGCCTCGCCGATGAAGCGATAGCCCCGCCGGGCGAGGGTCTCGATATAGCGGGGTTTGTCGGCCGAGTCCCGTAAGGCATCCCGCAATCGCTTTACCGCGGAGTTGATACTATGATCGAACTCGACAACGGTGTCGTCCGGCCAGAGGCGCTTCCGAATCTCCTCGCGCGAGATCACTTCGCCGGGGGATTCGAGGAGCATTCGGAGTATTTGGAAAGGTTGTTCCTGAAGCCGAATCCTGCGCCCAGCCTTGTGCAGTTCTCCCCCTCGAGGATCGAGCTCAAATGGGCCAAAACGCACATTTAACGTCGGGTCGGCCCTCCCTCCGGGATGCGCTCTCTTTTCCATCTCTGGATGCCTCCAGTTTTGGAGCCTGGAGGAGAGTTTAACATATCCGTCCAAGCGGATCCCGGATGGCACAAAGTAACCCGTCATCAGTCGATTAGCGCGTGACCAACATTTTAGATCCGGGTGACTCCGGTTGCATGGAATTTCGCCGTGAACGGATGTCAGACTCAGTTCACGATGCTGCCAGCGAGGGGCTCTCAAAGCCGCAGAACAGATAGGGCAAGCGGAATGGAGCACGCGAATGATGGAAACTGGGATCCGAGCCAACCCTGGGTCGGCCACGGTCGCCCCTAAGAAAAAGGCGCCGTTTCGTCAGGCCTCAGGACCGGTGAGTCTGTGGACGAGGCAGAGCGCAATCGTGTGCCCCACCAGCCTGGACAACGGTCCTCCTGAGGTCCTGATCGCAGTGGCGAAGGCGCATAGCGGCAGCCGGCTGGCGGCGCGGCAACAAACGGAAAACATCAGAGGAGAGATGACAATGAAAAGTCTAGTCAAAAGACATACCAAGGCGAGTCGCCTCGTTTGCGGTGGCGGCCCTTATGGCCGCAGTCACCACAGGCGCGGTTTCTGCAACAGAGTGGACGGCCTTGGTGGGTGCGCAGAGCCGGGACCTAGGGAGCCAGGCTCTGGCCTTTTTGCCGAACGAGCTTTGGATCCATGCCGGCGACAGCATCCGTTGGACACATTCCAGCACTGAGATCCATACCGTAACCTTCCTAACACCAGGCCAGATACGGCCGCCCAATTTCGGGATGACTTTCGGCGTTCCAATGGGGTGTCCGGGGAGCACACTGGACGGAGCCAGCTTCGATGGCTCGTCGTGCGTGAATTCCGGCATCTTGGGTCAGGACGGAAATGTTGGCTCGGGCTTGCAAACCTACAGCGTACGGTTCCCGGCAGCCGGTAACTTCAAGCTCGTTTGCCTGGTTCACACGGATATGACGGGAACGGTCCACGTGCTGGGTCCGTCCGCGACTCTTCCGCACGATCAGGCATTCTATAACGCACAGGCGGCGAATGACGGGGCGATCGTGGTTGCGGAAGCCTCCGGCCTGCCAGGTCGTGCGTATTCTGAAGACGAAGATGAGGCGCACGCCGCCCGAGTGACCGCCGGCGTTGGCGAAATCGTCACGACGACTGGAGCGGGATCACAGACCGCGTCTCTGAGTCGCTTTCTGCGGGACGTGATTGTCGTGCGGGTAGGGGACACGGTGGAGTGGACGAACCACGACCCATCGACGCCCCACACGGTTACATTTGGACCCGAGCCGGCCGACCCGCGCGCACCCTCCCTAAACGTAAGCCCGACTTCGGACGGCGCGAGGCAGGCCGTAATCAGCTCAACTACAGAGAGCGTGAACTCGGGGCTTTTGGTGCTCGGATTCCAAGACAGGCCAATGCTGGCCCAGTCGGCACTGGGTATGACGCGGTTTCGGGTGACGTTCACAACGCCGGGCACTTTCAATTACATCTGTAGCCTTCATGACAACCTCGGCATGAAAGGGACGGTAATCGTTCACCAATAGGCGCCTTACATGAAACCACGATTCTTCTCTCTCCTCCCGATCTTCGCATCTCTCGTGCTGGCCCAGCAGGGCAGCACCGTCAACTACCGAGGCGGCCTGGTCACGCCGCCTCTGCCGAAGCCGAAGTTCGTCCTCTCCGATACTTCCGGCGCGGCATTCGATTTCCGGCAGAGGACCGATGGTTACGTCACGCTTCTGTTCTTCGGTTACACGTATTGCCCCGATCAGTGTCCGATGCACATGGCGAATCTGGGCGCCGCGCTGAAGAAAATGCCCGCCGGTATTGCGGATCAGGTCAAGCTCGTCTTCGTGACCACCGATCCCGCGCGCGATTCTCCGGCCGTGGTGCGCCGCTGGCTGGATCTCTTCGACCGGCATTTTATCGGCCTCACCGGAACGGAATGGGCCATCGAGGCGGTCGAGCGGGCCGCGGGTGTTCCTCCGGCCACAAAAACGGGACCGGCCAACGGCAACTACGGAGTGTCGCACGCCAGTTTTGTCTTGGCCTACAGCAAAGATAACCTCGCGCACGTCATCTATCCTGGCGGGGTAAGTAAGGATGATTGGGTGCACGACCTGCCTCTTTTTTAACGAGGGAGACGTGGTCCCGCCCTTAAGCTGATCATAGGCCCCGCCGTATGGATCGCGATATCAGGAAATTGATTCAAAGGCTCTCAATCGCCTCGGACACGCCGGTAGTGTGAGTTTCGCCTATATTGATAGCTGGGCGAGAGGAGGGTTGGTGCGATGAGTCTCATTCGTGTGGCCGCCGGTTTTCTGTTACTGGGCACCGCTGTTTCGGCCCCGGCGGTAGCACAGCAGTATGTGATCTCGACCTACGCGGGCGGTGCGCCGCCTCCGACGCCTGCGCCGGGGCTCCACATGTGGTTCGATTTTGCGCAAGCGGTCGCGCCGGATCCGGCGGGAAACGTGTACTTCAGCGCCCTGAATTGCGTGTTCAAGCCGGACTCGGCGAAGCGGCATCGTCACGCGGGTGGCGGGGACAGGGCCGCCCGGCTTCTCAGGCGACGGCGGACCCGCCCCAAGCGCGCGACTGAACGCTCCCGTTGGGCTGGCGGTGGACGCCGCGGGGAACCTGTTCATCGCCGATTCCGGCAACGACCGTATTCGCAGGGTGTCACCGGACGGGATCATCACGACGGTCGCGGGCGACGGCAGCTTCGGTCCATCGGGCGACGGCGGACTCGCCACCAGCGCACAACTCGGCATGTCGTGGCCCTCCCTGGGCCCGCCGGCCAGTCCGCCGAATTTCGTGGCAGTGGATGGCGCGGGCAACCTGTTCATCGCGGATTACGGGCGGGTGCGCAAGGTATCGCCGGACGGAATCATTAACACGGTGGCGGAAAACGTCTCCGGGCCGCTCGCGGCGGACGGGGCGGGCAACCTGTTCGTCGCTAGTAATAACATCGTCGTCACGGTTGCACCGGACGAGACCATGACCACGGTTGCGGGCGGCGGGCCGGTGAGCGGGAACACGCTCGGATGGACCGGAGTGAGTGGATCAGCTTGCATGGATGACCTCTCGGGCGACGGCGGACAGGCCACGCAAACGGGCCTCTGTGCGCTCACGGGCATTGCAGTGGACGGAGCGGATAACTTATTGGTGGGCGAAGATTGGTATTACGGTCCGGGGGCCGATAATTGGGCTTTCGTCGTCCGCAAGGTGTCCCCCGATGGAATCATCACCACCGTGGCCGGCAACACCCATGAACAGGCCATCGATGGCGGCCCGGCAACGGCCGGGCTGATCGACTGGGGCGGCGCGGTGGCAGTGGACGGCGCGGGGAATCTCTTCATAACGGATGATGAAGACATCCGCAAGATTTCGCCGGACGGAATCATCAATACCGTGGCGGGCCGCAGTGTGTGCGCGCAGGGCGATAGCGCTTGCGCACAGGGCGATCTCGCATGGAACGCGCAGCAGCACTTCTCCGGGGATGGCGGCCCCGCCACCAGCGCGATCCTGAATCAGCCCGCAGGCGTGGCGGTGGATGGGACAGGGAACCTGTACATCGTGGATCGACTGAACGGGCGTGTGCGTAAGGTGACGCTGGACGGGATCATCACGACGGTAGCGGGAGGCGGGACGATGCCGGGTTCCTCTGCAGACGGCGGGCCGGCAACCAGCGCGAATCTGTCGCCAGGCAGCGTGCTGGCCGTAGACGGCGCGGGCAGCTTGTTTCTCACCGATGGCGATCGCATCCGCCGGGTTTCTACCGACGGGATCATCACGACGGTGGCGGGTGGCGGCACGCTAGAGGCGGCCTCGGCCGACGGCGGACC
>JGI12270J11330_10002401_pt1 | contig 13746 bp, 12 predicted proteins | sample PeaSoiMetSII2010_FD_11330 | JGI IMG/M metagenome (IMG submission 11330)
TCCCGGCGGGAGAAGGTAGCCGAAGGCCTGCCCCCCTCATCCGCCGCTGCGCGTTCCCTCTCCCCTGGGAGAGGGTGGCCGAAGGTAGGGTGAGGCTACCGCCGGCTGCTTGCGGAGCAGTTCGAACACGGCGAAACCCGACCGGGCCTGGACCAAGAACAGCCGCTGGTGCTCGTTCACGCCCGCCGGCCCCAGATGATCTTTCCGCTCAGCTCCCAGCCACGGGGCAGGTCCAGGCGGCCCGCCTTGATGGCGTCGAGCTGGTCGCTGGAAACGTCCGCGACGAGGAGCTTTAACCGGGTGTCTTCGCCGGCCAGACCGAACTCGATCGGTTCGACCCGGGCCGCCTCGGCGTCGGAGAGAGCCAGGCGGTCGTTCACCTCGAGAAGGCGGATCTCATCGGGGGCCGAGCCCTGCGGGAGGTACCAGATCTCGCGGATCCCGCTGTCGGAGACCATGTGCTTCGGGCCATCCAGTGCGCCATCGTGTCGCGCTCCGCGGCGGCCGGCGGGGCGGGTTCTTCCGCCCGCCGCTGGCGGCGGCGAGACACGGCGTCCAGCTCGTCGAGGAACTCAAACCACTGTTCTTCGTCGTACTGCTCCGCGGTGCGGGCAAGCTCTTGGGGCGTCGGCATCTGCCCGGCTCCTTTCCCCCTCTACGGTGCGCGGCTGACTCACTCTCATTGTAACCAACCGAGACGGGCTGGGCAGGTCGGTTGCACCGGTCGTAGGGACGTGCCCGGGAAGGCCCCTGGGGCCCCAGGAGCGATCCGCTGAACTCGTGCAAGGAAAGGCAAAGCATAGTCCGGATGGCACATAGAGAATAAGAAATTCTCTCAACGAAACCACATACCAGGGGACAATGTGAATTGTGAAAGCGCTCCAGGCAACTTGGGCAGTTTATCTGTGTCTTCCTATTCCCCCTACTCTATGAGGGCAATTCACTATGTCCCACTGAGGCCTCCCACCGGCATCGACCCCGGCTCGGTGCTCGTCGGCAACTTCACCGGCCAGCCGGGGCAGCTCGACATGGTTACGGTCAACGCGGGCTCCAACGACCTCACGCAGTACCCGGAGGGCAAGACCGGCACGGCGAACCCGGCTGGAGCGCCGGACGACGGCTCGGCGCGACGGCCACCGCCAGCCGGCGGAGTTACGCCAGCGATGCCCGCCAAAGCGGACCTCGGTGACGCCAGCACGGCCCTGGGCATCATCGCCGACGCCGCACCCCTTCCCGCGACCGCGGCGCAGGAACGGCCGCCCGCCGCGATCCCGAGTCCGACCCCAGCGGGCGCGGAACGGCTCTCGCCCGCGCAGGCGGCCCTCGTGGTCGGGACGACCTCGATGGGCTTGGTCGCCGTGACCCGCACGTTCGCCGACCTGGTCCTGGCTTACCCTTCCAGGACCCGCGTGCGGTCCGCGACCCCGGGTGCGCGACGGCGCCCTCGACCGTGAGGTGGCGCCGAGAGTGGTCATTTGTGGCTCAGCTCGATCACGTCGTAATCCTTGGCGGGGGGGGACCGGAGGCACTCGCTGGCCCGGGCGAGCAGGGCGAGCGCGGGCTGATCGAAACCCTCCCTCCGACCCCGGAGGATCGGGTAGAGGGCGGCACACGCCTCGGCCCATTCCCCCTGCTCACAGCGGGAGAGGGCCGTTTCGTAAGCGTCGCGCGTCGCGAGCCATTCCGCGGTGGGGTGGCCGCCTTGGAGCTCGTACAGGTCGGTGGCGGCGTCAATCCCGACGACGCGGACCCGGGCGAGCCGGCGCGTGGGAAAGGAGTCGCCAATCAAGGCGCGGGTGGTGCCGGTGATCAGCAGGGGGACGCCGAGCTGTTTCGTCGCCCCCTCCACTCGGCTGGCGAGGTTGACCGTGTTGCCCAGCGGGCCGTACTTCAGCCGCCGGAGGCTGCCGGTGTTGCCCACGAGAGCGTCGCCGGTGTTGATGCCGATGCCCAGCGCCAGGGTGGTCTGGACCCTCGAGCCCCAGCACTCGTTGAGCCCGGGCAGTTCGCCGAGCATGGCCTGCGCCGCGCGGCAGGCGCGCGCGGCGTGGTCCGCCTGGGCCAGTGGAGCATTCCACATTGCGAGGATTCCGTCGCCGACGTAGTCGACAACCACACCCCCGTGCTCGTAGATCCGCGCGGTGAGCCGCTCCAGGATGTCGCCCATGAGGAGGCAGGTCTCGCGTGCCCCCAGTCGCTCGGCGATCCGGGAGAAGCCGCGGATATCGCTGACAAGGATCGACACCTCGCGATCCTGCCCCAGGAGGAGCTCCGGGTTGCGGTCGAGCTCGTCGGACAGCTCGCGGGAGAAGAACTGCTCGAACTGGACGTGGCGGCGGGCGGCCTCGGCCTCGGTACTGACCCGGGCGATCCCCGCGGCGGCTGCCGCGGCCAGAACCTGGACGAGCTGTGCGTGCAGGGGCTTCAACTGGGAGGGGCCGATCGCCGCCCCGAACACCGCCCCGATCACCGCCCCTCCCTCCGGGTCGAGGATCGGGGAGGCGACCACCGCAGTGATCCCGGTCAGGCTCCCTGTCGGGTTTTCCAGGCCGCCGCCTTGATAAAACGTCCGCCGCTCCTCGCGAACGCGCTCCAGGATGGTCCGGCTGTAGTTGACGCGCGGGGCGCCGGGTGCCGAATGCACCGCGACAGGCTCCCAGTTTTCGCCCTTACGCAGCAACACCAGCCCGTAATCCAGCCCGATCAGATCGACCACCGCCCGGGCGATCTCCTGGTAGAACTCCGGAGACGATGCCGCGGCACGCTGGACGCTGACGACCGTCTCGAACCAGCGCGTGAGCTGTGATGGGTCGGGGACGTCGGTGGCGGGGTCAAGCGTGAGCGCGTGTCGGAAGCCGGCAGTGGCGATCGGCGGTGTGACGGTGCACAGCATCGTGGGGTCGACCGGCAACTTCCCACCCTTGCGGATCTCGATCGCGGTCTGGCCGAGCGTAAGCCTGAGCGGCGTCGCGAGCTCGCGAGCCTGGCCGACCTCGATGTACGAGCCGTCCTCGAGCGGGACCGCAACGCGCTTACTCAGGTTGGCAACTCGAACCGCTCCGGACGGCAATTCTTCCACCCGCAGGTGGTCTTTGGACACGTATGGGTCATTGTCGAGCACGCACCGCTGGGTACCGGGCCGGGGCTCACGGCCAAACTCGAAAGGACCCGAGTCGTGGTCGAGCTGTTGCGATCGGTCCTTGCTTGACACGAAGAACTGCAACATCATGTCGACCCCTCCCGCCGCTGATCGTCGTCGCGGTGTCCGGTCCGGTTCGGCGGTCCGTGACGAAGGGAATGGTTCTTATCACCGGGCGTCGGCGCCTTTGCCCATCGTCTTGGCAATTCTACATTATTATCGACGGGACGTCACCTCGTACAGAGCGGAGGCGCGGACGCTCCCTTTCATATAATCCTCGACCCGGAAGTCGGCCGGGCGGTCGAAGGTCGCGCCCGTCGGGCACACCGACCGGAAGCGCAGGACGGCGACCATCCGGATCGCGTTGCGGAGATGGCAATCGCCGACCGCGTACCAGCCGTCGTCGACCAGGACGAGATCATACGGGTCGACCGCCCCCTTCGGTTCGTCTCATCCCGGCTCGTCGTCCAGTAGACCATCTCCACTCGGTGGGAGGAGCGAAAAAGGGACATCACTAACATCGACCGTTTGAGAGGGAAAGGAGCCTCGGGGGCATGCACGTAAACGCTTGATGCAAGCGGCTTCGGGGCTAAGGAAGCGCTATTTAGTGATGTCCTTTTTCCCTCCCTGTCCGATTCTGATTTCCCGGAATTCGCCCAAGCAGTTAGGTATGGTGTCCCCGGAACTCCCCGAACTCCCCCCCCCAATCCATCCATGTATTGATGGTCCTCAGTGCGCTTCAGACTGAATGAATCGGCCCGGTCGGCCGATACCTTACGATGCGTATTATGCGAAAAGACGTCAGGGTCCGCCCAATGGCAGAACCGAGACTGAATGAATCAGCCCGGTCGGCCGATACCTTACGATGAGTATTATGCGAAAAGACGTCAAGGTCCGCCCAATGGCAAAACCGAGATGGAATACGGCCCGGTTTCTATTCTGGGGCTTGGTATGCCTACCTAGCCTCTCGGGCTGCTCGGTCCTGACCGAACATCGTTTCACCGATCCGGGGTTTCAAGGGCGAAACCCGAGTGAGGTGAAGATCTTAGCCGAGGTAGAACCTCAGCGGATGTCCCTCAAACTCGCTCAGCTACGCGTACCGTCCGTCATCTCGCCATCCGCGAAAGCAGGCCCTTTCAGGGGCCTCAGCGAGACCGACTGCGTGGTCGCTGCGGCAAAAGCCTCGACATCAGGAAGACTCCTGGACGCGAAGGCTCAGGAATGCAGCCAGGGGGTCCCCCCGAGCAGCCCCCATTGTCGGAACCCTGCCGCGCCCACTGATCTGAGAACGGAGATCCTCCGCGTGGCGGCTCTTGAAGCCCGCAACCGTTCCGCGGCCGGGGGCCTGGAACTCTTTTATCGGTTGGAGTTGGCCCACGCCCAGCGAGAGGTGCTCCAGGATAGTCTCGCCACTGTCGCTGGCGCTCTTGAAGATCGCGATCGACTACTCGCACTGGGGATGACGATTCCGGTGCCACTCGATGAGCTGAGGCAGCAAACGTTCGACCTTCAGTCCCGGCTCGTCGCGCTCGACCAAGCAATCGTGCGGCTGTCCAACGAACTCAAAGACCTGCTCAGCCTCGGTCCCCAGGGAGAGCCCTGGCTCATCTGGCCGCTCGTCGAAGTGCGGGTCGACACCCACCCGATCGACGTCGAGGCGGCGGTCCAGATTGGTCTGGCTCGGCGACCCGAGGTTGGCCTGCTCCGGCGGCTCGACTCGATGCAGTCGAGCGACACTCTGCGAGCCCTTCAACCCGCTCTTTCCATGGTCAACCCGCTTCTGGGAATGAACTGTGGAAGCTCGGCCCTGTCTCGTCGGACCATGCCGCTTTTCCTGTGCAGCCGCGGCGATGAGAGCGAGGACCTCGCGTCGTTGCGCAACCTCTGGGACATTTACCGTCAGGCCCGCGAGCAGGAGATTGCCAAGGAGACGAGGTCGGCGGCACTTGAAGTCCAGGCAACCCTCGAGCAGATCATCGTCGCCAACGGGCGTCTGCGACACTGGGAGACCCGGATCGGCCAGATCAAGGCCAGGGAAGCGGGCGGAGTAATGAGTCCCCTGGAACAGACCCAGGCGGAGCTGAGGCGACTCGATGCCCTAGCTGCGCTCTGGAAGTCCATCGCCGACTGGCAGATCGCAGTCGCGCACCTGCGGCGGGAGCAATTCACCTTGATGCCTTAGCGGCGCCCGGTTGTCACCTGCGTTGGTAGAAAACCTTCAAGAGCTGCTCCTTGAACGACGCCGTTGAATCGATTGCATCGCGGAACGACTTCTTGTCGAGGGTGTACACTTCGAGATCGTCAACGGCCACGATCGTGGCACTGCGCGGCTTGTCCTCCAGCAAAGCAATTTCGCCGAAGAAATCGCCCTCCTGCAGCGTCGCGATCTTGCGGTTCCCGCCTCCTTCATCTCTCAGCACGTCGGCAGTTCCTTGGTTGATGATGTAGAATTTGTCTCCCTCGTTCCCTTGTCGAATCACGGTCGACCCGGCGGCGAACCGCTCCAGCACCAGCTTGCCCGCGACGTTGGCCAGTTCTTCCGGCTTGAGCGAGGAGAACGCCGGACACTTGGTGAGGAACATGCAGACCCGGATGGTCTCGGTCGTGGGGGTGTTGGACTTGATCCGACCCTCGGCCATGGTGACGATGCGGTCGGCAAGGTTCAAGATCTTGACGTCGTGGGTGACAACGAAGATCGTGGTCTTCTCCTGCTTGGCGAGCTGTCTCATCAGGTTCAAAACGATCTCGGTCGACCGGGCGTCGAGGGCCGCCGTCGGCTCGTCGGCCAGGATCAGCTTGGGCTTGTTGACCAGGGCGCGGGCGATGGCCACCCGCTGCCTCTGGCCGCCGGAGAGGCCCTTGGGCTTGTAGCCGATCCGTTCCTTCAGGCCGACCTGGATCAGCGCCTCCTCGGCCCGCTGGCGGTTCCTCGCGCGGTTCGAGTCTTTCAGCTCCAGCGCCATCCGCACGTTCTGCAAAGCCGTGAGAGATTCGAACAGATTATGGGTCTGGAAAATGAAGCCGATGTTGCGCCTGACCTCGACGAGCTCTGCGTCGCTCAGGCCGGCCAGCTCCCGTCCCAGCACACGGAGGCTCCCCTCCTGAACCTGGCGGAGGCTGCCGATGAGCGTGAGCAAGGTCGTCTTACCGCAACCGGACGGCCCGGTCATGATGACCAGTTCCCCAGGCTCTATCGTCAGATCGATCCCGAAGAGGATCTGATTGCGAATCTCACCCGTACCGAAAGAGTGGTTCAGGCCGGTGATCTTCAGGGCTTCCCCATTGTTGTCGTCCGGCACCGATGGATCCCCCTACTTCGGAGGCAAACCTTGAGTTCAAAACAGGTCGGCCGGGGCCGCACTCCAGAGTTTCCTGATCGCGAGACAGGCCGAGATCAGACACATGAGTAAGGTGAATGCGAACATCAACGTCACGCGAAACGTGCTCAAGTTAAACGGTATGCAGGTGAATTTCTGGTTCATTGCATAGCAGACGAAGCTCACCGCCGTCCCTGCCACGAACCCCATGACTGCGAGGTAGAGGGCCTCGAGCAGCACGACCTGGACCAGGTCCACCCGCCGGTAACCGATCGCCAGCAAGGTCGCATATTCGCGGATGTACGAGGAGATCTCGCTGAAGAGGATCTGGTAACAGATGACCACGCCCACGACGAAACCGAAGACCATGCCCAGCCAGAAGACAAATCCGACCGGGGTGTTCAGCAGCCAAAACTGTTTTTCGTTGTCAATGAACTGGTCTTTCGTGAAAACCTCCACGGACGGGGGCAGGGCCTTTGCGAGACTGGCTTTGACGCGGTCGGTTGTCCCCGGGCGGACCTTGATCAGCCCGATGTCGATGGGCAGGCTTTCGGGATCGGCACCGCGGCGGTCGGCGAAGTAGTTGAGGAAGTTGCGGTCACTCATCACGAGATTGCCGTCATTCAGGAAATCGGCGCCGAGGCCGAACTCGCCGACGACATGGAGCCTCCTGTCCGACAGCTCCGTGACGTCGCCGATCCGCGGCCGGCCGTAGAACCGGGCTTTGCCCGAACGGTCGAACAGGGCCGAGTTCGGCACCTGCAGCGCCGCCGTTTGCGCTTGGATTTCCTGGTCCGTGAACGCCTCGTCCGCGAGACGGAAAGCCACCACCCTCACCGGGATTTGGAGCCCCGAATCCAACACGCGCCAACGGGCCATTCTCGTTTCAATATAGATCGGGTTAGCGGCCAGAACGTCCTGGAACTGGAGGGCTTCGTTGAGGTGCCGGCGCGAGAAACTCTCCTTGAAGCCAATCGTATACCGAGTACGACTCGTGAGGATCAAGTCGGCGTCGAACTTGCGGAGCAGTCCCACCATTCCGTCCAGCAGGGCGTTGTAAAACCCCATCTCCATGAACATCAAGGCGACGGCGAACGTGATTCCCGCCAGGGAGGCCGCCAATTTGACCTTGTTGTGAACCAGGTTCGCCCAGGCTAAGGGAACGCGACGAAACGGCATCACCGGATCACCTCGGTCAGAATAGGTTGGCGGGGTCGGAGGAGGCGACCTTGCGGACCGACAGGAGCGCCGCCGCCCCGCAGACCAGGAACGACAGTACCATCACCCCGACGGCCCGTTCCGTGGTCATGTTGATCGGCAAGTTGACCATGCTGCGAGTCATCAGGTACAGCAGGTGGGCCGCGACAAAGGCCGGGAGATAACCGAACAGAGCAAGCATCATGGCCTGCTGGAGTACGACCGACGCGAGGTAGCGGTTGGTATAGCCCATCGCCTTGAGCGTCGCGTATTCGCGGAAGTGATCCAGGATGTCGCTGGAGAGGATCTGATAGACGACGACGAGGCCGACAATCAGGGCTACGCCCACCCCGAACAAGAAGATCAGGCCGATCGACTTCTTCCAGATCCAGTAATCTTTCTCCTGTCGAATCAACTCGTTGCGGGTGAGGATCTCGATGTCCTCTCGGCCGACCAGCGAGCGCTCGGGGGCCTCGTGGATCAGGGCCTGCCTGAGTCCCTTCTTGACCGACTCGACTCCGGGAGTCCGGTTGTCGGTCAACTTCACCAGTCCCAGGCTGACCCGCTCCAGGGGGTAACCACCGAAAAGGTTGCGAAAGGTCACATCACTGACGAGGATCGTGCCATCGGAGGCAAAGCCGGTACCCAGCGAGAAATGTCCCTCGATCCGGAGCTTCCGCCCCCCGATTTCGACGTCCCGTCCCCGCTGCCGGGGCTCGAAGCTAGGATGCGACTGCAGGTCCAAGAGCAGCGTGTCAACCCGCCGGAGGCGGTCCAGGTCGTCGTGCGTGACCTCAATCCGAAAGGGTCTGCCGTCCCCATCGAACCGGAACGGTTGGTCACGCGGAGGAAAACCGAACACCAGGATCGGCCGATGCTTGCCCAGGTGGCAGTGGGGAGGGTGATCTTCCGGCCGGTCCCGCTCGCTTCGCCACTCCTGAAGGCCGACGTAAAGCGGGGTGGTCCGAGCCACGCCAGGCACCGACTGCGCCTCGTAAAGACGTAGCCTGGGGAACGCGCCTGACTCGTTGAGATTGCGGTAGCCGCGCGCGACGATGGCGATGTCGAAGTCCAACTGATCCAGGACCAAGGTCGCGGTGTTGGTGACGGAGCCGAGGAAACCCAGCTCCATGAAGACCAGTGTGAGTACGAACGTGACCCCGCCGGTAGCCACCAGCGTTCGGAGCTTGTCCTGACAGAGGTTGCACCAGGCTAACGGCGTCTTCATGATGCGGGCCGGGGGGGATTGACGGTCGAGGCATCGGCGGGCATCGATTCCGCCGGCTCGGCCCGCCGCGGCGGGCCGAGGGAGATCTCGACATCGACTTGCAGGTTCGAGAAGTCGGCCAAAAACTGGCTCGACCTTTTTTTTGGATCGAGCTGGATCCGTACCTTGATGACTCTGCGGTCGGCATCGACCGTCGGGTCGAGGCTGAAGATAGAGTTCCGGCCGACCATTCGTTCAATCCTCCCGAGGTCGATCGTGCCGTTCTTCAAGGTTTTGCCAAGCGCGGTGATGGTGACCGACTCCGCGCGGCTGAGGTCCCGCGCCTGGAGCTCGGGGATCTCGGCGACGACCTCCATCTCGTTCGTGTCACCCATCTGGAGCACGGGCTGCGCGCCGATTGTTTCACCGGGCCGGGAGAGGACCCGCAGGATGCGACCCGCCGCCAAGGCACGGATAACTGCCCGATCGCGCTGGATAAGAGCCGCCTTGTGGCTCGCGTCCAGCGACCTGATGCGGGCGCCCAGATTCCCCTTCTCCGCCCCAATGGCGACCCGCCGCCGTTGAATCTCGATCTTCCGCTCGGCGATTTTTCGCGACTGCTCGAACTTTTGCAGCGATGCCTCGGCTGCGTCAAGCTCTGCTTCGACGCTGCTCACCTTCAACTTTTGCCCGTCGATCTGCTGCTGTGACACCAGAGAGGATCCGGCTTGCTCGAGCTTGATGAGCCGGTCGTACTCGATCCGCGCATTGTCGCGGGCGTCCCTGAGCGCATCGACCTTCCGTCTCTGGACCCGCCGGTCGAACGGATCGAGCTGCTTGATCTGAGCCTCCTCGACGTCGAGCTCCTCGCGGAGCAACGCCTCGTTCTTGGCCTCGAGATCGAGCGATGTCTTGGCTTCGTCGCGCTGGGCCTCGATCATCTTGCAGTTCGCATCAAGCTCCTCGTAGTTCTCGAGGACGAAGAGCTCGGCGTTCACACCGACTTCCTGCCCCTCGTGAACGGAAATCTTTCCGATCCGGGCACCGGGCACGCCGGCGATCGAGATTACCCCGCCCTTGGGCTCGACGCGGCCGAGGGCGCTGATACGCTCGGCCGAGGCCTTGGGATGGGCGTCGGCTCCGCGGTCCACGGAGCTGGTCGACTCCGTCGGCAGCGGTGAGCAGGCCGCCTGGCCCAGGACGACAATGAGAATGAGCGCGCTCGAGACCCGTCGCGCGGCCCCGCAAGTCGCCAGACCACAGACGCTCCCGCTCGTCGCATCAGGAGCCTTGACGATGTTCGGGAACCTGGGAGGGAAGGGCTTCATCATGCGTTCCTCACAGCCGGCGACCGTCCGCGGAAGGAGGGGCGCCCAATACCCACCGGGTGCAGAGCGCGTCCGGGCGATCGGCCCATCGCGGGCCGGCTGGATCACCCACGCGGCCCAGCCCCGCGTGGATCTGCCGCAACTAATCGTCGCTCTTTAACTTTCAACGATCTGACAACGGGCTAAAAACAGGGCGGCAAAAGCGACGCCGTAAGCGGTTTGCTCACAAGCACTTAAGTGGGCCAATGTGGCGCAAGCCCCTGCTTACGACAGCTTCGGAAAACGTCGAGTTTCTAGCCCGTTATCGGCTCCTTATTAACTTTAGCATATTGCGTTGATTAAGAATACAGTGCCCTCGCCATTCCTCGCCAGAGTGGTCGAACCAGCGGACGAGTGTACCGGTCGTGGGCAAACAAAGGGGACGGTCTTAATTGTTGTGGCAAGATGCCTAGTCTGCGGAAAGCCAGTTTGCCTGGATCGTGCAGTTTACCAGAGCAATTAGGAACGTCCCCTTCGCGGCGCCAGGGCTGATGGACTGGACGAGCCGCCTGATCCGCCAGAAGAAGGCCAATTTTCCAGTTTCTGGCCAGTTGTTCGCGAAATTATGTGCTCGGCCAGTTTGTCCGCCGGAGCGGTTGGCCCCCCCTCTTGAATCCGATCAAACCCTCCTGGATGGTACACTGGCCTATCGTGTAAAATACATTGCTCGCAAGGAATCGGTCCACGGCGTGCCTTGGGAGTGGACGGGCCAGGATGGCGGTCTGCTCCGGGCCGCGGCAAGTGTGAGCCCGCCCTCCTTCATGGCGAACCCGTTGCGTCCGGGAATCGACCTCCGTCCTCCCTTGACCGGCTCACTGAAGATTGAGTGTCCGAAGATCCGGGTCAGCGACTTGAACAGCCGCGTGACCTCCGCATCGACTCAGGAGTTGAGGAGATATGGCCCAAGCGCAAACCGAAGCAAAGCCGATCGTGAACCGGACGCAGGCCTTGGTCTGGCTTCGCCAGATGATGTTGATCCGCCGCTTCGAGGAACGGGCCGAGATGCTTTACCAGAAGGGGAACAAGATCGGCGGCTTCTTCCACCAGTATAGCGGGCAGGAGCCCGTCGCGGTGGGGTCGATCGGCGTCCTGAGAGAAGATGACTACCTGATAACGGCGTATCGCGACCATGGTCACGCGCTGGCCCGGGGCATGAGCGCGCGGGCGGGGATGGCCGAGCTGCTGGGAAAGGTCACAGGCTGCTCCCGCGGCAAGGGAGGCTCGATGCACTTCTTCGACGTCGAGAAGGGCTTTCTGGGCGGCCACGCGATCGTGGGCAGCCACGTCCCCCTGGCAACCGGCGTTGCGTTTGCCCTCAGGTACCGCGGCGAGGACCGGGTGTGCGTCTGCTATTTCGGTGACGGGGCCATCAACCAGGGTTCGGTTCACGAGGCCCTCTGAACATGGCCGCGCTTTGGAAGCTGCCGGTGATTTACATCGTCGAGAACAACCTGTACGCGATGGGCACTTCCCTGGAACGATCGACCGCCGTCCTCGATCTGCGGCTGCGGGGTGCGACGGCCTACGGGATTCCCGGCATCACCATCAACGGCAACGACATCGAGCTCATGGCGAAGACGACTCGCGAGGCGGCCAACCGGGCCCGCGGCGGCGAAGGGCCCACTTTCATCGAAGCCCAGACCTACCGCTACAAGGGGCACTCGATCAGCGATCCTGGCAAGTACCGCCTGCGCGCCGAGNTGGACAGCGCCATGAAGAACGACCCGATCGTGGTCTACCAGAACGTTCTCAAGCAACGCGGCTGGATCGACGAAGAGACCGTGGACAAGATGCGCGATGAGGTCAAGACCGAGGTCGAAGAGGCCATCGCATTCGCCGAGCAGAGTGAGCCGCCCTCGCTGGACCAGTTGTACGAGGACATCACCGTGGCCCCCTTTATTCCCCAGGAGTGACGATGCCTCTGATTTCGTATCGCGATGCCTTGAACCAGGCGATGACCGAGGAGATGGAACGCGATGATCGGGTCTTCATCATGGGCGAGGAAGTCGCACAGTACGATGGCGCCTACAAGGTGAGCCAGGGCATGCTCAAGAAGTTCGGCGCCCGCCGGGTCATCGACACGCCCATCTCGGAGGAGGGATTCACCGGCATCGGGATTGGCGCGGCCATGGTGGGGCTGCGGCCGGTCATCGAGTACATGACCTTCAGCTTCAGCCTCGTCGCCATCGACCAGATCGTCAACAATGCCGCCAACATGCGGTACATGAGCGGCGGGCAGTTCGCCGTCCCGATCGTTTTTCGAGGCAGCTCGGGCATGGCCGGCTGCCTTGCGGCCACCCACTCGCACCGGCTCGAGGCGTGGTATGCCCACATCCCCGGCCTGACGGTGATGATGCCGGCCACGCCCGCCGACGCCAAGGGTATGCTCAAAAGCGCGATCCGCTCGGATGACCCGGTCATCTTCATAGAGCACGAGGTTCTCTATCACGAGCGGGGCGAGGTTCCCGCCGGCGAACACCTGGTAGCTATTGGCAGGGCAGACATCAAGCGTCCCGGCACCGACGTGACCCTGATCACGTACTCGCGGTCGCTCAAGACAACCATCGCCGCCGCCACGCAACTTGCCGATGAGGGCATCTCCGCCGAGGTCATCGACCTGCGGACGATCCGCCCGCTCGATCTGGACACGCTGCTGCACTCGGTCATCAAGACGCACCGTGCCGTGATCATCGAGGAAGACTGGCCCTATTGCGGAATCGGCGCCGGGATCGCCGACCGCATCACCCAGCGCGTCTTCGATGAGCTCGACGCGCCGATTCGCCGGGTGGCCGCCAAGGACGCCCCGGTCCCCTACAACCGGGCGCTCGAGGACTCGATGTTACCGTCGGTCCCGCGGATCGTCGCCGCCGTCCACGATGTGGTCTACCGCTAGAATAGAAACGGGGCCGCGCGGATACCGCGGGCCGCCGGACCGATAGGTGGTCGTGCCACCTGATCGATTGATTGATGGAGAAGACACGTGCCGATTGAAGTGACGATGCCGAAGCTCAGCCCCACGATGGAATCCGGGGTGATCGCTCAATGGTTGGTCAAGGTCGGAGACACGATCAAGGAGGGCGACGTCTTGGCCGATATCGAGACCGACAAGGCCACCATGCAGATGAAGTCCTACGATGACGGCATCATCGTGCATATCGACCATGCCGCCGGCGACGAGGTCGCACTCGGTCAAAGGGTCATGGTTCTGGCCAAAAAGGGAGAAGACGCAAAGCAGGTTGCAGCGGGACTGGGCCTGGGTGGGGCTCAGGCCGCACCGGCCTCCAGGACCGCCGAAACCGAGGTGAAGCCCGCCCTGGCCGCGTCGGGTTCCTCCGGGGCGACGACCTCGGGCNATGGGCAGNAAGANGTCGCCGCTCCGCCCGTCGAAGCCCACGGAGGCCGGCTCAAGGCGAGCCCGCTCGCCCGCAAGATGGCCGAGTCGTCTCAACTTGATCTGGGCCGGATTCAGGGCACGGGCCCCGGCGGACGGATCATCCGCCGCGACATCGAGGCGTATCT
>JGI12270J11330_10002402_pt1 | contig 13746 bp, 14 predicted proteins | sample PeaSoiMetSII2010_FD_11330 | JGI IMG/M metagenome (IMG submission 11330)
CTTCAAGTCGCTGTATCCGAAGCGCCCCGCCCGAGAGCATGCAACTGCGCACTGTTGCGTCGCGGGGCGCTCCAGATACAGCACTAAGACTTCTTGGTAGTAATGGCCCCGAATCGCTTGCATATTTAACCCACCCATGGAAGCTATGTTCGACGCTTACTCATTTCTGACGAGAAGACGGCGGCACGCCCGAGCAGTTTGAAGGCTCTTAGATTGAACGTGACTCTATTGCTGAACGCCGTTCCTGTCGGTCCTATTGATCGTCCTCGCGGGATGTGAATGGCGCCACCGAAGGGTCAGGCAGTCCAAACGTGAATACGATCTCATCCGAGTCCTCGTCCGGCTTCTTTTCGACCCGAGCGGATTCGATAATGCTTCCTCGACGCAACTGATGTTCAAAGATCCCTTCGCGTTTGTTCAGCGAATACGCTTCATTCAGATTCTAGAAGAAGGTCCCTCTGTGCGATTTACGTTCGGCAAACTTGAAAAGGCAATTGCTGATCAATTGCCTCCTTCGGCCAGAAAACACCGTCCGTGGTGGGCAAACGAGCGCGGGCGCCATGTCCAGGCATCGTCCTGGCTCGGAGTTGGCTTGAAGGTTGGTTCCGTTGACCTGACCGGAGAAATTGTCACCTTTAATCGAATCAAGACTTAACTAACGATCTATCATTGGCTGCTTGCGGAAGGTGGGCACCACAGCGCCAGCAGACTAAATTCAATATCAATGCGGCTGCGAGGCTATTGCGGCAGCGGCATGACGCGGTGCCTCTCCCACTTTGGAGCGTCCTTTACCGCCTTCACGTCGGCTGTTATGGGCTGTTCTGTCCTTTGGGCTGTGCAGACGGCATTGGATGTATGACGATATCGCAGTCGGTCATGCCGAGCACCCATTTGATGGCTTCAAAATACATCGTGCGGATGTCGGGATCCTTCCATGACTCGGGCGTGTGGCCAAGAGAGGAATAGAACACGCGGCCCTTGCCATAGTGTTTGACCCAGGCAACAGCAAAGTCGTGGTCGGCGCGATGCACGTTCGGCTGGCTGTAGTCCAATTGCGTTGGATCGAGGCTCAGGAGAACGTCGACATCTGACCGCGACCAATCTTTCGGTTGATAGATTTCATCCCATTTATGAAAGTTTGCCGGGAAATGACGCACGATCAGAAAGTCGGGCTGCTCATTGCGGATGGGAGCATTGAAGGTTCCCCACGGGTGCTGGTCGAAGTAACCGCCCAGCATTTTGCCATATTCCGGCCAATCGAAATTCGTGTCCAGAGCACCATGGATGCCAACGAAGCCTCTTCCCATGTCGTGCACAAAGGTAAGCAAGTCCTTCTTCTGGTCGTCGCGCAAGGTCATTTCGCCGGATGTGCTGGCAAAAACAACCACATCGAAATACGCCAGATTCTTCCCGTTCATAGGAATATCGTGGAATGTCAGCAGATCGCTGTCGGTACGCAGTTCGGTATCCCATAGGCCGCTCTCATTTCCCATCTCATAGACTGCGACCATGGCATCAGGAATGGAGTCATGCTGCCAGCCTTTTGTTTCGGCGATAACAAGAACGTGGTGCTTGTGAGGCTCAGGCGCAGCAGGAGTTTGGCCAAAGGCCGGAGATAAGCGAAAGATCACCAAGGTAAAAAGGAGAAAGACGAGCTTGCGAACAATGGTCAAAGTATCCTCCTGAAAAACACCTGCGATTTGTTGAAAGACGAGTATAAGGACTGTTGCTTGCGGAATGAAACGTCTAAGAACAGAAACGGCGTTGCAGATATCAATTTTTGTGATTCAGCGCACACCATCAATTTGCGAACCACGAACTCTCTCGGGTTTGCGGCAGCAGCAGTCGTTGCTACAAAGGTGCGAACGCTGAACCATCAGCAATGAATGTGATGCGAAACACTTACACAGAGGAGCTCCATCGTCACCTACTACTATATTGCGGTGGACTTGGCGTTTTGAGCACAAGTTCCAGCTCATAAAGAGCACATCATAGAAATGATGAAGCGGCCTTGCACGAGCGGTACGGTGCATCGCAATTCCGCAGGAGTGAAGAAGCCGGGAGAATCTTCTATGCCGGAGACTTCGGAGCAGGCGAGGACCGGAGAGACGTCGAGGAAGGTGACCAGGCGAAAGTTCATCCTGGGCGTCATCGCTGGCGGCGGCGCAATTGCTGCGGCGAGCTATAAGTTGATTACATCGGCGGTCCACTGGCAGGCGTCTCCTGGCGAACGGCTGATTACTCTCGATGTGAATGGAATGCGGCGTCGCGTGGATGTGATGAGGCAGGAGACGTTGGCCTGGACACTGCGATACAAGATGGGCCTCACTGGGACCAAACTGGGATGCGACCGCGCGGAATGCGGCGCATGCACGGTGCTCATCGACGATATCCCACAATATAGTTGCTCGGTGCTGACCCATACCGTGCGCAGCCGCAAGGTCACTACGATCGAAGGACTCGCGTCGCCGGATGGCAAGCTGCATCCGGTGCAGCAGGCGGTGATGGACAAGCAGGGATTCCAATGCGGATTTTGTATGTCGGGCTTCATTCTGTCGGCGGTCGGGTTCCTGAATGCGCATCCGCATCCTGGTCGTGCCGAGCTGGCGCGCGGAGTGTCTGGCAATCTCTGCCGCTGTCAGGACTACAACAAGATCCTCGACGCATTAATGCATGGTGCGGAGAAGATGGGGAGAGCATAATTCGTGGCTGACAACCGAACGCCTGCCGATCCCCGGCCGAAACCGTCGCAGCGTGTATACGGTAAAGGCCATCAGCTGATTGGGAAGGACTATCAAACTGCGGATATGCTGGCGAAGGTTACCGGCAGGGCGAAGTATGCCGAGGATTTTCGCGCCGAAGGCATGCTGTTCTGCCGGCTGGTGTTGAGTCCGACGCCGCATGCCCGCATCAGGCGCATCCACACCGGCGCGGCCATGGCGGTTCCCGGTGTGAAGGCGATTCTGACGGCGGACGATATTCCGGTGCCCGCAGACAGCAGGGACGACAATGGGAATGTCGTCAAGGCCAGCAAATGGCGCGAACGCGCTTTGACCAACGAGCCGATGTATGTTGGCGATCCGATTCTTGCCGTGGCAGCGTTGGATGAGCTGGCATGCGCCGAAGCGATCGAGAAGATCGAGATCGATTTTGAACCGCTGCCTTGGGTCCTCGATCCGCTGGAGACGTTGCGCCCTGGAGGGCAGAATCCGCGAGAGGATGGGAATGCCTGGGTAAGCCCGGCGGCGCCGAATCCGCCCTCGCCTCAGTTGCGGGAGGTGAAGTGGACAGAAGCGGACTTTGCCGAATACAACAGCGGAAGATTGCCGATGGGCAATGTGCCCGATCAGTGGTCTTATGGGAATCTCGATGAGGGATTCAAGAATGCGGCGTTGATTCTGGACGAGACCTTTGTCACACCGGATACGAGCCACCAGTGCCTCGAGCCTCGCACGGCGATGGCCTACTGGCAGAACGGCAAGCTGTTCTTGCATACCGGAACGCAAAGTACAGGTCAAACCCTGTCCTTGATCGCGCAGTTGATGAACATGCCGCAGGAAGACGTCGTATTCATCAGCGAATACACCGGTGGCGGATTTGGAGGCAAAGTCAGGGCAGGAGTGACGATGATCATTCCCGCGCTGCTGTCGAAGAAACTGGGCGTCCCCGTGATGATGCGTATCAGCCGCGAAGAAGAACATTTCATTGGGCGCGCACGGACTGGGGTGGTGGGACGTCTCAAGGTTGGTTTCGCGGCGGACGGCAGGATCCTTGCGCTGGACATGTTCACTGTTTCAAATAGCGGGTCCTATGACGCGCAGTTCGATGGCCTGTGGGCAGCAAAATTTGTCTCTCTGCTCTATCAACCGCGCGCGATGCGGCAGCGTGCGATCTCGGTGATGACCAACACTCTTCCGCGCATGCCGCAAACTTCTCCCGGCGGCCTGGTGTGCAGTGCGTTGATGGAGCCAATCCTGTCGAAGGCGGCGCGCAGGCTCCGGATAGACCAGTTGTCAATACGGCGCGTGAACTGTCCTGAGGGCAAAGCCGAATTTGGGCCGCTGGTCAAGGGCAGACGCGGTCATGCAACCAGTTGTTTCCTGAGGGAGGCGTTGGATCGTGGCGCGGATCAGTTCCGATGGAACGAGCGCACGGAAAGAGCTAAGCGATCTGGCACGAAGGTGCGTGGCCTTGGAGTCGCACTGGCCGGGCACGACGGTGGCGATACCGGCTACGACGGGTTGCTTGTGATCACGCCGCAAGGGCGCGTGCGGTTCCAGTCGGGCATCGCCAACTTGGGAACTGAGTCGGTGTTCGATGTGTTTCGCGCCGCGGCGGAGAAGCTTGGCGTGCCATGGGAGATTTGTGACATCACATGGGGCGATACGTCGAAGCATCTTCCTTACTCGTGCTTGTCGGTCGGCAGCAGAACAATGAACGCCATGAGCCGTGCTTCCTGGGCGGTGGCGGAAGAGTGCGCGCTGCGGTTGAAAGAGATCGCGGCCAAGACGCATGGAGGAGATCCTGCCGAATACCAGGTGGCCAATCAGCGCGTATTTCGCAAAGGCGGAGGTGCGGGACTGAGCTTTGCTGAAGCAGGAAAGCGGGCGATCGAATTGGGAGGCATATACGACGGGCACGAAGCTAATCCGTACGTGAACCCGCAGACCAGGTTGGCTGTGGCCGGACTCACGGGGCAGGGGCTGGTGGTCTCAGCCAAGGACAAATATCCGTGCGATGGCGATTGGTTCTCGTATTTTGCGTGTTTTGCGGAAGTGGAGGTTGATATTGAGACAGGAAAGTACTTCATCATCGACTACCAGGCCTACGGGGATGTGGGCACTGTGATGCACCCCGCGGCACTGGGAGGCCAGATTCTTGGCCGCAGCACCCTGGGTATGGGGCACGCAATCGGGCAGAAAATGGTGTACGACGCTCACTATGGCGTGCCGGTGGCAAAGCGCTTCTACCAGAACAAGCCGCTGTCAATCCTGGATATTCCGAACGACATGCAGTGGGATGCCCTGGATATTCCCGATCCGGAAACACCAGTAGGCGCACGCGGCGTCGGCGAGCCTCCGGTAGGCGGTGGATTAGCAGCGATATTGACCGCGCTGACCGACGCGATTGGCGCCGAAGTTTTTTCGCGCGCACCAGTGAATGCCGATACGATTCTGGCGTCATTGGAAGCGGGGCGCCCGATGCAGCACCCTTTGATGGCTTTCATCTGATATTGGATGTGAACTGGAGAGAGCGATGGCTGTCATACGCGACGTGATGCCGGCTTTTGATCTGCTGCAGCCCACATCGGCTGCCGATGCGCATAAGCTGCTGCAACAACACGGTGAGCAAGCCTGGATCATGGCGGGAGGGCTCGATAGCCTTGACTGGCTCAAAGATCGCATCAAGAAGCCCAAGGTTCTGATCGACTTGAGCGGTGTCGATGAGTTGAAGGGAATTCGCACGAGTGGCGACGGAATCGAGATCGGCGCCATGACGACCCTGACCGAGATTGCGAACAGTCCCGTGATCAACACGCGGTATAGTGTTCTCTCCGAGGCAGTGTCGGTAGTGGCCTCGCCTCAGATCCGCAACCAGGGCACGCTGGGTGGCAACGTGTCGCAGGACACACGCTGCTGGTACTATCGCGGCGGATGGCCGTGTTATCGCGCAGGCGGCAACACCTGCTATGCCGATACCCCGGTGGGCCGCAATCGCGAACACGCCATCTTCGGAGCCAATCGCTGCGTGGCTGTCCATCCTTCAGATTCCGTGCCGGCGCTGATCGCACTCGGTGCCAAGTTTGTGCTGCTGACGCCCAAAGGTCAGAAGGTCGTGGATGCCGAAGACTATTTTGTCGGGCCTGAGATCGACATTACCAATATGACAGTCCTCCAGCCTGGCGAACTGCTCACAGCAATCCGAATTCCTTCCACCTGGGCGGGCGCCCGATTTTATTTCGAAAAGATTCGCGACCGGAATGTTTGGGACTTCCCGCTGATGAATGTGGCGTCGGCAATGTTTGTCTCCGGCGGCGTCATCGACCGTATCCGGCTGGCCGTAAGCGCTGTGGCTCCACGGCCGATGCGCTTGAAGCATGTGGAGCGCGCGGTGACGGGTAAGCCTGCCGAAGCATCGACAGGCGAGATGGCAGGCAGGATGGCAGTCGAGGGAGCTATCCCGCTGCAATTCAACGCATACAAGATTCCGCTGATGCGGAACCTTGTGAAGCGCGCCATAGCCGGAGTGCAGGAGTCATCATGGACTTGATTCAGTGGGCAATCAGCCCAGTGGGATCTCGGGTTCCGATCCACATTGCGTGGTTCTTGGGTTGGGTGTGCGTTGCCGCGGCTGCGCTATTCATGGTGGGGCACGCGATTTATGTCGGAGTGCTTGCCAAGCCGAGAAAGTTCGCGGCGAATGATTCCCCGGAGGTGCTTGCATCGATTTCGGAACGAGTGCCGAGGCACTCCCTCGTTTCGCGGGCGTTCCATTGGCTGATGGCAACGTCGATGTTCGTGCTGCTGATCACAGCGTTCCTGCCCAAGGTGGGCGTCAGGATGAATTGGGTTACCTGCCATTGGATTGCCGGGCTGGTGTTGTCAGCCCTGGTGCTATTCCACATCGTGCATGCATCGTTCTTCCTCGATTTCATGTCGATCTGGCCGGACATGACCGATGTGCGCGATATGGTGCGCAGGTTGCGGCTCGCGCTGGGCTGGAATTCTCCCCTGCCCAATAGATTTGCAAAGTATCCGCCTGAGAACAAGCTTTACCACTTCCTCATTTTGTGCTCCGGTTTGGCCGTGATCGTGACGGGACTGTGCATGATGAAGCACGTCAATACCTTCGGAGTCCTGGTGCGGAATCCCTATATTTTTGGAGATATGACTTGGGGCCTGATCTATGTGCTGCACGGGCTGGCAGGTGTGGGACTGATCGCACTGATTATGGTTCATGCGTACTTTGGCGTGCGGCATGAGAAGCTCCCCATTACTAAGTCGATGGTGTTTGGCTACATGGATAGAGAGTTCTTTCTCGAAGAGCATGATCCTTTGCGCTGCAGAAGTGTAAAGAATGGGACAGACCAGTTTTGAAACGATCAGATTCGCGGCATTCGCCTGTCCGCGAAGCTCTTTCACTTGATTTCCTCAGTACACCGTGTGCGCAAGTCAGCGTGTCTCGCTTAGGTTCTGTTCACACTACCAGGGTGGAAGTCGATGGGGCGGGGTCTGTTTTCCTCGTTTCGTCGTCTATTGCATCGGCACATGCCGCACGAGCTATGCCTACTGAGGGTGCTCTGCTTCCCAGCCGCGAAGAATCTCGCGGGCCTGCCCTAAATTAATCCCCATGCGATTGGCGCCCGCTTCCACCATGGCGGCAAAGCGAAAGTAATTGCCAATCCGGCCGGAAGCCTTGACCCCCATGTTTGGGCCTACGGTTCGGCGAATCAGCCGCACGTCCTCGTACAGAGCGGAGGGATCGGGGCTGAATCCGGTGCAGGTTTTGACAAACGCCGCGCCCGTTGCCTGCGCCACGCGGGAAGCGTCAGCCTTCTGTCTCTCGGTCAGGAAAGGAGTTTCGATGATGACTTTGACCGGGGCTCCGCCGGCGGCCTCGACAACGGCGCGCACATCGCCTTCTGCAGATTTTAAGTCGCCTTCCAGAAACACGCCTATGTTCAGCACCATATCAATCTCCGCGGCGCCGTCGGCCAGGGCGTGCTCAGTCTCGAACACTTTCATTTCCGTTGTCACCGCACCCAGAGGAAAACCAACCGCGGCAACTACCTTCGCGCGGGAACCTTTCAAGGCGGCAACCGCTCGCTGGATGTGAGCCGTGTTGAGACACATCTGCCCATACCCTTCATTGCGCACTACCACGGCCAACGCTTCAACTTCCTTGGGCGTGGTGGTGGGCGGGAGCAAAGCTACGTCCAGCATTGCCTTAATTTCTTCCGCAGTGATGTTCATCGTTCCTATCCTCCGGCAAGAAACCTTCATGATTCGCGAATCGGCCGTGTTCTGTTCCCATCAATCACAGTGGCCCACCATCACCTTGCCGAGTGGTTCAGCCCGTGCCGCGAGCAGTTCCACAGCGATCGCGAATTGTTCGAAGGGCAGGCGGTGGGTGATCAGATCCTTGAGCCTCAGCCTGCCTGACGCCAACAGATCGAGGGCGTGGCGGAAGGATTCCGGTGTGTAGCTCAGGATTCCATCGATGCGCAGGTCTTTCTTGTAGAAGATATTGGCAGGCAAAGAAAGGACCTGATCGTCGGACGATGCGCCAATGATCGCCACATGCCCCGCGGGCCGAACGATCGTCAAAGCAGTTTCCAGGGCCTGAGGGCCTCCCGCACACTCGATCACCACATCCCATCCATCCGCGCCGCTCATGCTGACCATCTCGGCGGTATCCGAAGTGGATACAAAAGAAGTGGCGCCGGCGCGCTTGGCAAGGGACTCCTGCATTGGGGAGAGATCAATCCCCAGAATCGCAGAAGGCTCGTAAAGGCCCAGGGCGCGAATTGCGGTTTGACCGATGGGACCACAGCCGATGACGGCCGCCTTAAGGCCGGCCTTGGGTGAGGTGCGGTCAATGGCGCGAACCACCGTGGCCGCGGGTTCCGCCATCACCGCCTCGTCAAGGCCGATCGTGTCGGCGATCACGAGGCAGCACCTGGCGGGGGCTACGACGAATTCCGCGAAGCCGCCGTTGTGAGTGAATCCGATCTGTTCGTGGACCTCGCAGTGGTTCACTTCTCCTGCGCGGCAATGGGCGCAGACACCGCAATTCAAATATCCAACGGCCATCACTCGGCTGTTGATGGCGCAGTTCGTTACCCCGGGGCCGACCTCCACCACCGTTCCGGTCCATTCGTGTCCTGGAACCACCGGATATCGAACAAAAAGTGCAGGAACCTTGCCCCGAAGGATATCGATATCCGTTCCGCATATGCCGCAATAGGCAGTGCGGATGACGACCTGGCCAGGCCCACATACCGGTCTGGGCATATCGACCCATGCGAACTTGTTGGGCTGAAAAACTAAAAGTGCTTTCATGATGCGGACCCTTTTCCTGTGTCCAATCTTTCGGCTCAATGCGGTCCGAGTCTTCCCATTTAGGCAATGGAGCTCATTGCGCTCGCGTCCACCTATTGCGCTTGGAAGTTTAGCAGAGCTAAGGCGTTGCGCCAGATGATCGCGGGCACAGACGTGTGGTTGCATTCTGAGCCTGAATTAAATACAGTCCCGAGACGGCGGGCTTTGCTCATTGCCGGAAGTCTGAACGCAGCCCCGGCCCGTAGAGAGACCTTGGAGGTTTCATGGGCGGTCAAATCGGTTGGGGCCTAATGCTTGTCTTGTTAGGTGGCGCGCTGAATGGGAGTTTCGTCGCGCCTATGAAGCGCCTGGCCAAATGGCGGTGGGAGAACATATGGCTGATCTATGTGATCACAGGCCTCATGATTGCGCCCTGGCTGGTCGCGGTGGGAACAGTTCCTCATCTTGGCAGCATCTACCACCAAGCCTCCTGGTCCGTGCTGGCCAACGTCATTCTCTATGGATTTGCTTTTGGCATCGGCGTCACGCTGTACGGCTTCGGAATCTCCCGGATTGGACTGGCCCTGGGCATTCCGGTGATCCAGGGCGTCAACACGGCGTTTGGTTCTCTGCTGCCGCTCGCGGTGCTGCATCCCGACCAATTTCACACTCATCGCGGGCTGGCGCTCATGGTGGGCACGCTGGTCATGATCGTAGGACTGGTCTCTCTTTCACTGGCGGGCTGGATCCGCGAACGTAAACAAAATCCCGGTGCGGCGGGACCGGCACGCTCGGGTTTCGCCGTCGGCCTGGTGGTCTGTATTCTTTCCGGGATATTCTCTTCCATGTTCAACTTCGCCCTTGTTTTTGGCGACGAGTTGAAGCAGCGCGCCCTCGCGGCGGGAGCCTCTCCGGCCATGGCGAGCAACGCCATCTGGGCGCTGGCTATTGGCTCTGGCTTTATCGCCAATGCGGCCTATTGCATATATCTGCTGAACAAGAATCGCACCTGGGGCGTCTACCTCAGCAAAGGGACGGGGACTGTCTACTGCCTGGTGGGCGTCTTGATGGGAGTGGTGTGGTTCGTCGGCGTCATTCTCTATGGAATGGGCGCGCGGGCCTTAGGCCCCTTGGGAGGCATCGTCGGCTGGCCCGTGTTCATGAGCACGGTCATCATCGCCGGCGTCATCTGGGGAATTGCCAGCGGTGAGTGGAAAGGATCGAGCCGTGCTTCCATGGCCTACTGCCTAGTTGGACTCGGTATCCTGTTCCTTGCCATCGTCGTTATTGCACGCGGCAACGCGACGTGAGTGCAGACGGCAGCGGGTCAGGCACAGACTTGGTTGAGTGTGATCCTCGGATCGGAATTGAAGCAATTTAGCTCGAACCCTTCGCCCGCTGGAACCTCGGGAATCATGAGCTGAATAGCTGCGCTGTGCCTGCCGATTGAAACCAGCGGGAAGACGGAAAGTAACCCGAGCACGAATGATGCAGAATTGGACTGACTTCCTCGACCGGACTCGCCAAGGCGGTAAGGTCATCATGATTCACGAGTCGCACAGAGTCAGGTGTTGTCAAGGGATTGGTCATGCTCTGTCGATTTATATCAGGACTAATCCGGGCCTAAGCCGGCACTGCAAATGCCGCAGCCAGTTGCGCCAGCAATTGCCGCTTGTGCTCCGGCACGGAGCCATTCTCGATCGCTGCGCATTCTGCGACGTGCAACAACATCGCGCCTGCCTCCCTCGCAAAACGAGTCCCATTTGGTCGCCGCGACTACTGCCCGATCAAACAGCCACTAAAACAGCCATCAGATGTCAAAAGGTCATCTGGGCAATGACCCTCAAATGACCTTTAACTTAATTAAAATCTTGAAGTTATATGGTGCGCCCGGAGAGATTCGAACTCCCGACCTACTGATTCGTAGTCAGTCGCTCTATCCAGCTGAGCTACGGGCGCACACACGCAGGCTTCAGGGCGAAGCCTGATCGATGAACCTTTCCAAGAGTACCAAGGTTGGACCGGCGGCGCAACGCGGGCATCAGGCTGCCGGTGCCGGAGTGGTTTGCGGCGCAGGCGGTGGAATGAGCGGCGGCTCTTCGGCGATTTCGAGACCCGCTTCGCGAACAAGCTTGGTGACCGCGGCTGCGTTCAGGCGCGTGGCGTCGTACTCCACGCGAAGCGTGTGCGCGCTGCGATCGAAGCTGAGACGCCGGATGCCGTAAACATCGCGGGCACTGGCCAGTGCCAGCGCCACCTGCTCACTGGGCGGTGCGGCGTAGCGATAGAGAATCTCCACCGTGGTCATGATTTCAGGATAGCAGTCTCGGTAAGTGGCGCCGCCGGCACCCTCGTCCGAGCATTGGCGGACGAATCACGGCGCGACGCACAGCCTTCCCTGAGGCGTGTCCGGAACTGAACAGGAATTTGCATTAGTGGACAAATCGAGAGAAGAACCTGCGGCGCGCGCGCTCGGCTATCGCCGTGTTTTTGCTGGAACTTAAGCTTGTTCGAGCCCACTCGCCCACTGGCAATTAAATTGCTGGGTCTGAAGCGAAGGCTGTAATCAGCAAAGGGGGTCGCGATGGCCTATTTTGACCGGATCCGCGACATCGTCTCCGAACCCTTCAGTCCCGATTTAATCCGGCGGCGCGTCGAGGCTGGGTGGCAGATGGTCGCAATCGAGTGGCGGCGCGAGGTGCCCGGCGGCGAGGCGCCAAGCGAAGGGGACTTCGATGAAGACATTCCTTACGGACTGCGCATCTCCGATGACTGCATGCGGCTGGAAGCCGACCCGGTAGAGCACCAGGTCTTGATGCTGATCATGGAGGGGGTGGCACTCGACTCATCCTATGCGGAGATCGCTGCCGCGCTCAACGAAAGAGGCTTCCGCATGCGGAGCGGGCAGCCGTGGAATCGCGTCGCCGTCTTCGGGATGATTCCGCGGCTCATTGATGTTGGCCCGCGCTTGTTGTCGTCAACGGAGTGGGTGGACCGCAGTCAGCGCTTCGAGAGTCCGCGCCTGGAGGCAGAAGCCGATCAGCCCACAGCGCGACCACAAACGTGGCGCCGTCTCTTCGGGCTCAAGTCACGCGTCTAAGGTTCGCGATTCATCTGGAACGGAAGCAGTTTTTCCAGGGCGTTGCGCCGTGACGTTAATGCCCTGCGCCCGCTGAAGCGAGCGATACCCCCCAGGCGGAGCTTGAATCCTTCGGCTGCGCTCAGGACAGGCTCCAGGCATCGCAGAAGGTATCCGTCGACTGGTTAGTTGGCGCTTCTGACCATCTGGATTGGTGGACCTAATGGGAGCGGTGATCCGGTTATGCGGATTTGGGGATTCTAGAGGCTCTTGAGGAAGGACTGCATCTCCGCGCTGGTCCAATCCTGCGGCCCAACGAACTTGCTGCGGATGATGCCTTTGCGGTCGATGACGTAGGTCTCGGGCCACATATCGGTGTGGTAGAGCTTGGGAGCGGACTCGTCAGCGTTACGAACAGTGATGAAGTCAACGTGGTGCTGGACGAGGAAGCTCGAATACGCGACCGGGTCGTCGTCGATGCTGACGCCAAGAATCACCACGCTCGGCATCTGGTGGTGAAGCTGGAGCAACGAAGGCAGCTCCTCAAGGCAGGGCGCGCACCAACTGGCCCAAAAGTTCAGCAGGACAACCTTGCCGCGATAGTTGGCGAGATGAATGCTTGTTGTCCCGTCGGAGACCGTGAAGTCAGGCGCGGCTTTGCCGGTTTGGGCAGGGTGTGCGCCGCGATTGCACGCCGGCAGCAGTGCGATAGGCATTATCAGAACCAGGGCGAGGCAACGTGGAAACCGCACATCCTTATAATACGGAGCGAAAGGGCGGCTGAGAAAGCCGTGAGGCGCGATGCGTAAGGATGATTGGGAACCGAGCGGGGCCGTGGGAAGGAAGGACCAAGCGCCAGGTGACGCGACCGCGCCACATGTGTACAAGCCGGTACTGGGTCTTTCCGATCCGACGGAGGGCCCGCCGACGACCGACTGGCGCGAATGGGCCGGCAAGACGCTGGCGGGAACGGTGTACGACCAGCCGGAGCCCGCGGAGCTGATCGAGCTGACGGTAATTGTGCCGGCGCGCAATGAAGAAGACTGCCTGGGCGCGTGTCTTGAATCCCTGGTCAGCCAGTCAGAAGCAATCTTCGAGCTCGGCAAGGATTGGGAATTGATCGTGGTGGACGACCACTCGACCGACCGAACTGCCGAGATTGCGCGCGGGTTTGCCGGGGTCACGCTGATGGAGGCCGGCGATCTGCAGCCGGGATGGACCGGGAAGGCCAACGCTGTATGGACTGCTGCGCGGCGAGCGCGCGGCCGCTGGTTGCTCTTCACGGATGCGGATACCATCCACGAGCCCGGCAATTTGCGCCGGGCGATCCACGAGGCAGAACGGAACAAAGTGGGCATGCTGAGCTACTCGCCGCGGCAACTGGTGAGCGGATTGGCGCAACGGTCGCTCATGCCGCTGGTTTTTTGCGAATTGGCGCTGGCCTATCCGCCGGCCAAAGTCTCGGATCCGGCGCAGCACATCGCCGCGGCCAACGGGCAGTTCCTGCTGGTGGAGCGCGAGGCCTACCGGCGGCTGGGCGGGCATCCGAGCGTAGCCACCGATGTGCTTGAAGACGTGCAGTTGGCTTTCATGGCCAAGCGGCGCAGGGTGGGGCTGCGCTTTCGC